>Ga0182017_10002973_pt1 | contig 12706 bp, 11 predicted proteins | sample 712E3DmetaG_FD_120492 | JGI IMG/M metagenome (GOLD analysis project Ga0182017, IMG submission 120492) | Permafrost microbial communities from Stordalen Mire, Sweden - 712E3D metaG | ecosystem: Environmental > Terrestrial > Soil > Wetlands > Permafrost | place: Sweden: Stordalen | collected... | reverse complement strand
GGGCGAGGGGCGGCCGGCGGGGGCACAGGCGCAGACGGCGGCGCGGCCGCCGTGGGTCGCTCCGCCTCATGGAGCAGTTGGGGCAGGGGCGTGCCCCGGGGGTTGGTCATGGGCTCGTCTGGCGCAGGCGTCAGGATTGGAGCCGGGGGCTTGAGCGGCGGGAGGTTCAACCGCGGTGCGGGGCTGGACAGGTCATCATCGTCGTCTAGGCTAATTTCCGTGGGCAGCGGCGGCGCGAGGGGAGCCTCAACCGGCGCCACAGGCATGACTTTGCTCTCTCGCTTGGGGGGCGGTGGCGGGGCGTGGGGCGAAAAACTGCGTGCGGGCAGCGGCCCGGAATCCTCATCAGCTCCGTGCAAGGCAGGGGGCCTTGGTGGCGGCGGAGGGGGCGGGGGCCGCCGGGGCAGGGCGGAACTGAGTGAGCCTGCTTCGGGCGCCGAGGGAACGTACGCCGGCGGTGTACCACCGAGTGGTGACTCGGCTGCGCGCATCCCGCCGGTGACGCGAATGATAAAATCGCCGACAAAAACCTTGTCGCTGGCACCGAGCGACGTGGCCTCGGCGATCTTGCGGCCGTTCACATAGGTCCCGTTCGTGCTGCCCAGGTCTTCGACCACGAGCTGGCCATTCTGCAACAGCAGGCGACAATGGTGCTTGGACACGTTGCCCTTGGGCAGCACGATGTCGTTGTCCCGGACCCGTCCCACGCGGATTTCAGTCTTGTCGAAGCTGAGATCCTTGGAGTCTCCACCTTTCTCGGCCAGCGTCAGGATCAGCATGACATTACGCTAAGCAAAAACGCGTCACTTGTCCACTTAGGTCGTCGTGGTATTGGCGACTACCGCGTCGGCCCGGTCTGTGGTGGAATGGTGGACAGGCGGTGGCGGCCGCAATCATCAACCACCCAAATGGAGGGCGTGACCATGCAGATCCCAAGAGTCGCTGCTTTGGCCGGAATACTGACCGTGACAACTAGCTTCGTAGGTCGCGCCAGCGGGGATGGAGCAAAGCCAAAGTATTACTTTACGATAAGTAACATAACATCTGAAGACAAAACGATTATTTCGTTAGCAAGAGAGCTTCTCGCCAAGGAGATCTCGGCCCGGTCCGAGTTCACCCAGGACCTGGGTGGCGCTGAGGACGAGGCCGCCGCGTTTGCGGAGATGAAGAAGCGAGGACTGAGGGGCTTCCAGGTGAATCTGCGCATCATGACCTTCAAGCAGGAGATCAAACCGCCCGCGCCCGGCAGACGCGACAGGCAAATGGCCATCCAGGTCAAGCTAGGCGTGTACGGGACGACCTACCCGGGAGGCAAGCTCAACTTCACCGGTGATGGCGAGGCGTCGCTCACCGGCGACTTTTCCGACCGACGCATGGAAAGCGACGTGGAAAACCTGAGGAAGACGGCCCTGGCAAGTGCGCTCAAACAGGCGGTCAGCACGGCGGTAGACAAGATGTCCACCGCCACGTTGCCAGACTCACCCCGTCGCAAGAAACACAAGGCGAAGTAGTCGCGTAGCCATGCGAGTAGATACCGACGAGACGATGCGGAGATTGCGCCATAATAGCTCAGGTTCGCGCGCCCGCAGGTGCTTCGTGCTGGTTGCCCTTGCACTGGCTGGCGGGTGCAAGAAGGGTGCGCCGCCGGCTCCGCCGCCTTCAGCCCGGGCCGAGTTGCCGCCGTTCGACGTGAACAAGGATTCAGGGTTGCTCTTCACCCACGTTGAGCCAAACGGGAACTTCTCCACGACCGACAAGCCCGATTCGGTACCCGAGATTGCTCGGCGTCTGGTGCGGGTTATCGACCCGGCCAAGGGCGTGGCCGAGCGGCGTGACACGTCGATGGTCTACGTCGTGGACCTGCGCGAGGTGCTGGCCAACGGCAAAGCGCGGGCCCGGGCCATGTCCCGCGAGGCGTTCGAAACCGGCGCATTGGCGCAGTTGCCGCCGGGCGATTCCAGCGCGCTGGCCGGCCCGCATGGCCCGCCTTTGCCCGAAGAACCCGAGGAATTGGGGCCGGATGCCGGGATCACAGGGGCAGGCGGTCCGCCTGTCGTCATCCTTTACGGGACGCCCTGGTGCGGGGCCTGCAAGGCGGCGCGCCAGTACCTGGCTTCCAAGCACATTCCTTTCGCCTACAAAGACATCGAAAACGATCCATCCGCCGCGCGCGAGTTGCAGCACAAGGCTTCGCGCCTGGGAATTCCCGCCGACCGTGTGCCCATCATCGACGTGCGCGGTCGTTTGCTGGTTGGGTTCGACCGAACTCGACTGGAGGCGCTGTTGGGCGATGCGACCTGAGGGTGCCGTCGGCGCCGACTTGGGCCGCATAACCTGGTAGTGTTCCTGCCGCGTGGATTCCAACGCTCCATTTTCTCGCCTGGCGCTCATCGGTGTCGGCTACATCGGGGGCTCTGCTGCCCTGGCCGCGCGACGGGCTGGACTGGTCGGCTGCGTGACGGGCTACGATGTCGACCCCCAAGCCGGACAGTTGGCTTGCGCGCGTGGCGTGGTCGACGACATGGCGGACAGTGCCGAAGCTGCGGCCGCGGGAGCGTCGTTGGTATTGCTGGCCGCGCCGGTGCTAAGCCTGGTCGACCTGGTCCGTCGCATCGCGGGGAGGTTGGCGCCTACCGCGACAGTCATCGACGTTGGCAGCGTCAAGCAGCCGGTGGTGCGGCAGGCCGATGCGGCGTTGCCAGGCGGAAGGTTCGTGGGTTGTCACCCTATGGCCGGCGCCGAGCATCTGGGTGTAGGCGCCGCTGACCCAGAGATTTTCGCGGGTCGGGTGTGCTTCCTGTGTCCGACTGAGCAAACTAGCGCCGAAGCGACAAAGGCGGCGGCCCAGTTCTGGCAGGGTCTTGGCTGCCAGGTGGTGTCCATCGAGCCGTCGCTGCACGACCGTCTGATGGCGGCCGTCAGCCATTTACCCCATGTGGCCGCCTATGCCTTGGCGGCTAGCCTCACCGATGCTCTCCCGTTGGTCGAGTCGAACGCCCTGCCCGGCAGGCCCTTCACCAGCTTACGCGACACGGTTCGCATCGCCGCGTCCAGCCCGCAGGTGTGGCGGGACATCCTCCTCGCGAACCGAGAGCACCTGCTGCCGCTGGTGCGTGAGTTGGAAGAGCGGGTTCGCAGCATCGGCGCAGCCATGGCGGCCGGGGATGCGCCGGCGCTGGAGGCGGCGCTGGCCTTGGGACAGGCTTGCCGCCAGCGACTGGTGAAGTGAGGGTGGCTATTTTACGATCCAAAGATCTCTTGCCACGCGTTCTTTTCACCAACCTTTTCAAGGTGATCGCGTGGAGCCTGGCGAATCGAGATCTGTGCCTCTCCCCGACGGGGAGAGGCCACCGATGCCCGCGTCGGCGGGTGAGGGGTTGCTCGCACCGAGGAGGCTTGGAACTTCACTCCTTGCCGGCCTGGCGGCCCCCTCACCCAACCCTCTCCCTTTCGGGGAGAGGGTTGCGGAAACGGATCGACGCCATCCCCCTGAAAGGGGTGGTTCTTTCCGCCTTGCTGGTCGCAGCTTGCGCCACCTCGGCTTCGCCAGGCCCGTGGGCGATTCCAGCGGCCACGCGTACTGCAGTCGACGACGATGATCTTTGGGCGCTGGCGCCGGCTGAGGCGGAGCTTCTGGTTTGGGCCGACATGGCGCAGCTCCGCGAGTCAGCCTGGACCAAGGCGGCCCTCGCCAAGACGGCTCCCGAGGAACGCGCGGCTCGGGCTGCATCGCGCGGCTTTGACGAAGTGGACGACGTGGACCGCTTGCTCTACGCGACGGTTCCTCCTTTGCGCGAGGGCGCCAGCATCCTGGTCGCGCAGGGGCGCATGGATCGTGAGCGGCTGAGCGTGGCCTTCCGGCGCCAGCATCCCCAGAGCACGGCGTCCGACTACCGGGGCGTGGGGGTGCTGGCTGAGGGCGAGGAGGCCCTGGCTTTTCTTACCAAGCGAACCGTGGTGTCCGGCCCGCTGGTTGCGGTTCGTGCCACCATCGACTGTGGTTTTGGCTTGGCCCGCAGTGCGGCCAGCGAGTCGTGGTTGCTCGCCCTGCAGACCACGCTTCGTGAAAGCAGGGGCCCGTCGCGGCGTCCGCCGGCAATGGCCGCGGCGGTGCGGGTCAATCCGACCATGCGCGCGCAACTCGAAGCTGAGATGGGCGAGGGCGGGACGCTGGAACAAGTCGGCGCGCGCCTCGACCTCGGCCGTGACCTGGATGTGGCCTTGCTCGGGCTGGTGTCCACCCACCAGCAAGCGCTGGATCTGGCCGCGCGTGTGTCTGCGGCTCTGCGCGAACAGCGCAACCGGCCGCTCGTGTTCATCCTGGGTCTGCAGCCCATCCTGGACGGCGTCCGCTTTGCAGCCCGCGAGAACCGAGTGGAAGCTAGGCTGAGCATCCCCGAGGATCAGCGCGCGGAGATCGCCGACCGCATGGCGCTGGTGGCGGGTGAGCTTGCGCGCCGTCGGGCCGGCATGGCAGGCAAGGGCGAGAAAGCTTCCCAAGGAACCGTCCGATGAAGCAGACAGACCCGAGTTCGGAATCCCTGTTGCATGTCAGCCGCAGTCCCGCGCTCCGGGGCACGGTGAGGGTGCCGGGGGACAAGTCCATCTCGCATCGCGCCCTGCTGTTCGGCGCGCTGGCCGATGGCCCGGTCGAGATCAGTGGTCTGGGCCTGGGCGGCGACAATGTCAGCACCATGGCCGCCCTGCGTGCGCTGGGCGTGCCCATCCAGCAGGCGGGTACGGACGTGCGCGTGCAGGGGGTTGGCCTGGCCGGGTTGGGCGAGGCGTCTGCCCCGCTCGATTGCGGGAATTCGGGCACCAGCATGCGTCTTCTCTGCGGGCTGCTGGCGGGCCGGCCCTTCGTCTCCACCCTGACCGGCGACCGTTCGCTTTCACGCCGGCCCATGGCCCGGGTGGCGACGCCCCTGCGGCGCATGGGCGCGGTGATTGAGGGCCGGCAAGAAACCGCCCGGCCCAGTCGCGTGGGGAGCCCGCCGGCTTTGCCGGCGCCGCGCGTGGCATACCATTGCGGGAGGGATGGCGAGGCCGAGCGCGAGGGCGCGAGCGTAGCGAGCGGGTGTGGTGGGGAAGGTGCAGGCCCCGAGGTCCCCGAAGGGGGAAGCGAGCGGGGTGGGGGTGGCGGGTGGGGGGCCGAAGGGCGAAGCGAACCCTCTGAGGGTTCCCATATCAATGATCTCTTTCCGCCCCTCACGGTACGCGGCGGGGCATTGCGGGGAATCGAGTACGAGCTTCCGGTGGCGAGCGCGCAGCTCAAGAGCGCCCTGATTCTGGCCGGCTTGCAGGCCAGTGGGCGAACCGTCATCAGCGAGCCGGGCTTATCCCGCGATCACAGCGAACGCATGTTGCGTTTTCTTGGCGCGCCGGTGACTGCCGAGCCGGAACAACGGCGTGTGGTGGTGGATCCCACGGGATGGAACGGCCGCCTGCGCGCGGGACCGGTGAGCGTGCCCGGCGATTTGTCTTCTGCGGCGTTTCTCCTGGTCGCTGCGCTGATCGTGCCGGAGAGCGACGTGACGGTGGAAAACCTGGGGCTCAATCCCACCCGCACCGGGGTGCTGGATGCCCTCCACGCGATGGGGGCCAATCTAGAGATCAAGGTCACGGGCCAGGTCATGGGCGAGCCGGTCGGCACTGTGCGCGCGCGCTGGACCGGAAGACGGCTACGCGGCATCAAGGTTGCGGGGGAGCTGGCCCTGCGGTCCATCGACGAGATTCCGGCGTTGGCGGTAGCGGCGGCCATGGCCAAAGGCACCACCGAGTTCTGTGATCTGCGGGAACTGCGCGTGAAGGAATCGGACCGCATCGCCTGCATCGCGCGCGAACTGCAGCGGGCGGGCGTGACGGTGCGCGAGGCCCCTGACGGGTTTTGTGTCATGGGCACAGGGGGACGCCCTTCGCGGGGTGGCCGCGTGCAGCCGGACGGCGATCACCGGATTGCCATGGCGGGTGCCATCCTGGGGCTGGTGGCCGCCGACGCAACCGAGGTGCCCAGCCAGGACATCGCGACCTCGTTCCCGAGTTTTGCCGGGCTCCTGCAAGTGCTGGGCGCGCCGGTATCCTAGAAAGTCCCGCCGATAGCGATCTTGGGGACGGATTTCGGGGAATCAGCCGGCGCGATCAGCACGTAGCAACTGACCGCGGCCACGCTGGCACCGATCCCGATCAGGACCCCGCCCACCGCTGGCCACTTCTTGCTGTCGTGGCCGGAATTGGCCAGCAACGCGCCTCCTGCGACGATGGTGGCGAAGCCCAGCGCGATGCCCGTCGCAGCCAGGGGACGGCGCCAGGATGAGCGCTGCGGTGGTGGTGGTGATGGCGGTGGGCGTTGCTGGGCCAGCCAGAGTTCGACCGGAGCCTTGATGGCGTCACCAAGCTGGATGATCTTCTGCCGGGCCTCATCGACCGTGCACACAGGGCAGAAGCGGGTTTGCGTGTCGATGGGCACGTCCGCGGGCGACTGACCTTCGGTGCTGAACAGACGCGCGGTCATGTCGTAGCTGTTTCCGGTCACCGCGACGGTGACGCGCAGGAGGTGGCTGACGTCCAGCATCTGGCCCAGACGCTTGATGCAGATCGAGCCTTCGCACTTCTGCAGCTCAGGGAGGATGTCAACGTAGCGAGCGACATCGACGGAATCGAGGGCGTAGATGGGCGCTGCGCGGATGAGGCCGACCACGAAGCCATCCTGCAGACTCATGGCCAGGGCGCGCGAGGCGTCCTCGCCGGTCACCTGGAATTCCGTTATGGCAACGCGCGCGGTGGTTGGGTATTGGTCTGGGTGGACGGGAATCGGGAGCGGGGCCGATCCGGGGCCGAGTCCGCTGGCCGGCGGCGGCCCGACCGGCGCGGCCGGAGGCGCCACAGCTTTTGGGGCCGGAGAAGGTGCGGGCTGTGGGGGAGCCGCCGGCGTCGGCTCCGGCGTCTTCCCTGCGGGCGCGACCGGCTCACCTGCGCGCTCGCCGTTTGCTGCACCAGCTGGGGCTGAACCGGTGCGTGCGGCGGCCGGGTTCTTGCCAGTTGGCGTGGACGGGCTCTCAGGCTGGCCCTTGGACTGCGCAAGCGCAGCCTGGGCGCCGAGCGAGGCGAGGAGCAGGGGTATCAGTCTGGAACTGCGCACGAGACGGCCCCAGTCTGTCACATTCGGTGCGCGCCGTCAGCGGATCCCATCGAAGTGCTTCTGTCCATCATTCCTTTTCTTCCAACTTCTTCTTCATGCGCTTGAGTAGTGCATCGAAGGATTCTTTGTTGATGATCTTGCCGAACTCGGCCCGGTAGTTCTCCAGCATACTCTGTTCGTCGGTGATGACGTCGTAGACCAGCCACCGGCCGTCCTTGGCGAGGAGTTTGTATTCCATCGAGACGTCGACCTTCTTGCCCCGCGCCATAGCGTGTAGGGCGGCGGTGACATCAGCCTCATTGCCGTCGATGGTTTCCTTCTCGAAGACCAGGTCGTAGTTCGGAGAGCCGTGAACCTGCTTGATATAGCTGCGCTCAATCAGATCACGCAGCGTCGCGACGAACTCGCTTCGCTGCTTGGCGGAAAGGCCGTCCCAGTGTCGTGCGAGAGAACGTCGCGCCAGCTCCTCGAAATCGAGGAAGCCTGCCACAATCTTTCGCATCTCGTCCCGCTTGGAATCGGCCTCGGGCGACCAGGACGGCGGTCGGCGTGAAAACAACTTCTTCAGCGCGCCGTCAGACTTCTTCAGCACGGCCATGGGGCTTGACGTCGTCTTGGGGTCGCCGGCCGCGCCCTCACGGGGCGTAGAACTTTCACTCTTGGGCGGATTGGTCCCCTTCTTGGATTCAGGGGCACCCGCGGCCGGCGCCGTCGTCGTCGGCGAGAGGACGGCAAGAATGGCAATAGCGATTCGCGCGTTGGGCAGGAGGGATAAGACAGGGCTTCTCATGGAACTACAGGACGACTCTATACCGCAGCCGCCTGCCCAAGGGAAACTGGGCCGCACCCCTGTGACGACGGGGCTCGGCTAGTCCACGTCGCCGTCGGCGGCGCCGCTGGCCGGTGCGTCTGGGCCGTCGGCGGCGTCGCTGGCCCCGGCGTCTGGGCTGTTGTCCGTCTCGCTGGCCCCGGCGTCCGGACTGCTGTCTGCACTGCTGTCCACGCCCCCGTCGGCCGCGCCGTTGCCACAGGGCGCCACCGTCCAAGTGCCGTAGTTGCCGTTGCCGCTGTTGTCAACCCCCGTGCCCCATTGGTTGCCACCGTCGGCTTCCACGTTTCCGTAGAACAAGCCGCCGCCATTTTCGCACGCGAGCGTGTCGTTTGCATCCAGAGTTCCCAGCCAGGTGATGTTGGGCCCGACGCAAATAGCGGATCCCGAGGGCAAGGCCGCGACGGCGAATGGGCTCGGGGAGGAGCCGGTGGTGGCGGAGACGAAACTGCCACAGAAGAGTCGAACCGAGCTGCCGTCCGCAGGCTCCAGATACAGGGCGAACTTGCCGGCGTCCTGGGGATCCTGGAATGAGCCTGTCACATACGCCGGCCGGGAGTCGCCCGCGAGCTGGTAGCCGTCGGGCGAAGAAAGTGAGAGGCTGGCATTGGACTGGTCGAGCGCGCCCGCAAGGGACACCACTGTCCCGCCGAGATCGATGGTTCCACTGGCGGGAAGCGGGCCGCTTGCCGTCTCCGCCACCGCGACCTCCACGATTCCGATCTCAATCGCACCGACCAGAACGCCGCGGTAGGTCCCAGGCCCGCCAGAAGACGGCTTGCTGGCGCAGCTCAGGGACAGCAACGCGACAAAGGCGCCGGGGAAGACGAAGCCGCGGATGGCGGAGATGGGGCGGACGAGCATGAGCTGGCTCCTTTGCGCGGAATCTTGCCAGACTAATCCCGCATTTCGAGAATTCGTAGCTATTCAAGCAGTTATGAATCTTCCCGAGGCGGTACTCGGGCCGCGACTTCCTCCACCCGGTGGAGTACGGCGTGGGCGTTCATCACACGGGCATAGACGTAGAGCGCAGCCGGCAACCCCTGGTCGAGGGCCTCCTCGCTGACGCGCAGTTGCTTGCTCACCGCAAATACCACGGCCGCCAGCCCCTTGCGCGCCAACTCGATGCGCTTCCAGACGGCGTCGCGACTCCAGAAGCCGAGCACCTCCAGATAGACCGTCTGCCCGGTTTCCTGATGCACGAACTGCACATCGGGCACGCACTGGCCAACGCCCGGGAGGTCGAGAATCGCGTGACTGGGGGCCGGCCGCCAGGGACCGGGCAGAAGAGAAAGATCGTGAAGGAGCGCGACCACTTCATTGGGAAGCTCGTCGGAAGGTTGGTTGACCAGAGGCTCGCAAGCAGGCGCTGCATTCCCGTCGGAGAATTGCCCTGGCAGCGGGCCGCGCAGAGCATAGCGCAGGGGCCGCCGATCTCTCCCCCAGCGCAGCTCGGCCTCGATGGTGAAGCGGTCGCAGGCCATGAGCGCCGGCAAAGCCAGCGCGAGCTGCAGTCCGTACTTGGTCACCGACTCGAAAAGGCTGTAGGGGCCGTCGATGTGCAGGAGATAGCCGGTGTTCTTGGGCAGTCGTTCGATGCGATAGAGCAGACGGAGGAACTTGAGCTTGTGGAAGAGGTGGCGATAGCTGGCGGGCGCCGCGCTCCAGATCGTCGCGCGCACCCCGAGCGCGCGCAGCAGGACCGCCTGGTGTTGGGCGAGGTGGTGCTCGGCCAGCAGGGCCTCGGGCGAGAGCAGGCGCGCTCGGCGCAGAATATGGGCGTCGGCGAGGTCGGCAAACAGGGCGCGCTCGATGTCGTCACTGGCCAGTCCGCGTTCGGCCGCCAGCGCAGCGAGAACCGCCGCGCGATCAAATCCCGCGTGCTCAGCCTCACGGCGCGCGCTGGCAGCGCGGGTGAAGAGGGTACGTCGCAGCTGCATCGGATCCAGGGCCGCGTCCTCTTCGAATTCGCAGCGGTCGAGCACCAGCTTGAGCAGCCCGCGCGCCAGGCGTTGCTCGCGCGGCTCAACGTCGATAGCGCGGCAGGCGTCGAGTAGGGCGCCGCGCGGCTGCCCGACATGAGCGCGCGCAAGGTCGAGATACGCGCTGGCCAGTTCCAGCGCGCGCGGACGTTCGGCTTGGGAGAGCGGGACCACCATGAGACGGTCGCCGCGCCGGCGCACGTGCACCAAGTCAGCGGTAAGCAATGTGTTCGCGCCTCCGCTGGCTGGTGAAGGTTTCGCTGGTGCCGCCCGCGACCAGTTCGTAGAGGATAGCCTGCTTGCCGTCGCGTTTGCGCAGGATGCGGCCCAGGCGCTGCACATGCTCGCGTACCGAGCCGCTGCCCGACATGACGATGGCCACGTTGGCCTCGGGTACATCCACGCCCTCGTTGAGCACCTTGGAAGTGGCGATGGCAGTGTAGCGGCCCTGGGCCAGGCCGTCGAGAATCTCGCTGCGCTCGCTCACCCGGGTTTGGTGCGTGATCGCCGGCAACAGGAAGCGCCGGGCCACCAGGTGCACGGTGGCGTTGTCTTGGGTGAAGATGATGGCGTGGTCGCGGCGATGCTGGTGCAGGAGCCTTTCCACGTAGTCCAGCTTGGCCGGGGCGGTGAACGCGATCGCGCGCTGGCGCTGGTAGGCCTCGAAGGCGCGCCGGCCTTCGGGGTTGCGCGAGGACCGGATGATGAACTCGGTCCACCCGTGCGGGCTGGCCATGGAGATGCCGTTTGCCTCGAGAAACTGCCGGTACCGGGCCCGCTCGGCCGCGTATTCCGCGCGCTCGGCGGGCGAGAGATCCACAACCACCCTCACGGTCTCATAGCTCGACAGATACTCGCCGGATAGGGATACGATGTCTTTGCGGTAAATGACCGGGCCGACTAGATCGTCGAGGGCATCAGCACCGTCCACGTTTTTGGGCGCCAGACTGCGCGTGGCCCAGGCGTCGCGCTCGGGTGTGGCGGTCAGCCCCAGGCGGAAGGGTGCGATGGCCAGACGGGCAGAGAGCGAGTAGCTGGCACTGGGCAGGTGGTGGCATTCGTCGAACACCAATAGGCCGAAACGCGCACCCAGGTGCTCCATATGCAGGTAGGCCGAGTCGTAGGTGGTGACGGTCAGCGGCCGCAGATCGTAGTCGCCGCCGCCAATGATGCCCACGGCTACGCCGAAGCTGGACACGAGACCATCGTGCCACTGGCGTACTAGATCGAGAGTGGGCGTGACCACCAGGGTGCTGCGGCGGCGAAGGTCGATCGCCATGTGGGCCACCAGGGTCTTGCCCGCGCCGGTGGGCAAGACCACCACCCCACGGCCACCGGCCGCATCCCAGGCGGAAAGCGCCTCGCTCTGGTAGGGGCGCGGCTCGCGCCGGACCACTGCGCCCGCGGTCAAGGTTTCGTACTGCCGAGCTTGGTCGGCATAGGTGATCTTCAGACGGCGCAAGGTCTGGACCAAGTCCACGTACGCCGAGGCCGGCGCGCGAAAGCAGGCGGTGCGCTCATCCCAGGCGCACGCGGACGGCAGACCAACGAAGCCAGCGGGAATTCCCTCGATTTCAAGCGTGCCGGAGCGAAAGCGAATTTCGACTGTGGCAGGTTCGGACGCTGGCAGGGTTCCGTTCGCGGTCACGGCTAGTCGTCACAGCAGTTCGTCGAGCCGTTCGCACACGTATTCCACGTAGCCGTGGCATTGCGCGTGCACGCCCTGGCGATAGATGCCTTGTGCCGCTGGGTCGTTGAAATCCAGGCCGGTGAGGGCAAAGCAGTTGTCGCTGCCAAAGCGGGCGCGAAAGCCCTCCACCAGCGCCTGCACCTTGCCCACTAAGACATCTCGATCGTCGCCCAGCTTGTTGCGGCCAAAGGCCGCGCTGAGCACCAGAACGCCGCCGGTCAGCGCCCCACACACGGACTTGGTGCGGCTGAGCCCGCCGCCAAACCCGGTGGCGATGCGTGGGATCAGGTCGTTCTGCCGGCCCAGACGCTTCATTCCGGCAATGGCAACGGCCTCGGCACAACTCAAGCCTGAATCGAAGATCTTGAGCGCCAGCTTGGAGGTCGACATGCGCCGATGCTAGCACTGCCGTGTGAAGGCGAGTGCAATTCTCCTGGGCGCAGCGAGCAGTCTGTGGTGACATCCCGCTTCGAATGCGCGTGAAGATCGTCTTCGCTGCAGCGGTGCTCCTGGGCCTGGTGGCCTGGGACTTTGCTACTGCCACGACCTTCGCGGGCGACGACTACCTGTTCCTGGCGTTCGCCCGGCTGGAGCCCAATCCCCTCCTGGCCTTCGTGCGCGACATGCACGGCGGCGAATACTACCGGCCCGTGCCCATGCTGCTGTGGTGGCTGCTCAATCGGGTGGGGCAGGGGGGGCAATGGCCGTTTGCCCTGGCGGGGTTTCTTCTGCACGCGGGCAGCGCGGCCCTGGTCGTGGCGCTTGGTCGTGGGGTCGGATTTGCGCCTCGGGTAGCGTTGGCCGCGGGGGCGCTGTTTCTGGTAGCGCCGGCCGAGCGTGAAGCGGCGCTGTGGTTTTCGGCCAACACCGATCTTCTGGCCACGCTCGCAACCCTGGCTGCAGTGGTGTGCCTGCTACGCGGGTCGATGATATGGGAACCCTGGAAGGGTTCGCTTCGCCCTTCGGCCCCCCACCCGCCACCCCCACCCCGCTCGCTTCCCCCTTCGGGGACTTCGGGACCTGCACCTTCCCCACCACACCCGCTCGCTACGCTCGCGCCCTCGCGC
>Ga0182017_10002971_pt1 | contig 12710 bp, 7 predicted proteins | sample 712E3DmetaG_FD_120492 | JGI IMG/M metagenome (GOLD analysis project Ga0182017, IMG submission 120492) | Permafrost microbial communities from Stordalen Mire, Sweden - 712E3D metaG | ecosystem: Environmental > Terrestrial > Soil > Wetlands > Permafrost | place: Sweden: Stordalen | collected... | reverse complement strand
GGAAATCGTGCAGAATCAATTTGGCACTGAAGCATTGGGTATATCGATCGATTCCGTTCGTATCGAAGGCAAAGACAGCCTTGCAGTTCCTCTTAAGCTCAAAGCATGGATTTCTTCTCCCGATTATGCACAGCAGAATGGCGATTTAATCTATTTTAATCCATCCGTTTTTCACAGGACTGCAGACAATCCGTTTCAATTGCCTACACGCGAGTTTCCAATTGATTATATATATAAACGGAAGAATATTGTCATTATAAATATTGCATTGCCTGATAGTTTTGAAGTCAAAACGCCGCTCATTGACCGTACATTAATTGTGGGACAAAACCTCGTTGTTTTTACTAGAAAAGTTGCGATCCAGGACAATTCTATTCAAATTCAATATAAATTTGAAGTACGCAGCACAGAGATACAGCCGGAATATTACGAGCGGCTGCGAGACCTCTATGCACAGATGGTTACAATCAAGTCCGAGTCGTTAGTACTCGCCCATAAGAGACCGGTCATGAAGCCGGCGATTGAAAGTGCCAAACCAATCAAGCCTCTTCCATCTAAAGGAACAAAATGAAACGATTTCATCGTCTGTTCTTTTGTATTGCTGCCGTATTGTGGTTTCCTGTATGGATGTCCGATGCTTTTGCCGGCGATAGAAAAGAATATGCCGTTAAAAATATTCCGGCGGCACTTTTAGTAGATGCCGATGCAGTCGTACGAACAGCCGTTACTCATTTTGAAATTAAAAAGGTGTTGAGGTCTTTTCTTAAAATAAAACGCGCCGTAACAATCTTTAAAAGTGACAAGCGCGATTATGGATGTCTTTATATTCCCTATGATAAATTCACGAATATCAACAATTTGGACGGCGCTCTCTTTGACGTGGATGGAGAAAAAATCAGGGGACTTGAAAGTACAGATATAAAAGATATCAGTAGTTTTGACGGATCTGCTCTTATTTCGGATGAAAGAATGAAAATTGTGGAATTATATAATGATCGGTATCCATACACCGTAGAATTTACTTATGAAATCGAATACGAACAAAATCTGAATTGGCCCGATTGGTCGTCTCAAGAAACTTTAGATGCCGTTGAACAAAGCCGCTTCGAGGTAGCTCTACCGGCAGGGGACACTCTTCAGCACTGGTGCAGCAGCGATACAGTAAAGCCCGTTCTTTCTTATTATGGTTCTCTTGACGGTGATAAGAAAAAATTTGTTTGGGAAGCCAGAAACCTTCCAAAACTTTTAAAAGATGTCGTAGGAGACGATAACGAGGATTTCTCGACGGTAGTCCACATTGCTCCAACTCTTTTTGAAATTGACCATTACGCCGGCGATATGAGAACATGGCGTGATTTCGGCAAGTGGGACTACAGCCTTTTGAAAGACCGGGACATTTTGCCTGAAAGTGTGCAAAAAGAAATCCGATCCCTCATTCAACCGTCCGATTCCATTCGTACAAAGATTTCAAAACTATATCGATATATGCAGGACCATACACGGTACATCAGCATTCAATTAGGTATCGGAGGATGGCAGCCTTTTGATGCCGCATTTGTCCAAGAGCATGGCTATGGAGATTGCAAAGCTCTATCGAATTATATGGTAGCGCTTTTAAAAACGGCAGGGATTACGGCATACTCGGTCCTGATCCGCCCCGGCGATTACCGATATACTTTCAATGAATCATTTCCAAGCAATCAATTTACTCATGTCATCGTATGTGTGCCTTTTCAAAAAGATACTGTCTGGCTTGAATGCACAGATTCATCCATTCCGGCCGGTCATCTCGGCTTTTTCACTGAGAACAGGGGTGCCTTACTCATATCGCCTGAAGGCGGATTTGTAGTGCACACACCTCGTTCAACACCGGAACAGAATTCCCAGATCAGCCAAGCTACAGTTGTGCTCACATCGGCCGGCAATGCCGGCGTAAGTTGTACTACGCAACGCACCGGCGATCAGGCGGATTATATTCGTTTTGCTATGGATAAAGTTTCTCCAAGAGACCGGGAACGCTGGATATTAAAAACCTTGGATATACCTACTGCAAATTTAAATAAATATTCGATTGACGGCCTTGAAACTCATAGTCCTGAAATTTTACTCAATCTCGAGCTCGACTTGCCTCGATTTGCATCTTTTTCCGGTGATAGGATCTTTTTTAAAACAAATCTTTTGAACCGTTATACGTCTATCCCGCATAAGATTGAACGGCGTTTATCTCCCCTCCGATATAAGTATCCCTATCTGGACAGGGATAGCATTGTCTACAAACTTCCTCATGGCTACGTTATAGAGACGCTTCCGCCGGAAGTCCGGCTCACAACATCCTTTAGTTCTTTCATTGCAAAAACCGTCTTGCTCGGAGATTCCATCGTCGTCTATACTCGCAGCCTTCAGATACAGGAATACGTCATACCGGCCGATCATTATGCGGAATATCGCAAATTTTGGTCCGATGTGGTCAGTGCCGATCGAGCCCAGGTTGTTCTTGTAAGAAAGCCATGGTAATCGGACTCCGGTAATCATCGATAGAAATACTCGCTCTGATGATCGAGTGATTGTTTATGAAAATCTCAATAGGAAGTTGCAGCGGGGGAATACAGGACGTAAAATAAACCGTTCTGCAGACATGGTCGGGGAATACATAAAGAGAAATAAAAGGCCGGCAGCGCCTTTGTTCTTTTCACATCTCCGGCAGGGCATGGCAGCGCTGATTGATAAACTGCGTTTGATATTCGATTAAACACCCGCCTTGAAAAATACCATAAAATATAAAAATTATTTTTTCTTAAAAGATTTGACTATTCTTTAAAAATTCGGGTTATTTTACCGGATATTCAGACAGGCATACTCCAGAAAAGGATAACATGAAAAACTCAACTCTCTCTCAAAATATAATCTGCTTCCTTCCATCATGGAAAATCACCACTTTGACGATCGCAGCCGTCATATTGATTATCAGTTCCTCTGCTCGCGCACAGGAATACACACGCGGGGTGGGCATCTACCCCGGTGATAGAATGGAAGATTTTTCGCCATCCATGAAAATCGACTCAACGAATTATCGCAACCTCGCATTGCATCGGCCTGCTTATCAATCGAGTTGTTACAATTATAATCTTACCGCCCAGCTTATTACGGACGGAATAAAAGAATCACAGCTTCCTGGCTGGATCGTGACAACGACGAGTACGGACGGCATTGTGAAGAGGAATGAACGGGAAACCGTGCTTGACCGCCATATGGCGACAAGAAAAAATCTGGAAGGTTCCGCAGCGTGGCTTCAAATAGAAATGGCCGGCAGCAGCGTTATTCCCGATCTCGACAGCATGAATGTATCCGGCAGTTTATTGGTCGATAGTCTTCGAGTTCAGCATTGGAACATATCCATTCGCGGTTCTCAAGACGGTTCGCATTGGAAAGAATTGGGAACAACCGGCGGTGATGGATTACCGGGGGATACTGCAACCGGCCAATGGCGAAGGTTTTCTCCGCCGAACCTGCGAATTTTCAGTTGTTCTTTTAAGCTCGACACACTTGCACATTATAAATTTTACCGGATTCATGTAAATTCTCCGAATGCAAAAAGCTGGGCCATTACCGAATTTGGAATGTTCAACAACGGAAAACATGCCGATGTCGGAGGCCCGTATAATTTTACAAGTGCATGGATGAGCGCCGGTGCAAAAACTGAATGGGTTTATGTAGATATTGGATCTACATGCTCATTCAATCGAGTTGTTTTAAATTGGATTAGCCGGCCCGCGGCCGGATCGATTCAAGTATCGGACGATGCGGTGAATTGGAGGGACATTATACCGCTGCCCGGGACTTTGAATCCGGTTGATGATCTTGCACTCGACAAGCCGGAAAAGGGGAGGTACGTGCGCGTACTAATGCTGAAGCCCGGCTCAACGGAGCATTACATACTCAGTGAATTGGAAGTGTACGGTACGGGGGGTCCGGTTGCAGTCCCGCACAATCAATCCACTGGAGGAAAAAACGGCAGAATGGATTTGGCCGGCGGTGCATGGAAAATTCAACGTGAATCTCTGGTTCAGACGAACGGTGAAATAATTTCCAGACCGGGATTTATGGACAACGATTGGATCACGGCAACAGTTCCGGCTACCGTGCTTGTAAGTTATCTCAATGCGGGTGCTTTACCGGATCCGAATTTCGGAGACAATCAATTGCTGATTTCGGATTCTTACTTCTATTCCGATTTTTGGTACCGCGATGAATTTATTGCACCTGCTTTTTATACAGGAAAACGGATGTTTCTCAACTTTGACGGGATTAATTGGAAAGCTGAGGTATATTTAAATGGACGCAAGCTCGGACTGATTGAAGGCGCCTGCACACGCGGGCAATTTGACGTAACCGATATTCTTCTTCCCGGAGAAAAAAACACTCTTGCGGTACGCATCAAGAAAAATGACACACCCGGATTTGTTAAAGAACAGACGAAACTTAGTCATGATGCAAACGGCGGCGAGATAGGTGCGGATAATCCGACCTTCCACGCATCCGTCGGCTGGGACTGGATTCCAACTATTCGCGGGCGTAATATCGGTATCTACAGCAATGTGTATCTTTCGGCAACCGGCCCTGTCACAATTGAAGACCCGTTCGTTTCAACCGACATGGCTCTTCCGGATACGACATCTGCGGATATTACTTTTAATGTGACCCTCCGCAATCACTCATCAAAAGATGTAAAAGGAATTTTAAGCGCCGCCTTCGGTAAACTGCACTTTGAGCAGCCGGTGACGCTGGTTGCATCGGAAATGAAGAATATACATCTTACTTCCGCGGACTATCCTTCGCTGAAACTAAAAAATCCAAAGCTGTGGTGGCCCAATGGGTACGGCCCGCAGAATCTTTATGACGTGGAAATTACATTCACTGCATCCGACGGCGTATTATCGGACTTAAAAAAATTCCAGACCGGTATCAGAAAAATGTCGTATTCCGAGGACGGCGGAGTTTTAAAAATATTTGTGAACGGCAGAAGATTTATTGGCTTCGGAGGCAACTGGGGATTCTCCGAGTCGATGCTTCAGTACCGCGCACGAGAATATGATATTGCGGTACGATACCATAAAGAAATGAATTTTACGATGATTCGGAACTGGGTAGGACAGACCGTCGATGATGAGTTCTACAGGGCATGCGACCGCTACGGTATTATGATCTGGCAGGATTTCTGGCTGGCAAATCCCGGGGATGGGCCGAATCCCAAAGATAATGCTATGTTTATGCAGAATGCGGATGATTTTGTAAAACGAATCCGCAATCATCCGTCTCTGGCGCTTTATTGCGGACGCAACGAAGGGAATCCACCGGAGCCTCTGGATTCAGGGCTTAGAAACTTACTGTCACAGCTGCAGCCCGATATGCATTATATATCGAGCTCTTCATTCGGTCCTGTCAGCGGTGGCGGGCCCTATAGAGCTATGCCCGTAAAATTCTACTTTGAAAAAAGGGCAACGGAAAAAATTCACAGCGAACTTGGTATGCCGAATATGGTCTCGTATGAGAGTCTAAAACAAATGCTTCCAGATTCTTCCCTGTGGCCGATTAACCGTCTGTGGGGTGTGCACGATTTCAATCTGGAAAGCGCTCAATATGGATACTCCTTTATTCAACAGATGAACGATAATTTTGGTCCATCGGACAGCCTTAAAGAATGGCTTTCTCTCGCTCAATGGATTAATTATCAGGGATATCGTGCTATGTTCGAAGCGCAAGGTAAAAACAGGATGGGCCTTTTATTATGGATGAGTCATCCGTCATGGCCCTCGATGGTATGGCAGACATACGATTACTATTTCGAACCGACTGCAGCCTATTTTGGATGCAAGAAAGCGTGCGAGCCGCTTCACATTCAATGGAATCCTCTCAGCGACAGTATTGAGGTTGTCAACTACAGGAACTCGAATGGAACAGATCTTACTGCAATCATGGAGATTTTCAATATAGACGGTGCTGTAAAGCTGAAAAAGAAGATCGCCGTCGATTGTCCTGAAGATCATATTGTCCGGTGCTGTCCGATGGAATATCCATCCGGTTTAAGCGGCGTCTATTTCGTAAGACTGACTTTAAAAAAGGGCAGCTCAATAATTTCGGAAAATTTCTATTGGCGTGAACAAAAAGACGGGGATCTTAAAGCCGTTCGGGATCTTCCAAAAATAAAATTAGAGACAAAAACAAAAACTGCACGGAAAGGAAGTCGATACTATTTGACTGCGACAATGATCAACAAGACAAAATATCCGGCGCTTATGGTCAAATTGAGCGTGATCGGCAGCAGGAGCAAAGAACGGATGTTGCCGGTGATTTTCAGTGATAACTATATATCGCTCATGCCGGGAGAGAAGCGAATCGTTACAATGGAATTGCAGGATGCGGATACGCGCGGTGAACAAGCTGAAGTGGTCGTCACCGGATATCCAGGAGAATAGCGCCTGACGGAGGCTATGCAATCACCGGCAGAAGATAATGCAGGACCGTATGCCGGAGAGCTTACGGTGAATTTACTTATGTGTATATTCCATTATTCATTATTCAACGAATAAAAATTTCAAAAAGCATAAAGGGATCTTCAATGAAGCAGCAATGCCACATTTCTTTTGTTTACGGCACAATCCTGGTGCTTGCGTGCGGTTTAATATTCTACGTCATCCGCGGTGATTATCTCCAGGCCTTTTTTTGGGTTTTCTTTGTTGTAGTCTTTCTCCGGCTCTATGTCCGATATTTCCCGTCCCTTTCACGCTCTATGGGATACGGATCAGTTGCAGATCAAGCCGCAAAGGATGTCGGGTCTTCAAGCGCTAAGGTTGTCCTTTATACCGGAATCGGATGTCCTTTTTGTCCTCTTGTAAAAAGGAGATTGAGTGAACTTCAATTAAAAATGGGATTTGAGTTAAAGGAAATAGATATTACATTCAAACCGGATTTATTGATTTCAAAAGGTATCCGTGCACTGCCGGTTGTTGAAGTCGGGAAAGTTCAATGGATCGGAAATGCGACCAGCGAACAGTTGGCGGATTTCATCAGGAGCAGCGAGGTATAGAACCAGTCTCCAGGGCAAATTAGTCAAATGGGGGGAGATGACGGTCTTCTTCAATTTCTGCGTAACATCGGGCGGTCTTAGTCCCCGGCTGCAGCGGCATTGGATTCTTTTCTCCTCGGTTCAGGGAGTCGCTGTCCGGCTTTATTGCATTCGGTTCCTGCCGGTACGGAATTGTTTTCCATAATGTTTTATTCTGTCATCTCCTCAGAATTAAGGAACATCCAGGAGCTTGAGCACGAAGCCGGCAGGATATTGGTGGATCCGAAAAAGACGCTGCGATTTATACGAAGGGGAAAAAGAGGCAGAGGTTCTTTTTGAAAAATCCGTGGAATATAATTGCGTCTTCTGCGAATTGGCAATACATTATAAGCTGTAAAACTCCGCTCTCAGTTCCGGCTCTTCGTGTAATTGTAGAGGGAGGGTTCTCATAGTCAAGTGAAAGACATCTCATGGAAAAATTGAAACCGCATATCATCGGCAGTATTGTTCTCGCTGTTCTTTTTATCGGATCGATTGTTTTTGCAACGATCCGTTTTGGTCCGGAGCTGACGGAGCTGGTCTGTGACTCTCATAAATTTAGAGGCTATGTTTTGTCCTTTGGACCATGGAGCGCTGTGGTATTCATGCTTTTCCAGGTGCTGCAAGTAGTGATTGCGTTCATACCGGGAGAACCGGTGCAAATTGCAGGAGGATATATATTCGGAACTTTCTGGGGGACAGTGTATTCGATGCTGGGAATAACGGCAGGATATATTATTGTTTTTGCAAGTGTGAGACTTTTTGGCTATCCGCTTGTTAAGAAATTCGTTCCGGAAAAAGAATTTGATAAATTCAGCGTGTTGATTAATAACCCGAAACTCGAAACGACGATATTTCTTTTATTTCTTATACCGGGTGTTCCCAAGGACATTCTTGTGTATATCGCCGGACTTACCCCGATTCAGCCCGTTCTCTTCTTTATCATCATTTTTTTTGCACGCTTGCCTGCTATGATCGGATCTTCGTTTATTGGTGCGGAAATTCAATCGAGTAAATACCTTGCCGCCATCATCGTTTCCGTTGTAGCGAGCATATTATTCGTTCTCGGATACATCTATAAGCAGAGAATCATCGACTACGTTCATTTGATGTTCAGCAAAAAAATATTATCCGCGAATAGAAAAAAGAAATAAGCCCCACCGGCGCTCGGGAAAAAGAGCCGGGTTCAATCGAAGAGTTTAATTCAGCAGCATTCGTTTTTGAAGTATTTGTGTGTTGTACCTTTCCCATTTATACGGATAAAAATTAAAATTCTCAGGGTTCCTCTCTGCACAACAAGTCGCAGAAAGACGATGGAGGAAGTAAAATGCTTTTACCACTCCACTGATAAGGAGAAACGGAATTTTTCCGCCAACGGACCATTATCAGTGGATGGAGCATCGATATAGCTGAAATCGAATTCGCAGACATCGTATCGGAGTCCGGCGCCAAGTGTCATATATTTCTCATTGACATAACGGGGATCTTCATAAAAATATCCGGCTCGGAGCGCAATAAGTTTCGGACTTCCATACCAATATTCCAGACCGGTACTCATTGTAAATTCACGAATCTGTTCATTGAAGGTGGATCCTGTCCAAGTCGTATAAAAGGCCTTATAGAATTCATCCGGTGTTCCGTTTGTGTCTCTTTTAATCATCAATCGGTTCACATCTGTAATCCATGTTAATGTATTATATCTGCTTTGGATGAGATCATAAGCAAAGCCGAGACGCAGGTTCATCGGCAAAGGGTCTGCTTGTGCTTTATCGATGTAAAAAATATTCGAACCTATATTGGAGATATCCATTCCTAATCTGAGATTATTTCCGAGATCAATCCTTGTAAAAGGAATGCGGACTTTTTCCGGTTTATAGAGCAGGCCGATATCGAAGCTGACTCCCGATACTGTTGTGTTTCTCACTTCTCTTGCCGTTCCAAAAGGAGCAAGTGTGCTGTAAAAGAATCGTGCATTCACGCCGATACCGAGATCCTGATTGAGTTTCGTGGCGTAGCCCAACGTATAAGCCATTTCATGACCCTTGAATGTCGAAATAACATCAGGATTATCCAGCGTTTGCACAAATTCGCCAAGTTCCAGATATGTAACCATAGCGGAAACAACTCCACCCAAATCTTCTACAGGCTGTTTATATGCGAGATGCCCGATCCATATATCGGAAAGACCCAATGAAGGCATCCATTGGGCGTATGACGCGGCAATCCCCGAACCTTGCTGAAAAGCATATCCTGCTGGATTCCAATAACCGGCCCAGGCATTGTCAGCCAGGGCAACGCCTGCTTCGCCCATTCCGCCGCTTCGTGAATCCGGCGCAATCATGAGAAACGGCACGGCGGGCGCTTGTATCTGTGCTTGAATAAATTGTGTATAAATTATAACGCCGAAAACAAAAAAAAATAATTTACACATGAACCCAATCCTCCGATATTTACACATTGCTATCTCAAGATAAGTTTATAACTTTATCTTATCAAGAACCGGCTGATTTTCATTTTTAGAAATCCAATGCCATTGAGAAGGAAGGTGTAAATTCCACGCTTCCGCCCGGAAGAGTTCGGGGCTGAATCTCCGCATGAAGCTGCATCCTATGGTTTTCATGTGCTGCATCCCACACTGCTTCGAGCGACCGGCAATCAATGAACCGCATGGATAAGACACAGCGGGATTCAGTCCGATGTCGTAAAATGACTTGAAGAAAGCGGAATGTATTAAATAAGTAACTTGCCGAGAGAGATGGGGTTTGATGCAGGGATGTATGTGCTGATATATTCTGAAGCAGATTGTTCCTTCAGAAGAAGAATAAGTTCCTGACCTTCGGAAATGACGGGTGCTGCGACGGATGGACTATCTTCATCGATCCATTGACAACTGTTTGAAATATGAACGACTTGTTTTCGTATGATTTGATGAGTCTGAGAAGCGTCTGAGACGACGATGTCGATATTTGCGCTTCCCATATCGACATTCGATTCGCCCATATATTCTTCGTGAATCAGTCCATCGTGGCCGATAACATCGTCGATGTTGACCGTATCTATGAACAGGCCGAAGACCAATATCCAGACCAGTGGTAAATGAAGACTATGAAAACGATACAATCGCATTGTTATGATAATAATAATGCTCTTTTTATACTTCTCTTTCAATAACGAATGATTCGATGTTGCGGTTCCACGACCTATATAGACGGAAATGAATAGATATATATTCCTTGTAGGTATCTCCCCGGGGGATGGTATTCTGCAAATTTGAAGAAAATGCCCCGGTACCGGGAGAAGCATCAGGAACCAATTGGAGAGGAGAGAACGTTTTATATAATAGATCAATGAGAGAATGCAATGTTTCATAATGCTCATTCTCTGCTTCATATAAGTGCTTTCTATATGGGGAGACATATTATGCCCAAGGACACCGACGACTCCGATTTAGAGCGTGAAATCTTACGTACCATTGCTTACTTCGATGTTTTTACTTATCCGCTGACAAAAGCTCAATTGGCTTCGTTTTTGGCCTGTGCAATTGGCTCGGATTCTCAGTTTGATAAAGTGCTGCATCGGTTGATGCAAAAAAAACTTGTGCATTTTTCACAAGGATATTTCTACTTATCGACGCGTACAGCTGAGATTGTTGCTTCTCGCTTTGAAAATGAGCGACGGGCATATACAATGCTCAAGCGAGCCCGGTGGGTCTCTTTCTTTCTCAAACAAGTTCCGTTTGTAAGAGCTGTTTTTCTCACTGGTTCCCTTTCAAAACACGTTGTGCCGCATAAAGGCGATATCGACTTTATGATCGTCACCGAATTCAATCGCCTCTGGGTTTGTAAAATGATTCTCACCGGCTTCCGCCGGATCTTTCTCCTCAATTCTAAAAAATATTTTTGCATCAATCTTATGGTAACGGAAAATGCCATTCATTTTCCCAATCATAATTATTTTAATGCAGTTGAAATCGCCACAACACAAGTCATTTGGAATACTGCCGCTTTTGTGAAATATCAAAAAGAAAACGACTGGATATATAAGTATCTTCCCAATTGGCAGCCTTTGAAAGATGGATTACGCCTTCTTTCCAATTCACGTTCACCTCTTCAGATGCTTTATGAATCGGTCTTGAATGTCTTAAATCTCGATGTAATGAATACAAGCCTTATGCATATCGCAAGAAAATTTTGGAGGAAGAAGCACAAAACTCTCAATGAAGATAAATTTGATTCCGTTATCCAATGTAAACCGGATATTTCTTCAGTATGGCATGATGATCATCAGAGCCATATTCTTGATGAATTTCACCAACGTCTTACGGTATACGAAATGGAAGAGGCACAATGATCGACGTTTTGTTTACGCATTCCTATTTTATGCATTTCGATCTGAAACAGGAAAAGGCCATGGCACCCTATCCGCCGCTCGGGACGTTATATGCTGCGAGTTTTTTGGAAAAAAACGGATTTTCCGTACGTCTTTTCGATACCATGCTTGCACAGAATGAAAACGATATCCGTGCATCTCTTGAAGAGCATCGTCCTTCGATTGTGGCTATTTATGACGATGATTTTAATTACCTCAACAAAATGTGCTTAAGCAGAATGCGCGAAGCTTCGTTTGTAATGACCGCAATAGCCAAAAAATATGGAGCATTCGTTATTATTCACAGCTCCGATGCTGCAGATCATGCCGAAACGTATTTGCAGCATGGCGCCGACGTGATTGTTATCGGCGAAGGGGAACTCACTCTTCGTGATGTATGCCAAAAAATTCTGCGGGAGAGAACTTTCGATTTCTCGTCGATTGACGGTGTGGTATTCATGAAGAATGAAACGGCGACACATGCAGCGCGGCGAACAGTATTGAAGAATCTCGACGAGCTTCCATTCCCGGCGTGGCATCTCATTGATGCCGAAAAATACAAGTCTGCATGGAATCGACGGCACGGATTTTATTCGGTCAATATGGTAACGACCCGGGGATGCCCCTTCCATTGCAATTGGTGCGCCAAACCGATTTACGGTCAGGTCTACAATTCGCGGTCGCCGCAGAATGTTGTCGAGGAAATTAAACTTCTCCAGCGGACAATCAAACCCGGCCATATCTGGTTTGCAGACGATATTTTCGGCCTCAAGCCCGGCTGGGTCCGGTCATTTGCCGAATTGATGGAGAAAGAAAACATTAAAATTCCGTATAAGATTCAGTCGCGCGTCGACCTTCTTCTGGAGTCGGATACCGTCGAAGCGCTGGCACGATCGGGATGCAGCGAAGTGTGGGTCGGCGCAGAATCCGGCTCGCAGAAAATCCTGGATGCAATGGATAAGGGAACAAAAGTTTCCCAAATATATCAGGCCCGCAGATTATTGAAGCAATACGGCATAAAAACTTCTTTCTTCCTGCAATTCGGCTATCCAGGGGAAGAGATGGAGGATATCAGGGCGACTATTCGCATGGTAAAAGATCTTATGCCCGACGATATAGGCATTTCCGTTTCCTATCCGCTGCCCGGAACAAAGTTTTATGAAAAAGTAAAATTAGACCTGAAGGAAAAGCAAAATTGGATCGATTCCGACGATCTTGCACTTATGTTCCGCGGAACATT
>Ga0182017_10002967_pt1 | contig 12713 bp, 9 predicted proteins | sample 712E3DmetaG_FD_120492 | JGI IMG/M metagenome (GOLD analysis project Ga0182017, IMG submission 120492) | Permafrost microbial communities from Stordalen Mire, Sweden - 712E3D metaG | ecosystem: Environmental > Terrestrial > Soil > Wetlands > Permafrost | place: Sweden: Stordalen | collected... | reverse complement strand
TGGCCCGGGTAACGGGCATCTCTTCCCAGGACGAAAACGGAGGGCAAAAAGATACACCTGGCGCTGTCGGCCGAACGAGCCTGCCGCGCTACTTGCTCAAGCGCAGGACCTGCGAGGAGATGGCCAGGAAGGCCTGGCTGAGCGAGCCCGGGCTGGAGGAGAAGATGAAAGTTCCCTGGGGCTGGCTGGGGTAATTCGCGCAACCCGGCTCCAGCGAGCAGGCGCTGTAGAGCGGCGGGTTGTTGTAGTTGTCGCCGTTCGGATCGTTAGCCAGACGCAGCATGAAGTCGTAGTCGGGGGGGCTGGTGGAGGTGCCGCCGAGACCGATTCCAAAGAAGTAGACCGGGATGGTCGCATTGCTGCGGGCCCGATATGCCGCGTTGTCGGTCGCGTTCAGCACGGCGTTGTGGTAGGTGGTGTAGCTGTTGGCCGCGATGTGCGTGCCGGTGTAAGTGACGGGAAGATAGCCGTAGGAAGGATTCAACTGGTTGCCCCAAACGTCGGTGACCGGGAACCAGGCGATGTCGGCGGGCGGCGGTGTCGCCGTCTGGCCGCCGGCGAACGAACAGCCCGGGGCGGCGGTCGAGGTGACGAAGCTGGTGCTGTTGAAATTGTTGCCGGTGGTGGTGGTCCAGTACTGCATCATGAGCTGGAACTTGTTGGTGCCTCCCGGGTCGTCCGAGTAAACTGAACCCACGATGCCCGCCGGGATATTGGGATAGTAGCTTCCGGCTCCCAGCGCCTGGCCCGCGGTCCACGACGGCAGCACCGCCGCGCTGGCGAATCCGCCGGTGCTCATTTTCTTGGCGTTCTTGTCCTTGCAGGCGCTGGTGCTCTTGATCCCGGCGACGCTGGCGCTGGAGTCCCAGAAATTCAGCGCAAGCGTGTTCGGCAAGCCGTCGGTCTCGAACATGACGACGTTGAGGGCGCCCGGAAGATTCATTCGATAGACCTCGTTGTAGGCCACCGAGATCGCCTGCGCCGTGCTGGTGCCGCCGGCGCACGCGATCGTGTCCAGCGCTCCGGTTCCGTTTCCCAGGCTGTTGCTGTAGCCCAGCACCGTCTGGAAGTTAGTGGTGGGGGAGGAGTGGAGGTACACGTTGTCGCTGAAGGAGACCAGCCCGATTTGATCGCGGCCGGCGGCGAACTGGCCGGTGAACAGTTTGGCGGCGGTGACCATGCTGCCGCATGCGCCGGCGTTCTGCATGGAGCCCGAGCGGTCCAGTACCATCATCACCACCACGTCGCGGCGGGAGGCGTTGCCGGCTGCCGAGATGGTTGTCGAATTCGCGTTGAACCATCGCATGAACGTGGTCGGCACAGTGGTGGTGGCCGAAACCGTCACGTTGCGGACGTGCGGGTTATTCGGGTCGTCGAAGACGCTCACCGTGGACTGGCCCATTTGCGTGCCGGTGGTCCCCCAGGTGTTGGCGGGGAAATTCGCGTAGAACCAGTTCACGGCGTTCTGCTGGGCGCTGGAGGCCTGCGCCGCGGTGGTCTGGCCCAGGTTGAGTGCGCGCGCCGCGGCCAGGGACGCGCCATCCACGGCGGCTTGGAGCCTGGCCTTCACGGAATACAGAATGCCGACGTCGATGATCATCCCGACCGTCGGGATGATGAAGGCCAGGGAGACCGCGGTCACCATCAGGCTCACCCCTTTACGGCGCCGGGTGCTGTGTGGATTCGCCATGAGTGCATCTCCCTAGAAGAAATACCGCGCGAAGATTCCGCCTGCCGAGAAGCTCCCCAGAACCAAGTCCGGCGATTCGGCGTAGAACTCCGCGACGTAACACATCTGCCCGTCTTTCAATGGCGTCTGCCACAGAGCGCGGACGCTGGTCTGCGCGGCGCTGGGCAGCCGGGCCCCGGAGTCGGTGATGGGGTTCTGCACCACCCCGGCGGAGGAAATCGCCGAGGTGGAAGGGTCGCCCAGCGTGCTCGGTTTGCGGCTAGTCAGGGTCCCGTTCCCGTACTGAATGCGCTGAGAGAAGACGAAGCTGTTGGCATTCGCGCAATTGCCCGCGCCGACGGCGGCGCAACTGGGTTCCGTGGTCGCGCCGACGTACATGATCCGCGATAAGGTCACCAGGGCGTTTCCGGCATTGCTGGTATTGGCCGCCCGGTTTCCGGTGAACGACGAGCCGATATCGAGGCTGAGCCCGTGGGCCAGCCGTTGCGCCAACTGTTGCATGGAGTAGGTCGAGAAGTCGGCTCCGTGAATGAACATGTTGGCTACGTCGCGGCACACCTGGTTGACCTGGATGCTGCGGATCAAGCTCATGCCCGTGATGAACGCGTTCAGCAGCAGACCCACCAGCAGAATCGTTGTGAGGGCGAACTCGATGAGTTCCTGGCCCCCCTGCCGTCGCTTGCGTCGCTCGGTTGCCATGGTGTCTTATCCTGACGCGGCCGCCCTCAGCGCTTCACCGAGTTCACACCCGCCGGGTACCCGCCCAGCATGTCGGACGAATAGACGCTCAGGGCGAACGGCGTCGAGGTATACAGGCCATTCCCCGCGAACGAGCCGCTCAGCGGCGCGATCCAGGCCCACGACACGTTCTGCACGGAGACCTGCACGATGTTGCCCGGTATGTTCCCGCCGGTGGCGATGGGTGTGGTCAGGTCCGTGGGGGCGTAGTAGCTCACGAAGATGTGCTGGGGACTGTCGGTGGCCGTAACCACCCCCATGGCATATTGCTGAACCACCTGAGCGATCGAGGCGTCCTGCCCCAGAGTCCCCGAACTCTGGAAGGTGATCGCGTAGCGGCACCCTTCCCGCACCGCGTTCTGGAGCGTACTCCAGCGGAACAGCATCAGCGAGAAGTCGGCAAACGCAAAGATCAGCGCCAGCAACGGCACCAGCGTCAAGGCGCACTCGATGATTACGGTTCCGCCCCTAGAGCGCCTGCGGAGTCGGAACGCCCTCTGCAGCGTCTGCATTCTGTCCTCCTGAAAACGCACCTGTCATCATTGAATAACGAAAGCGGCGGCAATGAAATCGGGTCTTCCCCCGAGATCTCGAACCGTATTGCCCCACGAGGAGGCTTGACATTGCGCCGCGAGACCCGTTTGAGCCAGTCGGCTGTAATGGTTTACACTGGCTCCTCGGGGTTCGAGAGGGCCGGCGCGCGCGGATTCGCTATTCGCCCACCGCCGGCGGAAAGGAACCGGATTGCCTCCCCGGGCGCCCGCGCCCCGGACGCTGTCCTCTTGATATGGAGCCAGAGAAAATTGGTTGGACCGAACGCATAGGTTACGCCGTCGGCGACCTGGGCTTTTGCCTGTACTGGAACACCTTTAGCGTCTTTCTCCTCATCTTCTACACCGACACCTTCGGGATCAGTGCGGCCGCCGCGGGCACCATGCTGCTGGTCACACGCACCTGGGACAACTTCGTCGATCCCATCATGGGAATGGCGGCCGACCGCACCCGGTCGCGCTTCGGCAGGTTCCGTCCCTGGTTGCTGTGGATGTGCCTGCCCTTCGCGATATCCGGCGTTTTGACGTTCACGGCGCCGAATCTTTCGGCTGGCGGAAAGCTGATCTACGCTTACGTCACGGTCACGCTGTTGATGCTGTTCTACACCATGCTCAACGTTCCCTACGCGGCCTTGTTGGGTGTCATCACCCGCCACGGCGAGGAACGGACGCGGCTGAGCTCGTACCGATTCGTGGGCGCCTTCACGGGCAACCTGGTGGTCCAGGGAACGTTTCTCTATTTGGTGAAGACGCTGGGAGGCGGCAATGATCGCCAAGGCTACCCGCTGACCCTGGTGGTTTATGGAACTGCCGCGATCTGCCTCTTCCTGTTCACGTTCGCCTCCACAAAAGAGCGCTTGCAGCCGGTCCGGAAATCGAGCGTCAAGGAAGACCTGTGGGACCTGACACGCAACAAGCCGTGGATGGTTCTGGCGGTGGTCAATATCATGTTCCAGATCTGGGTGGGCATCCGGCTGGCGGCCCAGGTCTATTACTTCAAGTATGTGGTCGGAGACGCGGGTCCGATCGCAACGTGGTCCTGGCTGCCGGCTTCCCTGTTGAAACCTCTCTCCACCTGGAATGGGATGGTGGCCTCGTGGATGCTGGCGGGCACGGCGCTCAGCCTGCTGGGCGCGTTGTCGGCGCCGAAGATGATGAAACTGCTGGGCGGCAAGCGCTCGGCATACATCACTCTGTCGCTGATCAATGCCGTCTGCTGCGCCGCGCTGTTCTTCGCGGGACGGCGCGACTTTGTCCTGATCTTCGTCAGCCAGATCGTGGGTTCCTTCGCCGGCGGGCCGTTGAGTCCACTGGTTTGGGCCATGTTCGCGGACACGGCGGATTACGGCGAGTGGAAGTTCGGACGCCGCTCGACCGGTCTGGTCTTCTCGGCCGGAAGTTTCGCGCAGAAGATGGGCGCTGTGCTGGGCTCGGCGGTTGCCGGATGGCTGCTGTTCTTCTATGGCTATCAGCCCAACGTGCTGCAATCGGCCAACACGATTTTCGGAATCCGCATGATGGTGGGCCTGCTGCCAGCCGCGGCCAGCGTGCTCACCGCGGTGGTCGCCCTCTTCTACATCCTGGATGCGAAGATGGAACGGAAGATCGGCGACGAGCTGAAGGAGCGGCGGGCGTTGGCCGGGGAGGAGTGAGAGCCGGGCAAACATGGATTCAAATTCTATGAAACAGACAATCCTCGGGTCTGCGGTTCCCAACCTCCCTTGGGAGGACAAGCCGGCCGGGTGCCGCGACGTGGTGTGGCGCTACAGCGGGAACCCCATCATCGGGTGGAACCCGGTGGGCCGCGTGGCCCGCGTCTTCAACAGCGCGGCCATTCCTTATGAAGGCGCTTTTGTGGGCGTGTTCCGCGCGGACCACCGCAACGCGCGCGCCGACCTTCACTTCGGCCGCAGCGCCGACGGCATTCATTGGGACCTCGATCCCGAGGTGATCCCCTGGCAGGACGAGAACGGCCGGCCCAAGCCCAACAGTTACGGGTACGATCCGCGGCTGCTGAAGATCGAGGACACATACTACATCCTGTGGTGCGACGATTTTCCCGGCGCCTCCATCGGGCTGGGGCGCACGCAGGACTTCCGCACCTGGATCAAGATGGAGAACCCCCTGATGCCGTTCAATCGCAACGGCGTCCTGTTTCCGCGCCGCATTGGCGGGCTGTACGCGCTGCTGAGCCGGCCCAGCGATTCCGGCCACACGCCCTTTGGCGACATCGTGCTCTCCTACAGCCCGGACCTCACTTATTGGGGCCGGCATCGTCTGGTGATGAGCCGCGGGGGACAGGGCTGGTGGCAAAGCACCAAGATCGGGGCCGGTCCCGTGCCCATCGAAACCACCGAGGGCTGGCTGCTTTTCTACCACGGGGTTACCACCACCTGTAACGGCTACGTCTACAGCACGGGCGCGGCCCTGCTGGACCTCGACGACCCGAGCCGCGTCCTTTACCGCACCCGCGATTACATCATGACCCCCGAGAAGGAGTACGAAACCACGGGCTTCGTACCCAACGTGGCATTTCCCTGCGCCGCGATCGCGGACGCTCCAACCGGCCGCATCACGCTCTATTACGGCGCAGCGGATACCTACACCGCGCTGGCCTTCTGCCAGGTGGACGAGCTGCTGGACTACCTCAAACAGAACTCCGAAGTGTTCTGAGCGCGGCTCGCGAGGGAGCGGTCCAGCGGGGCCAGACCGAAGGGGGAATGGTATCCTGTTGCTTGCACCCATTCTTATCTTAGAAAGGTGGACGTATGCGTAACCAGCGCAGCCTCTGGCGGCTCGCACAACCGGTCTTGCGAGCCGCGTTAATCACCATTTCCGTTGCCTCTGTGTGGGCTCAGCCCCCCGGGCGGACGCCACAGAAGCCCAAAGGACCTTGGATGCAAAAGGCCCTGTCCCCCGACCAGCGCGCCGATCTGTTGGTCTCGGCGATGACTCTGGACGAGAAGATCTCGCTGCTGCACGGCGGGGGCTGGCAAGCGGTTTTCGGCGGGCCCGACGCTCCCCCGACGCGCTCGCTCGGGGGCGCCGGATTCATGCCGGGCATTGCGCGTCTGGGCATACCCGACCTGCAGATGGCCGACGCCGCCGTCGGGGTCACCAGAAGCGCGAAGTTCGGACGCTATTCGACGCCGCTGCCTTCCGGCGTTTCCGAGGCCTCCAGTTGGGACCTGAAGGTGGCTCGCGAGTATGGCGCGCTGATCGGCAGGGAGCTTCGGGATCAAGGCTACAACATGTCGCTGGGCGGCGGAGTGAATCTTACGCGCGAACCGCGCAACGGCCGCAGTTTCGAATACAAAGGGGAAGACCCGATCCTGGCGGGCAGGCTGGTCGGGGCGGAAATGAAGGCGCTCCAGGAGCAGGGCATCATCGGCCACACCAAACACTACGCCCTGAACGACCAGGAGAATGGCCGCAGTTACGTCAACGTGAAGGCCGGCAAGCGCGCCATGCGCGAGACCGATCTGCTGGCCTTCGAGATCGGGATCAAGGAATCGGGCCTGGGCGTGGTCATGTGCTCTTACAACCTCCTGAACGGGGACTACGCCTGCGAGAACGGTTATCTCCTGAACGATGTCCTCAAGACGCAGTGGGGCTTCCAGGGCTTCGTCGTCTCGGACTGGGGCGCCACACACAGCACGGTGAGGGCCGCTCTGGCCGGGCTGGATATGGAGATGCCGGGGGATAACTTCTTCGGCGCAGCGCTGAAGAAGGCAGTTGAGACGGGCGCCGTGCCGGTGACGCGGATCAATGACATGGTTCACCGCGTTCTTCGAACGGAATTCGCGGCTGGCTTGTTCGACAACCCGCCGTCCCGGAAAGTGCCGAATATCTTCACCGGCCTCGAAGTGGCGCAGCGGGTGGCCGAGCAGGGCTCGGTGCTGCTCAAGAACGCGGGTGGGCAATTGCCGCTCGCGGCCTCGGGGATTCGGTCCATCGCCGTGATCGGGTCGCACGCGGATGCGGGCGTGCCTTCCGGCGGAGGCTCCGCGCAAGTGGACCCGCCCGGCGGCAACGCAGTACCTCCCCTGCACCCTCCTCAGCCTCCTTGGTACGAGCAGGTCATTTGGCACCCTTCGTCGCCGCTTAAAGCGATCCGCACCAAGGCGCCGGGCGCCAAAGTGGAGTACAACCCGGGGACCGATCCGGCTGCCGCCGCGGCGCTGGCCGCAGCCTCCGATGTCGCCATCGTTTTTGTCAATCAGCCTACCAGCGAAGGGGCGGACGTGGCGAGTCTCTCGCTGCCGAACGACCAGGACGCCCTGGTGCGCGCGGTGGCCTCCGCCAACCCGCACACCGTCGTGGTCCTCGAAACCGGCGGCGCTGTCACCATGCCCTGGATCGATCAGGTAAGCGCCGTTCTGGCGGCCTGGTTCCCGGGCATCCGGGGAGGCGAGGCGATCGCGAGTATTCTCTTTGGCGACGTGAATCCCTCCGCCAAGCTGCCTTTGACTTTCCCTCGCTCGGAGGCCGACCTGCCGCATCCCGAGCTTGCGGTCCAGCCGCCTCCGGCTAGCGACGCCGACAGCGTGCCACCGTTCCCAGGCGCTCCCTACAAAGAGAACAAAAGGCAATTCGATCTGGAGTTCAACGAGGGCTTGAAGGTCGGCTACAAGTGGTACGACGCGGAAGGCAAAACCCCGCTGTTCCCGTTCGGATTCGGGCTTTCCTACACGACTTACGCCTACTCCGATCTGAAGGTCACGCCGGGGCCAGCCCCCGCGGTGGCGTTCACGCTCAAGAACACCGGCACGCGTCCCGGAGCCGAGGTTGCGCAGGTGTACGTGACGCTCCCGGCGGCCGCGGGAGAACCCTTCAAGCGCCTGGTGAGCTGGGACAAGGTCCGGCTGGCCCCAGGGGAAGCCAAAACGGTCACGCTGGCCCTGGACCCGCACTACCTCTCGATCTTCGATCCGGACAAAGACGCCTGGAGCCTGCTGCCCGGCGAATATAAGGTTCACGTCGGCGGATCCTCACGGGACCTGCCGCTCAGTGGTACGTTTGGAATCGGCGGAAGCCGCTGAATTTCGCCCGCTGAGAAGGGAACGATATGACTCGAGCCCAAGCTCTGCTGTCGCTCGCTGCCATCTCTCTGTGGAGCGGGCTCGCCGCCGGCGCTGCGGTGGATGAAGCCAGCATCGATTCCGGCCGTTTGAGAGGGGCCGTCGCCGGCAAGGTGGTGGCCTTCAAGGGTATTCCGTTCGCCGCGCCGCCCGCGGGCGCCAACCGATGGCGGCCTCCGCAGCCGGTGGCGCCTTGGACCGGCGTGCGCCCGGCCCTCGAGTTCGGCTCGGATTGCATGCAGCTTCCATTCCCCAGCGACGCCGCGCCGCTCGGCACCAAGCCCAACGAGGACTGCCTCTACCTGAACGTGTGGGCTCCCGCGGCGCGCTCCGCGAAACTGCCGGTGATGGTCTGGATTTACGGCGGCGGGTTCGTCAACGGCGGCAGTTCGCCGGCGGTGTACGACGGAACCCAGTTCGCCTCGCGCGGCGTCGTCTTGGTCAGCTTCAATTACCGGCTCGGCCGTTTCGGCTTCTTCGCCCACCCTGCGTTGACCAAGGAGAACCCCGAAGGTCCGCTAGGAAACTACGCCTTTATGGACCAGATCGCCGCACTGAACTGGGTCCGGAAGAACATATCCCGTTTCGGCGGGGATCCAGGAAACGTGACCATCTTCGGCGAATCGGCGGGCGGGCACTCCGTCCTCACGCTGATGACCTCTCCCCAGGCGCGCGGCCTGTTCCATAAAGCCATAATCGAATCGGGAGGCGGACGAACTCTCATGGGCCCCGCGCGGCGGCTTCGCGAGTCCAGCCCGAATCTGCCCTCGGCGGAAGAGGTGGGCCTGGCCTTCGCGAAGAAGGCGGGTATCGAAGGCCAGGATCAGGCTGCTCTGGACGCGTTGCGGAAGCTGCCACCAGAGAAAGTCGTAGACGGCCTGAATCTGATGACCATGCAGTCGCCCACCTTCGCCAGCTCGATCCTCGATGGGAAGATTGTCGTCGAGACTCCGGAACAGGCTTTCCGCGCCGGGCGCCAGGCGGAGGTTACCGTCATCGCCGGGGCGAACAGTAACGAGTTCGGATTCCCTTTTGCGCGGAGCCTGGACGAAGTGCTCGCACCCCTTGGGGCCAGCCGCGAGAAAGCGCTGGCGCTCTACGATCCCAACAACACCAAAGACCTACGGACCGTCGGCGGCCCGATCAGCTCGGACAGGATGATGGTCGAGCCGGCCCGATTCATCGTCCGGTCCATGGCGGCCGCCGGCCAGCGCGCCTACCTCTACCGCTTCTCCTACGTGGCCGAGTCGATGCGCAAGCAGTGGCACGGAGCGCCCCATGCGACCGAGATCCCGTTTGTCTTCAATACCGTCTCAGCCCGGTACGGCAAAGAGCTGACACACGCCGACGGCACCATCGCGCAGGCGGCCAATGCTTACTGGGTCGCATTCGCCAAGACCGGCGACCCGAACGGCCCGGGACGTCCGATCTGGCCGCGGTACGATGCGGCCAAGGACGTGCTGCTGAACTTCGCGGAACGCGTCCCCGTTGCCGGGCCCGACCCATGGAGGGCGCGCCTCGATCTGATCGAGGCTGTGGCCGACGCAAAATAGCGGCCGGCTACTCCTTCTCAGGTGACCGGGCGGGTGATTCGGGCTGCGCCGCGCGCTTGCGGCGATCCTCCAACTGCTTCTGAGCGTCTTCCTGGGCGCGAAGAGCGGCGGCGCGCTCGCGGTCGCCGTCTTCGGTTCGCTTCAGCCGGTAGTAGACGGTGGCCAGCGCGGCGTGCGCCTCCGCGAAGCCCGGATAGTCGCGGACCAGTTGCTCGAATCCCTGGCGCGCCTGCTCCGTCAGGCCCTGGGCCAGGTGGATGGAGGCGCGCTGAAACAGTGCGCCAGGGTCGGCCGGACGCACTTGCAGGGCCCGCTCGATGTGGGCCAGCGCCTCCCCCAGCTTGCCGTCCTGCTTCGAGAGCGTGGAGGTCTGGATGTTGGCGGTGAAGTCGAAAGGATTCCTTTTCAGTTCCTCCTGAAACTGCTCCGCTGCCTGGTCCGGCTTCCCGATGTCCCTGAGCACCATGCCGTACATGGAATGCGCGCCGGGAAGATCGGGATTCAACTTGACCGCCCGTTCCAGACGCCGGGAGGCTTCCAGGTTGTTCTGGCGCAGATACTCCATCTGGCCCAGCAGGAACTCGGATTCGGCCGATTCGCCATCGCGCAGGATGCGGTCCAGCAGCGCCTGCGCGCGTTCGGTGCGGTTCTGTTCGAGCAACGCCATCCCCAGCGCGAAGACTACGCCGCGCTCGTCGGGGTATTCCTGCTCGATGGGAGTGAGCAGTTCCACCGCCTTCTCCGCTTGCCCGCTTTGCAGCAGGCAGTCGGCCAGCAGGAGCGCAGGCTTCACCTCGAGCGGCTCCGCCTGGCGCAGCGTATCGAGCTCGCGCACCGCTTCCGGGAGCCGCCCTAGCTTGTAGTACGCCAGCGCCAGGTTCATCCTCACCTGCGGGTTGTTGGGGAGTCTCTCCAGCGCCGTTCGGTATTCCTGGATGGCTTCGGCGAACTGTCCATCCCGCACCAGCGCCGCGCCCAGATTCGAACGGATCTCCGCGGCGTTGGGGTAGTCCTTCAGGAACTCGCGATACAGCCGGATGGCGGTGGCCACCTCGCCCGCCTGATAGGCTGCCGCCGCGTCTCCCAGGATGTCCAGCGGAGCGCTATGGAGAGCGGCGGCTCCGGCGGCGAGCGAAAGGGCCAACAGGACTAGATGCCTCACCTGACTTCTCATTGTAGTCAAGAGGAGCAGATCCGTTTGTGCCGCCTGCCGCCGCGCACCGGCCGGGTGCAACCGCTCCCTGGCGGTCGCGGCTCAGTTGGGGCCGCAACCGAGCCGCGACCGCGAGGGAGCGGACCTGGGCGCAACGCACCGACGGACGGATTACGGGCCGCGCGTCGCTATTTGGCTGCGATAACGTAGTTGACGCTCTGGGTGGCCGACTGGCTTCCTTGCATTGCGGTTATCCTCAGTTGGCAGTTCCCCGGGCGCACGGCCGCGCCGACCACCATCGGGATCGCCCCGTTGGCGCCGGGCGGCGGAAGCTCGGCCATCTGCTTCGCCAGCAACTGGCCCCCCAACAGGAACTCGACCTGAAGCTTCGGCTTCTCCGCGTTGGACTTGTCCGGGTAGACCACGAAGTACACGTACGGCTTGGCCTCCGGCGTCAGGTTCGTGGCCAACGACGGAACCGCGCGCTTGCTCTCGAACACGAACGGATCGGAGACCTCCACCGGCGCGCTCGCGGGTTCGACCCGATCCACCAGGATCACGCTGCTCAGTCCAACTCCCTGGTTCGGCTGGGGACTTTCGAACTCGGTAAGGCTGGCGCTCGCCGACCGTCCTTCCCGGTCCAGGACCGCGGCCTCGACCGTGTAGCGTCCTGGAGGGAGGCTGACCGCATGCGTATACGTCGCGGTGCTGACGCGGACGCCGGGCAGGCTCGCGGCCGGAACATCGTAAGGGGAGTCCAGGCTGAACTTATCGACAACCTGGCCCTTGGCGTCCTTTACCAGCGCGAGCAGGAAAACATGCAGCTTGTGCGTGGAGTTGTCCGGCTGGGGCGTGGCGGTGAGGCCGGCGACAGGCACCGCGAATACCAGGGCGCCCCGCGAGTTTGCACCGTCGGTACCGAACCGGAAGGCCGCCGTGCGGAAATCGAAGGCATGCGGCAGCGGGCGGGCACTCAGTGCCGCGAGAGCGTCCGTCTCGAAGGGCGATGGCGCCTGGCAAGACTTCCAGTCCTCGGGATTGGGCGGGGGCTTGAACTCCTCCGTGCTGAAGATCCGCCACCTCTCGCGCGGGCGGGCTACGGACAGAACCAGCGCCAATGCGAAACGTGGTCCCTGGAAGAACGATACGCGGATGCGGTGTATCCCGCAGCTCAGCGAAACGTGGCCGTACAGAGTCTGAGGCTCATGGACGCCGTCGTTGTTGATCACCACCCGGTCGTCGATGTAGAGCTTCGCGCCGTCGTCTGATGTGAGCGAGAACCGGTACTCACCGGGCTTCTCGACCCAGAACCGGCCGGTGTAGTCGATCGCGAACCACTCGAATCGGTTTGTGATGCCGGGAAAACCGTCCGAGAAGTATCGGGGGTATACGCTCAGCGAGGAGGTGTAGATCGTACCGACCGGCCGCATCGTCTCGAACTTCGGGAGCATGTAGGTGCCCACCGGTAGGAAGTAGATCTGTCCGCGAAGCCCGGACGGAATCACCACGGTGGTGCCGAAGGTGGGAACCGGTTCCTGCTGGGGATGGGCATCCTGAGCCCAACACAGGCCCAGCACGGCGCACGCCGCTGCCCGGCCACTGATCGAGCTGTGACGCCGGCCCGCCATGCTGTAGCGATTGTACAGCTTCGCGCCGCCTGCCCGCCTGCCGGCGAGCCGCGCGCTACTTGGCGGCGATGACGTAGTTGACGCTCTGGGTGGCCGACCGGTTGCCTTGCACCGCGGTCATCCGCAGTTGGCAGTTCCCGGGGCGCACGGCCGCGCCCACCACCATCGGGATGGCCCCGTTGGCGTCGGGCGGCGGAAGCTCCGCCGTCTGCCTCGCCAGCAAGTGGCCCGCCGCCAGGAACTCGACCTGGAGCTTCGGCTTCTCCGCGCTGGACTTGTCCGGGTAGACCACGAAGTACACGTACGGCTTGGCCTCCGG
>Ga0182017_10002965_pt1 | contig 12715 bp, 9 predicted proteins | sample 712E3DmetaG_FD_120492 | JGI IMG/M metagenome (GOLD analysis project Ga0182017, IMG submission 120492) | Permafrost microbial communities from Stordalen Mire, Sweden - 712E3D metaG | ecosystem: Environmental > Terrestrial > Soil > Wetlands > Permafrost | place: Sweden: Stordalen | collected... | reverse complement strand
GTCGCGATTCGGGACGTCCTTTTCCGTCGCCAGCGCCACGCGGTCCTGTCTTACACGAATTGCGTGCGACGGCGATCCAATCTCCTCGATGGGGAGCTGGTGGAGTATGGAGAGGTCGAAACCCACCTCGTGCAGCGAAGCGGCGTCCTCGCGAAAGCGCGGCAGGATCATGTCGCCGAATTCACTGGGCGGCAGCTCCATTTCACCTTCGCCCTCGGCCACGACCGCGGCTTTCATGCGCGGGTGATACGCGGGCGCGAGTGTGAATGGGAAGCGGAAGCGGAACCCGTCGTCGCGCAGCTCGACTCCGGCCAGCACCTCGAGATAGACGGTAACCGTCTCGTTCGGACGGATGTTGCCGACCGTGAGATTCACCACGCCGTCGCCGTACTGGCGGGCCAGCGTCGAGAGCGAGCCGTCCGCGATTCCCTGCTCGTACGTCTTCACCGCCTCCTCGGTCCGCCGCAGCTCCGAGTGCGCTTCGAAGGCCTCGCCGGTGATCCGAAATGCGCGCAGCGCGGCGTCGCGAGGCAGAGGAAACGAGTAGATCACTTCGAGCGGCTTGTCTTCTCCCGATCGAAACACGTGCTGCACCGTGAGGCGCGCGCCCGCGGGCAAAACGCGTCCGGTCAGCCACAGCCGCTGCATCGCCAGGCGTATGGGTTCCCCCGTCGGCGCCGCAACCGGCGCAAAACTCGCTGCTGTATCGCTCATGTTCTACTCCTTCCTTTCTTTGCCAAGAAACCGCGCCAATTCGCCAATCGCCGCGCGGACCTGCCGCGTCCGCCACGGGCTCATGTCCGCGCGAGTCCACACCACGACGTCGTCCGCGACCGCATGTTGCCACCAAGCCGTTGGCGCTGCGGCGGCCTGTTCCGCCTCCACGCCACCCAGAATGCGGCCAATCTCGGAAAGCGTCCGGCCTTCGGACTGGAGGCTCTTGATTCGCTCCAGCCGCGCCAGATGATTCGCCGTGTAAGCCGCGCCGCGCCCGGCCTTGATGGGACCGTCAAGCAACCCGCGCGCGATATAGAACCGGATGGTCCGCGCCGGCACCCCCGCCGCCTCCGCCACCTCCGCCAGGGTCAAGTATTCGTTCATGTTCCCTCAGCATACGGCAGAAAGATGTCAGTGTCAAGTACTGTCAGAATAGTTCTTTAAGGGACGTTCGAACGCTTGGTAGCGGGGTTTGGGAGTTCGGCGGCCAGCGGACGTATCCTGAGAGCGAGAGCCTATCGAAATGGACGTCAGGAGCGAAATCGTCGCGCACGTCGACAATCTGAGCCCTGAGATGCAAGAGCAGGTGCTGCGGTTCGTGGCGTCCCTGGCCCCTTCGGCGCCCAAGGGCGAGAGCGGGACGGCGTTGCGCCGTTTTGCGGGCTCAATCGACCGCGCCTCCGCCCGCGAGATGACTCAGGCGATCGAGCAAGAATGCGAGCGGGTGGATGGCAAGCGGTAGGTATTCGCTCTGGCCACACGTGACCGTCACTTCCGTGACGTTGACGGCTCGGAAATCGCCGACTGGTGAGTCTATGCCCGATTTGCGGCGGCCAATTCGGGACATCCTCGTTTAGCGCCGCTGGGACCTATACTCGGCAAGGGAGATACCACTCGGAGGCTGGCGGCGATTCGGGAGACCCGGTCCGGTAGCTTCCGCAAGCACCGCAAATTCGGCACTGGGGGCCGCTCGGCGCTGCGGCCCCCAGAGAGCAGGTTGACTTGGATCGTTAGCGACGGCCGTGGCCGCCGCCGGAGTTGCCGCTCGAATGGCTCGAGCCACCGCCGCTAGAAGAACGGCCGCCGTGGGAGCCGCCGCCCCCTCCGTTTGACGGGCTGGAGCGATAGCTGGGCGCGCTGCGGCTTCCGCCGTTGCCGCCGCCGTAGGACGGACTCGCGCGGTACCCGCCGTTGCCGCCGTAGGACGGGCTGGAGCGATAGCTCGGCGCGCTGCGGTTTCCGCCGTAGCTGCCGCCGTAGGACGGACTCGCGCGGTATGCGCCGCGGTTGCCGTACGACGGGCTGGAGCGATAGCTGGGCGCGCCGCGGTTTCCGCTGTAGCTGTTGCCGTAGGACGGGCTGGAGCGATAGCTGGGCACGCTTCCGCCGTAGCCGCCGCGATAGGACGGACTCGCGCGGTATCCGCTGTTTCCGCTGTAGGCTGGCGTGGAGCGCCCGCCCTGGCCGAAACGATTCCAACCGCCGGCTTGCGCCGAACTGCGCTGCCCCGCCGCATAGGATTGCCGGCCAAATTGCCCGGCCCTGGATGCGCCGCGCCCCGCGGAAGCTCCGCCGTAACGGTTCATGAGCGCGCTATTTGAATAGGGGACTCCGCGCCGATGGCCGGCATCGTGCGCCCAGTTGCCGCCGCCCCGAAATCCGCGCCCGCCGTAGCCGTAGTGACTGAAGAAGTAACCATTCTGATAGATCGAGTGATGGAACCAGTTCGGTCCCCAGCCCCAGCCACCCCACCCCAGGCCTCCGAAGAAGCCCCCGATGTAGATGCCCGGGCCGTATCCGAATCCATAGCCGTAATACGGGTAATCCCACGCGGGATAGTAACCGTAACCGGGAGGTCCCCAGATATACTCGGGATTGTAGGACGGCACGTAGACGATCTCGGGGTTGGCGGGTTGAATGGCAATCGCCGATTGGTCCCCTTCCATCTGGGTCGTAACGGTTTCCTGCGGGGTGGAACGCAGTTTGCCGGCCGCCATGGCCTGGGCCCGCATCCGCTGCACGGCACCCATTACATCGGCCTGCTGTGCGAGGAAAGCGTTGCCGATATCGGTGGTCCAGCTCATGTCGGCGTTCAAGCGGCCAATCACATCGGGGAACACCACGAGCGCCTGGATACTGGGATCCCAACTCTGCTGTCGCGCTGCATCCACGAGTTGGGGGCCACGTAGATTACGATTCTGCTGCAGCCACTGCCCCGCCTCGGCGAGTTCCTCGGGATAGGTGGACGCCACCAGCACCTGGCTGAGCAAGGCATCCGGGTAGAGCGCAATGGGCGCGACGAGCGTGTCCAACTGCTCCGGTGCAAGGAGTTGTGCGGGAGCTGGCTGGGGAGGCGCCGGCTGTTGCGCAACCATAAGGCCTCCAGCCAGAAACGGAATGCAGACCAGACGAAGCGCCTGGCGAATCATCGGCTGAACGTTGATCGTTTTCATGGTGCACCTCCATTGCGCGCCACGTTACGCTTTCCCTATATGCACGCCACAAGCCAAACGCAAACTATTGATCGGCAATCACTTGCCGCGGCGTTCGGGAGGCGGGGATGGTTGAAAACCACCGCCCCGGTGTATCGCGGCCAGGAGTGGGGGCCGGACGCTGCATCACTCGGAAACCAGGTCCAAATACGACGGATACTCCGGGTTGTCGAAACCGAACCAACCATCCGGCCCGCCGCTGACGGAAGTCTCCAGCCGGCGCTGGTACCACTCGATGAAGTTCGGATCCCTGACGAAGTAGGGCGGATACCAGCCTTGAGAATCCAGATAGACGATCCTGCCGCGCGCTTCGCCAGACACAATCAGGCGCGCCGAGTACGTACACCCCTGATCGCAGAGGTTGATGGACCCTTTCCCCCACTCCGGCCATTCGCTCGGCAGGAGCGCCTCCCAGGCCTGGCTTGGAGACGCACCGACGTGGACCACCCCCTTGGCGCGCCGTGCATCGCGCATCTGGGCAGCCTTCCAAGCCTGTCTGACGGCCACGCTATCGATCAGCGGACACGGCGATGCCAGAAAGCCGGGCGACTCCGCTTCTTCCTCGAACCAACGGTCCCAATCCGAAAGCGGCTCGATCCCATAGAAAGGGCCAGCGCCGCCGTCGCCGGCGAGGAGAAGAAACCGGCGATAGTCATCGGGCAAGACTACGTTATGCTCCCGCTCAAAGGCCAGGAGTTGGGATTCGGGCATGGGCGGACGCAAGCGGAACTGATGTTTCTCGACGCCGAATCTGGTTTCCAAGCCCGGATCGGACCGGGCCGCAGCGAGCTTGATGACGATCTGGCGGATTCGCTCGGCATACATAGCCCAACTCCAGTGCAATGCAGGGCTGCCCGCACACGCTCGCCGCCCATGGTACCCCACGGTTGCATGCCCGCGCACGCTGGAAACCGCGAAAGCTCGCTGGGCGCCGGCATCCGACCACCCACTCCGGTACAATTGGCTGGTTGCGCATGATGGACTCCTGCCGGTCGCGGCGTCTGCTCGTGGTGGTCCTCGGGGCACTTTCCTGTATCGGGGCGAGCTATTGGCTCCGTTCGCAACCGATTCCAATGATCGGCATTCTGGTGCTGATCACAGGGACCACGCTGATCCTGCTGTACCCGCCGGAGGGGCGGGCCTTTTGGACCGAGTTCGTGCCGTTGTTTGCCTCTTCGGCCACCCTTTCGGCAATCCCTATGAGGTGGTTCGAGGCGGCCCTGCTCTTTTCGATCGGCTGTACGATGGCCGCGGTCCTTATCTTCGCCATTTGGCTCACTTGGCGCCATTCGCGTTCGCGGCCGATGCCTCCCCACTTGCTGCTCAAGGTAACCCGCGTCCAGGCTCCTGAATTGGCGGGCGTGGTGGAGTACGACTCCCTTCGTTTTTCGGCGATGCGCGTAGAGGAATGCTCCGACGACTGGAAGCAGCAGCTTTCCCAGGTGACGACAGATGAGAACGGACGCTTCACGCTGCCGCACGTATCGGATGATCTGGTCCATTGCGTCCGGGTATCGTTGCATGGCGCAAAGACCGTTCACCTGTATGTGGAACTCTCAGCGGACGCCCGGCCGCTGCTGGTTCGCTTGAAACCGGCGAGGTACTTAGGAGCGCGGTAGGACGCAGAACCCGTCGAGCCAATTCGCGGGTCGGCTTGGCATAGACTAGGAGTGTTCAGGATGTGAACGTATCAGTCCTGAGCGAGCCTTTGAGGAGGATTCTTTCATGATGCGATCTTTCAGCGCTGTGTTGGTGGTTCTCGTGGCGCTTTTGGCGGTTCCATGTGCGTTCGGCCAGACGGACGTTGACGGGTCCAAGGACTATCCCGGGATCTCTCGCATGCCGGGCTACTACATCGCCGATTACCATGAGACGCCATTCGATTCCTATAACTTCACGGTTACCGTAGGTGGCAAGGAAAAGGAACAGGCCGTCGAGGGGCGCAAGTACGATTTCAGGTACAACCTGATGGAAAACACGCCGATGCCCAGCGCCCTGCAGATCGTGCGCAACTATCAGAATGCCGCGCGGGCCGTGGGAGGGCGAGTGCTGCTCGACACGAAAGAGGTCACCACCATTCGGCTCACCAAGGATGGCAAGGAGGTGTGGTTCGACGTTCACACGTCCAACGAACCGAGCGGAATGTTCATCACGATGGTGGTTGTCGAAAAGCAAGCCATGCAGCAGGAGGTGACCATAGACGCGCAGGCCATGGCCCGCGATCTTGGTGAGACCGGCCGGGTTGCCATCTACGGAATCCTCTTCGACACGGGCAAGTCGGAACTGAAAGCCGAATCCGGTCCCGCGCTTATCGAAATCGCCAAGCTGCTCAAGGAAAGCCCCACGCTGAAGGTGTACGTCGTCGGGCACACCGATATGACGGCCGATCTCGCCACGAATGTGAAACTATCGCAAGCCAGGGCCCAATCGGTGGTGAACGCGCTGATTACCCAGCACGGAATTGCCGGCGCGCGGCTGATCCCTTATGGCGCTGGCCCCTATGCACCCGTGGCGTCCAACAAAACCGAGGATGGCCGCGCCAAGAACCGGCGGGTCGAGTTGGTGGAAATCGCAACCAGATGACGCTCTCCGGCGTCGCATGAGGGGCCGCCATCCGTAGGCTGACCGAGGGTCCGGCGTACAGCCGGGCCGTGATCCGTCCGCAGTGGCTCAGGGCCAAGGCAAACTGCCGGCCCGCAAGGCGCCGGTCAGTTGCAGACGCGCACCGGCCGGGTGCAACCGCTCCCTCGCGGTCGCGGCTCAGTTGGAGCCGCATCCGAGCCGCGACCGCAAGGGAGCGGACCTGGGCGCCACGCTGTTACGGACGGATTACAGCCGGGCGCCGATCGTTTCCGCGCCGCTGGAATGGAATACACTCGAAAGTTGCTTCCTCTGTTGCTGGTGATCCTGTCGTCGGTCGCGATGGCGGCCGACTATGCCGCGCCGGCGGGCGTTCGTCCGGCCGTACGGCGGCCCGGGGCGCAGAGCATCCTTCCCGGCGGGCGCATCATCACGCCGCTGGGACGCTCCTACGCTACCGGACCGGGCCCCTTCGGCCTCGCCATCAGCGCCAGCGGCAACCAGGTCGCCACCGCCAACGGGGGGCCGGATCAGTTTTCGCTCACCTTGCTGCGGCGCGACAAGATGTATTGGTTTGTGCGGCAGATGGCGGCCCCGGAAGCGGGCAAGGAAGAGGACGACTGGCGCAGCGTGTTCATGGGCCTGGCCTTCGACGGCGAGCACTCGCTCTACGCCTCGGAAGGCAATTCCGGCCGCGTGCGGCTGATCGACCCGGCCACCGGCGAGAAGAAGCGCGTGTACGAGCTCAACGGCGAGAGCTTCCACGACAGTTACAGCGGAGACCTGGCGCTGGATCGCGAGCGCGGCTTCCTCTATGTGCTGGATCAGGCCAACTTCCGCCTGGCCGTGATCGACGTGCGGAAGCGGCAGGTCACCGCTTCGCTGAAGCTGGGACGGCTGCCGTTCGCCATCGCGCTTTCGCCGGATGGTCGCAAGGCGTACGTCACCAACCTCGGCATGTTCCAGTACCAGGCGCTGCCGGGCGCGGACCCCAAGCAGGCTCGGGAAACCGGGTTGCCCTTCCCGGCCTTCGGTTTCCCCTCGCCCGAATCGCGGGACGGCGTGCGCCGCGAGACGGCGCGAGGCCCGGTGGAGGTGCCCGGGCTGGGCGATCCCAACGCGCCGGAGTCGAACTCGCTGGCTATCGTGGACCTGGAGAATCCGCTGGCTCCGCGGCTTCAGGGGCTGGTGCGCACCGGGCTGCCGTTCGGAGGCGAGAGCCTGGGCGGCAGCAGTCCGTCGGGCGTGGCCGCGAGTTCGGAGGCGGTCTACGTCTCTAACGGCCACAACGATTCCATCACCGTCATCGACGCGGCTAGCGGCCAGATCCGGACCACCATTCCCATTCGCATTCCCGGGCTGGAGAGTCTGCGCGGCGTGCTGCCGATCGGCCTGGCCCGCGTGCCCCACTCGGACTGGCTGCTGGTGGCCGAGGCGGGAATCAACGCGGTGGCGGTCGTCGATGTGGTGAGAATGCGGGTGCTGGGGCACCTGCCGGCGGGGTGGTTTCCGACGCGCGTGCTGGTGGATCGCGACATGGTTTTCGTCGCCAACGCCAAGGGTAACGGCACCGGACCCAACCACGATCGTTCCTCCGGCGACAGCTTTCAAGGCGCGTTCCGCCGGGGCAGCATCTCGATTTTTCCGCTGCACGCGGCCGACGATCTGGCCAAGCTGACCGCGCAGGTGATGGAGAACAACGGCTTCACGCCGGCCGCAAACGCTCCGGCGGCGCTGCCGAAAGAGATTCGCTACGTGGTGCTGATCGTGAAGGAGAACCGCACCTTCGACGAAGTGTTCGGCGATATTGCCAGCGCCTCGAACGGCCCGGTGGCCGGCGACCCGACGCTAGCGCGGCTGGGACGGCACGGCAACGTGACCAGCGAGCGCCACGGACTCCGCCAGCGCCCGGTTTTGCTGGGCGCCAACGTCAGTCCCAACCACCATGAAATGGCAGGGCGCTGGGCCTTCAGCGACAATTTCTACGCCGATTCCGAAGTCAGCGTGGACGGCCACCACTGGATCGCCGGCTCCTATCCCAACGCCTGGACCGAAAGCTCGTTGATGGCCGCGTACGGCGGGCAGAAGGATTTCCGGTTGCCCACCACCGCGCCCGGCCGGCTGAGTTTCCCCCAGAGCAACTCCGCCGTCCACCCCGAAGAACAACTCGAGGCGGGCGCGATCTGGCACCACCTGGAGCGTCACGGAATCTCGTTTCGAAGTTACGGGGAGGGTTTCGAGTTGGCGGGCGTCGACGAGGGCGAGGGCCTCAAGCCGACCGGCGCGCGCTACCTCACCAACGTGCCGGCGCCCGATCCGCTGTACCGCAACGCGTCGCGGGATTATCCGCAATTCAACATGAATATCCCCGACCAGTACCGCGCCTCGCAGTTCATCGCCGAGGTCGAGCGCAAGTACGTGAAAGACGGCGAGCCGTTTCCGCGCTTCATCATTTTGCACCTGCCGCAAGACCACCTGACTAAGCCGCGCCCAGAAGACGGGTATCCCTACACCGCTTCCTACATGGCCGACAACGACTACGCGCTGGGACGCATTGTCGCCTACCTTTCGCAAACCCCGTGGTGGCGCGAGATGGCCGTCTTCATCACCGAGGACGACGCGCAGGGCTGGGTCGATCACGTCGATTCGCACCGCACCGTGCTGCTGGTGGCCAGTCCGTACGCGCGCAAGAACTACGCCTCGCACGTGAATTCCAGTTTCCCCGGGTTGTTGAAGACCATCTTCCGGCTGCTCGGCGCGCCGCCTTTGAATCTGTTCGATGCGGCCGCCTCCGACCTCGCCGACTGCTTCACCGCCGAGCCCGACTTCGCGCCCTACCACGTGCTGCCCATCGACTCGCGCTTGTTCGACCCGGCGACGGTGCGCGAGCCGCTCGATCCCGAGCCCTCGCCGAAGATGGACGATCCCAACGTGCTGCGGGAGCAGCACCGGGACGCAGCCCGCCCCATGTAAACTGGAGTTTCATCGAGGAGCCATTCATGAAGATTCCCGGCGCATTCCGCGTCGCGTTCGCGGTCGTTGCTGTCGCCCTGGGCGCCGTTCAGGCCGCCGACGCCGCACCCAAACGCAAACCGCTTTCCTCTTACGATCCACAAGTCAAGGAGCTGCTCTCCCGGATGACCCTGGAGGAGAAGATCGGCCAGATGACGCAAGTCGATCACACGGCTGTGAAGGATCTGGCCGACGTCGAGAACTACTTTCTCGGCGCCATGCTGAGCGCGGGCGGCTCGGATCCCCAGGAAGGCAACAGCCTGCAAGCCTGGACCGACCTGTATGACCGCTTCCAGCAGCGCACCCGAAAGACCCGCTTGGGCATCCCGATTCTCTACGGCATCGATGCCGTGCACGGCCACAACAACGTGCTCGGCGCCGTGATCTTCCCTCACAACATAGGCCTCGGTTGCGCCCGCAGCCGAGCGCTTGCCGAAAAGACCGCGCGCATCACCGCCGAGGAAATGCGCGCCACCGGAATCCAGTGGGCCTTTGCGCCCTGCGTGACGGTTCCCCAGGACATCCGCTGGGGCCGGACGTACGAGGGCTTCTCGGAGGATCCGGAGATCGTCAAAGTGCTGGGCGAAGCGCAGGTGCGCGGCTTGCAGGGCTCCGATCTGCGCAATCCGCTGGCGGTGCTGGCCTGCGCCAAGCACTACGCCGGGGACGGGGGCACCACCTGGGGCTCCACGCGCAGAGGCGTCGGGCTGGACCAGGGCGACACGCGCGTTGACGAAGAAACCCTGCGGCGAATCCACCTGCCGGGTTACGTCACCGCCATCCGCGCGGGCGTTGGGTCCATCATGCCGTCTTACAGCAGTTGGAACGGCGTGAAGTGCTCGGCCAGCAAGCGCCTGCTCACCGAGATTCTCAAGCAGGAGCTGGGCTTCGAGGGCTTCCTGGTCTCCGACTTCAACGCCATCGACATGCTCTCCCGGGACTACAAAGCCGCCGTCGAAATGTCCATCAACGCCGGCATGGATATGGGGATGACCTCCCGGAGGTACCGCGAGTTCTTCACTTCGCTGAAGGCGCTGGTGGAGGAGGGCAAGGTGCCCATGTCGCGCATCGACGATGCGGTCACCCGCATCCTGCGCGTCAAATTCGCCATGCGGTTGATGGAGAAGGGCCGCTCTCAGTTGGCCGACCGCAGCCTGCACAGGAGCTTCGGTTCCGCCCAGCACCGCCAGGTGGCGCGCGAGGCGGTTCGCCAGTCCCTGGTGCTGCTCAAGAACGAGGGCAGAACGCTGCCCATCTCCAAGCGCGTCGCCCGCATTCACGTCGCCGGGAAGAGCGCCGACGACATCGGCAACCAGTGCGGCGGCTGGACCATCGACTGGCATGGGCGCAGCGGCGAGGTGACCACCGGCGGCACTACAATTCTCTCCGCCATCAAGAAGGCGGTCTCGAAGAACACCCAGGTGACTTACTCGAAGGATGGCACGGACGCGGCTGGCGCCACGATTGGCATCGTGGTGATTGGCGAGACGTCCTACGCCGAAGGACGGGGCGACCGCGCCGACCTAGCGCTCGCGAAAGAGGACGTCGAGGCGGTCGCCAACATGAAGCAGGCCGGCATCCCGGTGGTGGTGATTCTGATTTCCGGCCGGCCGATGATCGTCAACCAGGTGCTCGATCAGGCGGATGCGTTCCTCGCCGCCTGGCTGCCGGGAACCGAGGGCCAAGGCGTGGCGGACGTGCTGTTTGGGGATTACAAGCCCACCGGGAGGCTATCGTTCTCATGGCCGCGCTCGATGGCTGAGATCGAGAGTAAGCACGCTACTCTGTTTAAGGTAGGTTACGGGCTGAGATACTAAGTGCAGGGCGGCTTTCCCGAGCCGCAACCCGACCCCCAGGCCGAGTTTGGCCGGGTCAGGGGAACCGGCGCGGTCCCGAGGGGCCGCCCTACAGAATCGTCCCTCTGCTTGCCGCACTTCACTAGCAGCCTGTGGTGAAACTCCCGTTTGAGACGCGGACGCAGGCGGAACCGCCTGCGCCACAAGGAGAATCAACCACTTGGCCAGTGTGGGGCAGGCGGTTTCGCCTGCCACCGAGTTTCACCACAGGCTCCTACTGCTCCGACCGTGCGATGATGTGCTTTCGCAGGGAACCACTCCCTTGCGGTCGTGGCCCCGTTCCGAGCCGCGAGCGCCAGCAAGCGGTTTCGCAGTAGCGCCAAATCTCGCGGTCAGAGACCTAGTACCGGCAATTCGCAGTCGGAAGAATCCTCATAGCCGTCGTCAGTAGCTTCGCTCGTCTGTCTTAGGGATGCAGACGGAGCTAAGTTCCCCATGGCGCCAGTACAGGCACCCCACGCCCACTCGACGTGTGTAGTTACTCGCGTGATCGCTTCGGTAGAACGCGATCGCACGACAGCGCCCGGATTCCGGCTGCTCTACATCGGGCTTGGCGCGATCGTTCTGGTGTACTTTGTCCGGTTCGTCGGCCCCGGTCTTTCTGGAGGGTTGAACGCCGACGATCCAATGAACATTCATTCCTTCTGGGTCCGGGGTCCCGGCCAGCTCGTCAAGAACCTGGTTTTGTTTTTTAGCACGTACGGGCGCCCGATGGGCGGCGTGTACTTCAGCCTGCTCTACCACTTCTTCGGGTTGAATCCGTTCCCTTACCATGTCGCGCTGACCGTGCTGCTGGCGTTCAACACGTGGCTGGCTTACCTCGTCGGCCGTCTGATCACTGGATCGAAGCTCGGGGGCGGGCTGGTGTCTCTGGCGGTGGCGTACCACGCCGGGATGTACCAACTGGTGTACCTTCCGGCGTTTGTCTATGACGTTCTGTGCTTCACATTCTACTTCTGCGCGCTCACTTACTATCTTTCCATTCGCGGGCGCTGCCTTCGCCTGACCAAGAAGCAGATTGTCGTGTTTCTGTTGTTCTACGTGGGCGGGCTCGACTCGAAGGAGATGGCGGTCACGTTGCCGGTGGTGGTACTGCTCTACGAGGCGATCTGGCACGCCCCCGCACGGAAGGCCACGGCGCTACCGGGGCTTGCGGCCGGGCTTCTGACGCTGGTGTACGTGCTTGGGAAGACGTTCGGCGCGGATTCGCTGGTGAGGATGGAGGCCTACCGGCCAGTCTTTTCCTGGGGCCGCTATTGGGAATCGACGACGCGGTTCGTGAACACCATCTTCTATCAGCCGATCGAGGGCGGGTTCTTCACTCCCGGGCGGGTCATGTGGCTGGCGGTGATTCTGCTCTATGTGGCGTGGCGCTGGCAGCAGCGGGGCCTGATGCTGATGTGGTGCTTCGTCTGGATCGCGCCGTTGCCCATTACGTTCATCCCCGGCCGGGGTGGTGCGTGCCTGTATATTCCGCTGGTGGGCTGGGCGGTGATCGTGGCGAGCGGCTGCCTGTGGATCGCGAAAGTCGCAGCAAGGTCTCCGCTACTTCGCTGGATGCCGTATCGCGCCGCCCTGGGTGCGCTGGCGCTGCTGGGCATTGTGCTGTTCTGGGCCAACACGGAGCGTCACGGAGATGTCCCCGAGGGAATCCGGAAGCCCGCGCAACTTACTTGGTCGGTAGCCGAACAAATACGCGCGGTGCAACCCACGGTCAAGCCGGGAAGCCGGATCTACGTCGTCCGAGGCCCCTTCCGGGACTGGGACATGAAGTTCATCATGGAGCTGGTCTATCACGACCGCAGCGTGAACGTCTGGCTGGGCGAGAAAGCGCCGCTCCCGCCCGCCGAGATCGACCGAATGGACTACGTGTTCACGTTCGAAGCCGGCAAATTGAAGCGGCTGAAAGGCTCCTGAGGCAGGTGGAACGTTCCCCAGTCCACAGTGATGAGCCTCAGCGTCTCCGAGACACACCCCTTGTGGCATTCGAATGTCGGCCGCGTGGCCACAAAAAGAATGGTAGTTGACACCACGCATTCGCACGAGGAGAAATGCCCC
>Ga0182017_10002961_pt1 | contig 12722 bp, 9 predicted proteins | sample 712E3DmetaG_FD_120492 | JGI IMG/M metagenome (GOLD analysis project Ga0182017, IMG submission 120492) | Permafrost microbial communities from Stordalen Mire, Sweden - 712E3D metaG | ecosystem: Environmental > Terrestrial > Soil > Wetlands > Permafrost | place: Sweden: Stordalen | collected... | reverse complement strand
GATGGCGTTTTTCATACGATAGGATGTTTCTTTTTCGTAGTACTCTGCCAACTGAAGAGCAGTCGCTTTCACTGTGCCTGTCTCGGCGCCGGAACTAAATCTGGAAATAGCAGTTCTGGTGAATACACCTGTTGCCTCAAACGCCTCCGTCAAACCTTTGCCGCGTTCGAGCATCATCGGTATCGCTATTGTTTTAATCTGATGTTCCATATATCTGTTACCGCATGCCTCTGCTGCCATTCGAATAATTTCGATGTTTTCACCCGATCCGCTGTAAAGTGCGTAAAACACACGGCAGAATATTTCGATAGCGGTTTTGTGTAGCATAGAACCAATGATCGGAATTTTAATTAAATATTGATCTGCCAAAAATCTACCGCGCTCTGTCCTAATAAACCGTAATAATACAATCAATGGCACAGTAAATAGGATGGTAAGAACAAGTGCATTGTCCATCAACCAGCCACTGAACTTTAGTGTCGCCGCAGTCATTGGAGGAAGTTTAATGTGAAATTTCACAAACATTTCTGCTGTTTTTGGAAATATGTATGCGACATAGAACAAACAGGCGAGGAATAATACAAACAATGTAATTAATGGTGTTATGAGTGCACTCTTGAGGTTCCTTTTAAATTCTGCATTTCGTTCCATAAACTTTGCAGCGCTCTCATAGATTTCCACCATATTACCGCTCTTTGATGCTAAGCCAAGCATTTGTGCTGTAAACTTGCCAATTACCGGAGCCTGTTTCATGAAAACTTTTTCGCTGTCTTTTCCCTGTTTCAATTCCGCATTAATTTCCTTAATGGATTCGCGAAGAGTTGCATTGGGGATATCGTTGATAAGTAATTGCATCACTTCATTGAAGGGAAGTTTTTGCCTCATCAAATCTGTACTCACTCGTACAAAAGTGATGACATCAACTATTGGAGCTGCATGTTGTTTAGTACCAAATAATTTTTTCCGCACATAAAGAACACGAAACCCCATCTTCTCTAAAGCAACTCGGACTTCATCAGAAGTGAAGGCTTTCTGTTCACCATCAATCGGTTTATCGTTTCCTTTTTGGACGCGATAAATAAATGCAAGACGTTCGTGAATTCCCGTCACTTTGAATTTTTTGTCGCGAGAGAGTTCTGCTGCTTTCGTTTTAGCAATGCTTCTAGTATCAGCAGTGATTGATCCGGAAACTGCCTTTCCTGTAAGCGTCACACCATCGATACGATATTCAGGCATACGATTTTATGTTTTATAGGTGAGTAAATGATTTGAATAGAATTATCTCCGTTTCCATACTACGATAATACACTTTTTCGGTCTCTGTGTCAAGAACCCACTGTTCAACAATTCTCCTGTTATTACTGGAAATTATCAAAGAACCGGTCTTTCGAAATGAAGAAATTCACGCACAACATCTGAATCCAATCCACTCCATTTTCCTTCAAGCACAGCATATTGAGCCACCATGAATAGAAATCAATTGTCCATTCATAGAATCTGAAACTTTCGAACGAAGTAAAAAGAACACTATGAGCAGCTGCTCCGGTCAGATCTCCAGTGAGCTGATTTGAATATCATATTTGCCCCGTCGGCTGCCGAATCTCGCATGTGGAGTTTCACAGTCCGCAATTTCTATCCCCTTTGCAGCATATCCCGTACCATTTCAGTAATGCGACGGAAGTCGATCTTGCCGCTTCCCATCTTTGGAAGATCTTCGATCACCACGAAGTGCTTCGGCAATGCGATATTCGGTAATTCTTCAGACATTTTTTTCAGAATCATTTTTTCATCAATTTTCTTTGTAATAGCTGCGACAATTTTTGCTCCACGCACAGAATCCGGCACTTCTACAATACAGCATGAAATTCCTTCTGGCAAAAGATGCTCCAGCACGTTCTCCACTCGGATTAGTGACACCATCTCGCCGCCGATTTTCATAAACCTTTTTAACCGGCCAACATGCCAGAGATATCCTTCTGCATCGTGATACCCCATATCGCCGGTATCATACCATCCGTGGCGGATACTGAGTGTTGTCGCTTCAAAATCATCAAAATATCCCTTCATGATATTTTCGCCCCTTACAAGTATCTTTCCGATTTCACCAACACCACATTCCTCACCAGTCTCATAGTTCTCAACACGCACCTTTACATTGGGCAATGGCTGTCCCACACTTCCAACCCGATTGGCTGCAGGAGAATTTACACTGATCACAGGACTTGTCTCAGTACAGCCGTACCCTTCCAGTAGAATAATATTATGTTTATGAAGGAATTCCTCCCGAAGTGAGTCGGGTGTTTTATCTGCACCGGTCAACATAATACGGCATGTAGCAAAGTCTCCCGGCTCAGATTTTCTTAAATATCCCCACATGAATATCGGTGTACCCACAACAAATGTAATTTTTTCCTCTCGGATGATTTCGCAAATATTTTTGAAATCCAATGGATTAGCATACGTCACAATCGTCATTCCATAATACAACGGAAGCCATAAGTTTGCCGTCAATCCAAACACATGAAAAAAAGGAAGGTTAGCAAGAAATATATCTTCAGCGTTAAGATCAAACACATCAGAAATACCGATAAGATTAGCAGAAATATTCCGATGTGTTAAGAGAACCGCTTTTGGATCTCTTTCACTTCCACTTGTAAAAAGAACAACAACATTATCATCTTCCTCGCCGCCGTGGACTTTCTTCAGAAGCCGTTCCACTGGAAGCTTTGCGCGGAGCGCCGCTTTGATTTTATCGAGAATAGATACTTTCGCCAAAATATCTTCAATAAAAATCATACCAGGAACACGTGCGCAATTAATCTTTTCAAGGAGAGCTTTTGATGTGATGATAGTTTTAAATGCGCATTTCTTCTGACTATACTCGCAGTTTTGTGCAGCACCGGTGGAATAATTAATCATCACAGGTGTTCGACCACTCATAAGCGCTCCAAGAATAGAAAGCGCACACCCAGCAGAAGTTGGTATCATAATACCGATAAAACCCTCGTCAAATTTCCTAAACTTATCCGTTAAGATGAGTGAAGCAATGAGCGCTCTTCCGTAGCTGATATTCTTGCCTGTCGTGCGATCAATAATTGCCGTTTTGTTTTCAAATTTTTTAGCGATGCGTACGAAGTTGTGATGCAGAAGCATATTTCTTCCTTTGAATGATAATCGAAATATAAAATATATTCCGCGCTACCAATTGAACGGCAATGTATTTTTATTCAAGATAGAAGAGTTTACGAACAACGGCAAGAAGAATTTTCCTGATCAAATATCTCGTCGTTATAATAATGAAAACTCAGAACAAAGTATTAATGCCTGCCCCAAAATATTGTAATGAGATAAAAGATAGTGAGAATTGCCCCAACAGCCGAAACGCCAAATGTCATCGCCGGCGAAAATGCATACCACAACCATCCCGCCACACCGCTGGCAATTAATGTGCAGATACTTTGCATTCCAGTATAGAATCCGATGGCAGTTGCTACATCGCCTTTCGGAACAATATTGGATATCCACGCCTTGGATATTCCCTCAGTACCGGCGGCGTACATTCCATAGAAGAAAAACAGCACAAGAAACGCAGTCGTTGATGTTGCAAAATATATTCCGCCATAGACAAATGCAAACAACGCTAACCCGAGAATGAGTGTCGTCTTCAATCCAATCTTATCTCCCAACGCGCCCATCGGATACGACATCAATGCATAGATAAGATTGTAAAAAATGTACACACCAATCACTTGTACGTCGGTTGCTCCTTGATGCCGCATCATTAAGAGGAGCAGGATATCGGAACTATTTACTAATGCAAAAAAGAGCAGTCCGACAACAAGAAATCGAAATTGAAGCGGAGCTGTTTTCCAGTACTTCAAGAATACAAAGAATCCGGGCATCTTCACCGGGACCGATTGTTGGCGTTTTTCCGGCACACGAAATGTTAATGCAATTGCAAACACTCCTGGAATAAATGCTAACAAAAACAGCATTTTATACTGCCCCGGATAAAATATCAGAAACATCAACGCTGCTAGCGGGCCAAGCGCTGCACCGAGTGTATCGAATGCTCGATGAAATCCAAACACTCGTCCTTTAAACTCCAGTGCGGTTTCCGCCGATAGCATCGCATCGCGAGCACCGGTGCGAATTCCTTTCCCTAATCGATCGATTGTGCGTACACTAAATATCCAGAGTGGGAACGACATGACCGCCATCATCGGCTTGGAAATTGCACTGAGGGAGTAACCCAATTGGATAAATCTTTTTCGTTTTCCTGTTATATCCGAAAGATTGCCAAAATATCCTTTGCTCAATCCGGCGGTCGCTTCCGCAATACCTTCCAAAAGGCCTATGAGCACGATAGAAAAACCAATACTAGTAAGATACATCGGCATGACAGGATACAGCATTTCACTGGCGATATCGGTACAGAAACTCACCGCTGAAAGAATGATGACCGTACGCGTAATAATTTTCATGCCATTTTTCCCATATTAAAACATTCAAATATACTCACCAACTATCGATAGAGCAACACCCCCAAGTTCATTCCCGGATATTTCGATGGAATGAAACAAAAAGTTTGTTATATTTTCTCATCTTTCTTTTAATAAGAACTGCTCATGCGAAAGAACGAATTCTATACATCTTGAATCAAAAACTTCGCGCCGCTCTTTGCAGACGCGAACCATGTTGATGACAACAGTCATCATAGGAATTCTCATTAGTGGATAATAATATTCTTCGGATGAAACCTTAAAACTATGATACGTTCTCTCTATATTTGGTTTTCTTTTAGCATTCTGGTTTTTTTATGGTTCATCCTGATTCTTCTGAGCCGTATTTTTGACTACGATCCGGTATTATATAGAACCGGTTATCTGTTTAGAAAAATTGGAAATATGATCACAATGGTGAATCCGGCTTGGAAGCTCCACATTTCAGGAGAAACCATTTCAAATCCAAGGCAGCCGTATGTTGTTGTGTGCAACCATCAATCGATGGCAGATATCCCGTTAATCAGCAACTTACCATGGGAAATGAAATGGATGGCAAAAGAGGAATTATTTAAAATTCCGGTAATTGGATGGATGATGCGGCTTTCTGGTGATATTTCTGTTGATCGAAAAAATCCTCGCAGCGGTGCGCTGGCGCTTATTAAAGCCCAGCGAGTGCTCGAACAAAAATGTTCTGTAATGATTTTCCCTGAAGGCACACGCACACTCGACGGGCGTGTGAGGCAATTCACCGACGGGGCATTTCACCTTGCCATCAAAGCCAAAGTATCGATCCTGCCGCTCGTCATCGAAGGCTCGCGCGATTGCATTCCGAAGAACAGCTGGAAATTTGGCAAGCCCTCGAACATTTTTTTGAAAGTCCTGCCTCCTGTCGACACTTCTTCAATGACCATACAAGATGTTTCTACCCTACGCGATACCATACGCATGATAATTATGAAACAAATAGCAGAATCGCGCTCGGTACCCGTGGACTCTGTAGACGGAATGAAATTACTTTCTGCAACATAACTGTCGTTCGTGGTCTTGCTGTTCGTAAACTCTAGTAAAAGAACTTGCCATCATTGTTATTGTCCGAAAATTACTCCTGCTGATCTATACGCTCTGGAAAACGAACTCGCCCTATATCTCTGAGTATAAACCTATGCATTATTTATCAGAATATTTATCGTCTTAAAACATTCGCCGTTGGTTGTTCTTTTAAGCCACAGGCGTATCAACCTTTGGTAGAGACATATTTTCTTTCAAGTCTCAGACTCTTAATACAGTACCTGGTTAAGCGGCAATTATATTTTTTTCTTCTTACTGATTGGGAAGACGTTGTTAATGCTTGGAAATGATGCTATAGACAATCAGTTTTGAAGATGGAATATTGTTTTTAGTTCATTATATGATGATTTTCCGATTACTAACTTCGCTAAATATGTATTATTCGCGGGAATCACTATCAATCTAAGCTGGTAAATATCGCCATTTAAAAAAGAAATCAATCGGCTTCGAGCGTCACCATGACTTGTTATCACCTCAATATAGAGAGATTGATTTTTAAAATAATATGCGATAGAAAGCGTTGGTTCATGCGGTTCTGTATATGGCAATGGATTCCAAAGCGAATCCGATTCTAAGTATAATAGCGCGGCGGCTCCACTATGTATCGTCCTTGCAATTGTTGAGTCAAGGAACGATATATAATAATATGTCGAATCACTACTACCCATTATTAGATCGGAAGCATTAAAAGAAAAAACATACATGTTTACATTAGCGTTACCCTTTGTACCTGTTGGACCAATAGGTCCAGAATCTCCTTTGCATCCAATTAGAGTGGAAAAAAATATACTTATACACACCATTACGATCCAAGGAAAAGGAACACGATAGAAAGCGTACTTACATCGTTTTATCATAACTTACTCCTTCAATTAATTAAGAAAGATATAATTGCCACCTTACGGTTGGGCGTTCCGCCCAAAAAGACGGCGGACAAGTAAGTCCCGATTCGACCAAGATTCGAATCGAGGATCCCGTACAGCGGGACCGCGGCACTGATAACTTAAAATGTACTACTGCACGAACCGAGTTCCATGTAATTTACTTTAAAGTCTCACAAAGCCTCTGCAAGCCATGCTTAACGTACCCATGCCTGCCCCGCGCCGTGCCCTTCGCGGGGCTCATTCCGTCAGCTTGTCTAATGGAGTGCCTGGTTAGGTTGCAAGTGTTGCTTGTCCAGTTTGTATTCTTTGATCGTTCGCGTCAAACTCTTCCTGTTGTACCAATCGTGTTCAACCAGCACCATACTCTTGACTGTCTCTGTTCCTATTTCGGCTTCCCTCCTTACTTCTAACTCATTCACAAATCCCCCCACATTGTCAATCTTTTTTGTAAACCGCATAAATGTACTGTGCACTGACGTGGATTTATATCTCTCCATATTCGGCAACCTAAAGTCCTTTAATCGTTGTCGGATCCTCTTTCGCAATGCTACAACCGAACCATTATCATAACCCTTCAAAAGTCCTGCTTCCCGACTAAAGACAATCCCTTTGAAGAAAACAGTAAAACTTGATAGAGACTTTACAACATCGTCTGTAATATTGATGAGAGTTTGTTCGATAGAACTGGTTCTCGTATAAACGTTGTCCGCAGCTATGTAGTCAAAGACAGTTATGTGAAGATCTTCTGTAGGATAGTAGTATTGCTCTGGTTCGAGGATTTGAAAATTTTCTATCAATGCCTCATAGCCCTTCGTAATTTGGTTCAGTGGAATAATGAGGCTTAAACCCCGCCGCATATCTGCCGAACCTGTGCCAAGAGATTCGTCAACGAATACATTGCCATTGCGGACAAAAGCAATATTCTCTTGATAGATCGAGTCATATAATATCTTTGTCGTCATGGACTTCGCAATTGTTGACTAACGGAAAGTTAAGGGGCGCGGTGTTCTTTTACCGCGTCCCTCTTTAGCGACTTGTTAACAGGTTCCATTAAAAGCCCCATCCTCTGCCGCAAAATCAATTGTCTATTGTTTGACGAACTCCACCCGACGGTTCTTCGCCTTGCCTCCATCCGTGTCATTTGAGGCTATCGGCGAGTATGGACCGACTCCAGCAGACTTCAGGCGTGACGCTGCTATGCCTCGCGCGGTGAGCACCTTAACCACGGAAGCTGCGCGGTCTGAAGAGAGTTTGAGGTTTGATTCGAGGCCACCGACATTGTCTGTATGACCGACGACGTAGACCTTGAGTTCGGGAGCGCCTTTGAACAACTTCACCATCTCGACTAGGGCCGGCTCCGACTCGGACTTGATTGTGGCCGAACCGGTATCGAAATATATGCCTTGGATTATCGTCTTGCCTGTTTCGGCGAGGTCATTCCGCATTGCCTTGGCGTCTGCGACGACCTCCTGCTTCATCATTTGTGTCTCAACGATCGTCAGATTGTAATTCCTAGCGTCGTTGAACGCTTCGACATAGACCCCGGTTAAAGTACCGTCTTTTCTGATCTCGGCTGCCATCCGTCTTTCATCGCCGGTGCCGAGGATTTTTCCGCCAGCCCGCTTGATCGCCGCTTCGTAGTTTCGCACTATCTGCAGCATACTAATAGGCCGGCCACCCTCCTTCCGCTCATATCCGTAGGAGTTCACTTTCCCTTCCCAGTGAACATCCTGACCCCCAACCACCGTCGGATCGAATCCGCCAAACTCAGATACATTATACTCGCTGATGTAATAGTCGGGCATGCGGGTTACCAACGGGTGATCCTTGCTTCCTTTTATATCTGTTTGAGCGAAAGCGACTTCCACAACCAAAAATGTAATAAATAAAATGCCTGGCAAGATGTGACCGATTCTTTTCATCATTCTTTTCATCATTTTTCTCCTCCTTTTGGACTTCGTGATTTATTGTATCTTACGATTGCGGCTAAGTTTATCCCCAAATGTTTTTGTTGAGGACTGCGGCGCTGATAATTTTCAATATGCACAAAACAGGCGGAGCCCCATGACTGTAACACGCGTAGCGTGTTTCTATTTCTATAGTTCATGCTGAAAAAGTTTTTATTAAGACTGAGACCTATGCGCGCCATGTTTAACGTACCCATTTATCCCGTGCTTTTTACGGGACGCTCAATCCTTCAGCTTGTCCCTTCCAAAGTCCCAAAGGGATTCCTTCGGAAGAATGCCTTCGGGAAGCGCCTGGTTAAGACGCAATTGTCTCATCTAAGCAAAATAAGTTTCTTGGTTTTAATATAGCTACCCGCTTGTAACCGATAAAAATAAATTCCGCTCGACATATTCGCAGCATTCCATGTTTGCGAGTATATCCCCGCAGCCAATTCTTCCGAGACAATTGTTGCCACTTCTTTCCCAAGTAAATCAAATACTTTTAATGACACAAAGGATCGTTTGGGAAGACTAAACGAAATACTTGTTGACGGATTAAATGGATTTGGATAATTTTGCATTAGATTGAAATGTGTCGACAAATCGGTCGAGGGCTTATCTACTGAGGTGACCATCTCAGACAATGGTCGTTTCCAAACGCCACTATTGTAAGTTCCAATAAAGAGATTTATATCGGAGACAACCATGCCATCTATTGTAGCGTTCGGACGGCCAGCGCTGACATCCCTCCAGTTTAGGCCGTTGTCAGTTGATTGAAAAACGCCATCTGTAGTCCCGGTAAAAAGACTAGTATTGGAGACTGCAAGAGCACGGACTGGAACATTTCTCAAACCGGTATTCGCAGCACTCCAGCTTGTTCCATTGTTGGTAGAAAGAAAAACACCCCTATCAGTACCCGCAATGATGTTCGTACCAGATGTGACAAGATTATTGATGGGAGTGTTTTTCATACTGGTATCTGTAGCATTCCAGCTTGTTCCATTGTTGGTGGAAAGAAAAACACCATGACCATTGCCTACCAAGAGGTTTGTACCAGAGACTACGAATGACGAAAAATGATAATATTTCAAGCCTGTACTTGCATTATTCCAACTTATTCCGCTATCTGTGGAAAGAAAGATATCGTCGTAATAAGTCTCGGCAAGTAGATATGTGCCCGAGGCAGCAAGATTTACAACGCGATCATTCGTGAAGCTGAAAACGAACTTAGTCCAGCTTGTACCGTTATTGGTTGAAAGAAAGTATCCGCTATCAGTCCCAGCAAATAGATTGTCTCCCCAGGTGACAAATCCATTGATAGAAGTGTTCGTCAAACCACTACTACTATCTATTACTTTCCAGGTTGAGCCAATATCAGAGGAAAAAAAAGTACCATCGGAAGTCCCGGCAAATAAATTTGCACCTGAAATAGTTAAAGTATTAACATAACGGTTTGTCAAATAGGTATTGATTCCCGTCCAACTTGTACCGTCGTTGGTGGAAAGAAAGACTCCATTATCAGTCCCAGCAAACAGGCTGCCTCCCGAGGTGACAAATGCATCGATAGAATTGTGCGAAAAACTAGTATTGATTACATTCCAGGTTGTACCGTTATCAGTGGAGCAAAATAATCCTCCAGCATACGTTCCGGCAAGGAGATTTATACCTGATACAGCAAGAACCTTAACAGGAGGGCCAGACGAACTGATTAAAACTTGAGTCCAACTAGTACCATAGTCAGTGGAGCGAAAGATTCCATTCCACCAAGTCCCGGCAAAAAGATAGGTGCCATTGTTGATAAAAGTTATGACATCTACATTCGTTGGAAGACCAGCATTGACTGCAGTCCAGCTTGTACCGCTATTGGTGGAGACGAAAACGCCGCCGTCTGTTCCTGCAAAAAGTCTTGTACCGAAAATATTAAGTGCGTTGACTAGGTACGAGGTCAAACCGTTATTGACTTTAGTCCAGTTTAATCCGTTATTAGTGGAAAGAAAGACACCACTCCCAGTTCCTGCAAAAATATTTGTGCCGGAAACGGCAAAAGCATTTACCAAATTACTCGTCAAGCCAGTATTAACTGCACTCCAGCTTGCACCATCATTAGTGGAACGAAAAATACCGCCCAACTTTGTTCCTGCATAGATATTAGTGCCTAAGATGGCTAAAGCTGAGATATTTATTTCAGTTAAACCGGTACTAGCCATTCTCCAGCTTATACCGTTATCGGTAGAGAGTACAATTCCTTCGTCACAAGTTCCCGCAAAGAGTTTCGTACCAGAAATTGCAAGGCATTGAACCCAACCGTGGTAAACCCCATTTATTTCTATCCATTGGGCATGTAATGTATTTATATTGATTGATAAACAAAACACAACAATAAGTAATCTGAAAATGTTTTTCATATATCTTTCCTTTTGTGAAATGGCAGAAGAAAAATTGCGCCCTAACGGACGGCACCCCCCTTTAACAACACGGGGCAAGTAAGTCCCGATTCGACCAAGAGTCGAATCGAGGATCCCGTACAGCGGGACTGCGCCGCTGAAAACTATCAAATTGTCCTTAACGAAACAAGTTCATTCTGATGATTTCCAATTTCGCACTACGCCTATGCCAGCCATGCGTAAAGCACCCATTTACTCCGTGCTTTTGAACGGGGCGCTCATTCCGTCAGCTTGTCCCTTCCAAAGACCCAAAGGGATTCCTTCGGAAGAATGCCTTCGGCAAAAGGGAACCCTTCTCACAAAGTGATGCCTTCGACAGGGAAGTACCTGGTTAGGCGGTTATTGTTTTTTGTTTTTATTGATAATGTCAAAAGGAATTTTTGAGTCAGCATAAACTTGCCATAAATCAATTTTCCCATTCTTGATGATCGCTTTCCACGAAGCGGGCAGATGCCAATAATTTCCCTTCTTATCACTCAGTCCTTGAAATGTACCTCCCGCAAAACCAAACGCGGCGACGGTATCTCCATTGACAAATATTTCTGTGATTTCGATTTTATAGTCGGGAAACAATTGAAAGTATCCAATCCAACCAGCACGCATTTTTTCTTTTCCTATAGCTTCATTGCCTTGGGAATCAATGAATTTATGGTCGTCAGTCATAAGCAAGCACATCTTGTCAACGTTGCGTTCATTGATTGAGTTAGCAAAGTCTTGGACAATTTGCCTGTTCATAGCAATAAATCCTTGAAAGTTGTTTTGAGCATTGATTGTAGGTGTAATGAAGGTAAGGCCGAAGAGAAGAATTCGAGTTTTTAGAGCTGGTTGCAACATGTGTTACCTCTATAATTACAGTAATTCGATTTTTGTCTATGCAATAACCGCCTAACGGACTGGCGCCCCGCCCAAAAAGACGGCGGACAAGTAAGCCCCGATTCGACCCAGAGTCGAATCGAGGATCTCGTACAGCGGGACTGCGGCGTTGATAATTTTCAATATACACAAAACGAAACGAGTTCACGTTGATAGCTTTCAAAATATACAAAACCGTTGCGAGCCATGCTTAACGTACTCAGCTGACAACCGTCAGCTTGTCCCGAAGGGACTCCTTCGGAGAGCGCCTGGTTAGGCGGCGCAAGGAATAAGTCAACATCAATTCTATTTAACAAAATGAAACCTTATAAGTCGAGATCCTAACCCCCACCCTGATCGTGTATCAAATAACCCAACGTCCTTTTTGTATGTTTCTTGCCAATCTGAATCCGTCCAACCGGGGCGCCAAAATTGATAAGTTATAGTAGAATCTGTTCTATTACTTATATACCCTTCTATGCTTTCGTTATCTGTTTCCCATCTTACATGTAATGCTGTAATACCTGTATCAGGAAATATTGCTCTGACACAAATTGAAGAATTCGGCAATATTTGTAATAAGCTATCACGGTCTATGCAATAATAGATAGTATCCAAGTAAAAAATGGTATCGGCTATCCAATAAGTCCGTTTAATACAATAGAATTGTTTAGAACCAAGAGGTTTCTTTGCAAATGTTTCCCATTGTTCATTATACTTTGTTGTATCGGCTTCTTGCATCGAATTATAATAGCTATAATACCATATATTACCCACTGTCAAGGGAAAATATTTAGACTTTACCTCTGGATTCTCTACAGGAGTCTCTGTCGGAGAAGATGGATGAGAACAAGAAGAAATAAATATTAAAAAGGATTGTAGAACTATCGAATAAATTGGCTTCATAAAATAATCCTCCAATTAATAACTTGCGCCAGCTAACGGACCGGCGCCCCCTTTAACAACACGGGGCAAGTAAGCTGCGGCGTGACAATGACTCAACATGTACCCAACGAAACAAGT
>Ga0182017_10002959_pt1 | contig 12727 bp, 4 predicted proteins | sample 712E3DmetaG_FD_120492 | JGI IMG/M metagenome (GOLD analysis project Ga0182017, IMG submission 120492) | Permafrost microbial communities from Stordalen Mire, Sweden - 712E3D metaG | ecosystem: Environmental > Terrestrial > Soil > Wetlands > Permafrost | place: Sweden: Stordalen | collected... | reverse complement strand
GCCACCTACGACCAGGTCTTCGTCACGACCCAGGTCGCCGGCTATCGTCGCGTGGCCGCCCGCCGGAACAGCGAGGTCCGCGACTCGTCGGGCGAGTTGACGGCCCGCATCGAAATCGACTGGGTCATGACCAACGAGCGGGGCGTGCCGACCCGTGTCCCGATCGACTTCCACAAGTTCGTTGTGGATGGCGCGGCTACGTTCGAGATGCTGAGAGTGGCTCTGCCGCCGGCGCCGCCGGATGCTGTTGAGGGCACCTTCCGCGTGAGGCGCCGCGACCTGGATCCGCTCGACCACGTCAACAACAGTGTCTACATCGACTACCTGGAGGAGGCGCTCGAAGCCGCGGGGCAGGGGCAGCTGCTCACAGCCACTCCCCGGCGCTACGAGATCGACTTCGTCGCTGCCGCGGAGCGCGGCCACCCGCTGATCGGCCGGACGTGGCCGCTCGAGGACGGTTGGGCTTACCGTCTCAGCCGTGGCGACGGCACGGAGCTATTCCGCGCGAAAGTGACGCAGCTCTAGCACCTCGGCCTCGATCGCCGGCCGGCGGCCGCGCCGCACTCTGCGATTGGTCAAGCCTTGGGGGCGTCGTCCTTCGGCTCTTCCGCTGCCGGCTCGGCCTGAGCGGCCCGCGCCGCCTCGGCGGCCTTGCGCAAATCCGCGGCCAGGTCTTTGCTGCGAACGGCCAGCCGATCCCCGACATGCTCGGTCACGTCGGCGGCCTTGTGGGCGACCGGACCGGCGTTCTCGGCGGCAACCGCGGCGAGCTCGGCGGCCTTGGCCGCCACGTCGCGCAGGACCGGACCGGCGGTCTTGCCGGCCTCTTCGATCATCACCTGCAACTGGCCCAGCCAGCGCTCGCCCAACTCGCGGGCCTTCTCCACCTGCTCGCGTCGAGAGCTCCCGCCGCCAGCCGGCTCGCTCCCGTCGGGCTGCTCGCTCTGGCCGGTCTGGTCGTTCGTGTCCATCTCAACACCTCGATCTGGGCGAGGATTCGCTGCCCCTCGACATCTGGCAGCCGCAATCGTACGTCGGGATGGCCTGGGTCGCCTACCGGCGCGGCCGGCGACCCGGGCGCCGATCCGAACTCGAGGACACCCGGCCCTTGTTATCTCCGGGCGGGCCAGCGAACATCGGGTATGTGGATTCGGCCCGGCGAGGCCGAGGAGGTACTCAGATGATCGGCTACTGGCATGCCATCCCGTCGGGCGAAGTGCGATACGTCCGGGTCAAGCTGGGTGCCCGACTGTGCGGCCACGAACTGGTGGTGGAACGTGGCGGCGGCGAGCCCTGCTGGCACTGGATGGTATTGAGTCATCTGGGACACGAGATCGAGAGCGGCATCGCGCCGGACGCTCACGCCGCCGAGCAGATGGCCGAGGAAGCCGCGTTCCACATCCACCCGCCATCCGTCGGCGATTGGGTGGGGCGCTTAATGTAGGTTGCGCCGCGGTCCGGGCGGGCGGGCGGCGGGCAGAGGCGGGGCAACTCCGCGGCTCTACTTGACTCCGCAGCGAGCTACTTGGGGTCGTTCTCGACGCGCTGCCACTGCGAGACGCGCTTCTCGAGCTCCGGGTCTTCCCAGGGCGCGTCGGCCAGTTCGCCGAGGTCGGTTTCGCCCGCGGGTCCCGTCTTGTCCAGAAGGCCGGCGTCGTAGGCCTCGATGGCCTCCGCCGAGGGCGCACCGACATCGATCGACTCGTCGCCCTTTGGGTTCATGACCGAGGTTCCCGCGTTCTCGATCTGGGCCTCGAGTTCCATCTTGCGCATCTCGAGGCGGACGGCCTCGCTCGGTGGGAGGATCGCCTCGGGGTTGATCGGCGCCTGGTAGCCGGCCCGCAACAACGCCTTGGGATCCACGATGTCGGGGACCAACCCCTCGTCCGGCACGCCCAAGGTTGCCTTGGGATCGACAACGGTGAGGCCGGGAATGTCCTTCGCGATCGCACCCTCGACCAGCGCGCCGCACTTGGGGCAGGCGTCGGCGCTGGATGGGATCGGGGTTGAGCACCAGGGGCAGTTGCGGTTGGTCTCTTCCATGAGGCGCACCCTAATCCACCGCGACCATGCCGACTATCCGACATTCGGGCCATGGAACGACCATGACCCCTCGGAGCAGGCCGCGGGTATGGCGCAACGATAGGCGAGCCCAACGCCGATTGCGCGGCCCTTCAGCGCAAGCTGCGTCGGCGCCGGGACGACGGCCACCACCCGAGTTAGGTCGTTCGCACTAGGGGAGCCCCCTCGAACTCCGCGGCGCGGCGGTACAGGCGTGCAGGGCTCGTCGACCGAGCCGACACCTACTCTGCTGTGGGGCCGCTTGGCCCCGCCGGTGATTCGTTGCTCTCGAAACGAGGTCCCTCCTGGTGTCTGCGCGCTGGGCCCGCCGCCGGCTCGTAACCGGACTCGCAGCGCTGCTTCTATCGCCGGTTCTGTCGGTGCTGATCGCCATGCCCGGCGCCCGCGGCGACGCCTCGCCTCTGCCCACCGTCAAGCTGACTGTCGACCCCTCGCCCCTCATCGGCGAGACCGTTGGGTTCGACGTCTCGTTCTGGAATGACGCTCCCCTGGACACCGGCTACGGGCCATTCGTGGACCTGACCATGCCGATGGGCGCGGACGGCTACGACGGCTTGAGCTTCGACAGCGCCACCTACCTTGGCGTCGCCGTGGACTCGAAGACCCTTACGGCGGCCGAAAGACTGGACCACAAGGTCTGCGTGACCCATCCTTATGCGGTCGACACGTCCGGGGCGCCGGTTCAGATTTGCGATCTCGCCATGGGTCAGCCGCTCCTGGTCGGTCAGGAGTACGTCGTCCTGCGGCTGCCGTTCGGCTCGTTCACGCCGGGACAGCCGGCCGCGACCGTTCACGTGACGGCTGATCTCAGCAACAAGGCCGATGCCGGCACCGCCATCACCATCGGCGCGGACAGCGGATTCCAGTTCGGGGCCACGCCTCTGGCCGACCCGGCCACGGACCCGAGCATCTTCGGTCCGCCGGTCACCGAAGACATCACTCCGACGATCATGCGCATCACCAAGACCTACATCGGGCCGGAGGACGAGACCGCCACCGGTCCCAACTTCCCGCGGTCCTACAAGATCGAGGTGACGATCGCCAAGGACCAGCCGGTGACCAACCTGACCGTCACCGACAGCCTGCCCGACACGATCCAATACATCCGCATATCGACCTCCAGTCCGCCGTCGCCGGCGTGCACGCCGGGCGGGACGGTGTCGACGAGCACGCCGGGCGGGACCCTGTCGTGCAACTTCGGGGCGCTCAAGGGCACGGGCGGCGTCGATGCCACGCTCGTCGTCGACTTCTATGTCCCGCGCCTGGGCCGGAGCGGCAACCCCGTCCTCGCAGCCGACCAGGGCACTTTCAACACGTCCATCGACAGCGCCTCCGCGACGGCGCACTGGATACCCGTAGATACCAACGATGCCCCGACCGACGTCTCCGCAGGCCCGGCTACTCACACTCTCACCGACAAGTCGATCGCGATCCAGAAGTCTGTCAAGAAGTGGGTGCCCGGCGGTGGGGATCCAGGTCCGGTCGGCCCCGGTGACGAGTTGGAGTGGACGCTCTCGGTCCAGGTCTCGGATTACTTCGCCCTGGACAACGTCATGGTGGACGACCTCCTGGGTGACGGCTCCCGCTTCGAAACCGGCTTCACGCCGACCCTGAACGGTGTGGTCATGAACACGGACAACTACACCGTCTCCTCGGTCACCGGATCGGGCAAGACGCCGATCCGGTTCAAGGTCTCGAGTCAGCTGGCCGCGCGGGGCCCGAGTGGCAAGATGATCGGGGGCTGCATCGCCCTCACCGGCACGAAGCCGCCGGACTGCTCGGCCAAGCGCGGCCCCACCACGGCCACGATCGTGTTCCGCTCGATCGTCCAGCAGAGATATGTGGACAACGTGACCGAGGTCGTCGAGGGCGACACTCTGATCAACGAGGCATCCGCCTACGGCGATGTCCTCGATACGGGCACTCTCCTCCCGACGCATTCGCCCACGGCCTACGTCATCGGCGACGGCGACCCGTACGCCGGCGACGCCGTCGCATTCAGCCAGCACCGCGGCACGATGGCCTCGATCACCATCGATCGCGGCAAGCTCACGAAGAAGATCTACGCCGTCAACGGGAACATTCGAGCCGACGATGACCCAACGGCGGTCCACGTTTCGCCGGGGGAAACCATCACCTACCGCCTCACGCAGACCCTCCCGACGACCCGTACCGACGCCTTCACCATCACCGACTATCTGCCTCTGCCGATCTTCTCTGCCGCCACCGTGACGACCTTCGATGACACGGCCGACGCCACGGTTCCAGCGGCGGGCCACGCCAAGTACGGTCCGGCCGACGATTTCCACCTCCTGCACACTGTCAAGCCGACGGTTTTGGGGAACCTCACGGCCAACAGCGTGGAGTTCACCTACGGCGACTATGCCGCGAACCCGCACGGCCCCAGCACCGCAGACATCCTCTTTACCGTCACCGTGTCGACCGATCCATTCGCCGACGGTCTGCTCCTGACCAACCAGGCCCAGAGCTCGACCGAGAACTCGGCCCACGCGGTCGAGACGGCCGACGCCATCGTCCAGATCACCCTGGACCAGCCGGTCCTGACGATCACGAAGGGCGTCGTCGGGACGGACAATCCGGCGGGCAAGTTCGCGCCTGTGACGAAGGGGCCGGTTGTCTTCGACTCGACCGCCGCGCCGCCCGCCGTCCCGTGCACCCAGGTCGACCCCGGCTTCGACGTGAGCGGCGGGCCAATCACCACGACCGGCCTGACCGCCCCGACCGGCCACCCGATAGACAGCAACCTGACCGGGGTCGACGGCAGCGACTACGTTCGATTCGCCGTCGTAGTACAGGACACCGGGCATGCCGCCGCCTTCGCCGTGCAGATCAAGGACACGATCCCGGACGGCTTCGTCAAACCTGCCGGCGGCTACGACATGTGCGTCACCGACGGCGCCGGCACCGCCCTGAATGCCGTCAACGTCGCCGGTGGCGGGGCGATCGGTGGCGGGGATGCCCTTTTCACCACAGACGGCATCCAGCTCGTCGACCCGACCTTGGACGGCAAACCCGTAGGAGCCCTGGCTCCCGGGCTGTCGGCAGCCGGAGTGGCGAACAATGCAGGCACGAACCTGGTCGTCATCAGCTACACCCTCCGGGTTTCGCCGACGGTCGTTCCGCATACGGCGATCACCAACACCGCGAGCGTGATCGACTTCAAGAACTCGCCGACCGCGTCGAGCCACCTGGTTCCGGGCTCGCCTCTGACCGACACCGCTACCGTGACGACGGCCCTGCCCAAGGCCACCAAGATCCTGGACGGCACCGATCAGCCGACCACCACCGGCACGAACGTCGTTGTCGGCGAGATCGTCATGTACAAGCTGACGCTAACGATTCCCGAGGGGACACTGCCGGGCGCAACGGTCGTCGACACGCTGCCGGCCGGCCTGGCCTTCGTGGATTGCAGCCCGATCACCGCCTCGACCGGCGTTTCCTCGTCCGTCGTCACCTTCGGCGACCCGTGCGTGGCGGGCACTTCCGGAGCGAATCCAACTGTCGGCGGAACCGGGCAGGTCGTCACGTTCGACCTGGGCACGGTCACGAACGCGGACACCGTCAACGCCATGGACGAGACCGTCGTGATCAAGTACCGCGCCGTGGTCCTCAACGTGGGGAGCAACGTACGCGGCCAGACTCTCCGGAACAGCGCCGTCCTCTCGTGGACCGGTGATTCGATCGCCGCCGTCACCGCCGGCGACGTGACCGTGGTGGAGCCGAAACTGACCGTAGTCAAGACCGCCAGCGCGTCGACGGGCGACGCCTACGACTCGATCCTGTACACGATCACCGTCTCCAACCCGAGCGCTGGAGTCGACCCGCAAGGCGCCTCTGCCTTCGGCGTTTCGCTGAAGGACCTGGTCCCGGCCGGCATGTCCTACGACGGCATCACGCCGTTCGCCCAAACAACCGACCTCGGCAATCCGGCGGAGATCACCGTCAACAGCGGGACTCTGTCCGCCACCTGGGTCGAGTTCGACCAGGGTGAGTCCGCCACGTTCCACTTCTCCGCGACGATCGACGCCAGCGCTACGCCGGGCACGATCTTCGACAACACCGCGGCGCTGACCTGGACGAGCCTGCCCGGAGAACATCACACGCTGCTCACGAAGCTCAGTTCGTTCAGCGACGACTCCACGGAACGCACCGGCGACCACGCCGACGCGGGCGGCGACCTCAACACCTACAGCACCTCACGCGACGCCAAGGTCACCGTTCCGCTGGCGACTGTGACTAAGTCTATGACCCACACCAATCAGGACTTCACCCACGACACCGCTGTCGCGATCGGCGAGGTCGTGACCTACAAGGTGGAGCTGACGATCCCCGAAGGCACGGAGCCGGCCGCCACTCTGGTGGACACGATGCCCGCGGGCCTCGCCTTCGTCCGGTGCACCGGTATCACCCCCTCCACAACCGTCTACCTGCACACCACGCCGGGCGGCGGCTTCGGCGACGCTTGCAGGGCGACCACGAACCCGGTCGTCACCGACTTCGGCCACACCGTGACGTTCGATCTGGGCACCATCACGAATACGAACAACGACAACGGCACGGCCGAGACGATCGACATCACCTACGAGGCGGTGGTCCTCAACGTCGGCACGAACGCCAGCGGGACCCAACTCCACAACTCCGCGGTGCTGTATTGGACCGGCGACCAATCGTTTGCAGGCTCCGCCCCGGACGTCACCGTCGTCGAGCCGGACATGCATGTGGTCAAGACGGCCACACCCACCAGCGGCGACGCGGGCAACGTCATCGGCTTCACGGTTACGATCACCAACCCGAACGTCAGCAACAATACAAACGCGTTCGAAGCCGAATGGTCCGACGCCATTCCGGTCGGTATGACGTACCAGGGCGACATCGCCTGCACCGGCACCTGCCCGGCATCCTTCGACGACTCCAACCCGAAGCTGCTCAAGGGCTCGTGGTCTGAGTTCGACATGGGCGCCACGGCCACGATCACATACACGGCCAAGTTGGACGACACCGTTCAGTCGGGCGCCAGCTTCAAGAACACCGCGACGATTCTGTGGACGAGTTTGCCCGGCGACTACCACACGCCGGAGACGAAGCTCAGTTCGTTCAACGACAACTCTACGGAGAGGACCGGCGTCAAGACCGACCCCGGAGGGGCGGCCAACGACTACGAAGACGATGCCAACGCCACTGTGAATGTGCCCCAGCCGGCTCCGGTCAAGACCCTGGTCTCAACGTCTGAGGCCGGCACCTCCGACACTCCCACTCCATACGTGGCCGTCGGTGAGGTCGCCCGCTTCCGAGTGTCGGTCGTCATCCCAGAGGGGCAGAACCCCAACGTCACGATCACCGACACGCTGCCGGCCGGCCTCTCGTTCCTCAACGACAACACGGCCACGATCGCCTTCGTAACGAACTACTCCGGCGGCGGCATGACCTCGAGCGCCTCCGGCCTGTCCGGCGTCGGGCTGGACGGGCTGGCGGTGTCGGGCGATGGCACCTGGTCGGGACACCCCACTTTCACGTTCCCGTCGGGTCAGATAAGCGGCTCGCTCGGCGACGGTGGCAGCCCAACGTTCAACCTCGGGACGCTGACCAACGCCGACCGCGACCTTGACACGGAAGCGGTGGTCATCGAGTTCAACGTCCTCGTCGACAACAAGGACACCAACGTTCGGGGCCACACCCTGACGGACTCGGCCAGGATCTACATCGACGGCACGGATACGGCCGGCGCGGCCGGCAGCTTCACCGCGACAGTGGCCGAGCCACACATCACGTTCACGAAGACCCTCGACACGGCGGGCTCGATCGACGGCGGCGACACCGTCAGCTACACCGTCACCCTCACCAATGCCTCGGATGTCGACGCCTCGCCGGCATACGACGTCGAATTCACGGACACGTTGGACTCGCACCTGACGCTGCTGACCGTGACGCCCAACCCTCTGTCCGGCTCTACGAACCTTACGGTGGGCAATGCGATCCATTTCAGATTCGTTGTCGTCGCGCCCGGAACCTCTGAGACCCTGACCATCACCGCGAAGGTCGCCGACGACATCGATGCCGGCACGACGATCCCCAACACGGCCACGGGCACGTGGACCAGCCTGCCGGGCGCGAAAGGTACGACGTCGAACCCGACCGGATCGTCGACGCCGGGGGATCCGGGACAGCCTACGGGCGAACGTACCGGCGACGGCGGCGTCAACTCGTATCACGCCAACTCCTCCGCCCCGTTCACCTCGCAGCTGCCGGCCATCCACAAGGTCGCTCCGAACGTGTCTCGCCCAATCGGCGCCACGACGACCTTCGACCTGGTCGTGACTCTCCCCGAAGGTTGGACACGGGGATTCACAGTCACCGATTCGCTGCCAGCCGGCCTGATGCCCGATGGCTACGCGATCGTCGTGACGCAGGCGGACAGCAACGGGCATTTCGGCCATGACTTCGGGGGAACACTCAACCCGACTCCGACGATCACGACGCCAGGATCGGGCGGCGGCGCCTGGAAGTTCGATTTCGGCGACACATACCTCGATCCCACGACTGCAGGCGGCAACGACAGTTTCCTGATCCGGGTGACTGTGTTGGTCGCCAATGTCAGCGCCAACAAGATCAACGACGTCCATGCCAACAGTGGCCTTGTTGGCTACACGGATCCGCAGTTACATACGACGGTGCCCATTACTGCGTCGGAAACCCCAACCGTACGGGTCATCGAGCCCAAGCTGCAGGTTGTCAAGACGGTCGACAACGCGAACCCGCGCTTCGGGGCGACGGTGAAGTACACACTGACGCTGTCGCACACGGGGGCAAGCAACTCAGATGCGTACGACGTCACCATGACTGACACATTGCCGACCGGGCTCACACTCATGCCTTTGTCGTTGACGTACGTGTCGGGCGACCATACATCGGTCAACCCGGTGATAAACGGGAACACCATCACCTTCACCTACACGACCTTCGCGCTCACCCATACGTCCCGATACACATATCAGGCCACAGTCGGCAACGTCGGCAGCGTCTCCCTCAATCAGAGGCTGACAAATACCGCCAACTCCACCTGGACCTCGCTCGCCGGCGGCGACGCCAATGAGCGAACCGGCAATACTGCCGACCCCGGTGGCGCGCTCAACAACTACAGGGCGAGTGACCCAATCGACGTTACGGTGAGTGGCGTGGACCTGACCCTGACGAAGGACGACGGGAGGACCACGGCCACTGCCGGCGCCACGCTTACATACGTCCTCCATTGGGCGAATGTCGGTAACGCCACTGCGTCCAATGTGGTGATTACCGAGACGGTCCCGATCGGTACTACCTACCCAGGCACAGTCTGGACATGTGCAGGCGGCAAGACGGAGGGCCACACCTGCACCTATGCCGTCGGAAGCGTGGCCGGCAATACCTCCGGTGACGTCAACTTCGCGGTCACGGTCGTGGATCCGATTCCACCGACCCTCACCGGGATCTCCAACACAGCCAGCATCGCCGACGTGGGCGGCACATTTACCGATCCCACGCCCGACAACAACCACTGCGAGGACGACGACACCATCGATATGGCCGATCTGTCGCTCACCAAGACCGCCGACGACTACACGCCCAATGCGAACCAGGTAGTGGAATTCACGCTCACCGTCAGCAACGACGGGCCGGCCCAGGCAACGGGCGTCAAGGTCACCGACACGCTGCCCGCCTCGCTCGTGTTCGCCGGCGCCACCCCAAACACGGGTGGCTCGTACGACCAGAGCACCGGCGTGTGGACAGTCGGATCAGTCGACTCAGGCGGCAGTCAGGTTCTGAAGTTGCGCGCAACCGTCACTTCGATCGTTCCGGCGACGAACGTGGCCGAGGTAACTCATTCCGACCAGCGCGACAAGGACTCGACGCCGGCCAACGGCGTGACAACGGAGGATGACTACGCCACGGCCACTGTCACCCCGAAGATCGTCAACCTTGGAGTGACCAAGGTTGCGAGCCCCATCCATCCCGACGTCGGTGCCAACGTCACCTATACGATCACGGCCACTAACCACAGCGCCATCGACGCCACCGGAGTCAAGGTCACCGACACCCTCGACCAGGGTCTGACCTACGTGTCGTCGACGCCCAGCGGGACGACCGGCACCTACGACTCCACCAGCCACGTCTGGGATATCGGCCCACTCGCCCACGGCGCATCGGCGACGCTGACTCTCGTTGCGACGGTGAACGTCCCTGGCGAGATCGGCAACATGGCCACGATCGCCGGCGACCAGTTCGACGACGACGCCTCCAACAACACCGCCTCCACATCCACCGATCAGCTCCTGGACTTGTCCGTTCACAAGTCGGTCGACAACGAGACCCCCAACGTCGGCACCACGGTCACATTCACGGTCGTCGTGTCGAACGCCGGGCCCGGAACGGCCACCGGAGTGACCATCTCCGACGTCCTTCCGGGCGGTCTTAAGTTCGACCACGCGACGCCCGACGGAAGCTACGACGCTACCCACGGAGTCTGGACGGTGGGGACCATTTCGCCCTTGGCTTCGGCGACGCTGACCATGTACGCCAAGGTCACCGGCCCGTCCGCCTCGACGAACACCGCCTCGGTCCTCCACGTCGATGAGCCGCAGAGCGACACCACCAACGACTCGTGGTCCGCCACCGTCACGCCGCCACACGCGGATGTCGCTGTGGTGAAGACCGTTCATGAGTCGCGGCCGAGCGTGACCGACGATGACTACTTCACGATCGTCGTCACGAACAACGGACCCGATACCGCGACCAACGTCGCCGTCACGGACAATCCGCTCCCCGACGGGCTGACCTACGCCAGCGCCGGCTCGAGCGTCACCCAGGGCACGTTCGACGGCGCCGCGGGCACCTGGTCTGTGGGAACGCTCGCCAACGGGGCGACTGCGACCTGGACGCTGCACGTCACGGTCACAGTGAATCGCCAAGACTTCACCAACACGGCCGCGGTCACGGCCGACCAGTACGATCCCCACCCGGAGAACAACCAGTCGTCCGCCTCGCTGTCCACGCGAGTCGTCGATATCGCCGTGACCAAAGTGGCCGACAACCCGACTCCAACCGTCGGCAAGAAGGTCACGTTCACCGTTACGGTGGGCAACAACGGGCCCGATGGCGCAACGCAGCTGGTGATCCACGACGCCCTGCCGACCGGCCTGACGTTCGATTCGGCGGCGACGAGCGTGGGCGCCTACGACTCCACGAGCGGCGACTGGACGATCGGAGACCTGGCCGACACTGCAACGGTCAGCCTCGCTGTGACTGCCCAGGTAGTCGGCTCCGGCACGATCGACAACACCGCTGCCGTGTCCGGCCTGCTCCAGCTCGACTCCGACCATTCGAACGACTCCTCGAAGGCCACGATCGAAGTCCCGCCGGCCGCCGATTTGAGCCTGAGCAAGACGGTCGACAACAGCAAGCCCGACATGGGCAGCCAGGTCACGTTCTCTGTGGCCGTGACGAACAGCGGTCCCGACGCCACGTCAGGCGTCCATGTGGCCGACCTGCTGCCGGCGGGGATCACCTACGTCTCGAGCTCCGCGACCGCTGGGGTGTACGACCCTGGGTCGGGTGATTGGAACATCGGCGGCATGGCCGACGGCGCCGTCGAGACGCTCACCATCACCGTGACGGTGGATATCGAAGGGCCGATCACGAACATGGCCCAGGTCACCGCCTCGGATCTGCCCGATCCCGACTCCACTCCAGGCAATGGCGACCCGAGTGAGGACGACCAGTCCAGCGCCCCGATCAACTCGCATGGCGTCGCGGACCTGACGCTTTCCAAGACCGCCAACCCCTCGGCCGTCCGCAAGGGCGACCAGATGACCTACACGATCGTCGTGACCAACGATGGACCCGACATCGCCACTGGCGTGATTGTGCGGGACCAGCTCCCATCGGGGGTCACGTACGTGAGCAGTTCCGATCCCGCCTACAACCCGACGACAGGGGCATGGACCGTAGGCAGCATGGCCGACGGCGGCTCGGCCACGCTGACCATTGCAGCCAGAGTCGGCCAGACGGGGTCGATCACCAACACGGCGCAGGTCGCGGCCTCAGACCAGCGCGACCCGGATCCCGCGAATGGCGAGGCCACGGCCGTCATTTCGGCCGGTGGGGCCACGCCGCCGCCCACGGTTGCCGTCGAGACGGGCCTGCCCGCCGGCGACCCCGGTTCGCTGGCGCTGTGGGTTCTGGGCCTGGCGTTGGCCGGCTTCGCCCTCATGTCGATGGGGCCGCGGGCGACTCGCGGCCGTCGCTTCCGCCTGCGCCGGTAAGGGGCGCCGGTTGGTGGCGCTAATTCGTGGCTCCGGCCCGCAACTTGCGCTCGCCCTTCGGGCTCGTCCCGCTGGCCACGCCGGGGTATCATTCTCGCCCGATCGCGGCATTGCCCGCGGTCGCGTCGCGCGCCTGTAGCTCAGCGGATAGAGCGTCGGCCTCCGGAGCCGAAGGTCGCAGGTTCGAATCCTGTCGGGCGCGCTTTTGTCTTGAGTCGCGACATAGGTGACACATGAGTCGCGACATAGGTCACACCTCGAACTCCTGAGACCTCGGCCATCGGCCGGGGTTTCTTCGTTGATTGCGCCAGTAGCCCTTGTCGGGTTCG
>Ga0182017_10002957_pt1 | contig 12731 bp, 13 predicted proteins | sample 712E3DmetaG_FD_120492 | JGI IMG/M metagenome (GOLD analysis project Ga0182017, IMG submission 120492) | Permafrost microbial communities from Stordalen Mire, Sweden - 712E3D metaG | ecosystem: Environmental > Terrestrial > Soil > Wetlands > Permafrost | place: Sweden: Stordalen | collected... | reverse complement strand
GACATGGACTCCATCAGGTCGAGGCGGGGACCGTCCGGCATCATGGCGAGGTCCTCGGGAGGACAGAACGAGGTGTGGGAGAAGAACGCGGTCGCCAGGTCTGGCCGGCGCTTTGCGAGATACCGGCCGACGAGCGCCAGGTGATAGTCGTTGACGACGACCGTCGCCCCGGAAGCGGCCTCCTCTGCGATCGTGTCCGCAAAGGCCTCGTTGAACTGGCAGTACCCTTCCCACGCCTCGTGCCAGACCCGGTCGAAACGCGGGCGGCGCGCATGGTCGAACAAGCCGTGGTGCAAGAACCACAGCGTGCCGTTCGCGATCACCTCGGAGGCTGCCCGCCCGATCTCGGCCGTGACGGCAACCATGCGCAGCTTCAAAGAGTCCTGTCCGGTCGTCACTGCGCCGCCCGAAGCGTGGAGCCGATCCGCCTCGGTGCGGGCCGCGGCGACCCAGAGCGCTCCCCCGCCCGAGATCATCGGGTCTTCGGCGAGCGCGCCGCTCAGGCTCGGTGCCATGCCGCCCGCTGCCGGTCGAAACTCGAGGGCTCCCCCGGGGCCGCTCACGAGCGTGAAAGGTCCCCGGTTCGAGACGACGACGAGGCCGAACCCGGTCACGAGACCCTTAGCCCTGCGCGACGGAGGGCGACGTCCAGCACGTCGCGTGCCTGAGGAGCGAGCTCGCGAAGCGGTCGGTTGCGATGCGCGCGGACATCGAGGTCGACCTGGGCGATCGAGCCCACGCCATAACACCGCGAGATGTCGATCAGCATCCCGAGCTCAACTCCGTAGCCGTCAGCAAGCTCGATCTGTTCGAGAGCCTCTCGCCGGACCGCGACCTCGCCCGCGAGCGGCTGGATCACGCCCGAGAGCTCGGGGAACAGCAACGACACGAGTGGCCGTGCCACGAGCTCGGTGACGCGGCCGCCACCGGTCGAGCTCTCGCCGAGCGGTCGGCGGTAGCACGCCTTCACCAGCATCGTCTCAGGGCAGGCGAGAACCGGGCCTAGCAGGCCCGTCACGAAATGCATCCCGAAATTCTCCACGTCTCCGTCGAGGAAGACGACGATGTCGCCATCGATCGCGGCGAGCCCACGGCGCATCGCCTCGCCCTTGCCGACTGCGGAGACCGTCGGCCCATCGATCTGCGGCACCGACAGGACTCGGGCTCCTGCGGCAAAGGCAACCACAGCGGTCGCGTCATCGGACCGATCGTCGACCACGAGCAGGTCGTCGACGAGCCCGGCGCCGTCGACGAGCTCACGGCGCACGATCTCGACGATGGCACCGACGGTCGCCCCCTCGTCACGGGCGGGAATGCAGACCGAGATCCGCTGGTCCTTCTTCATCGCCCGCAGCTCGGCGACCGGGAAGTCCCCGTGGTGGTAAGACGCAATCGTCGTCGCGACGTCGGATACGGTGGCCATCGTCGGTCGTCAGGTTAGGGCCTGTGACGCCTGTGACCTCACCTCATCGGTGATCATCGGCGTGAGCCCGCGAACTTTGACGTGCGCCAGGCTGTCGTCCACACTTGGGGCCAATCATCCAGAGCGGCCGAGGGATCGGGCCTTACGAAAGCCGCGACAACCAGTACGAGCCTCTCGGGCCGTGCCAGGTGCCAATGCCCGAACGATGAGGAGGGTCTCGTGGGCCATGTCCTTGGGCTTCGCTGTCGGGAGTGCGCACACATGTACGCGGCCGAGGCGATCCACGTGTGCGAGTTCTGTTTCGGGCCGCTCGAGGTCGCCTACGACCACGATGCGCAGCTGGGAACGGTCACGCGCGAGTCGATCGCGGCCGGGCCGCTCAACATGTGGCGGTACGCGGACCTCCTTCCCGTCTCGGCTGAGTCGCCGGTCGACCTCGGGACCGGGTTCACGCCACTGATTCTCGCCGACCGTCTCGCAGCCGAGATCGGGCTCGGCGAGGTCTGGGTGAAGGACGACACTCGCAACCCGACCGGCTCGTTCAAGGACCGAGTCGTCGGCGTGGCGCTCACCAAGGCCCGTGAGCTCGGGTTCAGGATCGCTGCGTGCGCCTCCACCGGCAATCTGGCGAACTCGGTCGCCGCCCATGCCGCCCGGGCCGGCATGGAGTCGTTCGTGTTCGTGCCGCACGATCTCGAGGCGGTGAAGCTCATCACGACCGCAGTCTTCGGCGGGCACCTCGTTGCGGTCGACGGCAGCTACGACGACGTGAACCGCCTTTGCGCGGAGCTGGCAAGCGAGTTCGCGTCCTGGGCCTTCGTGAACGTCAACATCCGGCCCTACTACGCCGAAGGTTCGAAGACGTTGGCCTTCGAGGTCGCGGAGCAGCTCGGTTGGCAGCTCCCCGACCATGTCGTGGTCCCGATCGCGTCGGGAAGCCAGCTCACCAAGATCGACAAGGGGTTTCGCGAGCTCACCGAGCTCGGCCTCGTCGACGGCGACCGCGAGGTCCGGATCTCCGGCGCGCAGGCGCACGGTTGCTCGCCCGTGGCAACTGCATTCGCCGAAGGAGCCGACCATGTGCGGCCGGTCAAGCCCTCGACGATCGCGAAGTCGCTTGCGATCGGCAACCCGGCCGACGGCTGGTACGCCCTCGAGGTGGTACGGCGAAGCGGAGGTGCGATCGCGGCAGTCACCGACGAGGAGATCGTCGAGGGGATCCGCTTGCTGGCCCGCACCGAGGGGATCTTCGCCGAGACCGCGGGGGGCGTCACCGTGGCAACGCTCGTCAAGCTGGCCGGCGCCGGTATTGTCCGACCCAATGAGCGTGTCGTCATCTACATCACGGGCAACGGCCTCAAGACCGTCGAGGCACTCGCCGGTGCAGTCGGGCCGTCCGCAACAATCCCGCCGACACTCCAAGCCGTCGCCGAGCTGCTCGATCGTGACGGGAACCTGAGGGCGGCGAAGCGATGAGCGTCACTGTCCGCATCCCGACCCAGCTCCGGCCGTTGACCGCAGGCGCAGGTGAGGTCGAAATCGAAGCCCTGACTGTGCGTGAAGCGATAGACGTGCTCGATCGCGACCATCCGGGGATGAGGGCGCGTCTGCTGGACGAGCAGGGCACGCTGCGGCGTTTCGTGAACCTGTTCGTCGCGGACGAGGATGTTCGATTCCTCCAAGGCCTCGACACCGGCCTTCCCGCCGGCACCACCTTGTCAATCATCCCGGCGGTCGCAGGCGGCTGAGGCTGGCAACAGGGGCGCTCGCCGCCTGTCGAGGGACAGGGCCCCGACCTGGGGACTCCGGGGCGCAGTTGCGCGACAGCCTCTGGCGTGGTTTGCTATTAGCACTCGCACCATGAGAGTGCTAACGGTTACGGATCCGTGCAGCCCAAGGAGGACATCCCCAAAATGCCGAAGTTGATCGCCTTCGACGAGCAGGCCCGCCGGGCCCTCGAGAGTGGCATGAACCAGCTCGTAGACGCCGTGAAGGTCACGCTTGGCCCGAAGGGTCGCAACGTCGTGCTGGAGAAGAAATGGGGCGCTCCGACGATCACGAACGACGGCGTCTCCATCGCAAAGGAGATCGAGCTCGAAGACCCGTGGGAGAAGGTCGGAGCGGACCTCGTGAAAGAAGTGGCGAAGAAGACCGACGACGTCGCAGGGGACGGAACGACGACCGCAACTGTGCTCGCCGGCGCCATGGTCCGTGAGGGACTGCGCAATGTCGCTGCTGGCGCGAACCCGATGTCGCTGAAGCGTGGCATCGAAGTTGGCGTCGAGACGGCCGTCGCCCGGTTGAAGCAGCTCTCCAAGGAGATCGACGCGAAAGACCAGATCGCTCAGGTGGCGTCCATCTCCTCTGCCGACGACGAGATCGGCTCCATGATTGCCGAGGCCATCGACAAGGTCGGCAAGGACGGCGTCATCACCGTCGAGGAGTCGCAGACCTTCGGCATGGAGATGGAGCTGGTCGAAGGCATGCGCTTCGACAAGGGCTACATCTCGCCGTACTTCGTCACCGACCCGGACCGTATGGAGGCTGTCCTCGAGGACCCGTACATCCTGCTCGTGGGGTCGAAGGTCTCAGCCGTCCGCGACCTGCTCCCGGTGCTCGAGAAGGTCATGCAGACCGGCAAGCCGCTCATGATCGTGGCCGAGGACGTCGAGGGCGAGGCGCTTGCCACCCTCGTCGTGAACAAGATCCGTGGCACGTTCCGCAGCACCGCCGTCAAGGCTCCAGGCTTTGGAGAGCGCCGCAAGGCGATGCTCCAGGACATCGCCATCCTGACAGGCGGCCAGGTCATAACCGAAGAGGTTGGGCTCAAGCTCGAGAACGTTGCCTTGGACCTGCTCGGCCGGGCCCGCAAGATCGTCGTCACCAAGGATGAGACGACAGTGGTTGAGGGTGCTGGTGACGACGCCGACATCAAAGGGCGGATCAGCCAGATCAAGACCGAGATCGAGAACACCGACTCGGACTACGACCGGGAGAAGCTCCAGGAGCGCTTGGCGAAGCTCTCTGGCGGGGTAGCGGTCATCAAGGTCGGAGCTGCCACAGAGGTGGAGCTCAAGGAGAAGAAGCACCGCATCGAGGACGCCGTGTCCACCACCAAGGCGGCCATCGAAGAGGGCGTCGTCCCTGGTGGGGGCGTAGCGCTGCTCCGCTCGCAGCAGGCCATCCTGGACGCAGCCGAGAAGCTGGACGACGACGAGGCCACTGGTGCCAGGATCGTCGCCCGCTCCGTCGAGGAGCCGCTGAAGCAGATCGCCGTCAACGCAGGTCTCGAAGGTGGCGTCGTGGTCGAGAAGGTCAAGAGCCTGAAGGGCGCCAATGGCCTGAACGCACAGACCGGCGTGTACGAGGACCTGTTCAAGGCTGGTGTGATCGACGCCGCCAAGGTGACCCGGTCGGCACTTCAGAACGCGGCCTCGATCGCGGCTCTGTTCCTCACGACCGAGGCGGTCGTCGTGGACAAGCCCGAGGAGAAGGCTCCCGCCATGCCTCCGGGCGGTGGGATGGAGGACTACTGATCCCGAGACCAAGGGGTCTTTGGACGCAAGGACCGCCAGGGACGCCACAAGGCGTCCCTGGCGGCGCGTTCGGGGCACCTTCGCCGACCGGAAAGGTCTCATCATCCGGGACGGCCCGGCGCCGGCTTCTCGGGCTGTCCGTAGACTCCAAGCCGTGACTTTCGAACCCGTCATGCCTGACGACTCACCGGTCAGCCCGAGGACCGGGTGGGGTGTGCTGCATCTGTTCTGCAAGCCGAGGCCCGGGGCCGAGGTCCGCTCACTTCTCGGTGCGATCGACACTGCGCGCAAGGACGGCTGCCAGGTTGTGACTGCGGCAATGCTGGGGCACAAGGCCGACGTTTGCGTTCTCGCGCTCGGCCCGGATCTGAGGCGGCTCCGCCGCCTGCAAACCGAGTTGCAGACCAGTGGTCTGGACGTCGCCGACTCCTACGTGTCGCTGACCGAGGTGTCCGAGTACGCCGCCGGCGCGCCCGAGGAGATGAAACAAGCCCGGCTGTACCCGACGCTCCCACCAGACGGCATGGCGGCCATCTGCTTCTATCCGATGTCCAAGCGCCGCGCCCCGGGGGCCGAGAATTGGTTCGCGCTGAGCTTCGAAGACCGGATGGAGCTCATGCGAGGACACGGGGCCGCAGGTCGCGAGTTCCGTGGCCGGGTGCTTCAGCTCGTGACGGGGTCCGCCGGCCTTGATGACTGGGAATGGGGAGTCACCCTGTTCGGTGTTCACCCCGACGACCTGAAGGATTGCGTGTACTCCATGCGCTTCGACGAGGCCTCGACACGCTATGCGGAGTTCGGCCCCTTCTACACCGGGATTGTCGGAGAGCCGGCGGAAGTTCTAAGTGGCGTCGGCATACGCTGAAACGGTGTCCAGGGACGATCCTGCAGAGTTGGCCAGGAACGCTCTCGTCCGCCTGCAGGTCATGCTGGCGCGCCTCGGGCGCGTCGTCGTCGCTTTTTCCGGCGGCGCCGATTCCGCACTGGTTGCGGCTGTCGCGACGAGGCTCCTCGGAGCCGAACAAGTGCTCTGCGCGACGGCCGTCTCTCCCTCTCTCGCGCCTGAGGACCTGGCGCACTGCGCCGGGATCGCCGACGAGTGGAGCTTGCGCTGGGTAGCCGTCACGACACACGAGCTCGACGACGCTGCCTATGTGCGCAATGATCTCGATCGTTGCTACCACTGCAAACGCGAGCTGATGGACGTCCTGATGCCTCTGGCCGAGACCGAGCGGGCAACAGTTGTGCTGGGTGTCAACCTCGACGATCTCAGCGACCACCGGCCCGGGCAGAAGGCGGCCGCCGAGCGGGGCGCCGTCTTCCCTCTCGTCCAAGCAGGGCTGGACAAGGCAACGGTCCGTAAGGTGTCGCAAGCGCTCGGGCTGAGCACCTGGGACCGTCCGGCGGCCGCGTGCCTGTCATCGAGGGTGCCGCACGGCACGCCGGTCACTTTGGGGATCCTCGGCCAAGTGGCGGCTGCCGAATCGTCCCTGCGACGGCTCGGCTTCGATGCCCTGCGGGTACGCCATTACGGCGATCTCGCTCGAATCGAGCTCCCTCTGGAGGACCTCGATCGTGCGATCGACATTCGTGACGAGATCGTCACAGCGGTCCGCGACGCCGGGTACCGCTACGTCACCCTCGATCTCGAAGGTCTGCGTTCGGGCAATCTTTCTCGTGCGGCCGCAGCTTTGACCGACGTCCGCCGATGAACACGCGAGTCCGCCTCACCTTCCCTGAAGAGCTGGTTCGCGAGCCGGTGGTGGCACAGCTCGTCCGTCGCTTCGATGTCGAGCCGAACATTCGCAGAGCGAACGTGGAGGCTCACCAAGGCTGGATCATCTGCGAGCTCGCCGGCGCTCCGGAAGCGATCGAAGGCGCGGTGGCATGGCTCGAGGAGATCGGCGTGAGCGTCGACCGCCTGGGCGACGTCCTGGAAAGCTGACCAGCGAGGAAGGCGCCAGCTCCCCGGGCTCCGGCGATGCCAGGTCACCCTGGCTCCCGTTCAGCGCCTGGTCGTCGGCGGGTCTTCGTTGCCCCGGGCACGAACCTGCCAGCCGCCGGTGGCGATCTGGCGAGGCTCGTAGAACACGCAGCCGTCCGGGCACGCAAAGGGAACCAGCTCGGCAGCGTCGAGCCGGCAGCGCTCGGTGCGCTCACCTGAGCGCACACTCCGCATGACGTAATGCCGGCAGTCCTGCTTGACGCTCACGTCGGCCATGATCGCGCACAGGAGGTCGCGGTGTTCCGGCCCGGGCGGCGGCATTAGGGTCGGGCGCGTGGGTGACGTGCCGGCGCCGGCTCGAGATCTCGTTCGGTGGGGAGAAACGCTCGCCGCCATAGCCAAGACCGGTCTCGCGTTCACCAAGAACCTCTACGAGCAGGAGCGCTACGAAGAGATCCTGAAGGTCGCCGGCGACATCCGCGCCGCTGCCGCCTCGGCGCTCGCTCGTGACGGCCAACCGGTCGCAACGAACGAGGCGGACGACCTCGTCCTCGAGTGGATGGGGGACGTGCGCCAAGGCGTCGCCGGTTACGTGACGCCGAAGGTCGCGATCGGGGCGATCGTCGGCAACGACGAGGGCCAGATCTTGCTCGTGCAGCGGGCGGACTCGGGGGCTTGGCTCTACCCAACCGGTTGGGCCGACGTGGGCTACTCGGCCGCCGAGGTCGCTGTGAAGGAAGTACTCGAGGAGACAGGCATCGACGTCGAGCCCGTGCGCCTGGTCATGGTCCTCGACGGTCTTCGGCTCGGTTTCACACAGGTGCCCCTCTACTCGCTCGTCTTCCACCTCCGGCCTGTGGGCGGCGCGCTGAAGGCACACCCGCTCGAGTGCGCCGATGTCGGATGGTTCGGCGAGGACTCCCTTCCTTCCCCGCTGGCCAATGCCGGCGTGTGGACCGAGCACGCGTTCGCCGCCATACGGGGCGACTCGATCGAGGTTCTCTTCGACTGGCCACGTGGGCCGATCTGGCGACGAGGAGGCCCGTAGGGCGTCGCGGCTGACTCGAGCTCGGGCTTCGCGCAGAGGAAGCGTCTCGATACACTCGCCTCCATGATGGCCAATGGTGTCCTCGTGGACCGCGTCTCAGAGGTGACCGACGATCTCGTCGAGGTCGTGGCACGCCTGATGCCGCAACTGTCCTCGACCGCAGCGGCTCCTGGTCGCGCCGGCCTCGAAGAGATCGTGGCTTCCCCCATGAGCACGCTCTTGGTCGCCCGGCTCGCTTCGCGCGACGACACGATCGCCGGCATGACCACGCTCATCGCCTACCGAATCCCGTCCGGGCTGCACGCCGTCATCGAAGACGTCGTCGTCGACGAGTCTCTCCGGGGCCATGGTGTCGGCGCGACATTGATCTCAGAAGCCGTCCAGCTCGCCCGCGAGCGGGGCGCCCTCCACGTCAACTTGACCTCGCGATCGTCGCGGGAGGCTGCGAACCGTTTGTACACGAGGGCTGGTTTCGTGAAACGGGAGACGAACGTCTACCGGCTGAACTTGAGCTGATCGACTCCGTCGCCTGATGTGACGCTTCGAGCAGCCTCGGCGGCGCTGTCGACGCCCTCGCCGCTCGTGTCGCCCATCCCGCCCGCAACGGCAAGGGTGACAAGGCCGACCACCACGCCCGCAAAGCCCGCGATCCTCAGTCCCAGAGGACCGGCCGAGGTGGGGAGACGCTCGTTGAACAGGACGGTCCCGACAGCGATGACGTAAGTGGTGGATGTGACGATGTTCACCGGCGACACGACCGACGCCGAGCAACGTTGCAGGCCGGTTTGGAACAGCACCAGGCCGGTCGCCATCGTGACGGCGAGCACGTAGAGGTCAGGCGAAGTCACCAGGTGAGGGATCGAGCCGACGAGCCCCCAGCGTTGGACGAAAGTCGCCGCCGACTTGAGTCCGAGGCCGGCCACGCCGTAAAGCAGACCGGCGGCCACGCCGAACAGTGGGCCTCGCAACTGCCTGATCCGGCGCCGAGACCTGTGCGCCCGGTCCGCCACCACGAAAACTGCGAGGCCGACCGCAGAAGTTGGAATTGCGGCAAGCAGGAGGTACGCCAAGCGCGCAGGGCCGCCCGCGTGATCCACACGCGTGTCGATCGACAGACCGAGCAGGACGAGGGCGATCACGATGGTCGCCAGAGCGATCCACTCCACTGGCCGGAGGCGATCGTGCAGCACGAAATGTGACAGCACCAGCAAGAGGACGATCCCGGAGGCGAAGATCGGCTGAGCAACCGAGATCGGTGCCAGGGACAGGGCGAGGCCCTGGCACACGAGACCCCCCAGCAAGCAGGCGCAACCCCACAGCCACTGCGGCGAAGCGCACAGGGTGCGGAGCATCACCCAGAAGTGCCGCGCATGAATCTCGGGCAGCCGCTGGAGAGCGACCTTCTCCACGACCGTGCCGGTGCCGGTCAGCAGCGCCGACATCGCCGCGATGGCGATCCCTGCTGAGGTATGGGTGTCCAGGCTCATGTCGGCCGTCGTGCAGAAGCGAGAAGAATGGACGAGAAGCTGGGTGTGCGGCAGAGCAACCGGTCGATCGGGCGAAACGGCCGGGGGACATCGTGGTACGGGGCACCCGTGATGTCGATCTCGACGAATCCGGTTGCAACGAGGATCTCCTCGAGCGCGCGGCGCGTGAAGATCCGCAGGTGCCCGACCACGTCACGACCCGGCCGGCCGTAGATGCGACGCAGGCTGACTTCGGTGAAGAGCGGCTGAACCCCGAACGCGAGAAGCACCCGGTTGTACCAAGCCGCCAGATTTGGCGTCGACAACAGCAACCTCCCGCCGGGAACGAGCACTCGTCCTGCTTCTGCGAGCGCAGCATCTGTATCCACCAAGTGCTCGATCAGCTCGCTCATGATGACCACGTCCACGCTGCCGGAAGCCAGAGGCAGGCCCAAGTCGTCTATCGCTGCGCGAGCCACGGGGACGCCGCGCCGCCGGGCACGATCGAGAGCGGTGCGCGACCAGTCGAGGCCGATGATAGTGACGTTCGCTCCCGGCGTCTGTTCACAGCGGGCCACTGCTACGGCTGTGGCCATGCCGTCGCCACATCCGATATCGACTGCCACAAGCGGTCGCGGCGACGATGATGCGATCTCGGCAAGCATCGTCGCCTGCAACTGAGCCCGCTCCAATCCTGAGCTGAGCGGGGTCCCCGGGTCCTCATAGAGCCGCTGAAGCGAACGCTCCGTCATCGCCGCCGGCCTACAGGGCAGTCGATTGCGAGAAGGTCGTCGTGGCCGGTACAGCGGTGGTGCTCACGCCGAATGCCGCCGTCGCGTTTGCTCTGCAATCAACGGACTCCCCTAACAGAGGTCTCGGGCCACCTGCGGGCTCTCGTCGCCCTCGAGGGGCGCACGGCATGTTAGCTGTCGGGCGCGGACAGATAACGTCGGACGGCCCGCGCTGCGCACGCTCCTTGCGCGAACAGCAAGCGGTCGGCCCGGAATCGGTGCCGCCCGGCACTGCCATAGGATGTGGCGACGAGGGTAAGAGCGTCAACAGCAAGACCGGGCGCCAACGACGTCAGCCTGGACCGAGCCGAACGGAGGTGGAGGTCGTGGTGGAAAGCGTGACGATCACGGATAACCGCAACGGTCAGACGATCGAGATCCCAATCGTCGACGGCGGAATCGCGGCAGACCAGTGGAGCAAGCTCCTGCCCGGCGTTTGGTTCTACGACCCTGCGTTCATGGCCACGGCTTCAGCCGAAAGCGCAATCACTTATGTGGACGGCGACAACGGAGTCCTCGAGTACCGCGGCTATCCGATCGAGCAGCTGACAAAGCAATCGACCTATCTCGAGGTCGCGTATCTCTTGCTCCATGGCGAGCTGCCGACTGCCGAGCAAGCCGAGAAGTGGGTCCAGGAGATCACCTTCCACACGTTCATACACGAGAACATGCGCAAGAGGTTCCTCGAAGGCTTCAACTACGACGCTCACCCCATGGGGATCCTCGTCTCAGCGATCGCAGCGCTTTCGACGTACTACCCCGACGCGAAGAACATCTTCGATCCGAAGGTCCGCCACAAGCAGATCATCCGGCTCATTGCGAAAATGCCGACCCTCGCCGCCGCGGCGCACCGTTACAGCGTCGGCATGCCGTTTGTCTATCCCGACAATTCGCACGACTTCCCGTCGAATTTCTTGTCGATGGTGTTGAAGACCCCGGAATCCCGTTTTGATGCGAATCCCACGCTGGTACGGGCGATGGACGCTCTCTTCATCCTGCACGCGGACCACGAGCAGAATTGCTCGACCGCTGCGCTGCGCGTGGTTGCCTCGTCGCAAGTCGACCCGTACTCGGCTTGTGCGGCAGCTTGCGCTGCCCTGTACGGCCCGCTCCACGGCGGTGCGAACGAGGCCGTCATCCGGATGCTCTCCGAGATCGGGTGCCTCGAGAACGTTCCGGCCTTCATCCGCTCCGTCAAAGAGGGCCACGGCCGCCTGCAAGGATTCGGCCATCGCGTCTACAAGAATTACGACCCCCGGGCGAAGATCATCAGAGACATCGCCTACGACGTCTTCGATGTCACAGGCAAGAACCCGCTCCTCGACATCGCGCTGGGGCTCGAAGAGGTCGCGCTCGCCGACGAGTACTTCATTTCCCGCAAGCTGTACCCGAACGTCGACTTCTATTCAGGGCTCATCTACCAGGCCATGGGATTCCCGGTCGAGATGTTCCCGGTGCTGTTCGCGGTTCCGCGCGTTGCAGGGTGGGTGGCGCACTGGGTAGAGATGCTCGAGCACAACACGAAGATCGCGCGACCAAGGCAGCTCTATGTCGGACACCGGCGCCGCGACTACGTGCCGATGTCGTCCCGGTAGGCAAGACCACAAGGCCAGCTCGCCCTGCCGGCGCGGCCTTCCTCCAAGTGGATCTTGATCTGCTGCGAGGGCCGGCTTACCCGGATTCAGCGGACCGCTGGCGTGCGACCTCGAACATGGCGACGGCTCCGGCCGCCGAAACGTTGAGCGAGTCGATGGAACCGTGCAGTGGGATCCGCGCGAGCACATCGCATCGTTGACGCGTCAGCGGAGCGAGGCCCCGTCCCTCGGCTCCGATCACGAGCGCGATCGGCCGGTCTCCGAGCTGGAGGTTGAACACCGGCTCAGACCCACGCTCATCGAGACCGACCGTCCAGACGCCGAGACGCTCCAACTCCTGAAGTGCCCCTGGCACACCAGGGACAACGGCGACGCTGACGTGCTCGATCGCACCCGCTGCGACCTTGGTGACCGTCGGGGTCACATGCGCGCTCCGATGGCGAGGCAACACGACCCCGGTCACACCCGCGCACTCGGCGCTGCGCAGGAGAGCACCCAGGTTCTGCGGATCGGTGACGCCATCGACGACGACAAGAAACGCCATCTTGCCCGTCTTGCTTCCCTGCCCCACCTTCACGTGGCGGGCAGATTCAACCGGCGCCTCGGGCTCGGCGTCCTCGGGCTCGGCGTCCCCGGGCTCGGCGTCCCCGGGCTCGGCGTCGGCAGGTTCGGCGTCCCCGGGCTCGGCGTCCCCGGGCTCGGCGTCCTCGGGCTCGGCGTCGGCAGGTTCGGCGTCCTCGGGCCTCGAACGCTCGTCATCCATGCGGTCGACCGGGCTCGTGGCCCCGACATCATCGGACCGCAAGCCGACCAGATCGGACAGGTCAGCTTCGGTCAGAGGCTCGGCGAAGGCGATCACGCCTTGCGGCGCTTCAGAGCCTTGGACTTGTTGGATCTGGCGTTGGCTCACAAGCCGCACTGGGACGT
>Ga0182017_10002956_pt1 | contig 12733 bp, 14 predicted proteins | sample 712E3DmetaG_FD_120492 | JGI IMG/M metagenome (GOLD analysis project Ga0182017, IMG submission 120492) | Permafrost microbial communities from Stordalen Mire, Sweden - 712E3D metaG | ecosystem: Environmental > Terrestrial > Soil > Wetlands > Permafrost | place: Sweden: Stordalen | collected... | reverse complement strand
GGGATAATTATATCACGATGTCCCGCTGGCGATACTGTATATGGGGATAAGCACGGAAGCCATAAGTATAGCCACGCCACCGCCCAAAAGCACGATCATGGCAGGTTCTATCAAAGAAACCAGGGACTCCACGGCATTCTCCACTTCCCTGCTGTAAAAGTGAGCCACGGTCTTCAGTATGGTGCCTGATTCGCCTGTCTCTTCGCCGACTTTGATCATCTGGACCATGATGCCGGGCATCTCACGCGGATTATTGGAAAGAGATTCTGACAGAGTCTTGCCGCCCTTGACCGCTTCGGTAGCTTCATCCAGGATTTTCTGATATATCTTGTTATCTATGACGTGCGATGTGAGCTCGAGGGCGCGGACCATGGGGATGCCGGATGAGAGCATGGTGGACATATTGTCCGACAGGCGTGAGAGATAGAGCTTCTTGTATAGCGAGCTTATGTAAGGGATGCTAAGTTTGAAATTGTCGAAAACTATGCGACCGGCTGGAGTGCGGATGAATCGGACCAGGAAGAAACCGACAACTATGAGCACGGCCAAGAGGACAAAGCCGTCATTGACCAGGAAAGCGCTGATGCCCATTATTACTCGGGTATATGACGGGATATTGCCGCCGTTCTCCAGCAATATGCCGCTGATGTTCGGTATGACCATGGTAAACATGAGTATCATGACCACCACGAAAGTGACGACGATGAAGGCCGGGTATATAAGAGCGCTCTTGACCTTGGACGAGAGCTCGTAGGCCCTGTCGAGATAGTCGGCCAAGTATTGGAAAGTCTCGTCCAGCTTTCCGGATTCCTCGCCGGCTTTGACCATGGAGACGTAGAATTCGGAGAAGACCTTGGGATGTTTGGACAGAGCATCTGATATGGAAGATCCGGACTGCAAGTCGTCGGCGATGGTTAGAAGCTTCTTACCAAGGACCGCATTTTCCGTCTCGCCGCCGAGGAGGCGAAAGACACGCAAAGCCGAAACTTGGGCTTCGAACAGAGTGGAGAGCTGGCGGGACAGGATGACTACGTCCTTATTTGAGACGCGATCAAAGAAGGTGATATTGCGAGCCAGTAAGGACGACGGAGCGTCTGCTTCTTTGATGGAAGTCAGCACGAGCCCGCGCCGCTGCAGGGACGATATGGCTACATCGGTATTGACGGCATCAATGGAGCCGGTTTTCTTGGCTCCTGTCTGGTCAACGGCTTCGTAATTAAATAACATAGGGGAATTATAACATGCGCTCTAGATTCTTCGGATTCATGGAATTCAAGTACGCGCTCTCTACCGTAATCTCCCCGGCCCTGACCAGCTCGGCCAACGACCTGTTGAGATCTATCATACCTTCCTGCGAAGAAGTCTCTATGACGGTATCTACCTCATGAGTGCGTTTCTCACGTATTAGGTTGGATACGGCGCTGTTGTTGATGAGGAGCTCATAGGCCGGGATGAGGCCGCCGGATATGCGCGGAATGAGGCGTTGGGAGAATATACCCGTAAGCGACCCGGCCAACTGTATGCGGATCTGGTCCTGTTGGGTGGACGGGAAAGAATCTATGATACGGTCTATGGTCTGGGCGGCATTGTTGGTATGGAGAGTGGAAAAGATGAGGTGGCCGGTCTCGGCCGCGGTCACGGCCGTGGCCATGGTCTCGATATTGCGCATCTCGCCGACCATACAAACATCGATGTCTTCGCGAAACATGGCGTTAAGGGCGTTGGCGAAGTCCGGCGTGTCTATCCTGACCTCGCGCTGGTCGACTATGGATTTCTTGGAATCAAATAGGTATTCTATCGGGTCCTCGATAGTCATGATATGCTCCGTGCGCGTCTGGTTGATCATGTCTATCATGGTGGCGAGAGTAGTGGTCTTGCCCTGGCCTATGGGTCCCACGCACAAGAAGAATCCTTGCGGCTTTCTAGTGAAAGTCTCGAGAATAGGAGGTAGGTTGAGCTCGGAGAGAGTGCGGATAGTCTTGGGGATGAGACGGAGGGCAACGGCCAAAACGCCTTGGCGATAGTAGGCGTTGCCTCGGAAGCGGGCATTGGTCAAGCTGTAAGAGAAGTCCACATCGCGATTGTTCTCAAGAAGCTCTTTATTCTTGGCAGAAAGGAAAAGATTTAAGAAGCCCTTCATGTCCGCTTCGGAAAGGATCGGGCGTTTGACCAACGGGATCAGACTGCCCGACGAACGGATGATGGGCGTGCGCCCCGTAGAAAGGTGCAGGTCGGAAGCGCCCTCTTTGAGGATTAGATTTACCAAGTCTTCGATTTCTTTTTTGTAATCCATGATGGTTAGACTTTCTTTGATGCGCAAATCTTCTCTACTTCACTCAAGACCTCCGACGGAATCGTTGTGGCTTTGACTATGTAACCGTCGACATTGAGCTTTCGCGAACGAGCTACGTCATCGGACGAGCCCTGATTGGTGAGCATGATGATGACGGCGGCTGGAGCCAGCTTCTCCGCGCGCACAGTAGACACCATTTCCAATCCGTCTGCCCCGGGCATGACTATATCTACCAGCATGATATCGGGTATATAGCCGTCGCGTATGACCTTGAGGCCAGATTCAGTGGAATCAGCCGTCTGGACCTCATAGCCTGACTTGGAAAACTTCATGGCGTACATGTCCAGAAGGAACGAATCATCGTCGACGAGGAGGATCTTTTTTGCGGTTGTCTGGATTGGGTCTGACATATGGTTATTATACTAGAGTTTGTTCACTTCCTCAAAAGGAATGATCTTCTGGAAAGCCTTTATCATGGCATCTTCCTTTATGGAAAGCATGCCTTTGGCGCGAGCGATGCGCAAAATCTCGGATTCGACTGGATTGGTCAAGATGGCTTTCTCGATATCTTTATCCATCCTGAACATCTCGAAGACGGCCATGCGGCCGCGAGTGCCTTTGGCGCAGTCGGGAGTAGGTTTGGCTTTCATGACGGTATCGGTGAATGGGATCTCTTTCTTGTATTCCGAGGGCAGGTCTTCAAAGGAGCGGTCTATCATAGCCTTCATGCTTCCCTCTACCTTGACTGGCTCTCCTCCTCCGGGCGGCAAGACCCCGACAAGGCGTTGGGCTACGGCCAGAACCAGAGTCGGGGCAATAAGGTACGGGTCCACTCCCATGTCTATGAGACGCGGGATGACGCCGGCGGAATTATTTGTGTGAAGAGTGGAAAGGACTAGGTGGCCGGTCAAGGCGGCTTGGACGGCCAATTGGGCAGTCTCCTTGTCGCGGATTTCACCGACCATGATCACGTCCGGATCCTGACGCAAGGTAGTGCGCAATCCGGTATCGAACGAGTATCCTATCTCCGGCCGGACCTGGCTCTGCGAGACTCCGTCTATGGTGTATTCCACCGGGTCTTCTAGCGAAAGGACGTTGTAGCTCTCGCGGTCTATCTCCGTCAAAAGCGAATACAAAGTGGTGGACTTTCCGGAACCGGTAGGGCCGGTGATGAGGATCATGCCGTAAGGAAGATTTATGGCTTCGCGGAGCATGGCCAGATTCTTCGTTGAAAGGCCGAGTTGGTCGATCTTGCGTATACCCTTGGCTTGATCCAGGATACGCATTTCAACCTTCTCGCCGTAGTACGACGGGAAAGTAGACACGCGGAAATCTATGCGTCGGCCGTCTATCCTGGCCGAGAAGCGACCGTCCTGCGGTTTCCTCTTCTCATCGAGACGCATGGATGAGAGGATCTTGATGCGCGATACTACGGCCGAATGGACCTGCGACGGCAGAACGAGCGAGGTGTTCAGGATGCCGTCTACGCGGAATCGCACGCGTATCTTGTCGCGCATGCACTCTATGTGCACGTCGGAGGCTTCGCCTTCCACGGCATAGCGCACGATAGTGGCCACGATCTTGACCACAGGAGCATCTTCCACGATGAGTGCCTCGTCGACCGGATTGCCTGCGGCGGCGGTCTTGCTTTTCGCTCCTTTGCCTGGAACAAGCTCTTCCTTCTTGATATTTTCGGTGTCTACCGACAGCTCCGTCTCCAATTCGGAAAGGGCCTGCGTCACTTCGCCGGTCATTCCCTTGTACATCTCTATGACCTTATTGAAGTCGTCCAATGTTATGAGGAACATCTTGTACGGGATATTCTTCTTGGCTACTAGGAAATTGAGGGCGTCGCGGGCCTCCATGTTGTCCGGATCGACTATACCAACCTCTAGGACGCCTTCAGACAGGCCTACGGGCACGAAACGATAGTGGATAGCCGATTCCTCCGGAATATAGTCCAAGGCTTCGAACGGGATGGCCGTTTCGGCGATGGACCTGACCGGCATATTCAGAAATTCGCCACGGGCAATGAGGATGTCCTCCGGTTTGACGCCGCGGGCGATCAGGGCTTCGTCCAGGGTGGCGCCGGATCCAGTCTGCGTCCGTATAGCCCGGACGTCATCCTTGGCTATGAGGTTCTTTTGGAGAAGAATGTCTATGACTGACATAATATAATACGAATTTACGAATGTATCCGAATGCCACAAAGAATGAATCGGATTATACTAGTGCCCCGTAACGCTCGGTGATTGCGAGAAGCCCGGCAATGGAGCAAAAGGATTGGCGCGGCCGACATTTTCCGGCGGTATCGCGACCGAGTAGTCGCGCAGAGTCAGGAATCCGGGGTCGGAGAATATGGAAGTGTCGATCTTCAGGGATTGGATCTGATTCAAGAGAGTGAGGACTTGCGAACCGACCGCCTCGGAATCAGAGCCGGACGACTGGACAAGGCCGGAGGCGGCCGGAGCGGAGGTGCCGTAGAAATAGAAATACCCGACCGCTGCCACTATGATTATGATGGCTACCCATACCCATGTTTTGTTGGAAGATTGAGTGTTCATGATGAGTTTATTGGCGCAACCAATAAGTAGTGAGTTGCACCCCGAAATCATAGGTGCCCGTATCGTTGGCGGAAACAGTCAAGTGCGTCAAATCCATGACGCGCAGGCTGGCTTCTAGGTCCTGCATGAAGCTGATAAATTGCTGGTATGGCGCGGTCACGTTGAAAGACACGGTGACCGTATCTAGAGTTGGCGTAGCTATGGACAAGGAATCCGCGGCAGACGTAGAAAGATCCGGGGAAGCGGGAGCGCCTTGAGCTGAAGGAGAAGTGCCGGAAGAATCTGACTTTGCGGCGGCCGTTATGTTCTTCAGTGAGAAGCCGTGTTGGAGAGCCACGCTGTTCAAGTCTATGATCAGGCGGATGTTGTCCACGGTATCAGGGACCATCTTGTCTATGCGGTCGCGATCGTCGGCGGAGATGTTGTTGTAGGATTTCAAGACTTGATCGCGCACGCTTATGAGCTTCTGGGCATTATCGATAGCGGAAGAGTAGCTGTCGTTCACCGACTTCACGGCGGATGCGTCCGCCCAGACGCCACGGGTATAAGTGGCGTATATGCCTACTGCTAGGACGATCAATATGGTAGCTGTGATGTTGCGATTCATATTATTATGGGGTGCTCGTGGCCGCACTGGTCCCCTCGTCGGATGCGGCGGCCGGCGAGACGGAATTCTCATAAGAGAGGCTGGCCGGGTCTATGGTAGCGGAGAATCCAAAAGATACCGTGTTGCTGGCGCCAATAGACGGATTGGAAAGAATGGGGTTCTTCACTACCTTGCGCAAGCCGTACTGGTCGAGCTGGTTCAAGACGTCCGACTGGAAGGCAACGGCGGAGAGGCTCGTACCATATCCCTGCAGGCTGACTTTGACGCCATCGCTTCCCGTAGTCGGAGCCGTGACATCCATGCTCATGAAGCGGACGTTCTCTATGGTCAAGCGGCCGATGATATCGAAGATCTGCGACAAGGCCAGATGGTTCTGGATGAGCTGTTTGGCCATATCGATCTTTACGTTCTCGCCCTTCAACTGTTCGATGAGGTCTATGTTGAATTGCTGTTCGCGGGTGGAGAGAGTCTGCTTATAAGAATCCTGTGCCGACGACAGATATTGCTTCCAGGCGTATACGGCACCGGCGCCGACCAGGGACAATATAAAAAGCACCGTGGATATGGTCATGAAGATGCTCGCCCCGTGCTTGTGCTTGGGCGCGGAGACACCGCCTATGGCGGAAGCGGCCGGCTTCTTGGGAATGAAAGAGGTTTGGAATCTTGTCTCCATATTCACATGAATTATAGTACGCTACTCCAATTCAGACAAGCGGCGCAAAGCGGCCCCTATGGCCACGGCGAATTCCGGTCCGGCAGAAGCGAATTCCTCGGCCAAGAAGGCCGGGGTCTCGAGCTTGCCGAACGGGTCCGCGTACTGGACGCTCGTCTGGAAGCTTATCTTGGCCAGATCGGTAAATCCTTTGAGGAGGACGCCGCCGCCGACCAATATGACCTTGCCGACGTTCTTCTGGTATTTCTTCTGATAGTTGAGCAGGGCAGCGTTAGCTTCGTAGAAGATATAGTCCAGATTGACGGTTATGATCTCGGATAGCTCTTTGTACTCCGGACCGCCTTTCAAGCCGTATGAGCGCTTCATGGTTTCGGCTTCAGCCACCGGAACGCTCAAAGCCTTTGACAGAGCGAGAGTGATGTCTTGGCTCCCCTTATTGATGATATGACAGGCCCGCAGTATGCCGCGCTCTATGATGTAGAGCTTGGTCGAACGCGCGCCAAAATCTATGATCATGTTGGTGGCGAGTCCCTGATCGACCACCGCCCGGATGGCGCTAAAAATCTCTATCTCATAGAAGCTGGGCTGGAGGCCGCTTCCGGTCATGATAGCCTGATAATTGTTTATGTATTCGTTATGTATGGCCACGACCAGAACGTCAAAGCCGCTCTTTTCCGTCTTGGTGGCTTCATCTTCGGTGACATAACTCTCCTCTTTGGGGATGATGGACCAATCTAGGAGGACCTCATTCAATGGTACCGGTATATATTTCCGCGCCTCTATGGCTACGACTTCACCGAGCTGTTTTTCCGGCACAGGCGGCACGGACACGAAAGTTATGAGCGACGAGGAAAGGGGTAGCGCCGCGCCGCAAGCTAGCGTAGTCGTCTTGGCTTCGCGCAAGATGTCTTTGATTGCCTCGACCGTCTTCTCGGCAGACAAGGAGACTGCTCTGCCCACTTCGATACCGGCGTATGGACCCAAGGCCAATTCGCCGTAAGTTTCCAGAACCGCCCGGCCGCGCTTCTTCTTCAGCTGGATGACTTTGATGGCCGAAGAGCCGATGTCAATGCCCAGAATGCTGACTTCTTTTTTGAAGAATGACGAGAAAAATGAGCTTAATGAGGACATAACCTTATTATATAGTACAATTACGGCCATGTCTTTGTTGAAAACCATCACAACGACCTTCAGTGAAGCCTTATTTCCCCTGCCGGAAGCGGAACGGGAGGTTTTGGCTATGGGTGCAGTAGCGGCTTTCAAGGATTTGCCTCGCGCCGAGCGTTCGCCCGTACCTGAAGCCTGTTCGATATTCTCATATAAAGATGACCGCGTCTGGCGCCTCATCTGGAGCATTAAATATAAGAAGTCGGCCGGCGGGACGGCTATAGCCGGATATGCTTTGCATCAGGTATTGAGATCATATTTAGCGGCTATGACCGGCGATGCCGTGATCGGCGACGCCGCAGTAATGCCGCAGATTATCGTAGTGCCGATGCCGATAACCGCGCGCCGCCGTCGCGAGCGCGGATTCAATCAGTGCGAATTGTTGGCGGAAGAAATTGAGAGATTGGAAATTGAAAGATTGAAAATTGAAAATAGATTAATCATCGCTAAAGATCTGCTGGTCAGGAAGATACACAAGTCGCGGCAGACTTTGAAAGACCGTGCGGAGAGATTGGAAAGTGCGCGGGATATTTTTGCTGTAAATGAGGAGGCGGCGGGGCAGATAAAAAATAGCGCGCATCTTAATAATGGCACGCTGATAATCGTGATTGATGACGTTATCACCACAGGTGGCACGATAAGAGACGCTGTGGAAACTCTGCGAAAGGCGGGATTTGAGAATACTTGGGGGCTGTCGGTGGCGCATTAGCGCCGATGGCGCACTAATGCCGATGGCGCATCAAAATGCCGGGTGGCTCGGGGGATGGCATGTCCCCGCGAATACCCCCTTCCCAAAATCTTGCTGTGACAAGATTCGTCAGAAAATCCCAACGAGAAAGAGCCATATTTTAATGAAATATGTTCGAAAATCTTGCTATGACAAGATTTTCAAATGGGAGTGTAGAAAAAACATTCCGCCCCCGGACCGATTAATATATGGACATTAAACAATCACCTTCACAAACCTCCTCTTCCCTATTTTGAGCACCGTTGTCTTCTTCGGTATAAAATTCGGATCCACTATCTTCTCATCTTTGGCATCATCAGAAACTCCAACCACAGCGTGCACTGCTCCGCCGTCGATCAATCTCCGCCAATCAGCCTTTGATTCAACTACTCCGGCTTTGATCAATAGTTCCGCCAACGAATCGCCTTTTGAGAATTTCACTTCCAACACATCATCCGGCACGCCGCCTTTGGCGAAGGTCTTCTCGAAGGCTTCTTCGGCTTCTTTAGCCGCCTTTTCGCCGTGAAAACGCTTCACGATATCACCGGCAATGATTGCTTTGGCATCTCGCGGGCCCTTGGCCATGATTCCAGCCTTCTCTCCAAGTGGAATGCGCGTGCAATTTACAAATAGCGGTTCAAGCATCGGATCAGGGAGAGCCATGATAGCGCCGAAAAGGTCATTAGCAGACTGGTCTATGAAGACGCCCGTGCCGTTTGACTTGGACATGAGCTGTCCTGTCGCCGGATTGGAGATAAGATTGAGGGCTATGACGAATTTTTCCTTATTCTTGAGCTTGCGAAGCAATGTACGACCGGCGAGAGCGTTGAATATCTGGTCAGTGCCACAAAGCTCCGCGTCGACATCCATGGCCACGCTGTCATAGCCTTGCATCAGAGGGTACATGAATTCATGCAAGTGAATAGGCGCGCCTTCTTTCAAGCGTTTCTGGTACATGTCGCGCTCTATCATCTGCTGAACGGTAAAATTGGAAGCCAGATCGAGGATGTCAGCGAATGAAAGCTTGGAAAGCCATTCGGAATTGTACTTAAGCAAAGCCGGATTCTCTTTGTCATTGAAATCAATTAGCGGTTTGACCTGCTCCAGCCAGCCGGCAACGTTCTTCTTCACGTCGGCTTCGGTCAATTGTTTCCTGGCAGCCTTCTTGTCGCTAGGATCACCTATGCGCGCGGTGAAATCGCCGAACAAGACGATGACTTCATGACCGAGCTGACGGAGTTCCTCCAAGAAAATCAAATTCTTGGCATGACCAAGGTGGAGCGACGTGAAAGTCGGATCAAAGCCGATATATATCCGTATCCTATCGCCGCTCGTGAGTTTCTTCATTAGTTCTTCTTTGGACGGAAAAGCCTCCGCGACCGTGCCGCGGACGAATATCTCTTCGATCTTCTTTTGATCAGTTACTATTTTCATGCGCAATTACTATTTCTAGAGAGGCTTGGAATCTGTTGTCGGCAAAGCCTGTATGCCCTTCTTCCCCCACACCTTGGCCACGGCCAATAGATATATGATCTCCAGGATGCCCAAAGTATTCACGATCAGTAAAATGATGAACCACCACTTCTCGTTCCTCTTGGCGGCGTACCATAGAGAGTAGCCTTTTAGGACTACCGATATCAGCAAGACGATACCTATGATAATGCCTAGAAGACCGCCAAAACCACCCCAGAATAGGCTCGAGCCAAATACACCGTAACCTCCGCCGTAAAATGAATGCATCATGATAATTAATGATAAATACGCGCACTAATGATAATGCGCGTATTATATCATCTTATTTGGATAAAGTTAGAACCCCCCTGTTAGAACCCGAAGAGATGCATGAAGAACTGTCCGAGACCACCGAAGAAACCGTATTTTTGTCCTTTGTCCATATTCGGCGGAATCCCATTTGCCGGACCGCTTTGGTCTAAGACAGTAGAAGCCGTGATGGAGGTGCCGTTCACAGCGCCTTGGACGAGCACTTTATTGCCGACGACGATGCCGGAGAGGGTGATCGTGTTTGAGCCCTTGAGAATCTTGGCACTTGAAGCGTCAACGGTATAAGTCACACTGCTTGCGGTCGTAACAGTAAGAGTATTTCCGTTAACAACCGAGACTGTACCGACGATGATAGGTTGTCCATTGCCGACGAATGGCGGAGTCGTAGTGGCGTGGCTGGATTTGTCACCTGCAAAAGGAGTAGTCGATGATGCCCAGCCGTTCATACCAGGACCACCCTTACCGCCCATGCGACCTATGATGCCGTCAAATATTGCCGTGGCGGTCACATTCGTGCCGCTCACTGTGCCTTGTACGACGACCATGTCGCCGACAGCAATGTTCCCGACTGTGGTCGTAGCATTGTTTTTCTTGATTACCGCATTGGTAGCGTCAACCGTATATGTGGTCGTAGCCGTGGCGGTAGGACCGAAACCTTGACGACCATTTATAGTAATAATATTGCCATTGATTGCCGTAACTGTGCCAAAGACGCCCAGCTTCATGGCGCCGCCACGATTAGCACCGCTCATACCTGGGCCGTGATTCGTTCCGCCGGAGCCGCCGATCTGACCGGTCCAAGCACCCTTGATCTGGCCTTGCAAGCTAGCATTAGACTGACCATAGCCACCGGACTTATTGCCATCGCCTTGGCCATTAACCTGCGCAAAAGCCGGAATGGCCAGAGCCATGCTAGCGGCTAATGCTAGGCCTGTAGTAATAGAGATGATCTTTTTTGAGCTCATATTGATTCTATGTGAATTAAGCGAGTAAAGAAAAGGCTCGATGGGCCTTCATGTCTCTATATACGCCCCTCGTGCTCGCTGTGGTGCGCACGATTCCTATACCGCATGACCACATAAATGGCGATGATGACGACTATTCCTATGAGGATATAATCCGTGATATCGAAAAGTCCGGTGAAATCTTGCCAATGGACGCCCAGGAAATAGCCGGCGTACAAGAGGCCGCCATCCGAGACCAGATTGCCGAGGATGTCATAGAAGAGGAATGCCGTAATAGATACCCCGCCGAAACCGGAGAGAAGATTGACGAGAACATCCGTAGTTCCGGCGAACCGTGTCAAGAATACGGCCGGCCCGGGATATCGCTTTAGGAAAATCTCCAGACGGCCGATGAAAACCGGAACGCGGATATGCAATAACTGAAAAACCCGACGGCCATATCTGTGTGCCAGAAAATATCCCGTATAGTCTCCCAGAACATTCGATGCCACGACGACGAATAGCGACAGGAAAAAGCTGAAATATCCCTGGCTGGCGAAGGCGCCGGTGGCCAGGAGTACCGTCGATGTCGGTAGCGGCAATATAAGGGCGGAAAAGAAGAATACTAGGAGAAGCGCCCAGTACTTGTAAAGCAACAGGAGCGAAAGGAGGAATGATATGGCGGAGCTCATTGATTCGGCGTAGTCGAGGCGGACGGCGTGGAAGAAGCCGAATAATATGAGCTGATGGCCTCTTGCACCGACATGAGCGTCGCGACCGGAGATGCTTTCGCGTCTTGCGCGTACTCGGCTATGGTCAGACGAGGATATCGGCTGTCGGATATATTCAAGGACGCCTGCAAATATTGCTCCGGCAACGCGAATGCGCGATTGATGTAATCGAAAGTCATCCAAGCCTGCGTGGAGCTCGCGTCAGCCGCGGTAAGCAGTCCCGAACCGTGGAGAGATCGCAGTAATGACTGCCTGTGAGTGGCGATGTAACTCAATCGTTGTATATGCTGATATTGCTGGATCAAGAGAACGGAAAGGATGATGAGCACTATGACCAATATGGCCACGGCTATCTCTGCGTACCAGTTTTTGCGTTGGGGGGACATGAAGCAATTATAACACTACCGAGTCAGAAATTTCTTATCCTCCGATTTCAGCCTCCTGCCGACTTTCTTGATGTCTTCCTCGGCCGGCAAAGATTCCGGTTTGATGCCGCTCTTGGCCAGAAGATCTCGAGTATTCTTATTATTTTTGACGTGCTCTTGCGAAATGGCCCCTTCACCCTTCATGTTTGTTTCTCGTTTCAAAGTGAAATTAGTAATCTCGTTGGCCAGATCTTTGGCCTTGATGGTAATTGCCGGCAGAAAATCAGCCAGAGCGCGTGAAGTGGGTACGCCAAGTTTCGTTTTCATATCTAGTGTCGTTCTGCCCCCAAAGAGTGCCTGATCTCCACGACTCCTAATACGCGCGAATCCGGCGCTGTCGACGCCACGTTCGTACATAATGCCGGAAAGAAGCTTCTCCGAATTGGAAAGTTTCTCACGAAGAGCCAGTCTCTCCATTTCATCCAATCTCTTCTCTATCAATTCCTGCCTGCGCGTCTGCACGGCAAAGTACGCCATAGCAAAAGCAATAGGTTCCTTATTCGGGTCTCCGTTTTGGGCAATGAGGTAACAGGCATAGCGGGTCAATGAGATATCATCTACTTCACGCTCTGCACCCTTACCGGCTACGATCATCTTGTTGACGTCAACAAATTGATCAAGAACGACAAGACCGCTATTTTGACAAGCAATCTTGGCCTTTTCTATCACTTTCAAGAAATTCCTCCACTCGTCATACCCTAGCAATACCTGCAGATCTCTGGCAAACCAAAATTCAAGCCCGCTCTCGGTCTTCTGGGCGTATTCGTCGAAACTTTTATGGAGTCTTTGGATGATTTCTTGTTTCATCACCCGTAATTGT
>Ga0182017_10002951_pt1 | contig 12738 bp, 11 predicted proteins | sample 712E3DmetaG_FD_120492 | JGI IMG/M metagenome (GOLD analysis project Ga0182017, IMG submission 120492) | Permafrost microbial communities from Stordalen Mire, Sweden - 712E3D metaG | ecosystem: Environmental > Terrestrial > Soil > Wetlands > Permafrost | place: Sweden: Stordalen | collected... | reverse complement strand
GAATGCATGGAATGGCCCAGCTCATGAGCGAGAACGCTCAGGCTCGTGACGTCGCCCGTGAAGCTCATCATGACGTAGGGCAGGGTGCCGAAGGCCCCCCATGAGAAGGCGCCTTCGCGCTTTCCCTTGCTGGGGAGCACGTCCACCCAGCGCTCCTTCAGGCAGCCCGAGCGCACCGTGGCCACATAGTCCTTTCCCATTGGTGACAGTCCCCTGCAGATGATGTGGACCGCCCGCTCATAGGAGACAGTGTCGCGAGTCTTCGCCAGGGGCGCCCACATGTCGGAATGGCGCAGGGTGCCAAGGCGGAGAGCGCGGCGGCGCACTTCGAAGTATCGATGCCACAGGGGGATGCGCGTGCGAAACACATCGATTGCGTTGTGGAAGACCTGAACGGGAACGTTGTCCTGGAAAAGCGCTGCTTCCAGGGTGGAATCGAACCTTCGTGCCCGGGCCTTGAACACGTTCTGCTTTATGGAGCCGGTGAGCGCCGCGGCAAGCGTGTTTCTGTATTCCACGTGCATGCCCGTGTAGCTCTTCCAGGCGCTGTTCCGCGCCCGCCGATCCCGCTCCTCGAGGATGGCCGGCAGGGTGCCCTGGGACACCGGGATCCTCGTGCCCCGGGATCCGCGCGCGGGCGGGAACCGCATGTCCGCGTTGGTGAGCATGCTGTGTGTGTTGGAAGGTCCCGAGAAAGGATCGGAGAGCATCCCGATGAGCTCCTCCACCTCGGGGGAGCGCACGTGGGCCTGCTTGCGGAAGAGGTTGTGGAAATAGTGCCGATAGCGCGAGAGGCGCGTTTCCCGCGCTGTCCAGCTTCCCAGGGTCTCGCGCCCGATCCCGATGAGCTCGGGGTCCACGAAGGAGATCGAGGCGCTCACCCGGCCGAAAGCGCCCTGCGCGCGGTCGTTCATCGCCGCGGCTTTCTGGTCGGCTGTGTCCACGCTGTACGAGAAGCCCGCGTAGACCAGGGCGCGGTACATGCGCGCGGCGAGGTCCTCCACCAGTGAGAGCCCGTCGGCAAGAGCCGCGGGTGACGCGCCGAGCGTCCCCTTGAGAGACTCTACTTTCGGAATTGCCTCGAGGATCGCCGTCAGCTCGGTCTCCCATGTCTTCGGAGAAGGGAAAAGGCGCTCCGCGTTCCACCTGTACTTCTTCGGTATTGCACTTCTGGGGGGCACTGCTTTTGCCATGGTTTTTGACAGTAGCATCATTTTACAAAAAGAGAATACTCCTTTTACAAGACCGCGCCCGGGGGGCGCCCTACGCTGGCACACGGAGGCGAAACTCGCATGTTGGATCCGAAGACGATGAAGGACTGGGAAATCGCGGAGGCGGCGGAAGCCGGGATGAAGCCGGTGACGCGTCTGGCAAAGGAGCTGGGGCTGGAGGACAGGGAGCTCCTGCCCTACGGCCACTACGTGGCCAAGCTCGATTACATGAGCATCCTCAACAGGCTGAAGGCCCGGCCGGACGGCAAGTATGTCGAGGTCACGGCCATCACCCCGACGCCGCTGGGAGAAGGCAAGTCCACGACGACCATGGGGCTTGTCGAAGGCCTCGGGAAGATCGGAAAGAAGGTGATCGGCGCCATCCGCCAGCCCTCCGGCGGTCCCACGTTCAACATCAAGGGCTCCGCGGCGGGCGGCGGTCTTGCCCAGTGCATCCCCCTCACCGATTTCTCCCTCGGGCTCACCGGTGACATAGATGCCATCACCAATGCGCACAACCTCTCCATGGTGGCGCTGACCTCCCGGCTCCAGCACGAGTTCAACTACGGGGACGCGGGCCTTGCAAAGCGCGGTCTCACACGGCTGGACATCGACCCGCGCAACGTCGCCCAGGGCTGGTGCATTGACTTCTGCGCGCAGGCGTTGCGGGAGATCATCATCGGCCTGGGCTCCGACATGGACGGGTTCATGATGAAGAGCGGATTCCAGATCACCGTCTCCTCGGAGATCATGGCCATCCTCGCCGTCGCCTCGGACTTGAAGGACATGCGCGAGCGCATGGGCCGCATCGTCGTGGCGTACAGCAAGGCGGGAAAGCCCGTCACCACCCATGACCTGGGCTGCGACGGGGCGATGACGGCGCTCATGGCCAAGGCAATCAACCCGAATCTCCTGCAGACCATAGAGGGACAGCCCGTGCTCGTGCACGCGGGGCCCTTTGCGAACATCGCCATTGGCCAGTCATCGATTATCGCCGACCGGGTGGCGCTGAAGCTTGCCGACTATCACGTCACCGAGAGCGGCTTTGCCGCGGACATCGGGTTCGAGAAGTTCTGGAATCTGAAGTGTCGGTTCAGCGGCCTGACCCCGCACTGCTCGGTGCTGGTGTGTACGGTGCGCGCGCTGAAGATGCACGGCGGCGGGCCCCGAGTGGCGCCCGGTAAGGCGCTGGACAAGGCTTACACCGAGAAAAACGTGCCGCTGTTGGAGAAGGGCCTGGAGAACCTGCTCGCGCACCTGGAGACGATCAAGCTCTCGGGCATCGAGCCGGTGGTCTGCATCAACCATTTCTACACGGATGCCGACGAGGAGATCGCCGCGGTGCGAAAGGCGACGGAGAAGGCCGGGGCGCGCGTTGCGGTCTCGATGCACTGGGAGAAAGGCGGCGAAGGCGCCAGGGAGCTTGCGGAAACCGTCGTGGACGCGTGCAACCAGAAGTCAAAGTTCAAGTTTCTCTACGAGCTTTCCACGCCGCTGTCCGAGCGGATCAGGCTGATTGCCACGAAGGTCTACGGGGCTGATGGGGTGTCCTACACCGCTGCCGCTCAGGAGAAGCTGAAGGCCATCGAGGCGGACGCGGAGCTCTCGAAGCTCGGCACCTGCATGGTGAAGACCCACCTGTCCCTTTCCCACGACCCGACCATCAAGGGCCGGCCGAAAGGCTGGACGCTTCCCATCAGGGACATCCTGCAGTACCGCGGCGCGGGGTTCATCGTCCCCGTGGCAGGGGACATCAAGTTGATGCCCGGCACCGCCTCGGAGCCCGCATTCCGCAACATCGACGTGGACGTGAGCACGGGCAGGGTGAGGGGATTGTTCTAAGGGTTCTTCTTCACTATGCATGCAGGTGGTGAATACACTAACGCGGTCGCCGTTGAAGCACTGGCGCGCGGGATCGGCATGACAGGGGAAGAATTCATCCACACGGATCTCGATGACCTGGCAGGGACGTGGGTGGCAGATCCAGGCTTTGATCGCGCAGTCGCGGAGATGGATAAGGTCGATGAGGAGCTCTGGAAGTGAAGCTCGTCGTGGATACCAACGGGTATCGCGACTTCTGCGTGCGGATCCTCTGGCCTGATGAGGACACGACCCATCACGGCGCGCGTTCTTGACATCGCGGCGACGCGGTCGATATCCTGAATCCGGTCCCAGGAAAATGCGCAAGTCGTTACTACTCTTCTTTCTCTCAATTCTGCTTGCCGGTTGCTCGACCCTCCCTCCCTGGAAATCGGTCCCGACCGGGCAGTCGGTGGTCTACGGCCAGATCCAGGACAGCAGGCGGGCAATCGCGTTCATCGCCTTTGCCGATGACCAGGGGATAGTGGCGATCAGCGTGGAGAACCTGTTCGGGGGATTCACCCCGCGCTATGGCATGCTTGCCGACCAGTCGGCGCGCGCATCGATTCGGCAGGCCATCGCGAAATACCAGGAGTGGTCGAAGCTTGCCGTGGACAACCGCGTGGAGATCACGCGGGAGATCAGCACCGTCAGCCTTCCGCAGATGTTCCACCGGGGCGAGGGATGGGAGGCGGAAGGCGAGCGCGAGATCAGGTTCGTCTTCAATTCCCGGCTGGGCCAGTCCGACGACCCTCGCATCACGCTGGTCATGAGGACGAGCTCCTTCTTCTACGGCGTCGACCAGGTCGTTCTGAACGACCAGCAGGCGGCGGATTTCAGCAGGTACCTCGAGGACGAGCAGACCGACGTCGGCTACCGGCAGGCCAGGAAAAAGCAGGATACTCTGGACATGTTCAAGTAGATTTTCGTACCTTCTCGGTGCCCCCTTGAACACACATCGAAGACGCGGAACGAACATTGCCGGACCCTACGTCCGCAGGTACCTGTGGCCCTTTTTGGCCGCCGTGGCCTGCCTCTCCGTGGAGTCCGTGTGCGACCTCATGCAGCCCACGATCATGGCCCGTATCGTGGACAGCGGCGTTGCCGCCCGTGACATCGCCATTGTCATCCGCTGGGGCCTGGTGATGCTCTCCGTCGCGGCACTCGGGGCGGCCGGCGCCACGGGCCGAAACTTCATCGCGAGCATTGTCTCCTACCGCTTCGGTGCCCGGCTCCGTGCGGACTTGTTCGATCGCGTGACCTCTTTCTCCTTCACGGAGATGGGTTCGTTCGATGCGGCCTCTCTCATCACCCGGCAGACCAACGACGTCACCCAGGTGCAGAATTTCATAAACGGCGTCATGCGTTTCTTTGCCAAGGCGCCCATTCTTGCCGTCGGCGGCCTGATCATGGCCGTCATCCTGGAGCCAGGGCTTGCCATTGTGCTCGCCGTAGCGGTCCCGATCGCCGCCGTTCTCATCTCCATCAACCTTGCCACCGGCTTCCCCCGGTTCCGCCGGATGCAGGAGCGGCTGGACGGGGTGAACTCGGTCACACGCGAATACCTCGGGGGAATCCGGGTCGTGAAGGCCTTCGGCCAGGAAAAGCATGAACTGAGCAAGTTCGCGGGAGCCAATGGCGAGCTCACCAATGCTTCCACCGTCGCCCTCCGTGCGATGGCGCTCTTCGGCCCGGCCATTGCGCTGTCCATGAACCTCGGGATCGTGGCGGTGCTCTGGATCGGCGGGTACCGTGTGGCCTCCAGCTCGCTGCAGGTCGGGAAGATCATCGCTTTCATCAACTACATGAGCCAGATCCTGTTCTCCCTGAACGTGATCTCGATGATCTTCACCTATTTCGTCCGTGCGCGAGCGTCCTGGGAACGCATCACCGCCGTGCTCGCCACTCCCGGCAGCGAGGACCTGGAGGCCGCGCCGGCGGCTTCGCCAACCGCGTCCGGCGGCACTCCCGTGAGGTTCAGCGGCATCTCCTTTGCCTACCCCGGAGGTTCGCCGGGCCGGCTCGTGCTGGAAGACGTGAGTCTCTCCTGCGAGCCCGGGGTCATCACGGCGGTCATCGGATCGACCGGCGCGGGCAAGAGCAGCCTCGTGGCGCTGGTCCCGAGATTCTACGAGCCCTCCGCGGGAACGGTTTTCGTGGGCGGAACGGACGTGCGGGAGCTGGATCTTCGCTCGCTGCGCCAGCGAATTGCCCTGGTACCCCAGAAGACGGTGCTCTTCACAGGCACGATCGAGGAAAACCTTCGCTGGGGCAGGGAGGATGCCACCACGGAGGAGCTGCAGGCGGCGGCATCGGCGGCCCAGGCGCACGATTTCATCACGGGCTTTCCGGAAGGCTACCAGAGCATGCTGGGACAGGGAGGGGTGAACCTCTCCGGCGGGCAGAAGCAGCGCGTGGCCATCGCGCGCGCCCTGGTGCGACGGCCGGAAGTGCTGATCCTCGATGACTGTACGAGCTCGGTGGACTCCATCACAGAGGCGGAAATCCTCCGGGCAATCCGCGCCTCCGCGTGGGGGAAGACCGGAGCCTGCACGTGCATCCTCATCACCCAGCGCATTTCGGCGGCCGCGGCGGCCGACCAGGTCCTCGTCCTGGATGACGGCAGGGCCGTGGGTGTCGGGCGACATGAGACGCTTATCAGGGAATGCGGCGTCTACCGTGACATCTGCCTCGCCCAGCTGGGGAAGGAGGCCCTTGGTGTCTGATCGCCCCGCCTCCCTCACGGCGGTCCCCGGCATGCCGGGTCGCGGACCCGGTCTCGGCGGGCCGGGAGCGCAGATGCGCGGTGCACCGCGGGTGCGGCCCCACGACCTTTGGCACACCGTCGGCCGGATCTGGTCCTATTTCGGGGGCGAACGCGGCCGCATTCTCCTCGTTGCCGGCTTCGTCCTCCTGGACTCCGCGCTGGGGATGGCCGTTCCCTACCTGATCGGGAGGGGAATCGATGCGATCGCGGCCATCGACAGCGGCCATGTGACGCTCGTTGCGTCCGTTCTTGGCGGGGCGAGTATTCCGGCGGGCGCCCTTGCCATTGCGGCGTTCGCCCTGCTGGCCGCCTACCTCGGCGGCGCGTTCCTGCAGACCATCGAGGGCTGGATCATGGCGGGAGTCTCCCAGCGCATGGTGCGCAACGTACGCGAAGGCTTTTTCGACAAGATGCAGCAGCTCCCGCTCGCGTTTTTCGACACGAGGCCGCACGGGGACATCATGAGCAGGCTCACCAATGACGTGGATGCGGTGAGCACGACCGTCTCCCAGTCCTCCGTGCAGCTCATGTCCGGCTTCATGGTGGTGGCGGGCACGCTCTCGATCATGTTCATCCTCAATCCGGTCATGGCCGTCGCGAGCCTCCTCCCTGTTCCGCTGGTTTTTGCCCTGACAGCCACGATCTCGCGCCGCACGCGCGCTCTCTTCATGGCGCAGCAGACCGCCCTCGGGACGCTGAACGGACATATAGAGGAAACCGTCACGGGCATCCAGGCGGTGAAGGCGTTCGGCCGCGAGCCCCAGAGCCGTGCGAGCTTTGCCCGGATCAATGAGAGGCTGCGCCGCGACGGCACGCGCGCGCAGATCTGGACGGGATTCCTCATGCCGATGATGAACGTCATCGGAAACCTCGCGTTTGCCGCCGTTGCCGTGACCGGCGGATTCATGGCCGTGCGCGGCCTGATCAGCGTCGGCCTCATTGCCACCTTCATCTCGTATTCCCGGCAGTTCGTGCGGCCCTTGAACGACATCGCCAACACGTGGAACACCCTGATGTCCGCGGTGGCGGGCGCCGAGCGCGTTTTCGAAGTGCTGGACGAGAAGGAGGAGCCCGCCGACGCTGAAGGAGCCCGGGAGCTGGACAAGCCTCGGGGCCAGGTGGAGTTCCGGGACGTGAGCTTCGGCTACCGCCCCGACGTGCCGGTCCTTCGTGACGTCAGCCTTGAGGCTCCCGCGGGGAGCGTGACCGCCATTGTGGGACGGACCGGCGCGGGGAAGACGACGATCGTCAACCTTCTCTGCCGGTTTTACGAGGTCTCCAGGGGGGCAATCCTGATCGACGGAACGGACATCAGGATGTACACACGGGCGACCCTGCGGCGGGCGTTTGCCGTGGTGCTCCAGGACGGCTGGCTCTTCTCGGGCACGGTGCGTGACAACATCCTCTACGGCCGGCCCGGGGCCTCGGAAGCGGACATTCGGCACGCCGCCGCCCTGGCCGGCGCCGACCATGCCATCGAACGCCTGCCGCGGGGATACGACACGGAGCTCGTGGAATCCGGCGCCAACCTGAGCCAGGGGCAGCGCCAGCTCATCGCCATTGCCCGCGCGGCGCTGGCAACCCCCACCTTGCTGGTCCTGGACGAGGCGACCAGCTCCGTGGACGCGCGGACAGAGCTGCGCATCCAGCAGGGCATGATCGAGCTGATGAAGGGACGGACGAGCTTCATCATCGCCCACCGCCTCTCGACGATCCGTGACGCGGACACCGTGCTGGTCGTGGATGCGGGCCGCATCGTGGAGCGCGGAAGTCCGGAAGAGCTGGCCGCCCGGGACGGGTATTTCCGCAAGCTCTCCGAGACTCAGCGCGGCGGCATCGAGATCTGACCCGGGCGGGCAACTGGAGGTCTTATCCATCCGGGAAGAGCATGCCCTGCCGGCCGCGCAGCCGCTCGGCCACTGTGTCCACGATCAGGTCCAGATCCTTCGAATCCTTCACGAAATCCAGCCGATCTGAGGGCACGACGAGCACCGGAGAAAGGGAGAAGCCAGAGATCCACTCCTCATACAGTTCGTTGAGACTTTCCAGGTACTCATTGGTGATGCGCGCCTCGAACTGCCTGCCCCGAAGGGCAATCCTCTCCTGCAGGGTCGGCACCGAGGCGCGCAGGTATACCACGAGGTCCGGCGGCGCGAGCAGTGTCGTGAGGGTGCGGTACAGGCCCTGGTAGGTGTTCCAGTCCCGATCGCTGATGGCTCCCTGGAGGTGCAGGGCGCGCGCGAAAACCTCCGCGTCCTCGTAGAACGACCTGTCCTGGACCACCGCGCGCGGCACGTCCATGAGTGCACGGTGCGCCTGGGCCCGGTAGGTGAGGAAGAAGACCTGGGAATGGAACGCCTAGGCGCGCATATCCCTGTAGAAGTCATCGAGATAGGGATTCTCCGCGACCGGCTCGTAGTAGGGCTCCCACCCCAGCCGTTCGCACAGCATGCTCACCAGAGTTGATTTGCCCGCCCCGATGTTGCCTGCAAGCACCACGTAGCTGTTCATAGGACTCCTCGGTATCTTACACCGAGAGCCTGCGCCGCCGACAACTGAATTCACGCGGCACTGTCCCCCGTGAGTATGAGCGGGGGCTGAGGATGAGCACAGGATTTGTCCGCGTGTCGGCAATGGCGTTCGTCTGCCTGTGTGGGTGCGCTCCCGTTGTCCTGCCTCCCGCGGATGGAGGAAGTCCCGCACTCACATCATTCGCCTTTCTCACTCCGACTGCCCAGGCAACCATTGCTGAGGAGGAGCGCACTGTTCGCCTGGAAGTGCCGTCGGGCACCGACCTCTCGGCGCTCGTGGCGGTGTACGTTGCCTCGGGAGCCCGGGTCACCGTCGCGGGCGTCGACCAGGTGAGCGGCCGAACGGCGAACAATTTCTCCAATCCCGTGGAGTATGTCGTCGCGGGATCGGATGGCTCCAGCGCGACCTACGTTGTTCGAGTTTCGGTCCGTGCTCCCCTGGCGCAGGAGAAGTCCATCACCGAGTTTGCCTTCCGGGAACCGACGGTGAACGCCACGATCGACGAAACCCGGCACTCAATCGCCGCGGTGGTTCCGCATGGCACCGACCGCTCCTCTCTCGTTGCTGTTTTTCTCTCCACGGGAATCCGGGTGACGGTGGATGACACCGAACAGGTGAGCGGCGTGACAATCAATGACTTTGTCGAACCCCGCACATACGTCGTGACGGCAGAGGACGGATCCAGCTCCAGCTACATCGTGGAGGTTCAGGAAGCGCCGGGCGCGGAGAAGTGCCTCACGTCTTTTTCGCTCCTGTGTCCCGGGGCCACGGCGGTGATTGACGAAGCGCAGCGGATCGTCCATGCAAGAGCTGCGGACGGCACCGGGCTGTCATCGCTTGTTGCCGAGTTCTCCATCACAGGCGCATCCGTGCGGGTGGCGGGCAGGGTGCAGCAAAGCGGGATCACCGCGAATGACTTCACCAGTCCCGTGGAGTACGAGGTGATCGCGGAAGACGGCACGAGCGTCGTGTACACCGTGAAGGTGGTCGCCGGCCTTGCTCTGCTGGTGAATGAGGTGGACGTGGACCAGGTGGGCGTGGACAACTCGGAGTTCATCGAGCTTCTTGCCGTGGAGAACGTGGACCTCTGGGGAATCGTCGTCATCCTGCTCAACGGGAGCGTGACCCCTGGTCTTGAGTATGCACGGATCGATCTCTCGGCTCTTGGAGCTCTTGTGCAGGGAAGCTATCTCGTGCTTGCCGGGCCGCTCGTGCAGGTGCTGCCCCCGGCCTTGAAGCATACGCCTCCGGGTTGGGAGTCTTCGAATCGGATCCAGAACGGTCCCTCTGATGCGGTCATGATCTGGGACACAATCGGCAGGAAGGTGATCGACACCGTGAGTTATGCCGGCGTCCTGCATCGCGCCCTCATCACCGGGGAGCAGGCGGAGCTGGATGCCACGGAGGGGAGCTCAGGGGCGGCCGCGGACAGCAACAGCGCCATCGGATCGATGGCCAGGTTTCCGAACGGCCATGATACCGGTCAGAACGGCATAGACTTCAGGTTTACTCCCGTGTTGACGCCCGGCGGCCCAAACCCCTGATTTTTCGTATCTTCGTGGAGCCGGAGGGACATGAGTGAAAGTCCAGGTGCTTCAACACGTGCCGTTCGAGGGCATTGGATCGATCCAGCCATGGATGGATGCCCACGGCATCACCGTCACCACAACACGGCTTTTCAATGAGCCGGCGCTCCCAGTCCCCGGCGCGTTCGACTGGCTCATCATCATGGGCGGGCCGATGAGCGCGAACGATGAAGCGGTCCATCCCTGGCTGCGGCCCGAGAAGCGCCTGATCGCGCGGGCCATCGCGGGCGGGAAGACGGTCCTGGGGATCTGCCTCGGCGCCCAGCTCATCGCCAGCGCCCTCGGCGCGCGCGTGTTTCCGAATGCGTGCAAGGAGATCGGCTGGTTTCCCGTGCGCCGGCCAAAGGCCGGACCTGTCCCGGACCTTGCCCGGCTCTTTGTGGACGGGATCGAGGTCTTTCACTGGCACGGAGAGACATTCGAGCTTCCCCGGGGGGCGGTGAGGTTTCTGGAGAGTGACGCGTGCGGGAACCAGGCCTTTGCAATCGGAAACCGGGTGGCGGGCCTGCAGTTCCACCTGGAAACGACGCCTGAGAGCGCCGCCTCTCTCATCAGGAACTCCCGGAACGAGATCGTGCCCTCCGCCACCATTCAAACAAGGTCAGAAATGCTTGCCCGGCCGAAGAGATTCAATCGCATCAACGCGGTAATGGATTCCGTGCTCGGATTTCTTTCCGCTTAGAACCCGCGGAGGTCCGTGCTCGTCCGCCGCGGAAGGCCTTCGCGGGGAGCCCGTTTCAGAACGACGTACTGGATCCCGCGTTCCGCGCAGTAGCCCCGCTTCTCGGGCTTGTCGCCGTCCTCGTTGACGATGTACATGCGCGGCGCCAGCCTGCGCAGCTCGGGCTCCGCATCCAGCCAGCCCGAGCCGGTCGAGATGAGGGTGTGCGCCACGTACCTGACGGCCGCGACCATGTACCGCCGCTCCTCCTGGGAGAAGCGCGGATGCCCCTCGCCCTTGAGGAGCCGGATGTTCGCGTCGTGGCCGACCACCACTGTGAGCTCACCGCAGGCCGCGGCCTCTTCGAAGAACCGCACGTGACCCGTGTGAAGCCAGTCGAAAGAACCCGTGGCCACCGCGCGCCCCAGGGGGGACGCCGCCAGCGCGGGTTCGGGGTCCAGAGGAAAGCCCGAAAGATCCGCCGCGGACAACTCCAGAAGCTCCAGCCTATGCGCCGCGCACCACGCCCGCTTTGCCGCGCGCGGATGCTCCGACTCATGTCCGAAGGCATCCGTCACCGCCCAGGTTGTGCCGCGCAAGGCGAGCGCGGTCGGCAGAGAGTCCGGATCCAGGCGGGCGCGGGCCACGTGCACCTCCTGGACGAAACGGACCGCCTCGAGGAAGTATTTCCGTTCGGCGAAGCTGAACTTCGGGGCGTGGCCCGTCTCCGCAACCACGGCCTCGTCGGGCCAGAGAAGCACGCGAACGGGGCCGCGCTTTGATGCCTCCTGCAGGAACCGCACGTGCGCGGAGCGCAGGTCGTCGAAGCCGCCGGACACGATGACTGGTGGCATTTTCTATGTACCGGGGATCCCCACGCGCACCCGGAATGAGCCCGGAACTTCTCGATCGGTGGCCACGAACAGGTACCCGCCGCCGCAGCCCGAGTACATGGCCCCGCCGTATTCGGACTGGTAGTGATGAAGGATCCCTTCGAGGTCCACTTTGATGGTTGCGTGCCTGACCGTTCCCGGCAGGAGCGCCGCCCAGGCGTGCATGCATTCATTCATCGATTCCTGGAGGCCCCGGAGGTCGCGATTGACCACGGACTCGAAACAGGCGCGTCCTGATGCTCCCAGCCGCCGCACCCAGGAAGGCTGGATGTTCTTTGCGTCCAGAGGAGAATAGCCTGCCGGCCTCTGCGCCACCGGCACGACATGGATGACGCGGTGCACCCACTCCGCCACGCCGGGATCCGTATTGGATTCCACGCCGGCGGGAAAGATGCCGGCCTCATGTCGGAAGTCGTAGTCGATGCGGCTCACGCCCGGATAGACCAGGCCGACCATGTCCTGGCTTCCCGACGGCGCTTCCCTGCCCCTGTTTTCTTCATTGTAGAGCTCTTTGACGAGCTCCGCCGGCGGCCGCTCGGGAATACGCGCGCCCCAGAGCCGCTGGGCGATCTTGCGGGTGCTCGTCCCGATCCCGCAGTAGTCCATGAACCGGAAATCCGGCCGCACCGAGACGACAACCATTGAGCCCGGCGGGGAAGGGTCGTGCCGGGACACGAAGGGCTGGTCTATCCAGCCACCAGCCAAAGCGATGCGGTAGGGGATGCCGCCGATGACGCCGTTGCTCCCTCCCATTGTCAGCTGACCGTGTGAAGCCCCGCGGCCCTGTCAGTGTACTGTTTTTCGATCCAGCGATAGGTCTTTTCCAGCCCGACGCGAAACGCGGTGGACGGCTCCCACTTCAGCACTTGCTTGATGAACGTGTTGTCCGAGTTCCGCCCGGCAACGCCCTTCGGGGCGCTCGGATTGTAGGTGCGGCGCAGTTTCACCTTGCCGATGCCTTCTGCAATCGTCACGAGGCTGTTGATCTCGATGAGCTCGGCGGAGCCGAGGTTGATGGGCGTGGCCACCAACTGGTCGCAGTGCGTGATCCTGTCGATGCCCTCGAGGCAGTCGTCGATGTACATGAAGCTGCGCGTCTGGGTGCCGTCCCCCCAGATGTCGATCGTCCCGCCCTTCGTCGCCACGGCCTCGATCACCTTCCGGCAGATCGCGGCCGGCGCCTTCTCGCGGCCGCCGTCCCACGTGCCGTGCGACCCGTAGACGTTGT
>Ga0182017_10002949_pt1 | contig 12740 bp, 9 predicted proteins | sample 712E3DmetaG_FD_120492 | JGI IMG/M metagenome (GOLD analysis project Ga0182017, IMG submission 120492) | Permafrost microbial communities from Stordalen Mire, Sweden - 712E3D metaG | ecosystem: Environmental > Terrestrial > Soil > Wetlands > Permafrost | place: Sweden: Stordalen | collected... | reverse complement strand
GTGCTGCACATCGATGCCGGCGCCACTATCCGCTTCCACACGGATCTGGCCGAGTATCCGCTGGTGAAGGGCCGGCTGGAGGGCATCGAACTGCTTACTCCCGCTCCGCTCATCGGCGGGCGCAATCTGGAGAACGTGACCATCACGGGCCGCGGAACGCTCACCACGGACAACGCCGAGTGGCGCAAGCGGGCGAGCGACCCCGAGGCCCGCAAGATGTGGGCCAGCGTTCTGGAGCGGCGCGAGCGCAAAGAGGAAGTGCCGGAAGCGGACCTGCGCAAGGCGGCCCTGGCGCTGCGGCCCTCGATGATCCGGCCCATGGACAGCAAGAACATCCTGATCGAGGGAATTCACATCGTGGGCTCGTCCATGTGGACCATCCATCTGCTCTACTGCGAGAACGTGGTGGTGCGCAATGTGATCGTCGAGACCTATCCCGGCGTCAACACCGACGGCATCGACATCGATTCGAGCCGCGAGGTGCGAATCTCCGATTCGTACTTCGATACGGGGGACGACGCGATCTGTATCAAGTCGGGCAAGGACGCCGACGGCAGAAGGGTCGGGCGCGTGACGGAAAACATCGCTATCACCAACTGCACCGTCCGGCGGGGACACGGAGCGGTAGTGCTGGGCAGCGAAACCGCGGGCGGCATCCGGAACGTGGTGGCGAGCAACATCGTTTCGAAAGGGACGGAGCACGGAATCCGCATCAAGAGCGGGCGCGGTCGGGGTGGCCTGCTCGAGAACATCCGTTTCGACAACTGGGTGATCGAGAATCCGTTGCGCGAGGCCATCATTGTCACCAACTACTACACGCGAGTCCCGGCCGAGCCGGTCTCCGAGCGCACGCCGGTGTTCCGCAACATCGCCATCAGCAACGTCACGGTGACCGGCGCGCCGGTGGTGGCCAGCATCGAGGGCCTGCCCGAAATGCCGATTCCCGGATTGCGCATCACGGACCTGATCGGCTCCGGCAAGCGGGGGTTGCTGGCCTTCAACACCCAGGGCCTGGAATTGCGGAACGTGCGGCTGGACGCCGAGGAAGGTCCGGAATTTCTCATCCGCGATTCTACCGGCCTGGATCTGGACCGGGTCGAGAGCCGGCAACCGAACGCCGCCGCTCCGGTCATTCGCCTGGACAACTGTGCGGGAGCGCTGGTGCGCGGCAGCCGGGCGTGGCCGGGCACGAACACGTTCCTTTCCGTGCAGCCGGGTTCTCTGAAGGGGATCACGCTCGAGGGCAACCACCTGGGCGAGGCCAAGACGCCTATCGAAGAAACCAACGGCGATTTCTGGAAGGGCATTCCAAGCCCCGACCGGCTACCATCGAGGCGATAGCGGCGTGCGCGCGCCGGGCATTCTGGCTCTGGTAAGCTGCTCGCTGATGGCGGCGCAGTTCCGCGAGCACACGGTCACATCGGATTTGAAGGGCGGCTACCAGGTAGTGGTGGCCGACCTCAACCGGGACGGCAAGCCGGACCTCATCGCGCTGGCCTCGGGGATGAAGGAACTGGTGTGGTTCGAGAACCCAGGGTGGCAGCGGCACGTACTGGCGGCCAACCTCTCGCAACCCATCAACCTGGCAGTCTGGGACGTCGACGGCGACGGCATTCCGGAAATCGTCCTGGCGCAGGGCTTCTCGATAGATCCGGCCAAAAGCGCGGGCGTCATCTCGGTGCTTCGCCACCCCGGCGACCCGCGCGAGCCGTGGACCGCGACCGAGATCGACCGGCTGCCCGCGTCGCACCGGTTGCGCTGGGCGGACATCGACGGGAGCGGGAAGAAGGTTGTGATTAACGCGCCGCTGGCGGGCGCGAAAGCGGAACCACCCGGCTACCGCGACCGGGCGCCACTGGTTCTCTACCGTCCCGGCGCCTGGAAGCGGGAGCCGATCCCGGACCAGCTTTCCGGAGTGCTGCACGGCATTTTCATCGTCGACTGGGACGGCGACGGGCGCGATGCGATTCTGACGGCGAGCTTCGAAGGCATTCACCTGTTCAAGCTGGGCGCGAACGGGCGTTGGACGCGGACGGAGGTGGCGAAAGGCAGCCCGGCGCCCTGGCCCAAGAGCGGATCGAGCGACGTGGCGGTGGGCCGACTCGGCGGGCGGCGATCCCTGTGCGCCATCGAGCCCTGGCACGGCAACCAGGTGGTGGTCTACCAGGAAGAAAGCGGCGCGTGGGGCCGCCACGTGATCGACGACTCTTTGGTGGACGGGCACGCGCTGGCGGTCGCGGACCTGGATGGCAACGGTCGCGACGAAATTGTCGCCGGGCATCGTGGCGGTGGCCGTAGCGTGTTCCTGTACTCGGCGGAAGACGAACGGGGAACGCGCTGGAAGCGCCAGCCGCTGGATGAAGGCGGCATGGGGGCGGCCAGTTGCGCGGTGGCCGATCTGGACGGCGACGGCAAGCCGGACCTGGCATGCATCGACTCGACCAGGCTGAAGTGGTATCAGAACGTTACGCCGCGCTGATGCGGCCGATGTGGCGCCGTTCAGCGCAGGCGCAGAGGGGTGCCAGTCCAGTCCGGGCGCTGCCCCGAGGACAACTGGCGCGCCCACAGAGCCAGCGCGCGGTAGTGGACGCGTGCCGGACCGGCGCGCGCATTCGTGACGATAGGGCAACGCCGCCAGTCCCAGAGCGCGTTGGCGCGGTCGAAGCCGGCAGGAAAGCAGAAGGCGCCCACTCCCTGCACGGCAAGCGAAACCAGCAGCGCCGCGGCGAATGCCGCCCGCGCCGGCCGCGAGAGCGTAATCGCATCCAAGGCCGGTCCCAGCAGGAGCACCAGGCAGGGCAGCGCGTCCGCCATCATGCGCGGGCCATAGCAGTCCCCTCCCCACCAGATTCGCCACTTGGCGTAAACCAGCAGGTGCGCCAGCGAGAAGAGCAGCGCGATGGCGTACACCTCCCGCCCGCGCGCGGGCGGCTCGCGCAGCCACCTCCAGGCGCCCACGAGCGCGAAGGCCAGCACCGGGGAAAACACCAGCAAACCGTGCGAAGGGCTGAGCAGGATTCCGGCCAGCCCCGTCCAGAGCGGGGCATCCAGCGGTTGCGTGTAGCCGCCGCGGAGATGGCCGAACATCCAAAGATTGTAGGCCACCAGCGCGCCGCCGCACAGCGCGCCGAACAGCGCGTACCAGCGCAGCAGGCCCGCGCGCCGCGCCAGCAAGCCCAGGACCGCCACCGAAACGGCGAAGAAGAATACGTCGGTCGGGCGCAGGGCTGGGCCCAACGCCGCGAACAGGCCTGCCCCCGCCGCTTTCCAGGGTCGCGGCTCCTCGAGGAAGGCCTGCAGGCAGAGAAGGCTCAGCACGATTGCCAACTGGCTGGGGCCGTGCTGCCAAAGCGCCTGGCTGGAAGTGGACCAGGTGTTTGTGGCGAAGGCATAGACGGCCGCCAGCAGCAGCGCGCGCCGCTGGCTCATCAGGGGCCGCAGCAGCAGAAACAGGCAGGCGGCCGAGGCGGCGGCGATCAGGCTGGCCATCAGCTTCTCCAGGGTGCGTGCCAGCAGAAAGACGAGCTCCGGTCTCCAGGCGCGCACGTTAGGCAGCCACGCCACCGGGAGGTAGAGCGGCGAGACCAGCAGCGAGAGCGTGATCGGATAAGCGGAGTACGCGTGCCCGCCTTTCCAATGCAGGAAGTACGCGTCGCCGTCATACGCGCGCACCAGGGCCGGGGCATAAGTATCCAGGTCGAGTGTGCGCTCCAGCGCGATCCGCACGGGCAATAGGGCCGCGCCGATAGTGTCGCCGGAGGGGATGGGCCGGCAGTTCGAGTTGAAAACGAGGAACGCGCCCAGGAACAGGACCAGCCCGGGGTTCGACCTCAGGCGTTTCACAACAAATCAACGTAGCACACCGGCGAACGCCGGCAGCGCAGGGACGGGCCATCGCGAGAAAGCGCGGGTGGCGCCAGGCTGGCGGGCCTCGGCGCTGCGGGGTCCCACCCGTGCGGGGCGCAGTCGGGTAGAATCGAGACTTGTCCGAGCCGCGAGTGACGGTGGTCATCCCGACCCTGACCGCGGGGTCCGCGCTGGTGGAATGCCTTGCGGCGCTGGTGCGGCAGACGCGGCGCGATTTCGAGGTTGTGGTGGTGGACAACAGCGGGAAGCACCTGGCGCGGGAGGCGGAGGCCGATCGGTTTGGGGCCAGGATCCTGGAGCCGGAGGACAACATCGGTTTCGGCGCGGCGGTCAATATGGGATTCCGGGAGTCGCACGCGCCATTTTTGGCCACGCTGAACGACGACGCAACGGCCCATCCGGGCTGGCTGGCGGCGCTGCTGGCAGCGGCGGAATCGCAGCCCGATGCCGGGATGTTCGCCTCGCAGGTGCGATTGGCGAGCGACGGCCGCCTGGATTCGGCGGGCATGCGGATTTGCGGCGACGGGAGCAGCAAGCAGCGCGGTCATCTGGAGCCGCCGGAGCAATTCGGGACTCCGGCGGAGGTTCTCTGCCCGAGCGGGTCGGCGGCGTTGTACCGGCGAGCGATGCTGGAGGAGATCGGGCTGTTCGACGAGGATTTCTTCTTGTACTGCGAGGACACGGATCTGGGGTTGCGGGCGCGATGGGCGGGCTGGAAGTGCCAGTACGCGCCGGAGGCGGTGGTGGACCACGAGTACTCGAACACAGCGGGCCGTGCGTCGCCGCTCAAGGCGTACTACGTGGAGCGCAACCGGCTGTACGTCCTGGCGAAGAACTTCCCCGCCGGCCTGCTGTTGCGGGCGCCGTTCCTGACCCTGGCTCGCTACTTCTGGCACCTGGTTTCGATTCTCGACGACCGGGGGAGCGCGGCACAATTCCGGCGCGAGCGCCACGGTTGGCTCGAGTTGGGCTTCATCATTGCCCGGGCGCACTGCACCGCGCTGTTTCGCGCTCGCCGGCTGTGGAAGAAGCGGAGGGAGGTGCGGGCCAAGGCGCGCATCACGCCACGGGAGTTCCGCGATCTCATCGAGCGGCATTGGATCACGCCTCGCGAGGTGGCAGCGCTATGAGTCTGGCCGCGGAGCCCAGTGCGCTGCTGATCGTGGTACCGGCCTTTAACGAGGAAGAGGCGATCGGCCAAGTGGTGCGCGAGATTCGCGCGACGGCGCCCGGCGTTCCGGTGCTGGTGATCGACGACTGCTCGGTGGACGGCACGGCCGCGTTGGCGCGCGCCGCGGGCGCCGAGGTGCTGCCGCTGCCGCATCATCTGGGTCTGGGAGGAGCGGTGCAGGCCGGCTACAAGCTGGCCTTCGAGCTGGGGTACGAATACGTGATCCGGATGGATGGCGACGGGCAGCACGATCCCCGCTTCATCCCGAAGATCCTGGAGGCGCTGCGCACGAGTTCCTGCCAGATGGTCATTGGCTCGCGGTACCTAGATGGCGGGGCGGAGCATACCAGCTTCGCGCGCGGGTTGGGAATCCGCTTCTTCCGCCTGGTGCTGCGGCCGATCCTGGGCCGGGAGGTGCGCGATCCGACTTCCGGGTTCGTGGGAGTGAACCGCGAGGCGCTGCAGGTGTTCAGCCGGAGCTTTCCGCTGGAGTATCCGGAGATCGAGACGCTGGTGGTATTGCAGCGCAAGGCGTTCCGGTTTGTCGAGGTGCCCTGCCGGATGCGGCAACGGCTGGCGGGCAGAAGCACGATCACGGCGCTGCGATCGCTCTACTACATCGCGCACGTGCTGCTGGGGGTGTTCGTGAACGTGCTGAAATACGAGCGGAAGCGCAAGAAGCGCTAGGGCGGACGGGCCGCACGGAGGCAAGCATGGAGGGACTCTTAAACTTCCTGACGGGGCTGGCGGTGGTGCTGATCGCAATGGTGCTGTTCTCGGTGCGGCGATCGCACATCCGCGTCGAATACTCGGTGAGCTGGCTAGGGGCGGCGCTGACTCTGCTAGTGGTGTCGCGCCTGCATCCGGTGCTGGTACGCCTGGCGGCGCTGATGGGGATCGGCCAACCGCCGCTGGCGTTGCTGACGCTGGTTGGCTGCCTGTTTCTGCTGGTGCTGTTTCGACTGTCGGTGATCATCTCGAAGCTGAAGGACTCGAACATCGCGATGGCGCAGAGGCTGGCGATTGTCGAGTATCACCTGCGGTCGCTGCATGAAGAAAACCAAACGCACGGCTGAGAGGACCGGTAAGGGCGGGGCCAGCTCGGTGGCGGCGTTCGAGCTGCGCCCCTGGCACTACGCGGTGGCGCTGGCGGCGGCGCTCCTGGCGGTGCTGGTGGCATATGGGCCCGCCTTGCGCGGACCGTTCGTCTTCGACGACGCTTACCTGCCCATGATGGCGGGAGAACCTGCCAACACTCCGATGAGTCATTGGATGACGGGTGTCCGGCCGCTCCTGATGTTCAGCTTCTGGGTGAATTTCCGGCTCTTCGCGCTCGATCCGCTGTCTTACCACCTGTTCAACTTGCTGTGCCACCTGGCGACCAGCGTGTTGGTGTTCCTGGCGGCGCGCCGGCTGCTGAGTTGGGCCGGCACCAACGGCTTGTTGCGCGGGGCGCTGGCCGGGTTCGCGGGCGGGGTTTTCCTGTTGCATCCGCTCCAGACAGAATCGGTCGCATACGTGGCGAGCCGGTCGGAAGTCCTGAGCGTGTTGTTCTTCTACGCGGCATTCGTCGTGTTCCTGTACCGGCGCTCGGACGCCATCTCGTGGCTGGCCGCGGCCGTGGCGCTCGTTCTGTTCGGCGCGGCGGTGAGCACCAAGGAACACACGGCGGTGTTGCCGCTGCTCCTGCTCCTAACCGACTACTACTGGAACCCAGGTTTCTCGCTCCGGGGAATCTGGCGCAATTGGCGCCTCTACGCGCTGCTGGCGGTGGGTGGAGCGATGGCAGCGAAGGTCGTTTACGGCGTATTGAGGGGCAGCGACACCGCCGGGTTCGCACTCAAGGACCTCACCTGGGCCCAGTATTTCTACACGCAGTGCCGGGCCATCTGGGTGTACATCCGCCTGTTCTTCTTGCCATACGGCCAGACGCTGGATTACGACTTCGCGGTCTCGCGCAATGTGCTGGAGCACGGAGCGGTGTTCGGCCTGATCGGGCTGGCCGGGCTGGCCGCGGCGGCGATCTACTACCGGCGCCGTTATCCGCTGGCCTCATACGGCTACTTCGTGTTCCTGATCCTGCTTGCGCCGACCTCGTCGGTGCTGCCGATTGCCGATCCGATTGCAGAGCGGCGCATGTACCTGCCGTTGCTGGGTCTGTTGCTGATCGTGCTGGAATTCCTACGGCGCTGGAAGACCTCGCGCGGAACGCTCGCCGCGACGCTGGCGGGCTGCTTGCTGGTGGCGGGCGCGCTTACGAACGTGCGCGCCCAGGTCTGGAGCAGTGCGGTGGCGCTGTGGACGGACGCAGCCGGGAAGTCGCCCGGCAAGCAGCGCGTCCAAGAGCAGCTCGGTTACGCATACTACGCCGAGGGCCGGTGCGATCTGGCGCTGGAGCGTTACCAGGCCGCGGCCCGAGCGGCCAGGCCCGACTTCCGTCTGCTGGTGGAATGGGCGGGCGCCCTGGATTGCGTGAACCGGCTGGACGAAGCGCAGGAGAAACTCCGCCAGGCCGCCGCGCTCATCTGGAACGCGCACGTGAACTCGGAGATCGGGAGGGTGTACATCAAGCAAGGCAAGCGGGCGGAAGCGCTCGCCGCGCTGGCGGTGGCGGCCCGGCTCGATCCGGGTTTCGAGCCCACCTACCTGTACCGTGGCGTGCTCTATGCCAACTCGAACGAATGGGAGGCGGCCGCCACCGAGTATCGCCGCGCCTTGAGCCTGGACCCCTCGGACCAGCAGGCGCGCGGAGGTCTGGCGGAGGCGGAGCGCCACTTGAAAGGTTCTCGCTGAGGTGACGATGCGCATCGGGGTCAACGCGCTGTACCTCATCCCCGGCGGCGTCGGGGGCACCGAAATCTACCTTCGTCACCTGCTGGCGGCGCTGGCCGGGATCGATGCGGAGAACGAGTACGTGGTGTTCACGAACCGGGAGACCGGAGCGGACTTGACGCCGGCGCAGCCGAATTTCCGGCAGGCTCCGCAGAAAGTGCGCGCGTCTTTCCGGCCGGCGCGCATCCTCTGGGAGCAGACGCTGCTGCCGATCGCGGCGGCGCGGCTGCGGCTGGACGTACTTTTCAATCCGGGGTTCACGGCTCCCGCGATCTGCCCCTGCCCGCAAGTCACGGTGTTTCACGATCTCCAGCACGCGCGTCACCCGGAACACTTCCGCTGGTTCGATCTGCCGTTCTGGCGGCTGATGCTGTGGATCTCGGCGCACCGCTCGCGGCTGCTGGCGGCGATCTCCCCAGCCACCTGCGCGGATCTGCTGCGCGTCTACCGGCTGGCGGAAGGGAAGGTGCGGGTGACGCCATTGGGGGTGGACGAGCGGTTCTTCCAAGTGGGGCGGGAGCGCGAAGGGCGGCGCCCGATGCCTTATCTGCTGTGCGTCTCCACGCTGCATCCGCACAAGAATCTCGGGCCGCTGATCCGGGCGTTCGCGGAGTGGAGGCGCGCGCATCCCGAGTTCCGGCTGATCATCGCGGGCATACGGGGCTTCCACACCGCAGCCATCGAGACCCTCATCGCGGAACTCGGTTTGGGGGAGAGCGTCCGCCTGGCGGGCTGGGTGTCCCGCGAAGAACTCTACGAGCTGTACCGCGACGCCTGGGCGTTCGTCTACCCTTCCACCTTCGAGGGCTTCGGACTGCCGCTGCTGGAGGCGCTCGCGGCGGGCGTCCCGACGGCTTGCTCGGCCATCGAGCCGCTGTCCTGGCTGGCCGCCGATGCGGCGCTGAAGTTTGATCCGTTCGACCCGCAAGCCATTCTGGAAGCGCTGGAGAGCGTGGTGAGCGATGCAGCGCTTCGCGAGCGGCTGTCGGCGGCGGGGCCGGCGCGGGCGGCCGAATTCTCCTGGCGGAAAACGGCCCAGGCCACGCTGGAAGTGTTGCGCGAGGCGGCCTCGAAGAAGGCGGTGGTACACTTACCATGAAATACAGGGCCAGGCGCCTTTGGCTTAGGTGAATCGGAGGATGGCGTGAGCTTAACGACAGAACAGACTCCGTTGGCAGACCGCGTCTCCCTTAAGGAAAAGATCGGGTACTCGCTGGGGGACTCGGCCTCGAACCTGTATTGGAAGACCTTTGAGTTCTTCCTGGTCATCTTCTACACCGACGTTTTCGGCATCTCGGCGGCCGCCGTGGGCACGATGCTGCTGGTCACGCGCGTTGCCGACGCGGTGGCGGACCCGGTCATGGGCGCCCTTGCCGACCGGACCAGGACGCGCTGGGGCCATTTCCGTCCCTATGTCCTGTGGTTCGCGCTGCCGCTCGCCGTGGCGGGCGTGCTGACCTTCACGACCCCCAACCTGGGTGGCGGCGCCAAGCTGGTGTACGCCTACGTGACGTACAGCTTGCTGATGTTCCTGTACACGGCGGTGAACATCCCGTATACGGCGCTGATGGGCGTGATGACGCCGAACTCGGTGGAGCGCACCTCCATCTCTTCGATCCGCTTCATCGGGGCCTTCACCGCCGGGGTGTTCGTCCAGTACTTCACGCTGAAATTCGTCAAGATCTTCGGCCAGGGCGACGACGCGCGCGGCTGGCAGCTCACCATGGTGCTGTACGGCGTGCTGGCCGTCATCATGCTGGTGCTGTGTTTCGCCAGCACCCGCGAGCGTGTCGTGCCGCCCCCGCAGCAGGACTCGGACCTGAAGCGCGACCTGCGCGAACTCGCCAGCAGCCGGCCGTTCCTGGTTCTGGTCGGCGTGCTGCTGCTGATCCTGGCGGCGTTCGTCATCAAAGGCTCCGCCTCGGCTTACTACTTCAAGTACTTTGTGAAGCGCGAAGACCTGCTGGGCCTGTTCCTGGTGTCGAACGGCCTGGCGTTCCTGGCGGCTGTCTCCATCACGTCGCACCTGGCAAAGAGATTTGGCAAGAAGATCCTGTTCATGCTGGCGATCGGGCTCGGGGCCCTGGTGATCGCGGGCTTCTGGTTCGCGGAACCGGCGGATATCTGGCTCATGTTCGGACTGCAGATCGTTTCCAGCTTCGTGATCGGGTTCAATTCTCCGCTGGTCTTCGCCATGTTCGCGGACGCAGCCGACGACGCGGAATGGCGCACCGGGCGACGCACCACCGGGCTGGTCTTCGCGTCGGCCATATTCAGCACCAAGATCGGAGTGGCGATCGGCGCGTGGATGTTTGGTCTCATCCTGGCCCGCGTCGGCTACGTCGCCAACGCGCCCCAGACCGCCCGCTCGCTCCAGGGAATCGTGATGTCGATGAGCTGGATACCCTGCGCGCTCATGATTTTCGCTACCGCGCTGATGCAGCTCTATCCGCTGGACGAGGAGCGGATGGTGGAGATCGAGGCGGATCTCAAGACGCGCCGTGGAGAGATCGAGCCCAGCGCCTGAAGGAGTTTCCTGGTATGAGAACAACCTGGATGTGGGCTTGCGCCTTTGCGGCCCTAACGCTCGGGGCAGCCGGCTGGAGCGCCGAGCCGGCTTCCGCGATCGATCTGACCGTGCAGAAATGGCACGGCAATGCCATCTGCTACTCCGGCTACCGCGCCGGTCAGAGCCCCCAACTGAACCGCTTCCCCACGCAGACGCAGATCCTGGAAGACTTGCGGATCCTGGAGAAGAACTGGAAGCTGATCCGTCTGTATGGGTCGGACCAGCACTCCCAGGACGTCCTGGAGGTCATCCGGCGGGAGCGAGTCGGTCTGAAGGCGATGCTTGGCATCTGGCTCGACGGCAGGCCCGGCCACGAGGCTGAGAGCGCCGCGCAGCTCGCGACGGGGATTCGCCTGGCCAACGCGTATAAGGACGTCGTGCTGGCGGTCAGCGTGGGCAACGAGATTCTGGTTTCCTGGTCGGACCACAAGCTAACTGAAGAGAGGGCCCTCGAGTACGTCGCGCAGGTGCGGAAGGCGGTGAGCTGCCCGGTTACGATTGCCGACGACATGCTTTACTGGCGCCAGCCGGAGGCGAAGCTGGCCAGCGCCGTGGATTTCATCACCATGCACGCATATCCCATGTGGGGCGGCGAGGATATCGACACGGCCATGGCGTCGACCATCCGGCACTACGAGAGCGTGCGCAAGGCGCATCCGGGGAAGACCATCGCGCTGGGCGAGGCCGGCTGGGCCTCCTACACCGAGGGGAAACAAAACGCCCCGCGGGCCGGCGACGAGACCAAGCAGAAGCGCTACTACCAGGAACTCACAGCCTGGGCGAAGGCCAACCACGTGACGCTCTTTTGGTTCGAGGCGTTCGACGAGCCGTGGAAGGGGAGCGGAACGGAAGGCCACTGGGGCCTGTTTTCGGAGGGCCGGAAAGCCAAGCTGGCCATGCAGACGCTGTATCCGGAGCTGATGCCGGTGGGGCCGACCTCGCCGGGCTACGACCAGCCGCCGGCGCCCGCGGTGAAGGAGGGCCCATGAGCGGCACAACGGCGTTCGTCGCGGAAGCGGCGTGGAAGAGGCGCCCGCGCCAGGTGGAAGGCGGCTTGATCGAGATCGGCGGCGAGCGATTCTACCGCATCGTTCACTACGACGCGATGCCGCCGTTCCTGATGAGCCTGGTGAGCGACTCGGATCATTGGATGTTCGTCTCGAGCACCGGCGCCCTCACCGCCGGCCGCCGCGACCCCGACCACGCGCTGTTCCCGTACTGCACGGACGACCGCATCCACGACAGCCAGGGGCAAACCGGTGGCAAGACCATCCTGCTGGTTACGCGCAGCGGGCGGAGGTCGCTATGGGAGCCATTTTCGCAGCGCTACGAGGGTTTGTACCGCGTCACGCGGAGTTTGTCGAAGAGCGTCTACGGCAACAAGCTGGTCTTCGAGGAGGTCAACCACGACTTGGCGCTGTCTTTTTCCTGCGCGTGGATGACCAGCGAACAGTTCGGGTTCATCCGGCGTTCGGCTTTGGTCAACCTGGGCGCGGAGCCTGTCGAGGCCGAGGTTCTGGATGGCATCCTGAACCTGATGCCGCACGGCCTGACACGCCGGTTCCAGATGGAGTACAGCACGCTGGCAGACGGGTACAAGGAGAATGAACTGGAGCCTGCGACGGATCTGGGCCTGTTCAAGCTCAGCTCGATTCCGGCGGATCGGCCCGAGCCCAACGAGGCGTTGCGCGCGACCACGGTGTGGTGCGAGGGCCTCGACACCGCCAGGCGGCTGCTCTGTTCCGCGCAAGTGGATCGCTTCCGGGAAGGGGACGCGGTAGAGCAGGAAACGCTGATCCGCGGCAGGCGCGGGGCGTATCTGGTCAGCACCCGGCTGGCGATGCCCGCGGGCGGCCGCCAGGAGTGGGACCTGGTGGCGGATGTGGACCAGGATGCCGCCGCAGTGGCGGGTGTGGTGCGCCTGCTCAAGTCCGGGGAGAACCTGCGCGCCCGGATCGACGAGGACATCGCGCGCGGCACGAGGAACCTGGTGCGCATCGTGGCTGGGGCCGACGGCTTACAGCTCACCGGCGACGATCTCAGTTCCTGCCGGCACTTCTCCAACGCCTTGTTCAACACCATGCGTGGCGGCATTCCCGGCAGCGGCTACTGGATTTCCCGCTCCGACTTCAAGGCTTTCATCGCCCAGGCTAACCGGGCGGTGTCCGAGCGGCGGGCCGCGTTCCTCGATGCGCTGCCGGAGACGCTGCTGCACCACCGCCTCCTGGAGATGGCGCGCGATGAAGGGGACCCGGATCTGGAGCGCTTGGCGCACGAATACCTGCCGCTGACCTTCAGCCG
>Ga0182017_10002948_pt1 | contig 12741 bp, 13 predicted proteins | sample 712E3DmetaG_FD_120492 | JGI IMG/M metagenome (GOLD analysis project Ga0182017, IMG submission 120492) | Permafrost microbial communities from Stordalen Mire, Sweden - 712E3D metaG | ecosystem: Environmental > Terrestrial > Soil > Wetlands > Permafrost | place: Sweden: Stordalen | collected... | reverse complement strand
GCCGGTGATGACCTCGCGCAGCTTCGACGCCGAAGCGGGCGTTGCCGCCTACTTCAAGTGCGAGAACTTGCAGCGAGGCGGCGCGTTCAAGATCCGCGGGGCTGCGAACTTCATTTTTTCGATTCCGCCCGAGGACCTGGCCCGGGGCGTCGTCGCCTACTCGTCCGGGAACCATGCGCAGGCTGTGGCGATTGCGGCGCGGCACGTGGGCGCGCGGGCGACGATTGTGATGCCCACCGACGCGCCGCGCTCGAAAGTCGAGGCCACCCGTTCCTATGGCGCGAGCATCGTGACCTACGACCGCCTGAGGGAGAATCGCGAAGCCATCGGTGCGCGCATCGCACAGGAAAGCGGGGCCACGCTGGTTCCGCCCTACGATCATCCGTGGATTATCGCCGGGCAGGGCACGGTGGCTCTGGAACTGCTCGAACAGGCGCCTGCATTGGACGCGCTGATCGCGCCGGTGGGCGGCGGCGGATTGCTTTCGGGATGCGCCATCGCAGCGAAGAGCATCCACCCGAACATCCGCATCTTCGGCGTCGAACCGGAAGATGCCAACGACACGTTCCTGTCGTTCCGCGCGGGCCGGAGGGTCGAGATCCCTCCTCCCAAGACGCTGGCGGACGGCCTGCGCGCAACTTGTCCCGGCGAAATCACGTTCCCGATTCTACGGGAGCTGGCCGAAGACATCCTCCTGGTGAGTGAGGAGGAAATCCGCTCGGCGTTGAAGTTCCTGCTGGCGCGGATGAAGATCCTGGTGGAGCCGAGCGCTGCGGCGCCGGCAGCCGCGGCGCTGTTTCGAAAGTTGCCGGCGGGCGTGGGAAGCGTGGGAGTGATTCTGTCCGGCGGCAACGTCGATTTCGAGGTGATTCAGGGGCTATGACCGCTGCGATGCTCGTTACTCTCGCGGTCCTCCACTTCTGGGAGGCCAAGCCGCCGGCGCAGTGGACCGATGCGGAGGTGCAGGAACTTCTCACCAACTCGCCCTGGGCGCAGTCTGCGGTGGACGCGCGGGGCGCGGCCGTTGCGGTCTACCTGGCCTCCGCACGCCCCATGCGGGAGGCCGAGCTCGAGCTGGTCCGCAGGCAGCCGCCGGTCGACGATCCGGACGCGCAGGAGTACGGAGACTTCCTTCGGGAGAACCAGGGCAAGCAGATCGTCCTGGCCGTTGCGCTGCCGGACCGGAAGGCGCTCGACGACCCGGCCGAAGTCAAGCGCATCGAAGAGGAGTGCGTCCTGAAGGTGGGAGGAAAGAAGTACCAGATGACGGGCCACTTCCCGCCGAGCGTGACGGACCCCTACCTGCGGCTGGTGTTCCCACGCGCGGCCACCGCGGCCGACAAAAACCTGGTGTTCGAGCTATACGTGCCCGGCGTGCCAAGCCCATACCGCAGGGCGGAATTCCGCATCCAGGATCTGACCTATCGCGGCGCGATAGAGATGTGAAACCCCCTACACCCCCATCTTCTCGATTTCACTGAAGTAGACACGCCGGCCTTCGTCCATGGCCAGATTGGAGAGGATGACCATGGTAGAATCCGCGAGGCCAAGCTCGATGTCGGCGAGCGGCTTTTTGCCGGTGCGGGTGGCGTCGAGGAAGGCCTCCAGTTGCGTATCGACGGGGTTCTGGTCCTCCCGCGGCATCATGATGCCCTTGCGGTACATCCACAGGCGGGCGAATTTCAACTCGCGCTTGAGGAACGAATCGCTGCCGGTGACCAAGTCGCGCGAAACCATGATGGGCAGGCCTCGCGAACCCGCTGCCGCGGCGGTCAGGGAGGCGCTGGCGATGGCGGCCGCCTCCTTCTTGTCCGCGGCTGAAGTGGGCTTGGCCGGACCCGGCTCCACGAACCAGAGGGCGATGGCCGGCTCGTTGTCCTTGCCGACCGTGATCTCGAGGGTGCCCTCGGTCCCCATGATGATCTCGCCGAATTCGGTGCGCGAGCCGCCGAAGAGGGTCAGGTGCCGGTTGGTGCTGATCGCCTGGTACATCATCTTCTGGCCCTTGGGGTACTTGAGGATCAGTTGGATGTTGTCGAAGACGTCGCGACCGTCCTTGGAGAAATCCAGGCCGCCGACGCCGCTGACGAACTCGGGGCGGGAGCCGAACATCCAGTCCGCCACATCGACCTGGTGCGAGGCCAGCTCGGCGGCCGCGCCCCCGGAATACTGCCTGAAAAGCCGCCAGTTGAGTTCCTTCTGGCGCACCGGGTCGGGCTTCATGACCCAGCCCGGGTTGCGGTTCCATTGGGCGTTGACGTGGGTCACCTTGCCCAGGAGCCCCTTGTCGATCATCTGCTTGGCGGTCTGGTAGAACTGGCTGTAGCGGCGCTGAAGGCCCACTTGCAGGATCTGCTTGGGGCGCTCGCCGGTCAGCTTTCGCAGAGCGTGGATCTCCTCCGGCTTGAACACCAGGCTCTTCTCGCAGAAGACGTGCTTGCCCGCCAGCAAGGCATCGCGCGTGATGCGGAAATGCTCGTAGAGCGGCGTGGCGATGAGGACCGCGTCGACCTTCTCCTTGTCCAGCAACTGCCGGTGGTCCGAATACATCCTCGGGTTGCCGCCGATGGTCGCCGCGCCCTTCTTCAGGTTCGGCTCGTAGACGTCGCAGACCGCCACGCACCGGCCCGTGTCGATCTTGCTGAGGTGGTTGAGCAGATACTGGCCCCGGCTTCCCGTGCCGATCAGGGCGTAGGTGACCTGGTTATTGGCGGCCCTGACCTTCCGGATGGCGGGCGACGTCACGCGCGCCGCGGCGGCCGCAGCGGTGACGGCGCCGGCGGTTTTAAGCACATCTCGGCGGGTAGGATCGGTTGATTTGGCCATGCAGTCAGTCCTCTCGGAATCCGGACACTCGGGTGATAGGGATTACCGCAACCTAAAGTATAGGATCTAGGCGTCGGGAGGCGCAATCGGATGGCGGGTTTCAACCCGCGCGGGGCTTGAGCCCCGCCGCGCAGCGGGTCTGAAGAGGCACTTGCAGAATTCCTGGAAACCGCTCCCTTGCGGTCGCGGCTCGGAAATGGGGCGCTGATTCCCGACGGGTTACCGAGCCGCGCGCGTCAGCAAGCGGACCTTCTACGAATTCTGCAAGTACCTCTGAAGCCCCGCGCGGACTCGAAGTCCGCCCTCCATACGGTCACGGAGCCGGGAATCTCCACTTCTATGGCGCGCACCCGGCCGCCTCGGCTGGCGGCCGCGCGCGCCGCGCCGCCCACTCCGCTCCCGCCAGGATCACCATGGCGCCCAGAAAGCTCCAGAGGATGATGGTGACGGAGCGGTAGAAGGGCCCGTACTCGGCCATGAGCTTCTTGCTGAACAGCGGCCAGGTCAGCAGATTGAGGTACTTCAAGACCTCCAGTGCCAGGCCGACGAGGATGGCCTGCGGCAGCACCGAGCGCCAGGGAATGCGTCGGTTGGGCAGCAGCCAGTAGATCAGAAACAGCATCAGGATCGAGAGCGGCACGGCCGCCATCTTGAAGATCACCACCTCGGGGATTCGCGAGAAAAGGGAGGCCGTTCCCAGTTGCTTCAGGTTGATTCCGGTCAGGACGGTCGAGGCCAGCCCCAGGCTGCCGCAGACGAAGATCAGGCCCAGGCTGACAAGCTGATTCCGGAGGAAACTGCGGTTCTTGGGGATGCCCCAGACCCGGTTGAAGGCGATCTCCATCGGCTCGAAAACGCCGTTGGCGGTGAACAACAGAAGGAACAGCGAAAGGACTTGCAGCGACCCGCGCGATTCCACGGCCACCGTCAGATTCCGGTTGATGAATGCAACCATCGAGTCCGGGAAGTAGTCGTCCAGCACGAAGCCGACCGCGCCCACGGCTCCGTGCCAGCCGAGAAAGTAGCGGCACGCCGACAAGATCACGATGAGCAGCGGGAAGAAGGAGAGCAGCACGTTGGCGGCGATCGAGAAGCTGTAGACGTGTACCTCGGTCTCCATCCAGTAGCTGAGAGTGGGGCGCATGGCGTGCGCCAGCAGCTTCCACCTGGGCTCGGGCGGGGTAGAGATCACGGGGGGTGGAGCCGATGGTATCAACCTTCCAGGGTACCGCTCGGCGCCGGGAGAAAAAAGGACTTGGGCGTAACGATTCGGTAACATCGTGCTTGTAGACTGCTCGGAGAAGCGAGGACCAATCGATGCAGCTCATGATTTCCTGGATTCTGATGGCCGCGGCGGCGGTCACGGCGCTGGCGCAACCGGCTTCGCTCGCCGGGATCAAAGACGAGGGCACGTTCCTGCTCTACCAAAACGAAGACCGCATCGTCACCATGAAGTGCAAGTGGCAGGCGGACGGCTCCCTGGAGGTGGAAAACATCATCGCCATGGGGGGCCAGAGCGTCACCAGCACAACCACCATCGCGGTCGACAAAGACGGCCTCTGGACCACCATCGTGCAGAAGGCCCCGACCGGAACCGTGACCCTCACCCGCGAGGGAGACAAAGCCCGGCGCACGTTCAAGGACAAGACCGAGATCATCGACATCAAGCCCGGGGCGCGGTTGTGGCACAACTTCGGCCCGGTGCTGATCAGCCACGCGGTCCTTCTGTACGACAAGGCCAAAGGGGGCAAGCAGACGTTTCCGCTGGTGATTCTCCCGGGCGTGGCCATGGAGGCGTCCCTGGAATTCAAGGATAAGGTCGAGCGCAGCCTGGCCGGGAAGGACCTCCAGTTCGAGCGCTACATCTACGCTCTTCCTGGCGTGGACGTCACGGTCTGGGTGGACGCCGCCGGGAAGGTGTACTTCGCCGACGTGCCCGCGCAGCACGCCGCCTACGTGCGCGAGGGGTACGAAGCTCTGCGCAAGTCCGGCGAAGCCGACCCGCTGCTCTCGGCGCCGAAGTTCGAAGTCAAGGTGGAGCACGGCGTCGGCGTGCCCATGCGCGACGGCCTCAAACTCTCCACCGACCTCTACCTGCCGCAAACCGACGCGAAGGTCCCGGTAATTCTCATCCGCACACCGTACAAGAAGGAAATGATGGAAGTGCAGGCACGCTACTACGCGCGGCGCGGCTACGCGGTCGCGTTGCAGGACTGCCGCGGGCGGTTCGGCTCGCCGGGCGTTTGGGAACCTTTCGTCAACGAACCCAAAGACGGCTACGACGCCATCGAGTGGCTGGCCGGGCAACCGTGGTCGTCGGGGAAAGTGGGGATGATCGGCGGTTCCTACGTGGGATGGGTGCAGTGGTGGGCGGCCAGCCAGCATCCGCCGCACCTGGTGACCATCATCCCCAACGTGGCGCCGCCCGATCCGTTCTACAACATTCCCTATGAGTACGGGACGTTCTTCATCCTCGGCTCGATCTGGTGGGCGGACATCCTGGAGAGCAACGCCACGGCCGACCTTTCGGGCGTCGCCATGAGCAAGATCGGCGAGAAGAAGTACATGAAGCTGCTCCGGCCGCTGCCGGTGATCGACCTGGACAAGGCCGTCCTGGGCAAAGAGAACCCATACTGGCGGAAGTGGATTCAGCACCCGGTCAACGATGCCTACTGGGATCAGGCGAACTTCCTGGACCGCCTGAAGGACGTGAACATCCCGGTGTTTCACCAATCCGGCTGGTTCGACGGCGACGGCATCGGCAGCAAGCTGAACTACCTGCGCATGAACGCAGCCGGCCACCCGTACCAGAAGCTCGTGCTCGGTCCGTGGGCGCATACGGATACCGCCATGCGCCGGCTCGGCGACCGCGATTTCGGACCGGATGCGATCATCGACCTGCAGCGCGACTACCTGCGCTGGTTCGACTACTGGCTCAAGGGAATCGACAACGGCATCGCGAAGGAGCCGCTGGTCAAGATCTTCGCGATGGGCTCGAACAAGTGGCTGCAAGGCGACGTGTACCCGCTACCGGAGACGCGCTTCGAGAAGTGGTACCTGGCGAGCGGCGGGAAGGCCAACACCACCAAAGGCGATGGGCGGCTGACCACCGAGTCGCAGCCGGCGCGTGCGCCCGTGGACCGGTACGTCTACGATCCCGGCGATCCCACGCCCGACCCGGACTTCCACGAGTTGACCGAGGAGCAGGAGAAACAGGTTCTCACGGCCGACGCACGAAAGAAGGAGCGCGAGGCATTCCACAACCAGGTGACCGACGCGCGCAGCGACATCCTGGTCTATGTGAGCGAGCCGTTCAAGGAGCCGTTCACCTTCGCCGGGCCGGTTTCCGCGGTGCTGTACGCGGCCTCGTCGGCGCGCGATACCGACTGGTTCGTCAGCCTCTACGAAGTGGATAAGGATGGAAAACTGTTCGGGCTCGCCACCGGCAAGCTCCGCGCGCGGTTCCGGAGCTCGACCCACCAGCCTGAGCTGCTGAAGATGGGGCAGGTCTACGAATACCGGCTCGACCTATGGCAAACGGGGATCACGCTCCCGGCCGGGCACAGGCTGCGGGTGGAGGTGGCTTCGGCCTCCTTCCCGATGTTCTCGCGCAACCTCAACACCGGCGGCCACAACGAGACCGAAACCAAGTACATCGCGGCGAAGCAGACCATCTACCACAGCGCCAAGTACCCGTCGCACGTGCTGCTACCGGTGATTCCGCAGCACTGAGTGTAGCGCCGCGGCAAAGGCCTCGAAAAGGGCCCTGTCGTGAGCGCCGATCCCGATCCGCTCTTCGGGATGCCACTGGACGGCGACGACGAAGCGCTTGAGGGGATCTTCGAGCGCCTCGACGACGCCGTCCGGCGCGGTGGCGGAGACGCGCAGCCCTTGACCGAGGCGGCCTACCGCCTGATGGTGGCGCGAGTTCACCACTTGCGAGGCCGGTCCGATGATCGAGGCGAGCCTGGTGCCCGGAACGACCTCGATGCGATGCACCTCCGCGAGGTCCTTCACCCGGTGCATTGCCGTGTTCTCGAGGTGCTGAACGAGCGTGCCGCCACGAACCACGTTGAGCAGTTGGAGACCGCGGCAGATCGCCAGCAGCGGCAGATCCGCGGCCAGCGCCTGCTCGATCAGCGCCGCCTCCATCGCGTCGCGCTCCCGGTCCACCGAGTCGGTGGTCGCGTGCGGCTCCTCGCCGTAACGCGCCGGGTCGATGTCGCTCCCGCCCGAAATCAGCAGCCCGTCAAGCCCGGTGATCGGGAGGCGCATCGGGCGAGATCAGAACCGGCTCCACGCCGGCGCGGCGCACGGCCTCGGCGTAGGCCTCGGCCTTCTTGGGAAAGCGAAATGTCACGCCGGCTCTCACATTTCCAGCTTAGCGTGGGACGAACCGGTCAGACCGCTCGCTAACGCTCGCGGCTCGGAACCGAGCCACGACCGCAAGGGAGTGGTGGAACGCTAGACGAATTTGTAAACGCCCGGCGCCGCGAGCGGCGGCACGGGGACCGAGGCCTTCATGTCGAAAGCTCCAGGCGCCAGGTCGAGCTGCGAGCTCATCATCTGGTCCCAGGTGATCTTCTGGCCGGAATAGGCGGCCTCGCGCCCCATGATCGCGGTCATGGTGCTGCCGGCCACCTCCATGGCCTCGTTGATATAGGGGCCCGCGCCGAGGATGGAGTTCATCATGTCGACGTGCTCCTGCACGTACGGGTCGATCTTTGCGCCCGAGGCGCCGCGCACCGCGAGCGTGTCGATCCGGCCCTTGGTCCCCACGATCAGTTCGCTCACGTTGGAGGGGGCGTCCGGATACTGGCGGCAGTGGCTGGCCATATGCACGCCGTTCGCGTAGACGAAATCGGCGAAGAGGTGGTCGTAGATGTTGCCGTACTCCTCTTCGCACGGCCGCCAGGCGGCTCCGCCCGAAGCAACCACCTCGACCGGGTGCGCGCCCATGAACCAGTTGCACACGTCGATGTTGTGCAGGTGCTGCTCGACGATCTGGTCGCCGCACAGCCACACGAACGAGTACCAGTTGCGGTTCTGGAACTCCATGTCGCTCCACTTCGGATCGCGCTTGCCCTTCGGTCCAGGCCAGGTGCGGCCCAGAAATTGGAGCACCGGGCCTCCAACCCAGTTGGCGTTGAGGGACACGATCTCGCCGATTTCGCCGTTCTTCACTCGCTGCAACTGTTCGAGGTAATAGGGCTGCGACCTGCGCTGCGCGCCGGACTTGACCGTCAGCTTCAGTCCTTCGGATCGCTTCGCCGCCGCCATGAAGCGCCGCACGCCGGTGGGATCTGTGCCAAACGGCTTCTCGCAGAAGACGTGTTTCTTGGCCTCGATGGCCGCCTCAAAGTGGATGGGGCGGTAGCCCGGCGGCGTCGCCAACATCACCACGTCGATTTCGGAAGCGATGACTTTCTTGTAGCCGTCCAGGCCGGTGAACCGGTGCTCGGCGTCGACTTTCACGCGGCCGGCGATCTTCTGGTTGCGCGGGTTCTCTTTCAGCGTTCGCAAGGAGCCCTCGAGCCGGTCCTCGAACACGTCGGCTAGCGCCACCACTTCCGCGTTCGGGCAACCCGTGAGCAGGTTCTCGACCGCCTGCGTGCCTCGGCTTCCGCACCCGACAAGTCCGGCCTTGAGCGTTTCTTTGCCGGCCCCGCGGACGAGTTCCGGCCGCACGATCGTGAACGCCGACGCGCCCGCGACCGTCGATTGTCTCAGGAAGGATCTTCTTGATAACGCCTCGATCTGCATGGCTCCCGCACCTCGGTCCGCACCATTGTAGCGCCTTTGGCGGCGCACGAATCCCAAGATCGATGTCGTATCCTTGGAACTAGATGAGCGAGTATGTGAACGATTTCCGGCGTGCCGGCCACGAAGTGGTGGACTGGATCGCCGACTTCTTGGAGAACACCCGGGACTACCCGGTCCTGCCGAAGATCAAGCCTGGAGAACTGATCGATGCGCTGCCGCGCTCCGGGCCGGAGAAGGGTGAGAGCTTCGAGGCCATCCTCGCGGACTTCCGCAAGCTGATCGTTCCGGCGGCCACGCTGTGGAACCATCCGCGGTTCATGGCCTACTTCCCCAGCACCAGTTCGACCCCGGCGATTCTCGGCGAAATGCTGGCGGCGGCGCTGAACACCAACGCCATCCACTGGAAGACCTCGCCGGCTTCAACCGAGCTCGAGCAGGTGAGCCTGAGCTGGCTGCGGCAATGGATGAACTTGCCCGACGAGTTCTTCGGGGTCATCTTCGACACCGCTTCGGTGAGCAGCATGCACGCCATCGCCGCGGCGCGCGAGTTGGCCGATCCGGAGGCGCGCGAGAACGGCGCCCGGCGCGACCTGGTGGTGTACGCTGCCGACCAGGCGCACTCCTCGATCGCCAAGGATGCCATGGCGCTGGGCATCGGGCGGCGCAACGTGCGCCTGATCCCGAGCGACGCGGAGTTCCGGATGCGCCCGGACGCGCTGGCGGCGGCCATCGAGCAGGACCTCGTCGCGGGCAGGAAACCGATTTGCGTGGTGGCCACCGTGGGCACCACCTCGACCACCAGCATCGATCCAGTGGAGGCGATCGCGGAGATTGCCGAAAGGCACGGAATGTGGCTCCACGTGGATGCCGCCTACGCCGGCGCGGCTTGCATCGTGCCCGAGTTGCGGCCGCTGTTCGCGGGCATCGAGCGCGCGGACTCGCTGGTGGTGAACGCGCACAAGTGGCTGTTCACCACCATGGACCTGAGCGCGTTCTTCACGCGGCGGCCCGAGGTCCTGCGGCGCGCCTTCTCGCTGGTGCCCGAGTATCTGCGCACCGCCAAGGACCCGCGCGCTGTGAACCTGATGGACTACGGGGTGCCGCTGGGCCGGCGCTTCCGTTCGCTGAAGTTGTGGTTCGTGCTGCGCTACTTCGGGCGCGAGGGCCTCATCGAGATGCTGCGCTCGCATGTGCGCTGGGCACAGGAGTTCGCCGCCATGGTGGACGCCGACCCGCGCTTCGAGCGCATCGCGCCCGCGCCCCTGTCGGTGGTGTGCTTCCGGTTGAAGGGGAGCGACCAGGAGAACCAGGCGCTCCTCGATCGCGTCAACGCGACCGGCAAGTTCTTCCTGTCGCACACCGTTCTGAATGGCCGGTTTGTCATCCGGCTGGCGATCGGCAATATCGCAACCACGCGCGAAGACGTCGCATACGCATGGGAGTTGATCCGGAGCATATGAAGAAGATCGTCGCGACCGCCCAGGGGCCCCAAGCCATCGGGCCCTATTCCCAAGCCGTCACCTGGAACGGGCTGGCGTTTCTGAGCGGGCAGATTCCGCTCGACCCGGCGACCGGTCGGATCGTCGAGGGCGACATCGCCGTGCAGACCGAGCGCGTGCTGGAGAACCTCAAAGCGGTGCTGGAAGCCTGCGGCTCCACGCTCGCGCAGGTCCTGAAAACCACCGTCTACCTGAAAGACATGAGAGAGTTCCCGCACATGAACGAAGTCTACGCCCGCTACTTTCCGGAGAACCCGCCCGCGCGTGCAACGGTCGAAGTGGCCCGTCTGCCGCGCGACGCGCGCGTCGAAATCGACGCCATTGCGGCTGCGGGATAGCCGGGGGCGAGCACGGCTCACTCGCCGGTTTTCGGACGATGGGGCTGGAGTGCGCGCGCGATCAGCCCGAGCCCCCCGACGAGCAGGACCAGCATCACGAGTGTGTGGAACAGGGTCGCCGGCTGAAAGTAGATGTGCATGTTGGCCAGCACGCCCGCCAGGATGAAGAGCGCACCGGCGATCGTGAGCAGCCATCCGGCCACGCTTCGGCCGCTCCAGAAAAGCACGCCGACGCCGATCAGCATGGGGATGAGTGTAATGCCAAAGGTGTTTGCGCCGTAGAAGCTCCAATAGGAGCCCACCACGGTCACTTGATTGGACAGGAGGTATCCGCCGACGCAGGCCATGGCGAAGCCGATCAGGAAATGGCCGAGGCCGCCAGGCGTTCCACCCACGTCGCTGACAAGATGGTCTGCCATGAGTCCGAGCATATCAGAGCTTCCGGGTGCGCCGCCGCCCCTCACGGCCTGCGAAACGCCTCCAGCGTCCAGAGATCCTGGAGCGGATCGGAGGAGTGCCGAAGCACGTAGAGGTTGCCCTCGTCCGCGCGGACGCGGAACCAGGTGGCGTCGGGGCTGTACCACTGATCGACAACCTCTTCTACGCGGTACTCGCGCTCGCCAAGCGTGAAGCGGAGTGGCCGCTGATCGGTCTTATGCCCCGCATAACACTCCACCCGGATTTCCACGATTGCAGTATACGCGCAGCGCGGGGTGTTCACCTTCGCCGGTTCAATCCGGAAGGACGGCGGAACAACCTTCCTTGCCGGCGAGACGGTGCAGCGCATGGTCGAAGGTAACGAGTGCAGCGTGGCTCTGCTTCGCATACGCGAGCAAGTAGCAATCCCCGACCATCTTGGATGCTGCCTTGCCGGCGAAGGGCGCTGTCGCCTGCCGGAACCCAGCGTCGAGACCTCGCGGTTCCGGATAGAACTCGACGCGCGGGTCGTTGAGCCAGTGGTCGTAGACGCTCCACGCTTTTCGCAGCGTAAGCGTCTGCTCGCCCATGACGAACTGGTTCGTAAGGAGGCGCAGCAAGCCGAGCTGCGTGTAGCGCGAGAAGATGAGCCTCGCTTCGCGGGGGAGCAGGTTCAGCCAGTTCCACGCTTCCGCGTTGTGCAGGTGGCCGCCTACGGACAAGGCGAGCCACACGTTCAAGTCAGGAAAGAACGAGGTCATGGGGGTTCTCGTTCTCGGGGAAGGCGGGGCCAAGCTTACCCTGGCCGGTAACCAGAGGACCCGTCACGTACTCGCCTTTCTTGGGCTCGCTGTAGACCTGCTCGATGGCCCGGACAATCAACGAGCGGATCGACGTGCCAGACCGTTCCGCCCGGTGGCGGAGCCGGTCATGCAACGGTTCCGGGATGTCAACGGTAGTTCGAACAGCCATGACATTATTATGTCACATCAGACATGAGTCTGTCTAGTATGGGCTTTGCCGACAACGCCCCGGCCGCATCCAACACGCTTCTGGAACGGAACTCCTCTCTCAGCCGGTCGTGGGATTACCTCGGGCTGAGCACCCCGTCGGGCCCGCACCAGTCTCAAGTCTGAGCTTCCGAACGGCGGAACTTTTTCGAAGTGTTTTCTCAGCCCTTCAGCTTGATGAACACTGAGTACAGCCCGAGCAGGATGATCGCAGCGAAGATGACCAGATTGGCGAGCTGGTCGTACCGTCGTCGTGACAACTTGTGTGGCGGATATTCGAGCAGCCATTTCCCCGCATTCGCACTCTCCAGGAGCAGTTTCGCGGTGACAGGAATTAGAGTGATTCGACCGTACGGCGGAAACAATGCCGCACCGATGTCGAGACCCTCCGCGCCGTGATGAAAGTACCAGAGATACCCGGACATGTCCACCTTGAAGCTTCTCGCGAAGGTCGCTGCCAGCTCGAAGAAATCGTCACCATCCACGCCCAGGTCGTTGAACAGGCTCGTGTCGGGCGTCAGCCGCTCGCGCTTGGCTCCGGCTTCCTGAACGAGGAACGCGTAGATGTCGTCGTAGGAGTACACTGGCTGCTCCGGACGCACGCTTAGAATAGCAACACACAATCCCGGCCATCAAGCACACTGATCGGCCAGGGCAGCAAGTCCGGCTGTGGCGACAACTTGACTTGTGCCGCCCATACTACACCCCCGTCGTTGGCCCGCCAGGCGGCGGGCCCCATTCTCGCAGATGACCGTCTAAGTAATCGATCGCGCCTACAGCGGCAGCCTTAGCAGCGCCTCGCAGCCGCGGCCGGTGGGGCGGTTCTGGAGCAGCAGGGTGCCGCCGTGGGCTTCGGCGATTTGGCGGCTCAGGACCAGGCCGATGCCG
>Ga0182017_10002946_pt1 | contig 12751 bp, 13 predicted proteins | sample 712E3DmetaG_FD_120492 | JGI IMG/M metagenome (GOLD analysis project Ga0182017, IMG submission 120492) | Permafrost microbial communities from Stordalen Mire, Sweden - 712E3D metaG | ecosystem: Environmental > Terrestrial > Soil > Wetlands > Permafrost | place: Sweden: Stordalen | collected... | reverse complement strand
TCGATGCTCAAAACAGGAGGCGCATTCCTTGCGAGTTACTGTCCGCTCTGGTCTACTGTCCGCCCCCACGCTTGAGTCAGCTTCAGTTTTTGGCGGACAGTATGGCGGACAGTATACGGAGCCATCTTTACTACTGTCCGCCTGATTTGAAGCTAAAGCGGACAGTAAGGACGGTGCGGACGGTTTTTCATAGGATAAGGGAAGAGTCATCTGTAAACCGTCAGAGGCAAGAAGGACAGGGACTTAGAGCCAAGCAAGCTGCTGAACTCATTGTGACAATAATGTACTGGGTTTTGGGAATATCCGGCAGAGGAATTGTTTAGAATTATCTCCCTGTTGATTCGAAGCCTTCCTGGCGATACTTCGGCTAATTGCCCTTTTCGGAGACAGTAATTCACGAAGCTTTTGATGTTCTTGCGCAAAAACCGTTCATTAAGTAATGCCCTGTCTACTCCAAGTCCGACCTCTTCCGTTTTTTGCGCTAGATTTACTAATTGCTGCTGCCAGTTTTCTTCTATAAGAATATCGTTCCCCTGGGCAGCCTCGCGATATAGGGAATAACTTCCTATCTGGCTCATTGTTACCACCGCCAGCTTCAAGAGGGAATCCTTTACCCGAAGCTCTAACTCAGCTTTAGACAGTTCTTTCATGTCGGGTATTTCTCGCCCAATATTGAGAAAGACCTTCATACGGCCAGTCGTCATGAAGTCATAGCTGATATTCATGGGCAGTATTTTTACCGTTCTCCTAGACATCTTTATCAGGCGGTGATGGCTACCGCGGATAGGGCAAAACATGCCATCAGAGGAGAGTTCACCTTCAGGAGCGAGGAATAAAGTTTTCCCCTGACTCAATAGCTCAGCGAAGTACTCTAATTGTTTTCGAATTGCTCTACCTTGGAAAAGGCGCATTCGACGACACAGATTTCCTTGGAGCATCGACGAGTCGGCCTTCTGCCGCAGGATTTTTAAGTAGCGCCAACTCATAAGATCCCGTATTGTCATTGACTTTAATCTATCGATCGGTATTTCTAAGGAATCGGCACTCCTTTGAAGCCAACTTTCTTGGGCCACCTTCCCAAGTTCTGCGTTGCCCTCCATCAATAAAGTCTCTCTAAGAGCTTGGTTAGTAGTGGCAGCATGTGCCTGTCGCATGGGGTAAGCCCTGAAGGCGTACATTACTGGGCTAATATCCAGTTTATATAAAATTATTCGATTGAGCCATTGTGGCAGGTTATAATAGGTAGCTAGAAAACTCGGAGCAAACTCATCATCGCGGGCAGCAAAATAAGGCCTTACCAAGGAGCGCGGAAAACTATCCCCAAAGTGGAGGGCAGGAGCAATTACTAACATGTCCAAGTCTCTTTTGTGGTTACTCACGACGAGAGTCGAAGGCGATCCAGTATAATTGTTAAGTCCAATTATCTCAACGCCGCAATAAGAGCGGATCCCAATGTGGAAGACGGTAGCAACAAGAGTAGCAAAAACGTTTGCCGCTGTACCGGGCTCCTTCAACTGAAAGCTCTGTTTCCTTAACTCTGACACTGTGTCAACATTCATTTATAACTCACACGATCAAAAAACGTTATGGAAAACAATAGCTACCGGTTAATCCGAAAAATATACCTAGCTGTGCTAGGTATATTAAACCATGGGTTGCAGCTTGTCAAATATTTCCGGTTAAAAACTGCCTTGACGAACATAAATAAGAATATGGGAGATTGATGGAGATAAGTTTGACACTGCTTTGTGTTGGAATGTCCGGCACTTGCATTCTATAGTTAAGTTAGACTTCCATGGGCGGTTGATTGGGAGGATTTTAACTAACAGAGATTACGCTAATAAGATAATCAAATTTTACTTTGTGGAGTAACATTGCCCAAATTAGGCAGGCTGATTTTTTCTCAGTTTGTGTTCCACAAAAGCGGGTACCAGCAAAAAACTAAGAATCAACACGAATAAACCAATAAATGATGCCAACCCCAATTGAGTACTCACCAATATTGTTACCGTGGAAATGATCATGCCCGATGTAACTAATGCCGTAATTCTTAGCCAGCGTTGTGGTAAACGGATGAATAATGCCACTGATACTGCGAGTACCATGAAAGTCAAACCGGTCCAGGGCGCAAAATCGTACATAAAATTGATCTTGAGACCCGGGAAACTTGTTTTCTGGCCTGCTGCCAGGAACCAGCCGATAAAAGCGGATGTCGGAAGGAGCATTAGCACACTATATGACCAATCGCGTCTCATAAATTTGATAGTGATGAAGCTAAGAAGCCATAAAACCAAAGGTATATAGAGTGCTAAAGTAACCCATGCCCAACCTGCCGGAAGATAGAGAAGGGAAACACCCACCGCCACTATTGGAAAAAGTGAATAACTAAGCCAAGGAAAAAGCCAATATGGTTTACCGTGGCACCATCCATAAAAGCCGATACCTAGAATGACAGCAAACATTATCGGTAATATATTGATGCCCATCCACCATTTCAATGCAAATATGATAGCAAACAATAGGTGGGGGGTCGCCGCGAGCAAAGCCTGTCGCCAGGTGCCCTGATTGTGAGCTTCATACATTTGGCGGGCAACGATTTTAGCTGGACCAAGTCGTCTGAGGCATTTCTCCAAAGCTTCATCTTCGGTAAGACCGGCTTTTTCCAACTCTTGACAGCTATCCTCAACATGCGTTTCCAGTTCCCGAATAACTTCCGTTTCAAAAGTCGGGTCCATTCTCAAATGCTCTTTAAGGTTTTGGAGATATCGGTTTAACTCCAATTTCATGACAGTACCTCGTTTCAGGCACTAATCGGCCGGATAATCATATTCATTGCTGACAGGAAATCCAGCCATTGAACTCTCTTCTCTGCTAGAATCCTGCTTCCTTTGTCAGTAATATGATAATATCGCCTCTGTCGGCCGCTGGAAGTTGCCTCCCATTTTCCTGCAATTAAACCCGCCTTTTCCAATCTGTGCAAGGCCGGGTAAAGAGTCCCTTCTTTGTATTTGAAGTACCCTTGACTTTTATCTTCAAGCTCTTTGATAATCTGGTAGCCGTACATCGGTCGCTGACCTGTCAAGCAGAGCAACAGAGAATCGATACTCCCTTTTACAAGATCATTTTGCTGTTTCATATCTATACCTCATCAAAACCCAGTTCCATCACATAACAGTAATATATTACCAGATATTTGGTTTGTCAATATTGAATTGATATGCCACTATGTTTCGGTTTATCTTTAGCTATAGGTTATCTGACTCTTGATAAACACAATTGAAATTTAGTTACTTATTTTAATCACCCGCTACTTGACAAAGTATGTCTTATTGTTTTAGTATACCTAGTATGTCTAGGTATACTCTATTGACTCAACTCCAAGTTAAGAGTTAATAAGGGGTTACTATAAAGACAAAACATAAAAGGGGGAATAAAAGAACAGATGAAACGTTTTATCGGAATGGTCGTCGCGCTCATAGGAATAGCAACTCTTGTCTTCGGTATTATCTTTATTATCCAATCTAACACGGGGAAGCAAACGGTTGCCGACGAAGTGAAACCCATCGCATTGTCAGATGTAAATCCCAAATATGACGCTGTGAGCGCAAGTCAAACGCAATTAATGGCAGCGGAGGAACCAAAGATTCAAGCTGGTCAAGCCCAACCAAGTGCTATGTACAATTACCTATCAGCACAGAGGGCATTATTGGGATTAGCCAAGGCAAATATTGGATTGACCGGATTTGTAATGATGAGTGGTACTGTAGATATCATTCTGGGGATTGCATTGATTTTAATGGGTATGACATTGTTTATGAAACAAACCGCATAACCAATGGGCACTCCTAGAACTCTCAATTTATGAATATTAGCTATAAGTGAACCATATTATCTACCACCTGTCGTAACATATTAATGATTTAGTATGGTTTTTTAAATATGTCGATGTCTATGTTGACCTATTTACCAAGGTTTGAGCCAATCGCTCAGTCCATGAGCCTATGCCAATGACAGCAATACCAGAAGGTAAAATTAGTTGGGTATTGTGAGACGGAGTAGGGTCGAAATCAATCGTACCATACAGTCCAGAGCCTCGTAAAAGAGCGTCTGGCACTAATCGTAGAGTTTAAAAATGTGAAATGAGCCCGGCATGTATTTTCAGTTCTTCAAGTATCTCAAAATACCAGAATAAAATAAGTGGGCCATAGAGCTCAGCCTTTGTTCTTATTGTCCTGCTTTTTCCTACTCGATTGATTTCTCAAGCATAAGGATATTTTTTATCTTTACTGAAGAACCATCGAATTCGATAATGCCGTCATCACGCATCAACCCCAGCTCTCTAGAAAGTGAGGGCCTAGGAATACTCAGATAGTCTGCCAGTTCATGCCGTTTCATCGGTATGGTGAATGTGGTATCGCCGCTTATTCTGTAAATATCTAATAAATAGTTAGTTACCCTGCTCCTGATGCTCTTAGCCGATAGGTACTCGATTTTCTTATTCAACATTAGCGCTCGATTAGATAATATATTCAACATATTCATAATCAGAGTACTGTGGGAGGCGCAGACATTAGAACAGGTCCCCAGTATTTTGGCTGAAGGCAAAAATAACAAAGAGCAATCCTCTTGGGCTATTATCGTTACCGGCCAAACCTTGCTATCAGAAAAGGCTACCATCTCACCGAATATTTCGCCCCCATTCAGGATATTCAGAATAATACGATTGCCGTAGTAAGTTTCCTTGGTTAAAACAACGCTACCGCTTGCGACGATGCCAATACCCTGAAAAGGACTTCCGAAAAGTGCAACAATCTCACGCTGCTTGTACCGCTGAATCCGCGGCTTTAAACATGCCAGCATCGCGTCAAGCGATTTGGAATTTATTCCCCGAAAAAGGGCAGATGATTTTAATGTTTCCGTCCATTCCTGGTACATTTTAAAATATTCCTTAAAATGGTAACATCTGTTACCGCTTCCTGTTTCCAATTGTATTACATTATGAGTATCTGCACAATATTAATAAACGATAAGGAGCGATTAAATGACAGAGATGTTTTGTTTCCAGTGCGAACAAACGGCCAAAGGAACAGGTTGTACTATAGGGGGCGTCTGCGGCAAGAAACCGGAGGTAGCTGGGAAACACGATGAATTGACCGCTGCTCTGATCGGATTGGCACGGGCCGCCGAAGGCAAAAAGCACGATAAAAACAGCGATGAATTGGTGATGCAAGGCCTTTTCACGACAGTGACGAATGTAAACTTCGACCCGGCACGGCTAGACGAACTGAAAAAGATGGTCGAAAGTATGAAGGTAAAACTTGGCGGAGCCAAAGATTTCGACCCCGCAACTCTTTTCCATGGGGACACGGACGTTGTGTCCCTTCGTTCGACCCTGCTTTTCGGACTGCGCGGGATGGCTGCTTACGCTTGGCATGCCCACGTTCTGGGCAAAGATAACCCTGAAGTAACAGAATGGCTTTATAAAGGATTAAGGGCCATAGGACAGGAGCATAGCGTTGACGAGTGGCTTTCACTAATCATGGAATCGGGCCAGATGAACCTGAAGTGCATGGCGCTGTTGGACGAAGCAAATACATCAACCTATGGGCATCCGGTACCGACCAAAGTCAGCATGAAGGTAGCGAAAGGGCCGTTTATCGTGATTACCGGACATGACCTGCTTGATTTGAAAGAACTTCTGGAGCAGACAAAAGGTAAAGGTATTAATATTTATACCCACGGGGAAATGCTGCCGGCTCACGGCTATCCGGAACTGAAAAAATATCCTCAATTGAAAGGTAATTACGGTACTGCCTGGCAAAACCAGCAGAAAGAATTCAATGATTTACCGGCACCCATTCTCTATACGACCAACTGCCTGATGCCCCCGAAAAGCACCTATTCAGATAATATCTTCACGACATCCGTTGTCGGTTATCCTGGTTTGAAACATATATCTGAAAAAGATGGTAAGAAGGATTTCTCCCCGATTATCAAAAAGGCTATTGAGCTTGGTGGTTGGAAACAGGATAAACAGTTTACCGGAATTAACGGCGGAACAGAAATGACAACCGGCTTTGCCCGTAATACGGTTATGGGAGTAGCTGACACCGTGATATCAGCTGTAAAATCCGGAGCCATTAAGCATTTCTTCCTTGTGGGAGGGTGTGACGGTGCCAAGCCTGGACGCAATTATTACACTGATTTTGTCAAAAAGACTCCGGCGGATACGGTCATCCTTACCCTTGCCTGTGGCAAATATCGCTTTAATGACCTCAATATCGGAGAAATCGGGGGTATCCCCCGCTTGCTGGATATGGGGCAGTGTAATGATGCCTATGCCGCAATTGAGGTTGCAATTGCTTTAGCCGATGCTTTCAAATGCAGTGTTAACGAACTGCCGTTAACTTTAGTCCTTTCATGGTATGAGCAAAAGGCAGTTATCATATTGCTAACCCTGCTTTCTCTGGGCATAAAAAACATTTATCTGGGTCCTACACTACCTGCGTTTATTTCTCCCAACGTGCTAAAAGTGCTCGTGGACAAATTTAATATCAAGCCAATATCGACCCCAGAGGCAGATTTAAAAGCAATTCTCGGTTGATTCTGCTAAAGCAAGATATAGGGGCGGAGTGAACTATGGGAACCAATAATCAAACTGATGCAAGCCTGCTGGCTAAAGCCGCGAATATAGCTGCTCTGGTAGACTACCAGAGCAGCTCAGTAGTCAGCCGGACAATAATAGACCATAGCGCCGGGTCGGTAACACTTTTTGCTTTTGACCAGGGCCAGGGTTTGAGCGAGCATACCGCACCTTTTGATGCCCTTGTGCAAATTATCGACGGTGAAGCGATTATAACTATTGATGGCCACAGTATCAACGTGAAAAGCGGGGAAGTGACCATAATGCCCGCAAACCGGCCACATGCGCTTAAGGCGAACACTAAATTTAAGATGATGCTGGTGATGATAAGAGGTATCGAATAATAGATATGGATTTTCGGGGAAATTGTCAGACGACGGCTATGGGCATTATGCCTCATACGGATATCGGAAAGGCACTCCAACTTTCCCTAAGTCTTGACATACCATTCTGGCCGCAATTACCACATGTTAGCTACTATGAAGACATGTATGTTCAGGCTTCAGAGAATTTCCCCGGCATAATAGTTGATGCTGAAAACCAGAGATTATCATTTGATTCAGCTAGATTTGAAGTAGAACTGGCAGAATATTCGGAGAAAATGGCGGATGTTTCCACCTTTACTTTAACCAATAAATACTCAGCTGTGTATCACCAGTTTCTCTCCAGGGACCTACACGAATATTCCGCCATTAGAGGTCAACTCATCGGTCCGATAAGCTTCGGCTTTAGGGTATGCGATGAAAACAATACGCCCATTATCTACAATGAGTCGGTGAGAACTTTATTGTATGATTTTTTAAGCAGAAAGGTAAACGCGCAGTACGCTGAACTAAAAGCAAGAAATAAACATGCTTTTGTCTGGATGGATGAGCCCGGGTTGGGTTGGGTATTCAGCGGTCTTTCTGGGTATGATGACCTTATTGCAAAACGGGAATATCATGACTTTCTAAAAAGTCTCTCCGGCTCCAGCGCTTTACACCTTTGTGCTAACGTTAACCTGCCCTATCTGCTGAGCATGGGTACTGATTTACTTTCTTTTGACGCCTACCAGATAGAAATCTTACCCAAAGGATATGCAGCATCCATAGCCAGTTTCTTGAAAAATGGAGGCATTATCTCGTGGGGGATTGTCCCCACCGATTCATCCTCTTTAGCCCAAGAGACCCCCGAAAATTTATCACAACTTTTATATCGGTATTGGACTATTATTGCCGCGAACGCCGATATTACTATAAAACAGGTGGCTGAACAGGCACTAATTGCGCCCGCCAAGTGCTGCCTTAAGAATTGTGGACAGGTAGGAGCCAGTGATGAACAAGCTGTCAGAGATATAAAGGGCAGTTGCTTGTTGCAACCCGAAGAAGATTTGGTTGAAACGGCGTTCGAATATTTGAAAGTAATTTCTGGGATCTTGAGAAAAGAATTCGGTTTATGAAATAGGCAGTAATACAATTAATAAAATACTGAAGGAATTGGACAATGCGTAATTTTAATGAGATTGATAAGAAAAAGAAGCTATCAAGGATTCAGCTACCGGAGAATCCAGAGGGTCTTACTCAAGAAGCACTTTCACAGCTGGAAAATATGATAAAAGCGTCACTACGGGATGACAATCTACAATGTGCTACCGCTTTTAAAATTGCCAAGCAAGCAAAAGTCCCTAAAATCGCTGTGGGCGAGTTGACTGACCGACTTGGTTTTCGCATTACAAATTGTCAGATCGGGTGTTTTAAGGTTGATAAGACCGTTCGGGATAATGTTGTACAAAAGAAGCTAGTTGATGAGATCACCCCAATGCTTGAATCACTAAAGCAAAAAGATGAACTTACCTGCGTGAAAGTGTTTGAGCTGGCTCTGCAGTTGAAATTGACTCCAATGGCAATCGCAGATGTAGCAAATCTTCGGAACTGGAAAATTCACCATTGCCAGCTCGGATGTTTTTAATGAACAGAAAAGGCTGAATGCAGATTCTATTGGAAATTCTCTAACCTCGAATATTTCTACAAACGTGACTAAATACTATTTTGTTATACCCGACGATAATTAATCCTCGCTATAACTTTCCTTAATGTTGACGGCATCCTTTTTTAATTTATTTTCGTGTTTAGCCGCATAACCTATGTTCACTTTCTTTACCTTATCTTTACCTGAAATCGTTATAATAATATTGTGAAAGTATTAGTTGTTGAAGATGAAAAAGACCTGGCTGATGCCATCGCCAGAGGCTTGACTCGTCAGGCTTATTCCATAGATATCGCATATGACGGCCCCAAGGCATTGGAACTAGCCGAAACAAACAGCTACGATTTAATAATCCTAGACCTCAATTTGCCAGGAATAGACGGACTGGAAGTTTGCAGAAGAATAAGGTCGACCGATTCCCGGGTAGGAATATTGATGCTCACCGCCAGGGCCGGCCAAGACGACCGGGTTCTTGGATTGGATATTGGAGCGGATGACTATTTAATAAAACCTTTCCACTTTCCGGAACTTATCTCCAGAGTCCGTTCCATTCTTCGCCGCACCGGAGAAATCCGCAAGGTGATTCTCCGAATCGACGACCTGGTACTGGACCCTAACTCTATTTCCGCTTATGCCGGCGGCAGGCGATTAGCTCTTACCGCCAAAGAGTTCTCCATCCTGGAATACCTTATGAACAATGCCGGCAGAGTCGTCAGCTCGGAAGAGCTTCTGGAGCACGTCTGGAATGAGGAAGCCAACCTCTTTACGCAAACTATTAAGGTACATATCAACAATTTGCGTAACAAATTAAATGAAATGGGCAAAGCGAACTTTATTCGGACTATTAAAGGTAAGGGTTACTTGGTGGGGGCTAAATGAAAATACCGTCATTTATGAAAACAATACGTTTCCGGATAACACTCTGGTACGTGTCATTTTTTATAATACTCATATTAGCGCTTGTACTCGTACTCAATGTAAAAATGGTGCAAACAACTGTAGTGATTTCCCCGTCCGGGGGTCAGACTGTCTCACAATTACCTTTAAGCGGAGATAACAGTGTTACCTCTACCTTGCGCAACTATTCCATCATCGGCGTAGTGATAATTATTGTGGTCGGAGCTATAGGCGGTTACTTTTTATCGGGGAGAATGTTAAAACCTATCGATAAAATTACTTCGGTTGCCAGAAGAAGTTCTTACTCAAATCTTAAAGAGCGGCTGAGCTATAACGGCCCGGACGACGAAATTAAGCGACTGGCGGACACCTTCGATAATATGTTGAACCGCCTGGACGATGCGGTGGAATCTCAAAAACAATTTGTTCAGGATGCTTCGCACGAACTCAGAACGCCCATAGCAATTGCGTTGACCAATATAGAAGTACTGGAAATGAAATCAGAAGCGACTATTGAGGACTATCAAGAGCTGAACCGTATTTTAAAACTTAGCCTCGACCGCATGAACAATATCAGTAATAGTCTTCAGCTTCTCTCCGAGGATGTCAATCGTTCACAGAAATTTGTCAAAGTAAATATTAAAGAAGTCATCTCCGAAGTGGTAAACGAGGCAGAAATAGAAGCGAAAAGACAGGGGATTGTTCTCCATTGGAAACCTTCTGCGACTGAAGCCGCCATTCCCGGCGACGCTTTTCAAATCAAACAGGCGATTTTCAACCTGGTCAACAATGCCATCATATATAGCAGCACGGGAGGGTTTGTAGACATCACGGTTAACATTGAAAATCAGTTAGTTATTATTAAAGTAGCCGATTCCGGTATCGGAATTGCTGCCGAAGATTTACCGAGGGTATTCGACCGGTTTTATCGTGTAGATAAGTCACGTTCCCGTCAGCGAGGGGGCAGCGGTCTTGGTCTGGCTATTGTTAAGAAAATAGTCGAAGAACATGATGGTATGGTTTCCGTGGAAAGCATTCCCGGCCAAGGCAGCACCTTCCGCATCGAGCTTCCGCTTTATACTCAAGAACAATAATTCTCCTTCCAACAATCTTTCTCCGTTCTTTACCGTCTCTTTACCTTGAAACATTATAATAGTGTTGTGAGAATATGCATAATGGAGTATTAACAATATGGCAGTCCAAAATAATAAGGACCAATTAAATAACAATCAAAAAGAGGTAATTCTGCGCACCACGGGATTGACTAAGAAATTCGGCAAGCGCACCGCGGTCAATAACCTGAACCTTGAAATCAGAAAGGGAGAGGTTTTTGGTTTTCTGGGGCCCAACGGTTCGGGGAAAAGCACCACAGTCGGCATGATAGTCGGGCTGATTAAGCCAACATCCGGAAGCGTGAATGCCTTCGGAATGAACCTCGAAGAAAATTATTGGGAAATAATACGACGGGTGGGTGCCACAATAGAAACACCTGCTTTCTATCCTTATTTAAGCGGCTGGGATAACCTGGAGCTATTCTCGATCGCCATCGGAGGGATTCCACCAGCCAAAATCAAGGAAGTTTTAGAGCGGGTCAACTTGCTCGACCGCGCCAAAGACAAATACAAGCAGTACTCTTTAGGAATGAAACAGCGGTTGGCGATTGCATCTTCTTTACTCCGGAACCCGGAGTTGATTATCCTGGATGAGCCGACCAACGGCCTGGACCCCGCCGGTTACAAAGAAATCCGAGATTTGATTCCCAGTCTGGCCGGTGAAAACCGTACCATCATCCTCTGCAGCCACCTGCTGCACGAAGTGGAATTGATTTGCAACCGGGTAGCCATCATTAAGGAAGGCAACGTAATCGCCTGTGAATCGATGCAGGTGCTCCTGGCTAAAGGGCAGATGCTGCAAATCAAGGTGGAAAACCCACAGCAGGCAATGGTCATTTTGAAAAAGCAGGAATGGATTAAAAACATCACACAAGCGGATGGCTACCTTCTGGTCGATGCACCGAAAGAGGATGCTCAGCGCATCAGCAAAATCCTGGCGGAGAATAACATTTTCGTATCCGAGTTATCGGTGAAAAGTTCCGATCTGGAAAGCGTATTTCTTGAATTAACAGGGAGTGAAACTAATGGCAAGACTAATTAGAGCGGAAATTTATAAACTGAGCAAGCGCTCCATGACCTATATATTACTGCTGATTCTAATCGGCCTGTTTGCCCTGATACTTTTAATAACCCAGGCAACTACCCCAACTGCGACGACCGTGACCAACGGAATTACCACAACTGCCCCGGCAGTGGCCGCGAATGTCCAATTCCTGCAAGGTGTAGTCACTTCAAGCATAGCCATGTTGGGTGGTATCATCGGCGTGGTGTTGGCGGTGGTGCTAGTGGCCAATGGCATGGGCAGCGAATATGGCTGGAATACAATACGGCCTTATTTACTCTGCAGTGAAAGTCGATCAAAAATGTTTGCCTCAAAATTGATTGCCGACGCGATTTTCATCGTGGCCGGGATGATAATCTGCGTAATCACCGTAATTTTGCTGGGTGTATTATTCACGGCAATTAGAGGATATTCCTGGAACTTGGGCGCGAGCACTTTGAGTTTTACCGGGAGCCAGCTTCTGGATTTCACTCGAGCTTTTTACGTGATATTGCCTTATGCACTACTGGCGTTTCTTTTTACAGTATTAGGAAGATCGACGGCAACTGGCATCGGCTTTGGCATTGGAGCTTCCGTTATAGAGTTGATCGTCACTGGATTGCTGGCAAGTGCCCACGGGTGGCTGGCAAAAATACCGAACTATATGCTCAGTATCAACGTAAGTAAGATCACTTCTCTGTCGGGAACTTCAGGCGGGGTGACGATTTCTGGAGGACCGAATACACCGATAGCCAGCTCACTGCACGCGTTTATCGTGGTGGCTGTTTACTGTGTTGTATTTACTGCGCTGTCATATATTATTTTCCTGAGAAGGGATGTAACGGGGTAAAATCAGGAGAAACGTGTTTCCATAGAGTATTGCCGAATCACTAAAAGATGGTAAGTAAAGCCTGAAGAATTCTTCGACAAGGCTATTATTTTGCTACCAGCCTCCCCGAAACGGGAGGCTTTTCTTTTCGTTTTTTCACTTCTCGCTGCCCCCTGGGGAGGGTTCAGAAATTAGCTTTTTCTTGATGTATCTCAATTTGACTTTTTGTTACACAATGAAGCTAATAAGTGAGGACAAAAAAG
>Ga0182017_10002943_pt1 | contig 12756 bp, 12 predicted proteins | sample 712E3DmetaG_FD_120492 | JGI IMG/M metagenome (GOLD analysis project Ga0182017, IMG submission 120492) | Permafrost microbial communities from Stordalen Mire, Sweden - 712E3D metaG | ecosystem: Environmental > Terrestrial > Soil > Wetlands > Permafrost | place: Sweden: Stordalen | collected... | reverse complement strand
TTTATTTCCCCACAGCACTGAGAGTTACTCTCCAGTCAATTTCCATCAGTGCACACAATCTCATCGCACAGCATTTGAAGCAAGCCCAACCCGACGTCCTCATCTCTCCCAGGATTGAGGAATATGATATGCTCGAATTTTATAAAGGTGTCGACATAATTCAATGCGGGTACGACGCTGCAAAATTAGCAATGCCAAAAATACAATCATTGCTTTGAAGATTTATATGCCGGGTACGTGCAGGGAGTAGTATCCCGGCAGAAAATGTCGAGATTTTGTCGTTTTAAAAATGCCTTCTATGAAACTGCATTTTTATCATCTTGAGACAGCATAAACAGAAAACTCTGGATGGGCGAGGTCAACTGATATTGGACCATGGTAATTTAGCGCTTTATTTGCCTGGAAACATTGACGAAATCGATGATAGTCAGCAAATGGAAATAATCCCTTCACACACCGGTCGACTTTCAAAAAACTGGGAGACTCAATAGGAAAGTACTGACGCTATAATAGTGACAAGAGATTGGTGAAATTACGACATGGAGTGTCTTCGAAACCTTTTACATTTGAATGGACATACAGGAGAGATACCTTGCGGTGTATGATAAAATAGAGATAAATGAGGAATGTGAAACTCACGCAAATCTATCGTATGAACAAGCAGAAAAAATAACGATCGACGGATAGAGTAGCACATAAGAGAAAGACACCAAGCATATTGTTGAATGGAAAGGAAGGAAAGAATTATGAAGAATGAGAATAAGGAGATTGTAAAGCATTATATCGAAAACATCTTGAATACTGGAAATGCCGAAGAGCTATCGACGTTTATTTCACCCCACTATACCGAGGTCTTTAACAATAAGAGGTATCGTCTGGGGATTCAAGGAATCCGGAAAAAAATCTTGGGAATCCATAAGTTATATCCCGATCTGAAATTATCCATCGATACACAAGTATCCGAAGGCGACTGGGTTATCACGAGCTATATCATGAATGGAACGCAGCACGGCAGCTGGATGGGTATCAGACCGACAGGAAAAAACGTTGAAGTCCGGGGAGTCAATATCGACAGGGTCGTAGATAGCAAAATAACGGAACATGGAAGCAGCACGGATCTCCTTGATCCATTAATAGAAATTAATCATCACTCAATACATTGGATCAAAGAGTATTTGCAGAATAAATTTTTTCCAATGAATGAAGATAGTAAGACACTGTGCGAAACTGAAGCTGCATAATCTTATATACTTTTCTTTCCTTTCAAAGGTGTTTGTGAAAGCAGACACCTTTTTTCTTTCCCCCCAATTCGGCCGTTTGAGTTTTGTAATCAAATATGCTTCCGCAACACCTTAAGGGCTTTGGTGATTTGATGTTCAACGGTCCTCACACTCAAATGCAAAGAGTCTGCAATTTCCTGATTGGTCTTTCCTTCAAAGCGGCTGAGGAGAAATATCTCCCGGCATTTCTGTGGAAGATCGTTGATGATCCTCGTGATCGTTTCTTGAAGCATTGCAAGGTGCAGTGCTTCGGCAGGATCGTCAAGTTCTGATCGGTCCTGCGGAGGAAGTGTTGCGTCTATGCGATCCCGTATTTTCTGATGCTTCACTGAATCCATGATAAGATTTCTGCTGATGCGGAGAATATATGCAAGGAAACTGAGATGAGGCTGGAGAGTACTTCGATGCTCCCAAACAGAGATAAAAGTCTGCTGAACAATGTCGTGTGACAGATCTGTTTCTCTGGTTTGAGACAACACGTGACGAAACAAAACCGGCTGAAAACGCTCGAAGAGCCGGCGAAATGCCTCCATATCGGAGTCTTTCACCTGTTCAAGTAATTGTGCGTCCGTCACATTTTTTCCATTGTTCACTAAAAGAAAATACATACAGGAAATGATAACTATCAAGATAAGTTGAGTGCAGGAGACTTGCAATATATCTGTATTAGTTGAGAATAATTCGCCTAAATTTTTAAGGAAAAATATAGGTGGTCGCGGGAGGATAATCGTTGTATATAGAGAACACAAGGTGCAATCCTTAATCATCTGAGTTCATGATCCTTGAATATAATGCAGGAGGTTCAATAAGAAAATGCAGGTCTTCACTACTCTCAGTATTGCAGTTATGCTTATGAGTTGCAGCCATCAGAGCACTGAACCGTCTTCCGGCCAGCCGGTTGGAGGGCAGCTTAGTGTATTGGAAAAATCCGTCATCTCATCGGGCAATTCATTCGGATTTAATTTGTTTACGAAGGTTAATAATTCTGAACAGAATAAAAATGTTTTTATCTCTCCCTTTAGTGTTTCAATGGCATTTGGCATGCTGCTTAACGGTGCCAACGGAACTACGCTTGATTCATTGGAACGGGCACTTGGAGATGCAGGTATGTCGTTGAATGATATAAATACAGCCTATCAAAACAGCTCTGTTTTTTTAACAGGTCTTGACGCTCATGTCACATTCCAAAATGCTAACTCTATTTGGTATAAGGACGGATTCCCGATGCTGCCCAATTTCTTGAATGTCAATAAAAATTATTTCGATGCAGAAGTAGACTCCCTTGATTTTACATCGCCCAGTGCAGCACAGACCATCAACAGTTGGGTAAACACGAAGACAAAAGGTAAAATCCCGACGATATTAGATCCTGCAAAACCGCCTAGCGGTGTCATGTATCTTATTAATGCTATCTATTATAAGGGAACTTGGACGTACAAATTTGATACATCGGGAACAAAAGATGCCCCTTTCACGTGCGCAAATGGAAGCGTTGCAACATGCAAACTCATGAGCCAGGAAGACACTTATGCATATTATGCGGATAATTCTGCGCAAGCGATAGATTTACCGTACGGTGATCGGTCGTTTAGTATGACAGTAATATTACCTTCTCCTGGAATTTCGATTGATCAATTTGCATCGGCACTCACGCAAGAGCAATGGAATACAATTATAAACAAATTAGATTCGGCAAAAGTCGATTTATATTTGCCTAAATTCACATTGAACTATTCTAAATCCTTGAGTAATGAATTGAAGGCGCTTGGGATGGGAATAGCATTCGATCCTTTGAGGGCGGACCTTTCTCACATAAGCTCTAAGGGTGGATTATTCGTTTCCGATGTATTGCACAAAACATTTGTGGATGTTGATGAAGAAGGCACAGAAGCAGCTGCTGTGACAAGAATAGGTATTGGAATGACAGTTGCGTACCCCGATAAACCTGAAATCAAGGTGATGCGCATAGACCGTCCATTTATCTTTGTCATTCGTGAACATCAATCGGGGACAATATTATTCATCGGGAAGATTGTTAATCCTGTTGCATCATAAAAATGAAAGTTTTTAATTTTAGCTATGGAAGCATGAGAGTATGAAGAAATTTACTTTATGGATTATTATTTTGATTCTTGCGTTAGCAGCCGGCCGGTCAGATAAAAGCATGCAAGCTGATAATTTTCAAAATAATCTCTTTGTTTAATTTTCGTGTATAGATTATTGAGGATGAAGCAGTGTTTCATTCCAGGATTCAGAGAATGGCACGCGTCTATGGTATTGTTCACAAGTCTATAGAATTCAGACTCAGCCGGCATCAAAGCCAAGGAGAGCAATATGAAAAACAAAATGATATCCCTGAAGATTCTTATGATCTGCACGTCCGCATTGTCGCTCTTGGTAACGTCTTGTTCCAAAAACACCGCATCGACTCAAAACGATTCCAACAAGAATCCAATACTGACCGTCCATAGCATTGATACAACTTTTTTGGGTTCATGGTATTGGACACGAACGCAAGGTGGACTCGCCGGAGAAACTATAACACCGTCGTCGGCTGGTTACAGACAAAAGGTCATATTCAAACGGGATAGCTCATATGAGTTTTATCGTGATGATGTTCTCATGAATACAGCCCAATTCTCCATAATAAGACAGTTGCCGCCTGGGACACGTGATTCTGTTGATCTTATTTTTTATGCAGATCACCCCACTGCACCAATACTTTGTAGAATATGGCTGCAGGGGCAAGACACACTGCATCTTGACGATTTCAATATTATGGACGGTTTCTACAATACATATGTAAGAATTGGATTGACTGAAAATGATGCCAGCTAACCATGCGCTCATTCTGTTATGTAAAAAGTCAATATGCAGAGAGATAATATTTTAATACACAGCTATCAGGACATAGATAGCGAAAAAGCAATGAAACAATTGAAAGCTACTCGGTATAAAAAAGAACCTTTATGTTATAAACAGTCTGAGCGCAAAGGCTCAGCTGCATGAAATAAAATAAGGTTAAAAGAGAGGGTGCGGCAATGACTTATCCGATATAGATAATCTTGATAACTGGCAAATAAAATACCGACAAGCGCCATTTTCATAAATTAAACGGATGGTAAAAATGTTCAACTTCTTATTTCGATTCAGGCACCGCAAATCTTCTCATGATTCTAAAGTCTTGACCCGCACGGCCGAGAATGCCCTGAAATCCGATGCCCGACGAATTCATGCGATCGATCCGGAAACAACCGAACAATGGCGGCGTTTGCAAATTACTTTGGAAAGTAAGCAGATTACCAGAGAGGAGAAAATTGCTGTTTCTTGGAAAGTTTTCTTGAAGCCGGCTTTTTCATTCGCTCTGGCCAGTGCTTTTCTTATCGTGGTTGGAGTAGTATGGCTGCGCTATTCTTCATCCAGAATATACGAAACGACGAAAGGGCAACATTCAACTATCACACTGCAAGACAGCACAGAAGTAACGCTCAATTATTTATCGGAATTAAAAGTTCATCGTTCTCCGTTTGAGAAAGCACGGAGAGTCTCACTTCATGGAGAAGCACTTTTTCATGTACGGAAAAATGGAACGCCGTTTATTATCACAACAGATATTGGAACCGTGCAAGTGCTGGGAACGCAGTTTAATGTCCGGGTACGTGATGAAACAATGGAAGTAGCAGTGTTAAGCGGAAGCGTACGGCTCAGTGTTTTTAAAGATGGAAAGGACAGCAGTATTATTCTCACGAGTGGTCAAATTTCTCTATGCGCCAGGAATCATTATCCCGGACTTCCGGCATCTCTTCCTTTTTCCGATTATCCGGGGTGGCTGCAGGGAAAACTTACTGCATACAGATCAAGTCTTGAATCTGTCTGCAGGGACTTGGAGTCACAGCTTGATATCAAAATTAAGATTGAAAATCCGCGACTCAGCGGAGCAACCATCACCGGCACCATCAATGGTCAAAATCCCGAAAATGCATTGACAACACTTGTTCAGTTAACAGGAAGCAAGTTCCGTTATGAAGCAGGCAGTTATATTATTTATTAGCCTTATGTTTGTTGTTTCTATGACCTGGAACAGCATGGCGCAGAACAGCCATGAGCGTGCTTCATTCAACTGGAAACATGTGCCATTGCGGGTCTCACTGGATTCGCTTATGAAGTGGTACTCAGAATCCATTGTCTATCTCGATGGGGATGTTGAAGGAAAAGAAACCTCTGCCTCTTGCCGCGAGTGCGGATTTGATGAAGCTCTCAGTTCTGTTCTGCGTGGAAACGCACTCAATTGGATCCGGCGGGGCAATCAAATTATTCTTCGAACTGAAGAAATACAGAAGAATATAAACGTTACAACCATCTCCGGAGTTATTACCGATTCTCTTACAGGTGAATGGATAACGGGAGCGAATGTATTGTTTCAGAAGGTTGAGGATGGAGAACCTGCCGGCATTCCGCGCTGGTGTCCGACGAATGCTTATGGATTTTATTCCCTGCCGGATGTGTCTCTTGGCCGGTATGTTCTTGTTGTGCGCGCATTGGGTTACGAGGTCAGGAACGGGAGAATTGATAGTTTGACCGAAAAACCAATCCAGCTGAATATTTCTATGATACCAAAAGCTATCGTGTTGAATGCAGTGACCATCGAAGGACATCGACAGGCCTTGGCGGCTGTTGAGGAATTTTCCCATAGTACCTATTATCGATCTGTTCCATCCGATCAAAATCAGTATATGCTGGATGGAGGGAGGATTTACAATCCCGCACATTTCGGAGGCGTACTGAGCACGTTCAGTCCCGAAGTGCTCACGGATGTTCAAATACTTCTCGGAGGACTTCCTCCTTCTTATGGAGGCCGTCTCGGCAGCATTGTCGATCTCTCCATGCGGGATGGGATGCGGCAGCGTTTCGCCGGGTCAGCCGGTGCAGGTACTTTGGGTTCCCAGATTTCTTTAGAAGGACCATTAGCTGAAAGAACAAGTTTTCTGGTATCCGGCAGAAACACCTATCCGGATGCAGCAATGAATATACTTTCGCCCCATGGAGTCACACCCAGTCAGACGGGATCTTTAGAACTCACAAGCAAGCTGACCCATCGATTGTCGAGCAGTGACCAGATTTCACTCAGCAGCTATTTTGGAAGAGATACATACAGCAACAACGTTGAAGATGGAACAAGCCGGTTCTCTAACGACTTTTCATGGGGGAACAACATGGTGGATCTTCGCTGGATCGGGATCGCATCCCCATCGTTATTTCTTCATGCAGCTGTTGTTTACAGCCGGTACAACTTAGATATTCAGCATCATGAAAACTTCAGTACGTTATCTCCCGATGGAATACAGTTTTCATCCAATTATACCATTGAGGATTGGAATTTGAATGTTCATGCAGAAAATTATTATACAGAAGATCACACACTGCGGGCAGGCATCGAGCTCATCCATCATACAATGAACGGTTCGATCAGCGCGTTCTCCAGTCAGATCGCGCCGTATTCTCTGCAAAATAATACTTCCTGGGAAACTGCTCTGTATCTTCAGGATCAATGGAAGATTCTGCCGCGTGTGTTATCCGAACTTGGCGGCAGAGTGAGCAGTTTTTCAAGTGCTGCAGGATCATTTTCTGCCATCGATCCGAGATTCTCTTTGTTGATCACGATGGATGATCGGACACATCTTTACACATCCCTCTCAGCGATCAGCCAATTTTTGCATCCCTACCGGAACAGCGGTGTCTTTTTATTCTACCCGGCAATATTCTGGTATCCCTCCACCGAAAAAATGCAGCCCTCCACTTCACTTCATGCGACATTGGGAGTTGAACGTACTCTGGAGGATGATGCGTACATTCTTTCCGCCGAAACTTATTACCGGATTACCAATAATCTCCATGAATTCGGATATGATACTACAACAATCCATGCTAACAACCTGGAGCAAGCATCGTTTTCGGGAACAGGAAGGACGTATGGAGTTATGGTGAGTGTAAGGAAGCGGTTAGGGGATCTAACGGGATCGATAAATTATAATCTCTCGTGGTCTTATGAATCGTTCGCAGAAATCAACGGGGGCAATGAGTTTGTGCCTCCATTTAACCGCCGGCATGAGCTGCAGGCGGCAGCGACATATACAATTGGCGAACAATGGTCACTCGGGGCTTTTTGTGTTGTTGCATCGGGGCAAACACTTCCTTCAGAGCCTGCTTCGGTTCCGTTCCCATCAAATGTCGGCAAAACCAATCAGGTGGAGGTAGGGGTGGCAAATGCAATTTCTACCGGTTTCACAGATATCAACGGCAGCAAGCTGCCGGGCTTTCAGCGATTGGAATTAAATATTTCACGGCAGTTTGTTCTCAGCAGTTTTCATTGTGAGGGGACATTCCGTTTATTGAACAGCTATGGTTTAATCGATCCATTCCAATGGAGTCTCTATCATCGTTCAACCGGGCTGCGTTGGAATGCCGTGTTGAAGGAAGTCACCCTCTTTCCTTTATACCCATCAGTTGAACTTTTAGTGAGGTTCTAAATATTATACTCAACGGGACGATATCAGTGAACAAATATATAAGAAAGCGATGAATGAAATGAAAACTATTATATGTTGTGCACTCGTTGTCTTTTTAGTTCTGAATTATTCTCCTCTCATGGCACAATATTGGGGTCAACAGGTCATGGAGAAAGGATTTGAGCAAACCGATTTTTTCTTTGTACCGCACAACATTTTACCGTACGGTATAGGAAGTTTCAAATCGACAACGCCCGGATTGCTGGACGATCCGCTCCAGAATTTAGCGGTGAATCCCGCTCTCGTCAGGATCGACAGCGGCCGTCAGGGATATCTTTATACGGATTTCCGAAGTGCGCGAACAATCGCCGACCCGTCTTCATATTATCCTGTTCCTCTGTATGCGAATACTGTAAGTGATATCGCAATGTCTCGGTACTCCTCCTATTATTTGAATACGCGGCGCGTCTTGGAACCAATATTTTCAGGTGCATATCTCGGCCTGCCATTTCCAAAGATGCTGCCGACATTCGTTATAGGAGCATCGTATCAACTTATGCTGCAGGATGATAAGTATTATGATGTTCCCCAGGATATTTACCGTTCGGTGTTGGGCGAGGATTTTTCGGGGAATAGTGCGGCAGTTGCGTCATCGCTCCCGATTGTCGATCGATACAGCGGGGATGATAATATGCATCAAAAAGGACAATTGATCGATGCTTTTAGCCGGTTTGAAATACCGTCGTTCGGAAGCATTGGAATAAAAGTAGGCAGGGTTCTCTTTGACCGGTCCGGTGAAATTGGTTCGACGAATCTTTGGTCCGGATATACAAATCCGGCGAATGGAACTTCCCTCTGGTCGAATATGGAATCCCGTTCTCAAAATTATAATCACTGGGAATTCACAGGGGGAGTGGAGGTGTACTTGAATGAGAAAACGTCGCTCGGCGTCACTGCGGGCGGATTGTGGGGAACTGCAACGCAATCACTGCACCGGGCGGATTCTTCCTATTATAATTATCCGTCATCATCCTATAGCAGTCAGTATCTTAGTTCCGGCTCTACACAGCAGGACTGGAAGCACGACGGTACAACGATTCTCTATGGTGTTGATCTCACATCCCGGATTTCTCCACAACACACGCTGAAGTTTTTGTATCAACATACGAAATCGAATATCGATATTGGACTCGGCTCGACTATCCGTGATACATCCTTCAGTACCTATTCAAATTTATATCTGGATACATTGCGGACAAGCGTCTACAATTCATTCTTGAGAGATACCCGATCCGGCTCCGGAACACAGATTGTTACTTCTGATAAAGCCGCTTTCAACGTTCAATGGCAAATTGACGAGAGAACTAATCTTTCGATGGGCATTCAATTTGATTGGCAATCGATGGAGATAAATACGACCGAATCTGTTCTGGCAAGTATGCTTTCCGTTTCCCAATCCAATTACTACGGTTATTACCAATGGATGAACGGCAGCGATCAATCCAATGACCTGCACTGGACGTTTACAACAGAACGAACCAGTTTCCAGATCCCTATTTTCATTACGATCAAAGCTTCTGACGCCATCAGTATTCTTCTGGGCCTCAACCGATCGATGATATCATCGAAAGTCACAGAAGTAACACTGGCCGAATATCGTTATAATCAATCCAACTATAATGGAACGAAAACGCGCAACGAAAACTACGGTGAGCGTTATACAACTCCAACCGAAACAGTGAGTGATGTACAAACCACCTTTCTTGCCGGCATCACAGCTTCGCCCGCAAAAGAGTTCCAGGTGAGATTGTTAGTTGTTCCAAACTTTCACGATGCCTACGATGGATCGAAGATGGATGGCCTTCAATGGTGGATCAGTCTGAATATATTTCCGTAGAAGCCGATTGTTTCCTGGGCGGTGCGGTACCACGAGTAAGAGGCAAGATTCAGGTACAGGCATTCTGCTACTTGCCGCATTCTTTGAAGCGTAAAGAGAAAGAGATACCACTGTTCCAAGGAATTATTATTCTTCGATATGTTACCTTGCGAACTGATGGGAGGACATGGCAGAAAATTGCACTGCAGGGTGGATGCCATAATTTGAAATATTTGAAAGTGGCATAAAGCCTGCAAATTTACCGCCGCCCATTTTCTTTTGCTCGTCCAAAAGAAAATGGGCAAAAAGAAAACGACGGCGAAATCGAAAATGTATTCTCAAAGATAAATTGCCATTGCAGATTCGATAGGATTCTCGATTGTGATAGGGATCGGAGATAGAATAAGCATTACCTCTTTCTGTCTTGGTTCACTTCTCTCGATTTCGCGGCTCATATAAAAGACAAATAAACAATATGTCATTCCCGAATGTTTCAATCGGGAATCCAGAATATTAAATTCGTTTGTATGCAGATGCGGTGAAGCTCTGTCTAGAAAAATAAATTAATCTATTTGAAAGATTTTATTTGCCGCTTTTATGAAGCGTGAGGGAATACGTGTACCATTGCGGTTGCTTTTGTAGGGGCACGACACTGTCGTGCCCGAATACATGATATTTCTGTATTTGATTCTTTCGGTGGATTCTTCGCCGCTTTCTTTGACTGCACAAAGTGTATAGTTCTTTCTTTTGTCTTGATACAAAAATATATAAATATGATTAATCAATAATTGTGGATATTGCGGAACATGAGGATATTTGTCGCTTTCTTTGGGCGCAAAGAGACCCCTCCCGCCATTAAGACTGGCGGGCAGGCTGTCCCGATGAATCAATATTCATCGGGATACCTCCCCTTGTGAAAAAGGGGAGGACTGACAGAAAGAAACGCTCTCGAAATCGAAAGGTGTTATCTCAAGGATGGAATCAGAGTGGTGATGTTGATAGATATTAAGTTGAGGCAATATATTATCATTCAATGGAATAAATCTTGATTTATCCTGACGAACCTCATTCGATTTCGTGGCTAATATAAAAGAGAACATCAGAAATATATCATCCACAACTTGAAACGTAAAATTGATTCAAGCTTTCAGCTATCGGGAATCTAAGTTTTAATGATTGGTAGCGATGATTACGTATCCAACGGGCTGCGGACGGTGAGACCTTTCTTGTTTAAGACATGCGTATAGATCATCGTCGTCCTAACATCTTTGTGTCCTAACAATTCCTGGACGGTGCGGATATCGTGTCCGTCTTCCAGGAGATGAGTTGCAAAAGAGTGACGGAAAGAATGGCAGCTGCCATTTTTCAGAATTTTTGCTTTACGCACCGCTTCTTTAACAGCACGCTGAATGAGTGTAACATGCAAATGATGCCGCAAGATCAATCCAGTCCGTGGATCAGCAGAAAGTTGGGAGGAGGGGAACAGATATTGCCAACCAAGTTCTTTTGGTGCATTTTTGAACTTTATTTGAACGGCATCGGGAAGAAGAGTCTCGCCGTAGCCTTCTGCTTTATCATGTTGATGCAGCAATTTTACTTTTTCAATTTGAAACTTTAACTCGCCGATGATTTTCTGCGGAAGAGGCACGCGGCGGTTTTTTTCACCCTTACCTTCGCGGATAATGATATAATTATTTTCAAAATCGATATCCTGAATCCGCAACCGCACAGCTTCCAGCAGGCGCAGTCCGGAGCCATAGAGAAGCGTTGCGACCAGCTTTGGTGTTCCTTGAAGATTGTTGAGAATGGCATGGACTTCTTTGTGAGAAAAGACAACCGGCAGCCGTACCGTTCGTTGTCCTCGTGGAATATTGCCAAACATCCCGAGTGGCTTGTTGAGAACTTGTTTGTAGAGAAAAATAATTGCATTTAATGCTTGATTTTGTGTTGATGAAGACACATATTTCTGCTGAACGAGGTACGTTAGGAAGCGACGAACTTCTTCTTCCCCCAATTCTACAGGATGACGTTTTTTATGAAACACGATGAATCTTTTTATCCATTGGATGTAAGATTCTTCGGTGCGGAGGCTGAGGTGTTTAAGCCGGGCGGTTTCCCTTACAAGGTCGAGTAGTTTGGTAGTCTCGGTCGTCTCTTGTATTAGCAAATGATAAAAATTACAAATTGTAATAATGATAGTCTACTTTTCAAGCTTATAATCATGAAAGATAGACAATATCTATCTAATCAGTTGTTAGGCAGCCATAAGCAAGTTATAGGAACATTGGTTTACTCACAATGAAACTTGAAAATGAAAAGGTTTGAATTATGACGCCAACCATTATTCGTCTAAATAGATACTTTTTACCATTTCTATTATTCCCAATTCTATTTGTCGCATCTAATTATTTATTCCCACAGGTGCCAAAATATTCTGCACGACCGCTCAACACTAAGCGTCCACCACACCTTAACATTCATGATGACTCACTACTGGTTAGAGGTATTTTTTGGGAGCTTCCACTTGCTGGTGTACAAACACTCGTCTTGGATTCTAATAAATTAGAAGTGATAGGGGACTCTATATCCTCCTCTGGTGCTGTCGGTCTCTGCGAAATCACAAAGATAATTCCATCTGAGTTAACAGCTACTAAACTGGAAAAAGACACGTCAAGGGCTTGGTTTGAAAGTGATGCAATATCATGTTACGGCAATAATTTTACTCATTGTTACCGAACAATCCATAAGTTCTCTACTGGAGAGAGCTTTTGTTACGAAGAACCTTTTCGCAGTTTCTATCAAATCGGGCATACGTATCTCGGTCAAAGAGATACAACTGTAATGGTTTTTGCCTTTGGGAAAATGAATCAGGACACTACGAAATGGATGGGATATATCTTGATAACCAAACGACATCCGGTATAAAAAGCGCGGGTCGACCAATGTTCTTTAACGTAGTAATATTGCAATGGCTGCCTAACCAGTTTAAAAAGGAAAGAGTCAAGAAAATAATATACTCCCGATGCGTTCCGCAGAATGCGGAATGCTAAGATTAATGATAAATTATTGACGACCGAATCCGTGCCGATGCCGC
>Ga0182017_10002941_pt1 | contig 12758 bp, 8 predicted proteins | sample 712E3DmetaG_FD_120492 | JGI IMG/M metagenome (GOLD analysis project Ga0182017, IMG submission 120492) | Permafrost microbial communities from Stordalen Mire, Sweden - 712E3D metaG | ecosystem: Environmental > Terrestrial > Soil > Wetlands > Permafrost | place: Sweden: Stordalen | collected... | reverse complement strand
TTGCTATTGTGAAGGAAGCAGCCGTAGGAGAGACCCGTGTTGCGCTGCTTCCAGACGCCGTCAAGAAGCTGATTGCGAGTGGCCTTGAGGTCGTGGTGGAAGTCGGCGCGGGAGTGAAGGCCGGGATACTGGACGAGGCGTACACGCAGGCCGGGGCCACGTTGACGACCGACCGCGCCGCACTTCTCGCCTCCGCCGACATTCTGCCCGTGGTCAACGCGCCCTCGGCCGAGGACCAGCGCCGGATCAAGCCCGGCTGCGTTGTGATCGGCTTTCTGCGTCCGCTGGACAACCCCTCCGCGCTGCTTCCGGCCATCGAGACGGGCGTCACGCTCTTCTCCGTCGAGCTGGTGCCGCGCATCACGCGCGCGCAGGCGATGGACGCGCTCTCGTCGATGGCCACGGTCGCCGGCTACAAGGCCGTGATTCTGGCCGCCGATACGTTACCCCGTCTCTTCCCCATGCTGATGACCGCGGCGGGAACCATTGCGCCGGCGAAGGTCTTCGTCATCGGCGCTGGAGTTGCGGGCCTGCAGGCGATTGCTACCGCACGCCGCCTGGGCGCCGTGGTGGAGGCGTACGACGTTCGCGCCGCCGCGGGCGAGCAGGTGCGTTCCCTGGGGGCCAAGTTCCTCGATGTCGACCTCGGTGGGTTAAGTACCGAAGACAAAGGAGGCTACGCCAAGGAGCTGAGCGAAGAGGCGCTGGACCGCGGGCGCGACCTGATCGCCAAGACCGCCAAGACGGCGGACGTGATTATTACTACCGCGCAGGTTCCCGGACGCCGCTCGCCGCTGCTGCTGCGGCGCGACGCGGTGGAGAACATGCGGCCCGGCACGGTGCTGGTGGATCTGGCAGCGGCGGGCGGGGGAAACTGCGAGCTGACCAAGCCGGGCGAGACACAGGTGTTCAACGGTGTGACGCTGCTTGCCCCGCTGAACCTGGCGACCGCCGTACCGGGACACGCCAGCCAGCTCTACTCGCGCAACATCTCGAACTTTCTCGCCCTCATCGTCAAGGACGGCGCGCTCAAGCTCAACATGGAGGACGAGATTCTGCTCGGCTCCTGCGTTGCCCATCAGTCCAAGGTCGTCAATCCGCGCGTGGCTTCGGCACTGGAAGCAGCGACGGGCAGTCAAAAAGTTTCGTAATACACCCGAGAGGCCTATGAATCCTGCTGTTCTGATCGCTTCGGTCTACGTCTTCGCGCTGGCCGCCTTCCTGGGCTACCAGGTCATCAGCCGCGTTCCGCCGCTGCTGCATACTCCGCTGATGTCGGCCACCAACGCCATCAGCGGCATATCGCTGATCGGGTCGCTGGTTCTGGCCGGGGCCACTCACTCGCCAGTTGCGCACATTCTGGGCTTTGTCGCCGTCACCGCATCCACCATCAACGTGGTCGGCGGATTCGGCATCACCGACCGCATGTTGAAGATGTTCGGCAAGCGCAAGGACGAGGGGAAGAAGGCGCCTGCCGCGGGGGCGTCCAAATGAGCCTCACTTCCTATTTCATGGAAGCGACATACCTGGTCGCCTCGATCCTCTTCGTACTCGCCTTGAAGGGCATGTCTCATCCGGAGACGGCGCGCCGCGGCATGTTCATGGCCGAGGGCGGAATGTTCATGGCCATCGTGGGCACGCTGATTGGCGCGCATATCGTCACCTGGGGATGGATCCTCGTCGGGCTGACCATCGGCTCGATCATCGGCATATGGATGGCGCTCTTCGTTCCCATGACCTCGATGCCGCAGCGGACCGCGCTGTCGCACGCCTTTGGCGCGTTGGCGGCGGCGCTGGTCGGCGTCGGCGAGTTCATCATCCACGGCTCGGAGATGACCGTCGTCACGCGCGGCGCACTGGGATTTGAAGTGATGCTGGGCGCGCTCACCACCACCGGGTCGCTGATTGCCGCGGGCAAGCTGCACGGCACCATCCCTGGCAAACCCATCCAGTTCCGCGGCCAGAACGCCATCAACCTGGTCATCTTTCTGGTCATGACGGGCAGCTTCGTCTACTTCTGGATGCATCCTTCCGTCATCGCGGCCTTCTACACCATGCTGGGCGTGGCCTTCATCTTCGGCGTGATGCTGGTGATCCCCATCGGCTCGGCCGACATGCCCGTGGTGATGTCGCTGTTGAACAGCTACGCCGGCCTGGCCGCCACCGCCACCGGATTCGTCCTGGGCAACAACGTCCTCATCATCGCCGGCACGCTGGACGGATTCTCCGGATTCATCCTGTCTGTGCTGATGTGCAAGGCGATGAACCGGTCGATCACCAACGTGCTCTTCGGCGGCTTCGGCTCGGTGATCGCGGAGGCCTCGGCGGAGACCGGCGGAGTGATGCGCGAGATCTCGCTGGACGACGCGGCGATGCAGCTTGCGTTCGCCAACCGCGTGATCTTCGTCCCCGGCTACGGACTTGCCACCGCCCAGGCGCAGCACGCCGTGCGCGAGCTGGGCGAGTTGCTGGAGTCGCGCGGCGTCACCGTCAAGTACGCCATTCATCCCGTCGCCGGACGCATGCCCGGACACATGAACGTGTTGCTGGCCGAGGCCAACGTGCCCTACTCGCAGCTCTACGAGATGGAGCAGATCAACCCCGAATTCCCCTCCACCGACGTGGCCGTGGTCATCGGCGCCAACGACGTGGTCAATCCCGACGCGCGCGACAATCCCAACTCGCTGATCGCCGGAATGCCCATTCTGGAAGTGGACCGCGCCAAGAGCGTCATCGTGCTTAAACGCGGCCAGGGGCGCGGCTTCTCCGGGCTGGAGAACCCGCTCTTCTTCAAGTCCAACACCAACATGCTCTACGGCGACGCCAAGGGCACCCTTAGCCACCTCGCCCAGGCCGTGCAGCGCGTCTGATTGCCGCCTGTTCTGAGGGAATGCAGCCGAGTGGCGCGTTCTTCTTGAGTTAAAGACAATTCCTCGTTTCACTGATTGCGTCTTCCGTGTTGCGCGGAAGACGTTTTCAGTTTTGCGCTGAGATTTGCCGGGCGGGCAGATTCACCGTGACCTCGGTGCCCGTTCCAACCGCGCTCTCGATGTGGATGGTCCCGCCGGAGCGTTCAACGATGGCCTTGCAGATCGACAGTCCAAGCCCTGCTCCGCCGCTGGCCCGGCTGCGCGACCGGTCGGCGCGGAAGAAGCGTTCAAACACATGAGGTAGCGAGGATTCGGGGATGCCATCGCCCCGGTCGGCGACTCGCAGTTGGGTAACTCCATCCAGCGTCTGCACAACCACAGAGACGCGCCCGTTCGCCGCGCTGTGCTGCAAGGCGTTCACGATCAGGTTCGAGCAGAGCAGCTCCGCGTCTCCGGTCGGCATGGCGATGGCGCGCGCCTCTGCCGCGCTGACCTCCAGCACGACCTGCTTCAACTCAGCCAGCGGGCGCAGCCGTTCCGCAACCTCGCGCACCACCGGCTGCATCTCGCACGCCTCGCTCTGCTCCACCGGGGCCTCTTCCAGCCGCGCCAGCGTGAGCATTCGGCTGACCAGCTCTTCCATGCGCTCGGAGTCGAGCTGTAGGCCCTCCAGGCCGGCCTCGTATTGCTCCGCCGTTCTCGGCACCATAGAGAGGAGTTGCAGGCTGGACTTCAGCACGGCGATGGAGGTCTTCAACTCGTGCGCGGCGTCACCCGTGAGCCGGCGCTGGCGCTCGAATGCCAGTTGCAGCCCCTTCAGCAGCTCCTCCATCGAAAGCGCAATCGGCGCAAGCTCCGTGGTGCGAAGCACGGCGGCGGGTGGCACAAACTCCCAGGAGCGCGTGGAGACGCGGCCTGCGATGGCGGCAAGCTCCTGCAGCGGCGAAAGACGGCGGCGCAGGAACCAGACCAGCGCAAATCCGGTGACGGCCAGCAGCAGCACGCTTGCCAGAACATAGAATTGCACCGCCTCCACCGCCCCATGCCACAGGTCGCGCGTGGGCGCGGCGTACAGCACCGTCACCGGGCGGCGATAGCCTCCGTTCTCTTCGCGGTCGATCACGCGCACGCCCTCGAAGCGCACCGCGCGGTAGTACTCTCGTCCAGCCCTGAAGTTGAAGCTGCCGTCAGCGCGCGATGCACTCAGCTCTGCAAGCAGTTCGCCGGACGAGGCCTGCGAGTGGCCCAGCACGCGTCCGGATGGATTCAGCACCTCGTAGACATCCTGCGCGGGCAGGACCAGCTCCGTGGGGTCGACCGTAACATTGTCCTCGGGGTCTTCGGCGTCCTGCACCGCTCCCATCAGCGAGTCCGCGCGGCCGCGCAGCATCACGTCGAAGGCGCGCCGCCGCCCATGCATCTCGTGGCCGATGGCGACCGCCGAAAACAGCGCGGCGCAGAGCAACTCCGCCAGCAGAACTCCGCCGATCAGTTGCCGGCTGAGCGAATGCGTCCTGATTGCCGCGGTGCTCATCGCTGCTGCTCCGGCGCTTCCAGGCGATAGCCGCGCCCGCGCAGGGTGGCGATGGTGGTCTCTTCGCCCACCGCGCGCAGCTTCTTGCGCAGGTTGGAGATGTGCGCCTCGATCACGTTGGAGTGGTGCTGCCAGTTGTAGTCGTAGAGGTGCTCCAGCAGCTCGCGCGCGGAGACGATGGCGCGCGGGCGGAAGATCAGATACTCCAGCAGGCGGTACTCGGTCGGCGACAGGTCGATCAGTTCGCCGGCGCATCGCACCGTCTGCTCCACCGTGTTCAGGCTGATGCGGCCCACGGTCAGCTCCGGCTGCGGCGCGCCCTTGCCGCGGCGGATCAGGGCCTTGGCGCGCGCCAGCAGTTCGCCCAGGTCGAATGGTTTGGTCAGGTAATCGTCGGCCCCGGCGTTCAGCAGCTCCACCACCTGCGCCGGCTGGTCGCGCGCAGTCAGGATCAGGATCGGCGTCATGTCCTTGCGCCGCCGCACCTGGCGCACGATGCTGAGGCCATCCAGGCCCGGCAGCATCAGGTCCAGCAGCAACAGGTCGTAGTGCTTGAACTCGGTGAGCGCAGCGCCGTCCGTACCGTCTTCGGCGCAGTCCACCGCGAAGCCGCAGCGCTCGCGCAGCGCTTCGGCGATGTTGTTGGCCAGCCGGACTTCGTCTTCCACAACCAGCACTCTCATCAGGATTCAATCTACTCTTCCACTTCTGCCTTAATCTTTGCTTAAGCCCATGCTGGCACAGTTAGACTTGGAACGACGGAAAGCACTCCTCGCGCCCGAACGGAAAGCCCGCTTCCGCACGGGTCCACAGGGGGCAGCGGACGGCCAGTGTGCTCCTTGTTTTGCAGGATCGGTACCAATTGAGACTAATGCCACTTCTTCACGCACCTTTGAGTCATCCCCGCCCGCACAAGCGCCTGCTGCAACTCGCCTGTCTCGCGTCTCTGGCGTCGGCCTTTGCCCAGCAGCCTGCCGCACCTGCCGCCATACCGCAGAGTGCGCCTGTTGCCGCGCAGCCGCCTGCCGCAGCCATCACCCTGGACGATGCCATTGCGCGCGCGCGCACCAACGAGCCAACCTTCGCGGCTGCAGTGGCCGCCAGCCGCAATGCAGCGCTCGATCAGTCCATCGCCCGCGCGGCGATGCTGCCCAGCGCCGTCTATAACAACCAGTTCCTCTACACCCAGGGCGGCGCGGGGTTGGTCGTCGATCCGGCAAAGCTGAAGGACCCGCAGCAGCGCAGCGCCTCGTTGCCCCGCTTCATCGCCAACAACGCCGTACACGAATACCTCAGCCAGGCTTCGGTGACGGAGAATATCGGCGCGCAGCAGTTCAATGCCGCCAGCAAGGCATCGGCCGCGCTCTCCGTCGCCACGGCCGAACTTGAGGTCGCCCGGCGCGGTCTGGTTGCCAGCGTCGTCGGGCTCTTCTACACAGCCTCCTCTGCCGGCCGCCGGATCGCGGTGGCACAGCGCGCAGCCAACGAGGCGTCAAGCCTCACCACCCTCACCCAGCAGCGCGAGACGGTCCGCGAGGTCGCCCACGCCGATGTCGTCAAGGCACAGCTTCAGCAGCAACAGCGCGACCGCGACCTGACGGATGCGCGCCTGGAGGCAGACCGCGCCCGCCTCGACCTTGCCGTGCTGCTCTTTCCCGATCCGCGCACGCCCTACACGCTCGCCGTGCCCGATCCGCCCTCGGTGCCCGCGCGCGCCGATGTGGAGGCCGCGCTGGCCAGGAACAATCCTGAACTGGCAAGCGCGCTGGCCGGCTCGCATCTGGCCGACCTGAACGTCACCTCCGCCCGCCTGGGATACCTGCCCGATCTCTCCCTCAACTACTCCTACGGCATCGACGCCGCGCAGTTCGCGCGCTACAACCAGCTTGGCGACCACAACCTCGGCTACTCCGCCAGCGCCACGCTGAACATCCCGCTATGGGACTGGTTCGCCACCCGCGACCGCATCCGCCAGAGCGAGATCAACCGCGACGTGGCGCGCACAGCCCTCACCAACACCCAGCGCAAGCTCATCGCGGACCTCGAAGAGTTCTATGCCGAAGCCGTGGCCGCGCACGATCAACTCGAAAGCCTGGACCTCAGCGTAACCACCGCGGCGGAGGGCCTTCGCCTCACGCGGCTCAGTTACTCCGCCGGCGAAACGCCGATTCTCGAAGTCGTGGATGCGGAGAACTCGCTGACCGCCGCCGAACTAGCCCGCGAGGACGGCATCGTCCGCTACCAGACCGCTCTCGCGAACCTTCAGTTGCTGACAGGAACGATCTAAATGATGAAGCCGCCAAGCCTTCTTCCACGCCTCGCATCGCGCACGCTCCAGCGCCCGGCTATTCTCCTCTGCGCCTCCCTGTTGTTGCCGGTCCTGTTGCTTCCGATCGGCTGCAAGAAGGCCGAGGAGACGCCCGCGCCAGAGGTCGCCGTTCAGGCCGCGCATCCCCAGCAGGGACGCATCTTTGAGCAGATCGCCGCGGACGCCATCCTCTCGCCGCTGGCGCAGGCTGCCATCTCGCCCAAGGTCAGCGCTCCGGTCAAGAAGTTCTATGTGCAGCGCGGCTCGCAGGTCCACGAGGGCGAACTACTGGCGACGCTGGAGAACAGCGATCTCTCCGCCGCCGCGCTCGACAACAAGGGAAGCTACACCGCCGCGCAGGCCACCTTCGAGACGGCAACCAAGGCCACCGCGCCCGAGGACCTGACCAAGGCCCGTCTCGATCTAGCGCAGGCCAAGGCCAATCTCGACCTCGCCCAGTCCATCGTGACCGCGCGCAGCCAGCTCTTCACCCAGGGAGCGATTCCCGGGCGCGACCTGGACACCGCCAAAGCCGCGCTGGTCGAATCGCAGGCCACATACGACATCGCCAAGGAGCATTTTGACTCCATGCAGAGCGTCAGCCACCAGGCCGCGCTCGCAAACGCGCAGGGCAACCTCGACTCCGCCAAGGGAAAGTATCTCGGCGCACAGGCCGAGCTCAGCTACACCGAGATCCGCAGCCCCATCGCCGGCGTCGTCACCGACCGCCCGCTCTTTGCCGGAGAGACCGCGGCCGCCGGAACTCCGCTCGTCACCGTAATGGACACCTCCGCGCTCATCGCCAAGCTGCACATCGCGCAGATGCAGGCCCAGCAGCTCGAGGTCGGCGCCCCGGCCACGCTCACCGTGCCCGGCGTCGCCGAGCCCGTGGCTGCCAAGGTCTCGCTCATCAGCCCCGCGCTCGACCCCGGCAGCACAACCGTCGAGGTCTGGCTGCGCGTGGAGAACGCCAAAGGCTTACTCAAGGCGGGAACGCCGGTGCATGCGTCGATCCAGGGCCGCACCATCTCCAACGCGCTTACCGTTCCCGCGGATGCCATCCAGAGCAGCCCGGACGGAAGCTCTAAGTTCGTCATGGTCATCGCGCCTGACTCCACCGCACACAAGCGCCCCGTCACGCTGGGAATCCAGAACCCGGATGAAGTGCAGGTCCTCAGCGGGCTCACTCCAGCCGACATGGTGATCTCAACCGGGGCCTACGGCCTCGATGAGAACACCAAGGTCAAGATCGGCGCCGCCGAAGATTCCAGAAAGGATGCCGACGACAAGTGAGCCTGCGCGCGCCCAACCCATCCTCGCCCCTGCCGCCCGACTCCTCGTTCTGGCTCGCGCGCATGTCGCGCACCATCTTCTTTCTAGTGGTCGTGCTATCGCTGGCGGGCGTCTACGCGGCGTTTCAGGTGCCGACCGCGGTCTTCCCAGACACCAACTTTCCCCGCGTCGTCATCGGCGTCGACAACGGCGTCATGCCAGTCGAGCAGATGCAGGTCACCATCACCAAGCCCATCGAGGACGCGGTCAACAGCGTTCCCGGCCTGCTCACCGTGCGCAGCACCACCAGCCGCGGCTCGGCCGAGGTCAGCCTCTTCTTCGACTGGAACGTGGACATGTTCCACACCCTGCAACTGGCCGACGCCGCGCTCTCCAAGGTGCGCCAGACGCTGCCTGCCACCGCCGTCATCACCACCAACCGGCTCACATTCGCCACGTTTCCCATCCTCGGCTACGCGCTCACGGCGGACGACCGCGGGCCAGACACTATCTCGCCGACGCGGCTCTGGGAGATCGCCACCTACGACCTGAAGCCGCCGCTGAACCGCGTCGCCGGCGTCAGCACCGTCACCGTGCAGGGCGGGCAGGTGCCGGAGGTCCACATCGTTCCCGACCTCGCCCGCCTACAGAACTCCGGCGTCACCCTCTCCGACCTCGTCAACGCTGTGCAGAACTCCAACGTCATCGAATCGCCCGGCCTCTACCAGGCCAACCACGAGTTGGTCCTCGCGCTGGTCGGGGCGCAGGCGCACGACATCGCCCACCTCGCCTCGCTGGTCGTCAAGACCACCCCCAGCGGCGCTCCAGTGCGCATCTCGGACGTGGCCGAAGTTCACCACGGCACCGAGCCCGTCTACACCACGGTCACCGCCAACGGCGTCCCCTCCGTCCTGCTCAACATCGCCCGCCAGCCCACCTCCAACACCGTCCAGGTTGCCAACGGCGTCGCCGCCGAGGTCGCGCTGCTCAGCCGCACCCTCCCCGCCGGCGTGCATCTCGCCCCCTTCTACGACCAGTCCGAACTGGTGCGCGAGTCCATCGCCAGCGTGCGCGACGCCATCTTCATCGGGCTTGTCCTCGCTTGCATGATTCTCTTTCTCTTCCTGCGCGACTGGTCCAGCTCGCTGGTCGCCGGCATGGTGATTCCTGTAACCGTAGCGGTTACGATCCTTTTTCTCTGGATGATCGGGCAGTCCTTCAACCTGATGACACTCGGCGGCCTGGCTGCCGCCATCGGCCTGGTCATCGACGACGCCATCGTGGTGGTTGAGAACATCGTCGTCCATCGCGACGCGGGCCAGTCGCGCATCGAAGCCATTCGCATTGCACTGCACGAACTCGCCACGCCGCTCGTCTTCTCTACGATTACCCCGGTTGTTGTCTTCCTTCCCCTGATCGCAACAACGGGTGTCACGGGCAGCTTCTTCCGCGCGCTCGCCGTCACCATGACTGCGGCGCTGCTCACCTCGCTGGCCCTCGCCGTCACCTTCACCCCCGCGCTCTCGCTCTCGCTGCTGGGCGTCCGCAAGCCCGCCGGCGGCAAAGCTCGCAGGCCGCTCTTTCCATTCTTCTCCCACGGCAACGCGGTCGACAGCCCCGCCGTGCTCGATGCGGAGCCTTCGGCCATTGCAGCGCTCCCGCCCAATCCGGCTCTCGCAGCCGCTCACGCCGGACACATCGACGGCCCGGTGATGCGGCGCATCCTCAGCGCCCACGCGCGCGCCCTCAACTGGGCGCTCACCCGGCCCATCGCTCTCGCCGCGCTCTGCCTCACGCTTGTCGTCGCCACCTGGTTTGCCTACAACGCGCTCGGCTCCGATCTGCTGCCGGAGATGGACGAGGGCGCCTTCATCCTCGACTACCTCACCCCCGCAGGCACCTCGCTCGCCGAGACAAACCGCATCCTCCAGCACGTCGAGCAGATCCTGCGCAGCACGCCCGAGGTCGAGATCACCAGCCGCCGCACTGGCCTTCAGCTTGGCCTCGCCGCGGTCACCGAGGCCAACTCCGGCGACTTCAGCGTTCGCCTCAAGCCCAACCGCGACCGCGACATCGAAGAGATCATGGCGGACGTCCGCGAGAGGATCAGGAAGTCCGAGCCAGCCCTCGACATCGAGTTCATTCAGGTACTGCAGGACATGATCGGCGACCTCTCCAACTCGCCCGAACCCATCCAGATCAAGCTCTTCAGCAGCGATTCGGCCCTGCTGAACCAGCTCGGCCCCAGGGTGGAGGACGCCATCAAGAAGATTCCCGGCGTGGTCGACATGCACAACGGCGTGGACAACACCATCTCCGGCCCGGCCACCAGCTTTCAGGTCGATCCCGTCCTCGCCGCCCGCCTTGGATTCACGCCCAGCGAGGTTGCAGACGATGCCACCGCAATCCTCGACGGCCTTCCCGCCACCGAGCCGATGATCGTCAACGGCCGCCCCTACACCATCCGCGTCCGCCTGCCGGAAGAGTCGCGCGCCTCGCTCGACTCCATCCAGAACACGGTCTTCAACTCCAACTCCGGCCACACCGCCTCCCTCGGCTCCCTGGCACAGGTCACCGAGCTGCCCCCGCAGAATGAGATTCTGCGCGAAAACCTGCAACAGCTCATCACCGTTACCGGCCGCCTCGAGGGCTCCGACCTCGGCTCCGCCATGCAGCAGGTCCAGGCCACCGTGCAGAATCTCCACATTCCCTCCAGTGTGCGCATCGAGTACGGAGGCACCTACCAGGAGCAGCAGAAGTCCTTCCGCGACCTGCTGCGCGTTCTGGTCCTCGCGCTGGCGCTGGTCTTCGGCGTGCTGCTCGCAGAGTTCCGCAACTTCTTCGCGCCCATTGCCATCCTCTCCAGCTCCGTACTCTCCATCTCCGGCGTGGTCCTCGCCCTGCTCGTCACGCGCACCGACTTCAACGTCGCCAGCTTCATGGGCCTCATCATGGTCATCGGCATCGTCGCCAAAAACGGAATCCTCCTGCTCGATGCCGACGAGAAGTTCCGCGCCCAGGCTGAGATCGAGCTGCTTGGCAACCCGGATGCCTTTGCCAACCGCGACCTGGCCCGCGAGGCCATGCTCCACGCCGCCCAGCGCCGCCTTCGCCCCATCGTAATGACCGCGATTGCGGCGGTCTGCGGAATGCTTCCGCTGGCCTTCGCCATCGGCTCGGGCTCGCAGATGCTGCAGCCTCTCGCTATTGCCGTCATCGGCGGCCTGCTGGTCTCCGTGGTCCTGTCGCTCATCGTCACGCCGGCCATCTACTACCGCCTCACGCGCAGCCGCCACGCCTGAGGCAGCTGCACGCCATCCCGGAGCCGCAGACCGCGTTGTCCAGACCCTGCGCGTCGAGCCGCAGCACAGTAAAACCATCAAATCACATTGCATCAATAACTTACCACCACTCCGGGGGAATGATTCGGTTGCCTTGGCAGGTATGCGCGATCCAGTAATATGCGCGATCCAGTAAAATGAAGATGGAATCAGGGGAAGATCAACGCGACAGGGCGCCAGACTATGGAGTTGAGACAGCTTGGCAATTCGGAGATGTGGCTCACGCCGATCGGCTTTGGCGCATGGGCCGTTGGCGGCGGCAACTGGGCCTTCGCCTGGGGACCGCAGGACGATAACTCATCCATCGCGGCCATCCTCAAGGCCATCGACCTCGGCATCAACTGGATCGACACGGCGGCCATCTACGGCCTCGGCCACTCCGAGACGATCGTCGGCCAGGCGGTCAAGCAGTCGCCGGTCAAGCCATTCCTCTTCACCAAGAGCGGCATGGTGTGGGACGACAAGCGCGGGATCCGGCGCACCCTGCTGGAGATCCGCCGCGAGGTGGAGGACAGCCTGCGCCGCCTCCAGGTGGAGGTGATCGACCTCTACCAGATCCACTGGCCGGTGGAGGACCAGGACATCGAAGAGGGCTGGACCGTTATGGCCTCCCTGAAGCGCGAAGGCAAGGTGCGCCACATCGGCGTATCGAACTTCTCGGTCGAGCAGATGGAGCGCTGCATGAAGATCGCTCCCATCACATCGCTGCAGCCGCCCTACTCGCTGCTCAACCGCTCGATTGAGGCGGAGATCCTGCCCTTTTGCATGGACCACGGGATCGGCGTCATCAACTACTCGCCGCAGGCATCCGGCCTGCTGAGCGGCGCGATGACCAAAGAGCGGGTCGCCAGGCTGCCGGAGGACGACTTCCGGCGCAACGCGAAGCAGTTCCAGGAACCGCTGCTGAGCCGCAATCTGGCGCTGGCCGAGCTGCTGAAGCAGATTGGAGCGCGGCGTGGCGTCTCGGCGGGCGTGGTGGCCATTGCCTGGACGCTGGCCAACCCGGCCATCACCGCGGCCATCGTGGGGGGGCGCAGCCCGGAGCAGGTGGAGGGGGTGTGGCCGGCCGTGAAGTATCGCCTGACTGGCGAGGAAATGCAGGAGATTCAGTCGTTTATGGACGCCAATCGCTGATCCGCTGGTGAGGCGGCGCGGGACTCAGGAGCAGGAATGGCGGGCCGCCCGGCCGCGTCAATTCCATGCTTGGTTACCTTTGCCTAAAAAAATGCAACTTATGTGTCATTGTGCCCAAATGGTGGGTGGCACAATGATCAAGTAGCATAAACTTTGGTAACCATACGGCTCGATAAGGGGCTATTATGGGTTCTCCAAAGGAGGAATCTTGACCGTTTGGCAGAAGCTTGGAGCGAGGGATGCCATCCGGACCGCTGTCCGCTTCCCTCTCAGGCTTGCGCTCCATTTGAAGACAGAGG
>Ga0182017_10002939_pt1 | contig 12764 bp, 14 predicted proteins | sample 712E3DmetaG_FD_120492 | JGI IMG/M metagenome (GOLD analysis project Ga0182017, IMG submission 120492) | Permafrost microbial communities from Stordalen Mire, Sweden - 712E3D metaG | ecosystem: Environmental > Terrestrial > Soil > Wetlands > Permafrost | place: Sweden: Stordalen | collected... | reverse complement strand
GGTACTTGCGCTCCGCCGACTTCGGTCTACGATCCGTGTCGACCCCTCGTTCTTGCGGCATGTACCGAACAAGCTCACACCTGCAGGCCCACGCCTTTCGCTCGCTACTTCTCGCTTGCGGCCTTGCCGCGCTGATCCTGCTCTCGCTGGTCGGCGCTGCCGGCGCCTGCCAGAAAGGCTCGTCCTCGCGCTCGGTCAAGGCGCCGACCCCGGCACCGGTCTCGCGCAGTGGCGGAGGCTCATCGCCGAGCACTAGCGTGCCCGGCCCGGCGCCCAGCGTGAAGGCCTGCCCGGCCTCGACTCGCTACAACCCGAAGACCGGCCGTTGCGACCGGTATCGCTTCTAGTAGCGAGGCTCAGGACTTGCTCGGCGCGCCCGAGCGCGTGGCGGCCTGAACGGACTCCGTGAGCCGCTTCAGCGTGTCGATCACGTGCTCCAGCGGTTGAGTCAGGTTCTTCAGCACGGCGCTCTGCGCCGGCTCGAAGCGCAGCCAGGTCTCGGTCACGGCGCCGCCTTCGTCTCTCGACAGCGCTCTAGAGGGCGGTGCCGGCGTCCGCCGCCTTCCGCTCGCGTATCCATTCGCGAGCGGCCTCGATCGAGGTGAAGACTCCGATCTCGATCTGCAGGTCGGGCTGCAGCTCGACGTAGGCCTGGTACATCCTGGCGAGCCCGAAATCGACTGCAGCTCTCATTACCATCGCCGCGCGGATGCGACCGAATCGAGGCGAGTCTCGTTCGAACAGCTCGATCCGCGCCTGAACGTCTTTGAGCGAGATGTGGCTCCAGTCGAGCTCGCGATGGTCGACGATGACGCTCATCCCCTCCCGGTAGCGAGGATCGGAGAGCCCTTCCTGCGCCCAGGCGTAGAAACCATCGAGCGATGCCTCCCCGCGCGAGGTGACACAGGCGTCTTCTGGGTCGCCGCCCCAGCTGATCTCGTACTCCATGAGTTGAATCTAGGACAGAGATCGGTCGGTGGCAAGCCGCAGACGCCCCGGAGCGCAAATGGTCTTCATCCTCCATCGAAAGAAGTGATCTCTCGGCGTGCTGGGTCGGCGCTGACAAAGGAGGCGGAGGATGCGGAGCGCCGGCGGCGATCTAGAAGCTGAAGCGCACTTTGTAGGTGGCGGAGTTGTTGACGAGATTCGTCTCGCCGCTAACCGGGGCCACGTTGACCTTGATCGAAATGATGTTTGCCAGCTCGGTCACATTGAGGCCCTTGAAAACCACTTCCTGGTAGGCACCGCGATGAATCTGTCCGATCGTCTGACTTCTTTGGAGCGGCTGCGGCTTCTGTTTGATGAGGAGAGTGACCTTGACGTTCCGTTCCAGGAACTGGCCGCCGTTCTCGACGCCGACGACGAAAGCGGTATTCGACCTGAGCCTGATAGTCGACACGATGCCCTGATGAAGCATCCGGTTGCCCGGGTTGACCTTGACATAGGCGATTCCGGTGCCGCGCCCACCCTTGGCTTTCGCTGAACCGCATCCGGTCGCCACCGCGGCGACCAAAAGGAGTGCGCCGGCCAAGGTGACGACCAGCACGATCTTGTCTCTACGTCGGCGAGGTTGGCGGAAATCCCAAAGGCTGTTCATACCGTCGCCCTCCTGTTTCGAGTTAACAACAGGCAGCGGACCTTAACAACGGTCGGCGCATCCAGCGGCATACGGGGCCGGCGAAGAAGGCGAGGGAACTGGAAAAGGCGCATACGGGATTCGAACCCGTGCCGCCGCCGTGAGAGGGCGGTGTCCTAGGCCACTAGACGAATGCGCCTTGCAGAGGCGTCAGTGTAGCGATCGTCTACTGATCTCGTTGTGAGGTGCCAAGGTCTCGAGATCGCGCCTTCTCGCTTTCTCGGGGCGCCGCTGAGCGTGCGAGCCCGGAGAGGACAGTGTTTCCCACACGGCCTCGGAGAGGATCGTGCGCTCAGCGGCGCCAGGCGGCTCCGGGAGGCCAGTCGCGCCTGGCTGCACGGAGCCGCCGCCCGAGGAAGCGAGAATGAGAGGGCGGTGTCCTAGGCCACTAGACGAATGCGCCTTGCAGAGGCGTCAGTGTAGCGGTCGTCTGCTGCTCTCGATGAGGTACCCAGACCTCGAGATCGCGCCTTCTCGCTTCCTCGTGGTGTCGGGATCGAGCCTTCACTACCCGACAGCGGTCGGAGGATCTGCCGTTTCGGCTCGATTTCGGGGCTCAATCGCCGGGCCGGTGTGTCGATACTCGAGTAGACGCGTACCCAGAAGATAATCGCCCCGAGTCAAAATGGGGTAGACGATCCTCTATAACGGCGTTAGGCTTTGACTCCCCCCATAGAAACTGCCGCATGGAACCTATTTTCGAGCAACCGATGAAGACCGTCGTTTTGGTTGATGACGACGATCTCGTGCGCGGGCTCGTCTCGCGCGTTCTCGAGCGCGCGGGCTACCGGGTGCTCGGCGCGACGAGCGGCGAAGAAGGGCTCGAGCTGGTGGAGAGCACGCTGGATGCCGACCTCCTTCTCACCGACGTGACGCTGCCCGGTGAGGTCGACGGACTGGAGCTGGGCCGCCGCGCCCTCGAGGAGAGAAGCGACCTGAAGCTCGTTTGCATGTCGGGCTATGGCAAAGAAGACCTAGCCGAAGAGCTGCATAGCATCGCCTCCACGGCCGTCTTTCTCGGCAAGCCGTTCTCCAACGGCGAGCTGGTCGAGACCGTGAACCGCCTGCTCGACGGCGCTCCCGCGTCGAACGGCAAGGCGCGGGCCGCCGAGTCGGCCTAGGGCTCCTAGACGGCGCTTCCGGCCGACGACTCGCGAACCACTAGCTCGACCGGCAGCATCATCTTGGGCGGAGTCGCCTTGGGGTCGTCGATCAGCGCCATCACCTGCTCGCCGGCGGCGCGTCCGAGCCCGATCTTGTCCTGGCGGATGGTGCTGATCGCCGGGCTGAAGGCGGCCGCGAAGGGTGCGTCGTCGAAGACGATGATGGCGATGTCCTCCGGCACCCTCTTGCCCGCGGCCTTCACCGCTCCGATCGCGCCGACGGCCATCATGTCGCTGGCGCAGAAGACGGCGTCGGGCGGATCGGGCAGAGCGAGCAGGCTCTCCATCGCCGTGAAGCCCGAAGGCTCGTAGAAGTCGCCGCTCTGGATGTAGTCGGAGTGCTGGGTCAAGCCGAGCTCCTCGATCTGGTCGCGATATCCCGTCAGCCGGTCGCGGCCGGGGCGCGTGTAGGTCATGCCGGTGATGGTGGCGATCTTGCGCCGGCCGAGCTCGTGCAGGTGGCGCACCGCGAGCTTGGCGCCCTCGACGTTGTCGGAGATCACGAAGCCGGTCATCGGGCCCGTCAGGTCGAGCTCGACGCCGATGCAGGGAACCTCCGAGCGGACAAGCTTCTGGATCTCGGGGAAGCTGCGGCCGACGCCCATCAGGATCATTCCGTCGACGTGGTGGCGGCGGCAACGCTCGAGGTAGTCGTAGGTGCGGATGCTGCCCGACGGAGTGCCGCCGGTGAAGAAGAGCATGTCGTAGCCGCTCTCGGCGATCACTTCCTTGAGACCGTCGAGAACGTCACCGAAAACCGGATGGTGCAGGTCGACATGGCCCGAGGTATCGAGGATGACTCCGATCACCTGCGACGGCATGTCGGTGACAGCGGCCGTCGAGAGATCGCTCGTCACCTCGAGCTCGCGCACGAGCTTGAGCACGCGCTCTCGTGTCTCGGCGTCGATTCCCGCGTCGCCGCCGAGAATTCTGGTCACGGTCATCACCGAGACGCCCGCCTGGTCTGCCAGTTCGCGAATCGTGGGCATTACCGTCGCCTTTCGAAAGATCGCCGCCGATTTGGTTATCGAGCAACCTGCGCTTCGACTTTAACGAGAGGCGCCTAGTTGGCCGAGAGTGAACCACTGCACATCTCGCGTACTAACTGCGGGGCAGGGATTCGAACCCCGATCACCTGAGCCAGAGTCAGGCGTCCTACCATTAGACGACCCCGCATAGACGAGCGCTGCGATTGTAGCGGCCTCATCGAGGGGTAGCGCGCCTCTCGCACGCGCTCGCTCCCCGCTCCGCCTGCGGCAGACGGTTCGCGAGTCGGCGCTAGCTGTCGCGTGACGCGCGGAAAGCCGCGCCGCACGATTCCCGTACCACCAAATCGGCCGAGAGAATCACAACCGGCGGCTGCGCCGACGGCTGGTCGATGATGCGCATCAACGCCTCGCAGCTCGCCGTGCCGAGGCCCGTCCTGTCCTGGCGAATGGTGGTCAGTGCGGGCTCCATCATGCTCGCGAAGGAGGCGTCGTCGAAGCCGACGATGGCGATATCTTCCGGCACGCGCAGGCCGGCGGCGTGAACTGCCAAGATTGCGCCCAGCGCCATCAGGTCGCTGGCGCAGAAAACGGCTTCCGGTGGCTGCTCGAGCGCGAGCAGGCGCTCCATGCCTGTGTATCCGGACGATTCGTAAAAGTCGCCCTCGATCAGATAATCCTCACGGAAGGGAAGACTCGCTCGCTCGAGGCCCGAACGGTAGCCGAGCACCCGATCGATCCCGGGGCGGCTGTCCAGGATTCCCGTGATCTGGGCGATACGCGTGTAGCCGAGCGCGTTCAGATATTGGACGACCGTTGCGGCAGCTTCGACGTTGTCGGATGTGACGTAGGTGGCCCGGGCGCCGACCAGATCGAGATCGATAGCCACGGTCGGGACCTCCTCCGCGAGCAGGTACAGGAGCTCCGGGTCGGAGCGCGCGAAGCCCATCAAGATGACGCCCTCGATGTTATGCCGGCGGCAACGGGCGACATAGGAGTACTCGGCGCTGAAATCCGCGCCGGCGTGGCCCGAGAAGAGCACCAGGTCGTAACGGCTGGCCACCGCGCGCTCCTCGATTCCCTCGAGTACCTGGGCGAAGAAGGGGTGGCTGAGATCGGGCTGGGAGCCGGTCGTGATTGCGGCGCCGATCACGCGCGGGTACTTCGGCAGGCCTTTCCTGTCGAGCGTCTTTCCCTGGGCGGCGAGGGAAATTGCCCGCTCGCGCACGTCGTCGATGATCGCCTGGTCGCGCCTCAGTATCTCTGAGATCTCTTCGGCCGAGATCCGAATAATCGGCGACTCGGACGGCGGCTGTTTGTCTCCTTTGTCGTTCACGATGCCTCTACCAGTCAGTATCGGTGTTTATCGGCATTGGCGCTCGATATTGATCGAAGCGCTCGATCGTCATTGGCGACTTCGCGCGGAATCCGATCTCCGATCGGGCTCGTGTTCGAGCTCTCTCGACCGGTTCTCTAGCTTTCGCGGCTTCGATCTGTAAATAATCTCCGCCATGAACGAACATCCAGTCACACTCCACGTAATGGACGACCTGCGGCGCTCGCGCCTCACGGTCTTCTTCCGGCCCCTACTCTGCATTCCCCACCTGATTTGGATCTATCTCTGGGGAGCAGTAGTAGGGATCGTCTTCATTCTTAACTGGCTGGTCGCGCTGATCATCGGGCGACCTGCCAAGCCGTTCCAGCGTTTCAATGCCGCCTTCCTGCGTTACACGACCACCGTTTTATCCTTTCTGTTTCTGATCGCAAACCCGTTCCCGGGATTCACGGGTGAGCCCGGCAGCTATCCAATCGAGCTCGAGGTCCCGACGACACCCGAGAAGCAGAATCGTCTGAAGACGTTCTTCAGGCTATTCCTCGTCTATCCGGCGCTCGCGGTTGCCGGGGCACTTCTTTACGTCACCTACTTCGTGACCTTCCTCGCCTGGTGGGCGGCGATGATCACGGGACGGATGCCGCGTGGCTTCCGTGACCTCGGTGCCAACGCAATCCGTTACATCGAGCAGGGTTATGCCTTTGCCCTCCTCGTGACCGGTTCCTATCCGTGCGCAAGTCCGTACGTCGGCATGGCGCTTGGAATGCCGGTCGTAGCCGCGACTCCGGCGGCAATGGAAGCACCGCCCGCAGCAGTGGAAGCACCGGCTGCCGCGGAACAGCCAGCCGCACCCGAGGCGCCCGAAGCGCCTTCCGAAACGTGACAAAAAGCTCTCGTCGCCTGCTGGGGCTCCTGATCTTCGGGGCCCTGGCAGGCGTATGGTTTTACCTCGCCAGCTTGCTCTGGCGGACCTCCGTCCCCGGCAACCTGAAACTGCCGAAGGTGGACATGAGCGCGCTCGTCGGCGCCGGCGAGCTGCATCAAGCCCAGCACTTCACCCTTATCTCCGATCTCTTCGCTCTCTGCGGGTTGTTCCTGCCGATCATCGTGCTTGCGGTCTACGCCAAATACGGCCACCGCTTCATAAGCGAATCGGCGGCGGGCCCGATCGGCACCGGAATGCTTCTCGCCATGCTCGGACTGGCGATTGTCTGGATCTCGATGGCCGTTCCGGGCCTTGCGCAGCTCTGGTGGTATCGCAAGCACGGAATCGTCTCGACCGGTTACGTCAGTTGGATCTTCGGGAGCTGGTTGGGTCTCATTCCCGTGTTCGAGCAGATCTGTCTCACGATCCTGATCGTGATGGGCTTCGCGCGCCTGCTCCGTGACCGTTGGTGGCTCGCCGCGGTGCCTGTTTTCGTCGGGGTACTGACTCTGTTCGTATTCATTACGCCCTACGAGATACCGCTCCAGCAAATCTATGGGCATCCGCAGCTGAAGGCGGCAGGGGGCCGGATAGCGAAGAGAGAAGGTGTCGCGAAGATTCCGATGCGGGTCGAGAACGTCGGCACGATGACCTCCGCGCCGAACGCGTTCACGACGGGGCTTGGTCCAAGCCGCCGCGTAGTGCTCTGGGACACGATCCTCGACGGACGCTTCTCCGAGTCGCAGCTCGAGGTGGTGGTCGCGCACGAGCTTGGCCACCAGAAGCACAACCACCTCTGGAAAGACATCGGTTGGTACGGGCTCTTCGTTCTCCCGATCGCCTTCTTTATTGCGCGTTGGACGCGCAGGCGCGGGGGCATGGCGGTTCCCCTGGCTGTGCCGCTCTTCCTTTTCCTCTGGTTCGCCCTTCAGACGGCGATCACTCCACTCAACAACGCCTACTCGCGCCGGCTCGAGGCCGAGGCGGACTGGACCGCGTTGCAGGCCACGAACGATCCGCAGGCCGCCAAGTCGCTGTTTGTGAACTTCGTGAGCACTACCAGCGAAGACCCCAATCCGCCGGCCTGGGACGTGATGCTGTTCGGCACCCACCCGAGCGAAGAACAGCGAATCGCGATGGTCGAAGCCTGGCAGGCGCAGAACGGCGGCTGATCAGCCCGCGGCGCGCTCCTGCTCTTCGACGGCGAGCAGGCGCTCGGCCTCCAGCGCGGCCATGCAGCCCGAGCCGGCGGCCGTGACGGCCTGGCGGAAGACGGGATCCTGGACGTCGCCGGCGGCGAAGACGCCGTGCAGGTTGGTCGCCGTGGAGTGTGCCTTCGTCTTCAGGTAGCCGGCCTCGTCGTGATCGAGCGAATCGAGAAATAGGCTCGTGTTTGGATCGTGGCCGATGGCGACGAAGACTCCGCCAGCCTCGATCTCCCAAGTCTCGTCGGTCTTGCTGCTGCGCAGGCGCAAGCCCGTGACCTTCCCTGACTCGGCTCCCAGCACCTCATCTACGACGGCGCTCGTGATCAGCTCGATCTTCTCGTTCGAGCGAGCGCGCGCGAGCATGATCGGCTCGGCGCGGAATTCGTCGCGGCGGTGCACGATCGAGACCTTCTCGGCGAAGCGCGTGAGGAAGAGGGCATCCTCCAGGGCCGAGTCGCCGCCGCCCACGACGACGATCTTCTGGTCGCGGAAGAAGGCCGCGTCGCAGACCGCGCAGTAGGAGACGCCCTTGCCCTGCAGGGCGGCCTCCGACGGGCACCCGAGCTCGCGCGCCCTGGCGCCGGTGGCGATGATCAGCACCTTCGCGCGATACGTAGCCTCGCCGGTCTCGACGACGAACGGCCGCTGCGAGAGATCGACGCGCACGGCGTCGTCGGTGACGAATTCCGTCCCGAAGCGCTTGGCCTGTGCGCGTAGATCGCTCATCATCTTCGGCCCGAGCACGCCCTCGCTGTAACCGGGGAAGTTCTCGACCTCGCTCGTATTCATCAGCTGGCCGCCCCAGGAGACGCCCTCGATCACGAGCGGTTCCAGCAGGGCGCGGGCGCTGTAGAGCGCGGCCGTATAGCCGGCCGGCCCGCCGCCGATGACGATCACGTTACGCACGTCGGTATCTGCCACGTTTCCTCCTCGCACCTGTGCTCTACAGACTATTAAACGTAGGCCCGGCCGCTGTTGTTCCTACAGGGGCGAGACCGGATTGAGCGGCGGTGGCGTGTGTTCCTCGGCTGCCTCGGCGTCCAGCGGGCCTTCGATCGCCATGTGCTCGGTTGACTGCTCCAGCTTGCCCTCGAAGCGGTCGATCCTTCGCTCGGCGTCCGAGAACTTCGATTGGGCCCGGCCGAGGTGCGTCCCGACCAGGTCGAAGTCCTCCTTGAAGCGGCCGAAATCCTTCTGCAGCCCCGTAATCTGGGCCATCACTTCCTGGGCGTGCTTCTCGACCTGCAGTCCCCTCAGTCCGAACACGATCACCTGCAGGTAGGCGGTGAAAGTGGTCGGCGAGACCGGGAAGACGCGCTTCTCGAGCGCGTAGGAGTAAAGCGCACCGGTCTTGCCGCAAACCAGCTCGTAGTAGACAGACTCTGACGGGACGTACATGAAGGCGAAGTCGTAGGTCCCTTCGGCCGGGCGGATGTATTTGCTCGCGATCGCGTCGATGTGCGTCTTGAGATCGCGCCCGAAGGCCTTCTCGTGCGTCTGGCGCTCGCCCTCGTCGCTCGCCTCGACGATGCGGTGGAAGTTGTCGAGCGGGAACTTGGCATCTACCGGCACCAGCCGCTCGACGCGGATCACGGCATCGACTCGCTCGCCTCCCTTGAAGCCGTACTGAAGTTGGTAATGCGAGGGCGGGAGCTTGTCGCGAAGCAGGTTCTCGAGCAACAGCTCACCGAAGCCGCCGCGCGCCTTGGGCGGCCTGAGCGCCTGCTCCAACTTGGCGAGATCCTTGACTCGATCGTTCATCTGCGCCGTCGCCTCGCCCAGCTTGCCGAGCCGCTCGTGAATCCTGTTCGTCGTCTCCGACGCGCTCTGGAGGCGGCCGTCCACCTTTGTGTCGAGGTCGCCGAGGCGGCGATCGAGCGTTTCGACGAGCGCCTGTAGGCGCTTGTCGAGATCGAGCTCGCGCTCGCCGCTTTGGCCCTTCCTCCAGATCAGCACCGCGACCAGCGCCGCCGCGCCGACGACGACGAGCACCAGTAAGGCGATGAGCAAATAGATCAGCACGGGAACGGCTCAGAGTAGTCCGCGCGGCGGACATCAAAGAAGTGTTGCGCGAGGGTCTCGCCGCTCGGCTGGATCTTCATCTACAGGTGAGGGCGGCCGCAGTGTTCGCGCAGGAGTTCTGCTCGCTCGTGGCGACCGATCTCTGCATAGGCAACGGCCTCGTACTCCAGCGTGAGCACCGGGACGGCGAGGTCTTCAATCCCCACGACTCGCCGCTGTTCGGCCGGATCGGCCGGCGTTCCCCACGAGCCGTTCGGCTCGCGCTTCTGCAGGGCTCCGATCAATTCGATCTCGATACCCTCGATCGCGTAACTACCCAAGAGAGAGCGCATCTTTTGAGACTCAGTCCAGCGTGGCGGAGAGGCACAGTAAGCGGCCAGGGCTTCGGCCGCTCTCCACGCTCCGGCCTCGTCTGTCTGAACGTCGATGTCATGCGGCTCGACCGGCACTCCTTGCAACAGGTGGGCGGTGCTTCCTGTCAGCGCCCAGTTGATCTCGTCCAGAGGCAGGCGGGCGACGAGTACGCGCAACGCCGACAAATGAGCGGCTGATAGAGAACCCATCTTTGCCCTCGCGATCGGTGATACTGGCGAATCGCCGTCGAATCATGCCGGGGAAGGGACTTGAACCCTTACGTCCGAAGACACCCGATTTTAAGTCGGGCGCGTCTACCATTCCGCCACCCCGGCGCACGCCAATCTGGTGCAACTACGAGCATAGACCGTAGTCGGTCGAAGGCGGCTAGGGCGAGCTTTCGGCGGCGAGCAGTGCGGCGCCATCCAGGATGTCCAGCTCGCTGGCCTCGATCGCCTCGAGCGCGAAGACGTCGAGCAGCTCGCTGCAGACGATCGCGCCGGCGACGATCACCGGGGCGCGCTCGGGCTCGAGCGCGGGCACCTGGCGGCGCTCGGCGAGCGGGAGCGCGGCGAGACGGGCGAGTTGCTCGCGAACCGCCTGGCGAGAGACCGAGTAGCCGTGGACGCGCTCGCGGTCGTATTCAGGCAGGTTCTGGTCGAGCGCGGCGAGAGTGGTGATCGTACCCGCGTTGCCGATTGCGGCGTTCGGCTGCTGTAGCACGCCCGCGGGAATTTGCTCGGCCAGCAGCTCGCGCACGGCCGTGGCGCAACGATCGAGCTCCGCCGCGCTGGGCGGATCGGAGTGTAAAAAGCGCTCGGTCAGGCGCACCGCGCCGATGTCGAGGCTGACGTAGAAGCTGTATCCCGCAGCGTCTCCGAGCACCAGCTCGGTCGAGCCGCCGCCGATATCGACGACGAGCACGGAGTGCATCAGCGAGCGTCTGTAGGTAGCGCCGCGGAACGCCAGCAGCGCCTCGTCGTTCCCGGAGAGCAGCTGTACTTTGAAGCCAAACCGGCGTTCGATCTCGCGCAGGAACTCGCCACCGTTCGAGGCGTCACGAAACGCGCTGGTGGCGACCACCAGCGTTGACGTGACGCCGAGCCGTTTGACGATCTCGCGATAGTCGGAGAGCGTCTTCTCGACGCGCTCGATACCGGCGGCGGAAAGGACGCCGCTCTTGTCCACGCCTTCGCCCAGGCGGGTGATCACGCTGCGGCGCTCGAGCTCCTCGAGCGAGCCGCCCGAGACCTTGGCCACGATCAGCCGGGTCGTGTTGGTGCCTATATCGATCGCTGCAACCGGCACCGGCGCGTCACTTGCTCGGAATGAAGGATCGGGCCCGCGTCAGCACGGACTCGGCTTCGGAGAGTGCTTCGTTTACCAGGCGCAGGCGCGTTCGTGCTGTGGTGAGCTTCTCGACGCTGGCCTGCAGGCGCTCGAAGGCTTTTCTGGCCGCCGCGAGCTCTTCGTTGGTGCGCTCGCCGGCGCGCGAGATTCGCTGCAGTTCGACGCTGAGCGCATCCTTGAGGCTCTTCAGGGCTTTTTTCGTCTCGAGCGCGCGCACGAGCACGAAAACTGCGCCGGCGACGAAGGCGACGAGCAAGACGGCGAGCGCGATCCAGAAAGCGGTCACTAGGGCGATGCTAGCAACCCGCTTTGCAGGAGCCTGGCGGGGCGGTGCAGTTTCGGCACGAAGTCGGCTCTGCGAGGTGCGTTTTCTTTCGCGGCGGGACGGTACTCTGGAACCACCCCGCGGGCGGGTGGCATTGAGCGCCAAGCGAAACGAAGCACTCCACCGCCTGGCCGCGCTCGGCGGCACGATGCGTCGTCCTCGGTCGCGCCCGTAGCCTCCAGCTACGAACGCGACGCTGCGTCCTAGCCTCGCACTCACCGATCGCACCCAGTCGACGGGTCTTCATTCCGCTTGGCGCTCTTGGTGGAGGGCCGCGAGAGATGTTGCCGTCAATCGCCTGTTATCCGTCGCTCGCTACCCTCGCCGAGCAGTGATGCGCCTAAAAGAGCCATCTGGCGCTACAATTAGCGATGCGACGCGGGGTGGAGCAGTCAGGTAGCTCGCCGGGCTCATAACCCGGAGGTCGCAGGTTCAAATCCTGCCCCCGCTACTGGAGAAGCCCTGGAAACGGGGCTTCTCTGTTTACTACAGCGAGATCGGGCTCGAGAACTTTTGCCCGACTTTTGGCTCAACGGAAAACAACATCGGGGACACAGGCCTGACTGACGGTGCCGAGAGAGTCCGCTTTGGGCCAGCGTTCGAGAATGTCACCTGAGCCGCAGCGGATGAGCTGAGGTTCGCAGCGCGGTCACTTGTAGTACTGCGGCGCTGTCGCACCGTTCGAACGGGTAGCCAAGACCCGAAGCCTTGCGCCCGGCTTCACGATCGGCTCGCCTTCGATGACGTGCCACGTGTGGCGCAGATTTCGGGCCGCGATGCAGTCACCTTTGCGCGGGCAGGGCGGCCAACGCCACCTCTCGGTGAAGGTCACGATCACCGCTGGCTCGTGCGTCCGGGCGGGATGGACGCTCGTCTGGCACGTCCCACGGAATGGCTTCGCTCCCGGTGCGCCGTCGGGGATCGAGCACTGTCGCTTGCCGGGCACCGCCGGGAAGATCGAGAAGAGGCGATTCGAGGAGCGGGCAACCTGCACCTCGTGGTTGCGGGCGATGATTGCTGCCGCAGGGCCGCCTCCGAACGAGTTCGTCGGCTCCGTCGCCTTCTTCCCAGAGCTACCGCAACCGGAGGCAACGAGGACGCTGGCGATCGCCGCGACTGTCGTAGCTACTACACGCATTCAAACCTTTATACGGCACCGGGACGCTTTCCTGTCACAAAGTCACCGCAGGCGTTGCGGGTGCTAGAACTGTCGCCTAGGCCACGGCTCGATACCTTACGCCGGCTAGCCGACTAGCGATTCGATCTGCTTGGCGAGCTTGCTCTCGATCTCTAGATTCCAGGCCATCTCGGCCACGTCTACAACGAGGAACAAGTCGGACAACAGCAATGTCTCCAACGCCGCCACGCCGAGATGCTCCAACCACTTCCCGATCCCGATCCGGACCGTAAAGTCGTTCGAGTCGCCAGAGACCAGGATCGACAGGGCACGGTCAGCGGCGAT
>Ga0182017_10002938_pt1 | contig 12765 bp, 9 predicted proteins | sample 712E3DmetaG_FD_120492 | JGI IMG/M metagenome (GOLD analysis project Ga0182017, IMG submission 120492) | Permafrost microbial communities from Stordalen Mire, Sweden - 712E3D metaG | ecosystem: Environmental > Terrestrial > Soil > Wetlands > Permafrost | place: Sweden: Stordalen | collected... | reverse complement strand
TCTTTTACATGAGTTTGGCTCCATCTTTCAAATGCAATAGGTGCTCTTAATAAAGAATCTTTCAAAAGCGTATTTGAATATTCCCCGGCTGAATTATTCATTATTGAAACAGCAAAAATTGCTGCTACCAATGCAGATATGAATAGAAAAGACCGAATAAGAAACTTATTGTAGTTTCTCCGTAAGTAGAAAGCGCCATAGGCTTGATTGCGCCCGGCAAATATAATGTCATCCATGCTTATGACATTCATATTACTTTGAGAGTTATAAATTGTTTTCATAATTAATACAGTTTAGAATTTGAAGATGTACCTTAATTTTTTTGTTAAAATCTCGTTGTTTTCTATTTCTAAGGCCTTGTTTTTACTGTTGTTTTTTCCGGAAGTACACTTTAATAATTTGACTTTGAGATATCTCTGATTATTAAGCAATGTGCAAAAGGTATGCCAGGACTGTCGTTATAAATGATATTTTAGTTTTTAAAGAAAATATTTATGGTATTGGTTTTGATTTCTTCGCTTTAATATTTATTTTGTTGTCCTATTTTTTCACGTATTTACAATGGTATAAGGAAAAGATGAAAACCAAAAGTTTAATTTTTGCACTGTTTTTTATCATCGAAAGTAATTTTTGTATAATGGCTCAGGTAAGTTATGGAGGGAGGCCATTTACACTCAACAATGTAAATAATAACACTTACCTTAAATCTCTTCAAACCAAAAATATTGTTTATCTTTCTTATATTAATAATGAACGTGAAAAGTTTCTGGCAGATTCTATTTGCACGATGAATGGAATTGCTAAGCAGAAGTTTTATGGAAAAGGAATTGATTTGGATATCAATATAAAAGACAAAACAAGCCCAATATTGCTTGAGAATGGCAATAAGCTGTGGTTGTATAATATCCGTTCGGCAAATGCTTATGCAATGCAATTTTACTTTGACCGGTTTAAACTTCCAAAAGGTGCTACCTTATTTTTCTACAATGAGGAAAAAGATATGATATTGGGAGCTTTTACAGAAGAAAACAATAATATTAACCTCGATTTTGGAACACAATATATTAAAGGCAAATCAATATATATTGAGTATATGGAACCAGTTAATCCCGAGTTTAGTGGTGAATTACATATTTTTAAAGCGATTCATGTTTTTAAAGATGTATTTAAAAGTGGCCCTTATGGACAAAGTGGCTCCTGTAATATCGATGTAAAATGTCCTTTAGGTGATGGCTGGCAAAATGAAATTGCTTCTGTTGCCTTAATATTATCTTATAACTCTCATTTTAATTATGCATCATGGTGTAGCGGTGTCTTGCTTAATAATACTGCAAATGATGGAAGGGCGTTATTTTTATCTGCCAATCATTGCTGTGATACAACACGTATGCCAGAGGGGTATCCCAGGCAGAGATTTGATTATACAACCTGGGTGTTCCTATTTAATTACCAAGATACTATTTGTGATGATTATACCTCATTTAAATATCCGACTAACTCTGTATACGGTGCTAAATTTTTAGCTTCGGATTTTCATTATTCAACAACTTCAGATTTTCTGCTATTGGAGTTAAATGCCAGTAAAGAAGCATTAAGTTATTATGGTATTGCATATGCCGGATGGGAACGAAATGACAATAACTCATCAGCATCACCATATATTGTTTGTATCCATCATCCAAACGGTGATGTAAAAAAAATTTCAAAAGATAATAATGCTCCCGGCTCTAATTCCCTTGGAAGGGCAGAGGAGTATTTTTGGGAGGTGGTTTGGAATTTTGGAACCACTGAATATGTTTCGTCCGGTGCACCCTTATTTAATTCCAATCACCGAGTTATTGGACAACTTTACAGTGGTTCAGCAGATTGTTCAACCCCAGATGGATCCGATGATTTTGGCAAATTATCATTTTCATGGAGCACTGGAAATTTGGGCAAATGGTTAGATCCTCAGAATACTAATGCCAGTTTTGTTGATACTTATAAACCAAATGACACTATACCGGCGGTTCCGAATAGTCATTATTTGATTAATCCGAATCCATCTAATGGTAAGTTTTATATTGTTCTCTCGGATAGAACTACTCAAAAACTTTTATCCATTAAAGTTGTGAATAGTATAGGAAAAGTAATTATAGAAACCACTAAAACTGTATTATCCAATAATGAAATTGACCTATCAAATCAACCTAAAGGATTGTATATAGTTATCATAAACAACGGGGAAGATATAGTAACTGAAAAATTAATATTGCTATAACATTAGTACCAAAACAAGATCATGACTTGAAAATGCATAAGTGTAAAATAATTATATCGGTTATGATATAAAAAAAATGTATTTTCATTGAACAAATTGAATAAATAAGTTAATTTAGTTTTTCATAAATATTAAGGAATTATTTTTAACCCAAAATATTGATTTATGAATAATATATTTATTAAAAGCGATACAGAGGGCAAGACTCCTTTAATTGACTTTAAAACATCTGGTGAATTAAAACTTGAAGGTAGCTCTTTTCCGGAAAATCCTGTCGATTTTTATGAACCTTTGGTTAATTGGATCAACGATTTGAAAAAAGAATTGCCTGGAACAATAACCATGACTATAAAGCTAGAATATTTCAATACCGCCTCAAGTAAGTTGATCCTCTATATGTTTAAATCGCTGGAAAGTATTCATCTCAGTAAAGCAAGTGCTGTGAAGATTTTGTGGCTATATAACAAGATTGATACGGATATGCTGGAGTCTGGCAAAGATTACAAAAGCATTATCAGTGTTCCATTTGATCTGGTAGAATACGCATAATTTTTTTTACTAAGTATTCGTAGTACAAAAATTTCACAATCAAGATTAAAAATATTTGATGTAAATATTGTTCGTTAATACCTGTTTTTTTATGTTAGGGCAGCTTCCTTAAATTGATTTAACGTGTTTTTAATGAATTAAAACCTTCAGGTAATTAAAGTATCCCAAAATAAACTAATTTTGCTACCTGTAAAATTTTTGTCAATAAAATATCATTCATAATGAGTATTATCAATACATTCCTTCAAAAATTTGTAGGTACCAAAGCACAACGGGATTTATCAGAAATACAACCATTTGTAGAAACTATTAAGACAGCCTACCAGGAAATCGTTAATCTGTCGAATGACGAGCTAAGGGATCGCAGTCAAAAGCTAAAAATCCAGGTAAGGGAATATATTCGACCAGACGAGGAAGAGATTGCAGCTTTGAAAGCTAAGGCCGAAAGCGACGAAACCCCTGTAGATGATGTAGAAAAAATTTATACCCAGGTAGATAAACTTGAAAAAGAATTAGATCAGAAAATTGAAAGAATTCTCACCGAGATATTACCTCCGGCATTTTCTATTGTTAAAGAGACAGCCCGTAGGTTCAAAGAAAATGAAAGGGTAATAGTTACCGCTAACGATTTTGATCGTGATCTTGCTGCTATTAAAGATAGCGTGCTTATTGAAGGTGATAAAGCCATTTATCTTAACCATTGGATGGCCGGAGGAAATGAGATTACCTGGGATATGGTCCATTACGATGTTCAGTTGTTTGGGGGTGTCGTTTTGCATCAGGGAAAAATTGCCGAAATGGCTACTGGGGAAGGTAAAACCCTTGTTGCAACTTTGCCAGTTTTTCTCAATGCATTGGCCGGTAAGGGCGTTCATATAGTAACTGTAAACGATTACCTTGCCAAACGTGACTCGGAATGGATGGGGCCTATTTATGAATTTCATGGATTATCAGTCGATTGCATAGACAAGCACCAACCTAACTCCGACGCTCGCCGCAAAGCATACTATTCAGACATTACATTTGGCACTAATAATGAGTTTGGTTTTGACTATCTTCGGGATAACATGGCCTTCAGTCCGCTAGATCTTGTTCAGCGAAAGCATCACTATGCCATCGTGGATGAGGTTGACTCTGTATTGATCGACGATGCCCGTACCCCATTGATTATTTCGGGCCCTGTTCCCAAAGGTGAAAACCAGCTTTTCGATGAACTTAAACCGCGCGTTGAGTTACTGGTTAATGAACAACGCAAGCTTGTAACACAAATTCTTGCCGAAGGTAAAAGCATAATTACCAAAGGCGATAACGAAAAAGGCGGATTGTTTCTGTTGCGTGCTTTTAAAGGATTGCCCAAGAACAAAGCCTTAATTAAATTTCTCAGCGAACAAGGCATGAAGCAGCTCCTGCATAAAACCGAAAACTACTATATGCAGGAAAACAATAAAAACATGCATATCGCCACGGATGAACTGTTTTTTGTGATTGATGAGCAACAGAACTCAATTGAACTTACTGAAAAGGGTATAGATTTAATTACTTCCAAATCAGAGGACCCTCACTTTTTCATACTGCCTGATATTGGGAGTGAAATTGCAGAATTGGAGAAGGCAAACCTTTCTCAACAAGCTAAATTGACTAAAAAAGACGATTTGCTTCGCGACTATGCCGTCAAATCCGAGCACATTCATACAGTTAATCAATTACTTAAGGCTTATACTTTATTTGAAAAGGATGATGAATACGTAGTAATCGACAATAAGGTAAAAATTGTTGATGAACAAACTGGCCGTATCATGGAAGGCCGCCGTTATTCTGATGGTTTACATCAGGCCATTGAAGCCAAAGAGCATGTAAAAGTAGAAGCTGCTACGCAAACCTTTGCCACCATTACATTGCAGAATTATTTCCGTATGTACCACAAACTTGCCGGTATGACTGGTACTGCAGAAACAGAAGCTGGTGAGTTATGGAACATCTATAAACTCGATGTTGTGGTAATCCCCACCAACGTATCCGCTATTCGCAAGGATAACGAGGACTTGGTTTACAAAACCAAACGTGAAAAATACAATGCAGTAATCGACGAAATTGGCAATTTGGTTAAGAATGACCGGCCAGTACTGGTAGGTACTACCTCGGTTGAAATTTCGGAATTGCTTAGCCGAATGCTGAAGCTTCGCGGCATTAGGCATAATGTACTGAATGCCAAGCTGCATCAGAAAGAAGCTGAGATTGTAGCCGAAGCCGGCCATGAGGGCACCGTGACCATTGCCACCAATATGGCAGGTAGGGGTACTGATATTAAATTAACTCCAAAGGTTCGTACAGCTGGAGGTCTGGCAATCGTTGGTACGGAACGTCATGAGTCTCGCCGTGTTGACCGTCAGTTGCGTGGTCGTTCGGGCCGTCAGGGAGATCCAGGATCTTCGCAATTCTTTGTTTGTCTCGAAGACGACCTCATGCGCCTTTTTGGTTCTGATCGTATTGCAGGTTTGATGGATCGTTTGGGGCTAAAAGAAGGCGAAGTGATTCAGCATTCCATGATTACAAAGTCGATTGAACGTGCCCAGAAAAAGGTTGAAGAGAACAACTTTGGAATACGTAAGCGATTGCTTGAATATGACGATGTGATGAACTCACAGCGTGAAGTAGTCTATACTAAGCGTCGTCATGCCCTGTTTGGCGAGCGCATTAGTCTCGATATTGCAAACATGATGTACGATGTTATCGAAAAAATTGTTAATGATTACCATTCAAGTAATGACTACGAAGGATTTAGCCTTGAACTCATAAAAGAATTTTCACTCGAAGCTCCAATGGAGGAACAAGAGTTTATAAAACTTGATAAAGAGGCCATTGTAGAACAAGTTTTCAAAATAGCACAGGAAACGTATAAACGCAAATCCGAAGCTATAAGCAAGCAGGCTTTGCCTGTTATTAAAGATGTTTACGAGCACCAAGCCGCTTTGTATGAAAATATAGTGGTTCCTATCACAGATGGGGTTAAGGGTTATAACATTGTCACTAACCTTAAAAAAGCTTATGAGACCCAATGCCGCGAATTAATCCGTTCATTTGAAAAGACAATCATTCTATATGTGATTGAAGAAGCCTGGAAAGAACAGCTTCGGGAACTCGACGATCTCAAACAATCGGTACAAAACGCCACTTATGAACAGAAAGACCCATTGCTGATTTACAAATTCGAGTCATTCGAACTATTCAGGATAATGGTTGAGAAGATGAACCGCGATATTATATCGATTTTAATGAAAGGTCAGTTGCCTATCACTGAACCAAGCCAGGTTCAGCGGGCGCAAGCTCCTAAGCGTCTTGACCTGAGCAAATACGAAACCAGTAAACGCGATGTTTATGGCACCGGTGGCAATGGACAGCCTGGTGGCGACACACGTGAGCCTCAAAAAACGCAACCTATACGCGTTGAAAAGAAGGTAGGACGCAACGAACCCTGTCCGTGCGGTAGTGGTAAGAAATTTAAGAACTGTCATGGGGTGGCAGTGGCTTAAAATAAAGCCGGATCAAATTTTTGATCCGGCTTTAATGTTTAATGAAAATGAGGTGATAAGCTTATTTTAGCTTTAAAACTTACAATTGAAATCAAAATTGACAGCAGACCTTTCTTTTATTATTTGAATTGAAAGACTATTCTTTTCTTTACAGATACTATCTCCTATTGAAATATAGTTCCAGAAACCGTCTGAATACCTATCAGAATAAGGAATATTATATTCCAAGTTGACTTCTTTTATAGTAATCATCTTTGTTGCATGATTTCTTTCGTCTATATACTTGTTTGTTATAATACCTTTTATCTTCATTGGTTTAAGCTTATTTTTACAATAATTGCCACAACTAAAAAGGATTATAACAAATGAAAAAGTAAGTATTTTGTTCATACTTTGATTATTATTAAAAAGCACACCACGCTGGCACACTCCTCGCTAGCTGGGTTATAGCACTTTGCGACATAGCGTCTTTGCGAGAAATTTTCTATACAATCTTTTTTCCTTGTAAATTGTGAAGTAATAACTATTTATTCTTCTTTACTATCTCCGCCAATTTCTGGTAATGTTTCTCCGAAACCGGAGTTAAGGGTAAACGTACTACATTTTGTATAAGGTTTTGCATATGCATTGCAGCTTTAACACCAGCGGGGCTTCCTTCAGTAAACAGGGCACTGATCAACTCAAGCATAGAGAGGTGTATTTTACGGGCCAAAGGAAAATTGCTACCTAATGCTTCTTCTACCATCATAGAAAAATCCTTAGGAAAAGCATTGGCTATTACAGAGATTACACCAACTGCACCTAACGAAATCATTGGGAAAGTCAGGGCATCGTCTCCTGAAATTACTTCAAAGCCTTCGGGTTTATCGCGTAAAATTTCCATAATTTGTTGCATATTCCCTGAAGCCTCCTTAACCGCTACCAGGTTTTTGAAATCAGTTGCCAGCTTTACTGTTGTTTCAGCACACATGTTTGTACCTGTGCGACTAGGTACATTATACATGATTACCGGTAAAGGGCTTACTTTTGCTATGGCTTTGTAATGTTCGTACAGGCCTTGCTGATTTGGTTTGTTATAATAAGGGACAACTGACAGAATACCGTCAAGGTTGATAAGATTCGTCGTTTTTATACTTTCAATTACGTCCATAGTGTTATTGCCACCAATTCCAACAACAACGGGAACACGCTTGGACGCAGCTTTTAATACCGTATTAACCACTTCAGTTTTTTCGCTTTTGTTTAGGGTAACTGATTCGCCTGTAGTTCCTAACACAACAATGTAATTCACTTTTCCCTTAATACAGTGTTCAACCACTCGTTCCAGTGCAGGGTAATCAATACTGTAGTCGTTGTTAAAGGGTGTTATTATAGCCACTCCTGTGCCGGTAAGTCTTGTATCAGACATGTAATTATTAATTATGGTTTTGTGGATGTAAAAATAATTCAAATTTCGAAAAAGCAAATGGGAATTCCGTTTCTACGTCAAAATGTTAATAAATTTATGTCGGAAGGGTTTCAAGTATCGCGGTGTTATTTACTATGCAGATTTTACCTTATTTATGAGGTTTACGTAATTTTTAATATGCTCAAGGTATGTCTCCAGTTTTTTTTCGTTTTTGATGTCAAACATTAGGTCGTAGCTATTGTGATTGTTAGTTAAACGGCCAACCTTAAATTTTGATTTCGAGAGCCGGCTAATATATTCAATAGGGAAAAAATCGGTCAAACTCAAATCAAGAAGCACATCGAATGGCTTATCAATAAAGTCGTTAACTACAGGTGATTTGGGAATCCTAGACCAACTCAGTTCTTTTCGGGAGAAGAGGTTGATGCCTTTCCAAAATAAAAAACTTTCCGGGACGATTTTCGCATCGATATATCCCAGGACATAGATCTGAATTTTGTATTTACCAAGATAACTCAGAAAAAGCTTGATTTGTTCAAAACTGGCCTGATCTGTTGGGGTAAAAAGAATTCCTGCTGTTTTGGCGGTTTCGAAGTTATGTGTCTCACGAATCCTTTTAAAATGACGTAATTGTTTGTTTAAAATACGTTTACCAGCCTTTTGTTTGAGGTTTCTCACAAAATCCACAGTATATATTTTATTTTTAAAACGGGTGTAAAGTTGAGAAAATCTTCATAATTATTCAATCATTTTTAAAAAATCGTTTTCGGAAATAATTGGAATGTTTAATTTTTGTGCATTTACGAGCTTGTTGGGTCCGATCTTTTCGCCGGCAACAATAAATGCAGTTGAAGCAGATACGGAATCGACTCTTTTACCGCCATGAAGTTCAACTAATTGCTCCAATTCTTTTCTTCGTTGAGGAGTAGAGAATATGCCGCTTACCACAATAGATTTTCCTTCAAGAACGTTTGATATTGTTTTATCAGAGCCTTTGGCTATGGCCATTTGAAGTCCCTTTTTTCGAAGACGTTCAATGATTGCCAGATTACGATCATTTGCAAAATAATCAGATAAGCTTTTTGCGATGACCTCCCCAATTTCGTCCACCTGTATTAAATCTTCAACAGATGCCGATTTAAGCGCATCGATGTTTTTGAAATTAATTGCTAATTTTTTTGCAACAGTTTCTCCTACATTGCGGATTCCCAACGCGTACAAAACCCTTTCAAATGGAACTTTTTTTGAAGTTTCAATGCCATTGAGGATATTCTGTACAGTTTTTTCCCTGAAACTGGTTTTTCGCGGTTTGGCACTATCATCTGTTTGGATAATCTTTTCTATTCCCAATAAATCCTGAAAAGTTAAATCGTACAAATCCGCAATATTTTTTAACAAGCCCTTATCATAAAGAGTTTCCACCTTGCCTTCGCCCAAACTATCAATATTCATGGCATTACGACTAATGAAATGTTCAATCTTTCCCTTAATTTGAGGTGGACAACCATTTTCGTTGGGACAGTAATGAGCTGCTTCACCCTCGCGCCTTATTAAAGGCGTATTGCATTCAGGACAGTTTTTAACAAATTGGACTTTGAGACCCTCAAGTGGTCTATTGTCTTGATTTACGCCAAGAATCTGTGGAATAATCTCGCCTGCTTTTTCAATTAAAACAATATCGTTGTAATGCAAATCGAGTAATTCTATCTGATCTGCATTATGTAAAGAAGCCCGTTTTACAGTGGTTCCGGCAAGTTGAACAGGTTCCAGATTTGCAACTGGGGTAACCGCACCTGTCCGTCCAATTTGAAAATCTATAGATAATAAACGAGTCTCCGCTTTTTCGGCCTGGAATTTATAGGAAATAGCCCAACGTGGTGTCTTTGAGGTAAATCCAAGCTTTTCCTGTTGAGTCAATGAATCGATTTTGATTACAATTCCGTCGATATCAAAAGGAAGTTTTTTTCGCTCAGTATCCCAATAATTGATAAAATCGAATATTTCGTCGATTGTACTGCAATTTTTAATATATTCTGAGATTTTAAAACCCCAATTACGAGCTGTTTGTAAATTTTGATAATGAGAATAGGAGGGAAGTTTATCTCCGATCAGGTAATAAAGAACACAGTCGAGATCACGTTTTGCCACTTGTGAAGAATTTTGAAGCTTCAACGTACCAGCCGCAGAATTGCGCGGATTAGCCAGGGGTGGTTCACCGTTACGGATTTTTTCCTGGTTCAAAAAGTCGAAAACTTTACGAGGCATGAAAACCTCACCACGTATTTCGAATATTCTTGGAAAGTCCGATCCATTCAATTTGAGCGGTATACTTCTAACAGTTCTTATGTTGGTGGTCACGTCGTCACCTTTAGTACCATCACCGCGGGTAACGGCATGTTTTAGTTTTCCGTCTTGGTAAGTAAGGCTAATGGCAATACCATCGTACTTCAGTTCGCAAACGTATTGGTAGGCTTCATTGAGTGCTTTTCTGACCCTCGCGTCGAATTCTCTTAACTCGTCCGTATTATATGTGTTTCCGAGGGAAAGCATAGGGTATTTATGCTCAACCTGCCTGAATTCCTGATTAATATCAGTTCCTACCCGTTGTGTAGGGCTGTTTTCATCGTAAAATTCAGAAAATTCTTTCTCAAGGCTTTCCAGTTCCTTCATCAGTTTGTCAAACTCATAATTGCTGATGACTGGGGTAGAAAGTATAAAATATAAGTAGTTATGCCTTTCGAGTTCGTCCCTTAAAATTTGGATACGTTTAATAGCCTGTTCACGGGTCATAGAGTAATATTATATCATTCAGCAAATATAGTAAATAAGAGAGTGGAAGAAATGACTATACCTCAGAAATTATTTTTCTAACCTATTCAATATTTCCCCGGCCTTTGCATTAAATATACTATTTGAGCTTTTTATTTCGGAAAAGATGATGATTGCTTCGTTCAGGTTGCCGAGTTTTACGTAGCATAGTCCTTTATACCAATCTATATAAGGTTTGAGAAGGAAATGTTGGTCGATGTTATTAAAATGAATGATAGCTGCGTCTGTTTGGTTAAGTTCCATGTCACAGATACCAGAGTAAAATTGTGCAATAGAATAATAGTTTGAATTCGGAGATATGTAATTTAATAACTTATGAGTATATGAATAATTTCTGTTTACATACTCATGGAAAGCCTTTTCCAATAATGGTTCCGGAAGGTTTTGGGGAATAGGGAACACAATGCTCGTATGTAAAGGGGCGTAAAACTGGCGGAATAGCTCTTCGTTGCCTTTGTTTTTTAAGTGAAATACTATAGTTGTTAAGGTTAAAAGCAATACTATGGAAGTGGCTACTATCCATACAAATCTATTGGAATAATTTCTGATAGAAGACTGCCGATTGACTGTCCTTTGCTTTTTAGAATGTTTAAGCATCTCCAGGTAGGCAATGTCTTCGTGCCATAAGTGTTTATCCTTGACCTCATCATCTTGTAATAAATTATTTACATCAGGTTTAGATGGGATAGAATTTTTACAGTCCGCAGGTTTTTGGAAATAAAACGCTGTATGAGTATATGGTTCCATCCTTGAGCGGCCTAACTGGTACGACTGTTTATTTAGCAACGGGATATAAGCATAACCTATTCCTTGAAATAAAACTCGTGATATTATTTCATTGCAGGTCATGAATTTAACAGTTGTAATATTTTAATTTCGAGCTTAACGATTATATTATAAGCTAAATTACCAAATATTTTGCAATTAAAAATGACTATCAATCAATAATTTTATCCGATGCTTAAATTATTTTTCAATATTAAGCATTATATAAGTGGGGTTGAAACATTTTAACTTATATAAACTCTATTATGGATATGTATCGGGAAATAATCTTGTTAAAAAAAATGTTAGGATTAGTCAAAAATTATATCTTTGTTTTAACCTATCAATATATTGATGAAACAATTCCCCCTAGTAAATATTTTTTTAATATTTTTATTTTTACAAGAATATAGTACTGCTCAGATAAGCGAAAATGCGGTTCCGTTTAGCATCACATTAAAGCTAAAGCCAGTCACAGAATATGTTCAAATGCCTTCGTTTGATAAGGCCTTACTATTGAACGAAGATAATAATCAGTTAAAAAATGATAAACATTATCGTTTTGCTAAGATGTTTAATGTTAATCTTCAACCCTATAATTCCGGTGTATGGGAAACAACTGACAAAGGACGGATTTGGCGGCTTGGTATTCGATCAATGGCGGCGTATTCTTTGTACTTAGTATTTGAAGAGTTTAAGCTTAAACAGGGTATAAAGCTATTTGTTTATAATGAAGATATTTCCAATTTTGCGGGTGCATTTACTAGCTCCAATAATAATAATTTTAATGTTTTATCAGTAGCTCCCCTACCTGGCGAAGCATTGATTATTGAAATTGATATTCCTGAAGGGTCAAATGATTTTGGTCAATTAGTATTAACCCAGGTAGGTCACGATTACCGCAATGAATTTGGAAAGAATAGGATTAAAGTTGCAATGGCCGGCCCTTCCCAGGATTGTAATGTTGATATAAATTGTCCAGTGGGAGCAGCCTGGCAAAACGAAAAAAGGGCAGTATGCAAATTAATTGCCAATGGCGAATTGTGCACGGGAACACTAATTAATAATGCAGGAAGCGCAATACTCCCATACTTTCTTACCGCATACCACTGTATTCAAACTCCCAGTATTGCAGCGTCGGCGATTTTTTATTTTAATTATGAGAGGCCATTTTGCGGTGCCACCAGTGAAAAAACAGCTCAAACATTGTCAGGGGCAAGTTTATTAGCCACTACTGACAATAAGCTTGATTTTACGCTGTTAAAACTGAATAAATTTCCACCTGTTATCTATCGGCCTTATTTTGCCGGATGGGATATTAATCCTTTCTCACCGTCAAACGGTGTTTGTATTCATCAACCCAATGGAGATGTCAAGAAGATATCTTTGGAGAATCATCAATTAATAACTGCAAATTTTGGAGA
>Ga0182017_10002937_pt1 | contig 12767 bp, 9 predicted proteins | sample 712E3DmetaG_FD_120492 | JGI IMG/M metagenome (GOLD analysis project Ga0182017, IMG submission 120492) | Permafrost microbial communities from Stordalen Mire, Sweden - 712E3D metaG | ecosystem: Environmental > Terrestrial > Soil > Wetlands > Permafrost | place: Sweden: Stordalen | collected... | reverse complement strand
AGAGTTCGCTATTGTCAACAGATGCCGTCTCAATCTCCCGGATCGCATCCGGATTCAAGTCCCAGAAGCGCCGATTTTCAATGACGCCGTCCGCGGCTATCTTCATCCAATGTCCGGGCGCAAGCTGATGAACATCCCGCGCTATTGATTTTGTTCCTCCTATGTATCCTTGAATGAAATATTCGTTGAAAGCGGGAGTATTAATTGCAAAGCTTTGGCTAAGATATTCGAAAAGAGCGCGGGGAATCGACGCAAAAGCGAATTCTCCGTTTTTACAATAATAGTAAAGCGGTTTCACCCCCATTCTGTCTCGCGCGAGAAACAACTCGTTTTTTATTAAATCAACGATTGCGAACGCAAACATTCCGTTAAGCAGATCGAGGCATTTTTCCCTTAAATGGATGAAGGCATAGAGGAGAACCTCCGTATCCGATCTGCTCGCGAAATCGATCGGATATCGCTTGATCAGAATGGCCTTTATTTCCTTAAAATTGTAAATTTCCCCGTTGAAAACAATAACGTATCTTCCGGTTTCGTCTTTCATCGGTTGACGGGCATTTTCCGACAAATCGATAATGGATAGCCTTCTATGCCCCATCCCGATCAGTCCTTCAGGTGCGGAAAGAGCCCGGTTAAAAACCTGGGCGCCTGATGCGTCGGGTCCCCTGTGTTTCAAGCACGCACACATTCTCATCAAATCGGCATGGGAACGCGTTTTTGTTTGGTTAAACCAGCCGGCTATTCCGCACATTGGATGATTTTTTTCTTGTTGAGGAAACTTATATTCCGGAAGCGCCTTGCATACGGGTGCTTATCGTGCAAACGTAGCCTATGATAAATCGCTTGCCACGCATTGGGCTGGTTATCCATGTTGCTATATTGTCAACAATCGAGAGGATGATGTCGGCAGCTATAGAAACATAACGAAGTTTTTTGTAAGGGGAGTTGAGAAAGGCGAACGACCAGTAGTGGATGAAGGGGAGAAAATGACCCATTATCGTATCTTTACGCTTGATATCAAAGCCGTTTGAAGCAAAAAAACGGTCAAGTTGCTCTTCGAATTTATAGTTCTTATGATCCATCCCTTGAATTAATAATTGAAGGCGCTTGCGCGATATCCGACGCATGGTTTTTTTCGACCATCCCTCATTGTCGCATTCCGCCGCAACGAGTAGAATTCCTTCCGGTTTAAGGAGGCGTTTCGCTTCGCCAAGAAGATGCGATAATACTTCGTCCGGAACATGCGCGGTTAAATTCACCATCAATGCTATATCAAAGGATGACGCATCATAGGGAATGGTTAGGGAATCTCCATATTCGCGAGCTTGTTTGTAGCCTTTTTGCAAAGCAAATTCCTTCGGAAATCCCGCAATGTCGACTCCGTAAAAAGTATACTGAGGCAGCCGTGCGATATTCTGACCCCAACCGCAGCCGATGTCGAGAACGGTTATCGGCCGCCGTTTTTGCGCCACTATAGGCATATGCCGTGAAAGAAAGAATTCGTTGCCTATTCTCATAGAAAAAAACAAGTTAACAAGGGGGTTTTTTAATAGGACGTCCTTAGCCAAGAAACGTTGATAGCTGATTTTCAAGTCTCGAGCGCGCGTGTCCCAGTATCCCATAGATCCTCACTTAATAAAATGGCCGATTTCATACACGTTTCCCATCAATGGCAAAAAACTTTTCATCGGCGTATAATGTACCAATCGAAATATCTCTGACGCGGCTTGCGCAACCGCGCGTTCGGATGAAAAATGGTGCTTGCGAATATTGTAACCGAGCATCAAAAAACATAGCCTCATAAACGTGTTATCCGTTGGAACCCCATAGATCATTTGACCTCCGGGTTTCAGAACGCGCCTGATTTCGGAAAACGCCAATCCAAGTTCCCGCGGCTTCAGATGTTCCAGGATGCTTATAAGCAAAACCGAATCGAAATAATTATCCGCGTACGGCATGGCGAGAACCGACCCGTTTTGCAATATCGGATTCAAACCCCGGCGTTCATATACAAGCGCCACCTCTTTGACCGATGCGGTCAAGTCGAGTCCGTAAATTCGGGAATATTTATCGGACAAATTCAGAAACGTTACACCGGTTCCGAACCCAATTTCAAGTATATCTTCGCCACCCAAGCACTCGTTAAGACACAGCTCAACGCGACGACGATACATCCGGCCCAACAGGGGCCAAAAATAAAATCGAATCGGATCGTTTCGATTTACTCCCGCATATTCTTTTAACGTAAGCAAACGTAATGTATCGTGCGCCATAACGCTATACGAATTTTATTTTGTTAAGTGCGAACGCCACCATTCGAAATAGTAACACGCCATGTCGCCATCGGCTTATATTCGTGGTTCCGTAGGTGCGTTCCTTGTACCGTATCGGTATTTCGATAATTTTCAGATTTAATTTTGCCGCGCCAAAAAGCAGATCAAAATCGCCGAAAGGGTCAAAATCGCCGAAATAGGAACGGTTTTTGGCAATGGTTTCATAATCGGATCGCCAAAGTACTTTCGTTCCGCAGAGCGTGTCGCGCATCGCCTGCCCCAACAACCAGGAAAAAAGAATGCCGAAGAGTTTATTGGCAATCATATTCAGGAGTTGCATGGCCTGTTTTTCAAGCGGATATACCAAGCGCACGCCATTGATAAATTCTCCTTTTCCCAATGCAATGGCATGATAGAACCGCGGCAAATCTTGAGGCGGGACCGTTAAATCGGCGTCGAATACCATGAGAATGTCCGCCGTTGTTTTGGAAAATCCTAACCGTACCGCGTCACCTTTTCCTTTTCCCTCCTGTTTAAAAAGCTTGCATTCCCTCGAAGGATATCGTTGTATTGCCTCTTGAATGGCGCCATAGGTGTTATCGGTCGAGTTTCCCTCAACGAAAATCAGCTCAGTGCGTTCGCCCATTTGTGGGATGGTTTTAAAAATTCGATCAATATTACCCGCTTCATTACGTGTCGGGATCACTACCGCAACCGAAAAGGACGATGAAGCCTTCCGTTTGGCGATTCGCGGCCTGGCAATGATAAAATTGGTTAACGCGAGCGCAGTAAAGGGCCAAAACTTTACTATTGTCGTGTTTATAAATCGCCCAAGAAACGGCAAGGGGATGGGGCAAAGAAATTCCTGCCAGGTTCTGACGATTTCGAAATCAGCAAGGTGAAGCAGGTTGGATAAATCTTCAATTGTCAACCAATTCTGTTCCATACGTTTGGTGCTTAGCCCCAACTTTTCCGTACAACGCAGAGGCAGTTCCCATATTCTGCTGTACATATTCAGGATGAGTCTGGTTTCGGGCGTAGCTACGGTATAAACATTTTCCAGAACTCGTTGAACATCCCACAAATCATTGACAAGGTCGGATAGGATAACGACGTCGAATTTCTCATGCACATTTAATTCGTGCGCGTCCTGATCTAAAAAGCGCAATTCGGGATGCCTTTGTTGCGCTTTTAAAATCATGTCGGAGGAAAAATCAACGCCAACGCCGTATGAAGACTTAAGCGCGGCAAGTAAATCGCCCTTACCGCACCCTATGTCGATAATTCGCCGTCCGGGCGGAATAAGAAAAGAATAAACCTCCTGAAGACGACGGTGATAATATCCGTTACATCGCATGGTATGGTTTTCTTGAACGGCTATCCTGTTCCAATGATCTTTCCGTTCAACTTGGTTTTTAACGTAAGCGTTTTCAGTCATGGTGCCTCCCGCCAATTAAATCGAAAAAAAGTTATGGAGCACTATGCAAGCGCGCTCGGTATTCATTGACGATAGTATGATATATCTCATCCTCCGTCAAAGCGTTCGCCGCGCCGGCAGCGGGGATTTCACTGGATTTAAGCGTAAGAATCCGCTTGTTCAATAAAAAACGGTGGACGACGCCTGGATTTTTTTTAAAAGATACGTAGATATTCATGGTCATACTAAGAAGGATAATGAGCATCCAGCCGACAATAACTTTATTAAAAGCGTATTGGAAACGTTTGTAAAACGAAAGGTACAGTCCTATTCCAAAGACCATCCACCAGAGAATATGGGTCATTCCCATGATTCTGCGAGATGCTTCATAGAGAAAAAAGGTCTCGATATGCGCATTATCGAAACTTGTGGGTAAAAGCGGGAATAATCCGAGGGTAACAATCATAAACGGCACGAAAATTTTAAATAAATGGTCCCCCAAGGAAACCATCTGATTGGTTTCATCCGCGGTACGACGGGTTCCGGCCCAAAATGTAATAAGCGCGTTTGACGCAAACAGATATAAAAGAAAAAAAATGTTTGACGCCATCATAGTGGATCGAACCCAATTGGTAGCATAAAGCCCTCGCATTGAGAAGGATCCCTTGAAGGATAAGTAGCTTATAAGTGCGCCCATTTTAATGATGATGATTGCGGCGATCAGTACATTAACCGTCCACACTATTTTCTTGACCATTACAGAAGATTGAAACAAGAAGGGGTAATTAATTTTCCAAAGACGATGAAAAATGATCGTCAGGATGAAAACGGCGCCATAAACCTGAACTCCTCCACGATGGGCCATAAAACTTAAGCAAAGCATTGCGCACCCGATTATCAGAGAAAAAACAGAGGGCATGTTTGAATTCCTATCGGGCAAAAAGCATACCAGCGCAATAAAAAAATAGAGTACTGATGGGCCGCGTGGATAGCAAGTAATCCAGGTATAGGGAGCAAAGAAATTGGTCGCGAAGGGAAAAAGCCAGTCACAAACCAATATAGAGGACGAAAGGCTCAATGCGAAAAGGCAAAAAACATAACATCCATTTTTTCGAAACTTATATTTGGCGATAAAAAACAAAAATAGAAGTCCAATAAGGTGCAACGTAAGGTGCGCCAGGAAAACGGATTGAAACGCCGAGTATAATGGAAGTTTTTCAAAAAAGAGAACCAGTGCGGTGTTGGCAAAATAATAAGAACCCCATTTCATGCGCTCCACCGGCGTGGTATACCCCTTTTTTGTTAAATCGGCGAGGATGTCGGATGTTATCGCATTATGCGCAAAGTGGGTTGTGTAAGGAACCGCCCGATAATATCCTTTATCGTCAAGGTCATTGCCGAGATTGGCGACATGCGCGGTAAAAATCATCGCCATGGCCAACGCCAGAAATATACCGTCGAGCACAATGTTTCCTATGCAAGTTTCCCTAAAAACGTTACCCATAAGTTTCCTTAGTTTTGAATTATTTGATAGTGTTTAGCAATACAGATACGCGTTGTTCCCAGGTATGATTTTCCAACGCGAAGGTAAGTATTTCATTTTTCCAGGAATCCAAGACGCTTTTCCTTGAAAAGAAATATTCTATCGCATCCATGATTTCCTCGGCAGGTGGAGGGCATTTCACCACGCGACCGAATTTTTTGTCTGCGATTCCGTTGATATATTGAATATCGGTGCAGATAAGCGGTTTCCCGGCGCCAAGCGCCTCATAATATTTTATCGGACATAATTGGTAGGTATCAATCGTTTTAAGAATGGGAACGACATCGGATGCGATCAAGTATTTAAACGCCTTATCATGCGGCATCGGTGGAAAAAACCGTATATTTTTTTCCAAATGGTCGATATGTACTTGATTTCGTATCATCGGCAGGGCATCGCCATCACCTATTATCAACAATTTAATGTTTTTGATATTTTCGCATCGCTCCATTCCTCTTAACAAATATTCAAGTCCATCCCAATACGTCAGCGTGCCTATGTGCGCTAAATAAAAGTAATCCATCGGCAGTCCAAGTTCTTTTCGTGTTTCATATTTATCCGAGGCTTTAGCCCGTGTAATTAAGGCGGACGAAGTGGCGTTGGGAAGAACAAGCGTCCGGGCATTTTTTGAAATGCGAAGGACATAATCCATTATTTTATCCGTCATGACTACCGTAAGGTCGGAAAAAGAAAATATATATGCTTCCGTGCGCTTAAGAAACCATAGGACAAGGGGATTTGTCCTTAAAAAACGCGCGAAAAAGGATCGGCGGAAATTGTTCGTAAATATAAGCTGATCGATCGAAATGTCATTATATTCGGTAACCAACATCGCGCCGCTTGATTTTAGCGGTGTGTGCAACATTACTAAGAGAATGAATGTCGAGAACAAGGAATACCGCGTGTAAATAATCATCTTGAAATCAACGTGCTTGCATAGCAAGAACTTTACCCGGATGGATATTTTTCTTAGAAGAAGGTAGCGACGATACATTCGTCCGGCAATGGAATGAGCCGCGGCAACGTCAATATCAACGAAGAAAATATCTTCCGTTTCCAAAGGAATATTCAATTCCATGTTGGGCCGCCCGCCGACGAAGAAGGATTTTTGAAAATATCCCGATGCGGATAAGCCATTTACGATTCCAGCGGTATGCGTACCGATGGCGCCCTTCTGGTTCGAATTTTCGCTGCCGATATACAGTAAAAGAGGTTTGTTTGCGGATTTCATGATTAATAATGCGGCGCGTTGGTTTTTTAAAGAGAAAACCGCTTCTTCCACAGCGCGAAATTGATATGCCGCCATATCGAGGTTATTCCCGACCGGCGTTGATTTTGTAAAAGTGGATCCCAGTTCCTGGAAATTTTACGGTAGTCGATGAATTCGTCCAGTCCGTCGCTTTGCATGGCGGACAGAATATCGTCTTTTAAATCAAAGATCCAGTTAAATTCAGGCGTATTAAAACCGATTTTGTCGGTTCTTTGAAGTATTGCCGGGGGGGTTACGCCGGAGGCCGCTTTACGTAAAAGGTACTTGGTCCATCCGTCATGAATTTTATATACCGAAGGCACTGAAAAGACATAGCTGATAAGATCAATATCATCCGCGAAGGGCGTTCTTGATTCAATTGAGAATCGCATTGAATTTCTATCTTCGTATCGAAGCAATTCGGGCAAATGCCGGTTCATCATAATCGCAAGCATGCTTTGTAATGAAACAAAGGATGTTTTTTCCGCATGACCGCCATTCCGTTTATTCCGTTCAACAAAACCCTTGTTTAAATATCGCGTTGGTTGATTGACGATAAAATGGTAATAGCGCTTCAGTCCGGGCGGCAACAAATCAATGATAGGTTGCTTTACAAAGCCATGAAGCAACAACCGAATGAAAAAACGTTTAATGGGAGTATTTCGCCTTTGCTTAAGCTCATGGGCAAGTAAATGAAACTCTCCGTTCTTTAATAGGTCCATGAAAAAATGAACGTAATAAATCGGATACCCCGCGAAGAGTTCATCTCCTCCTTGGCCATCCAGAAGGACTTTTACGCCGTTTTCCCGGGCCATTTTCATGACCCGGTATTGGGCATAAAGACTCGTTGAACCGAACGGAACTTCCTGACTATAGATGAGATCGTCCATGTCTTCAAGAAATGTTTGGGAATCCGGGAAGGAACGATGCCATTCGGTTTTCGTGGCGTCGACGACTACCTTCGCCCATTTGCCTTCATCAATAGTATCGTCCGTATAACAAGCGGTAAATACTTTCTGCCGGATTCCGATTGATTGAAGGGTCTCCTTTTTAAGAAAATCATTGATGATACAAACAATGGCCGAAGAGTCCATGCCTCCGCTCAAACAAGAGCCGACCGCGGCATCGGAACGTAATCGAAGTCGCACCGCGTTGATAAAAAGTTCGCGCACCTTTTCTTCGATGCTTAACAACCGTTGTTTCTCAAACGGTTCCCAATCCGTCGTGATCTGTAGACGATAGTATATCCATTCCCTCAAAGAATTTTGCGTTAGATCGACGCTAAATGCCTCGGACGGTTTCAATTCCTTTATGCCCTTAAAAAAGCAATCGCGAGGATCATTGATGGATAGTGAGAGATAATCATAAGCGGCGGTTTCATTGATTCGCTTTTCCACGAGGGGCAAGCCAACAAGGGCTTTTATCTCGGAAGCAAAGATGAAATATCCGTTTTTATAATAATAATATAGCGGCTTGACGCCGAATCTGTCGCGAGCGCCCCATAGCGAATTATTCCTTTTATCATAGATGACAAACGCCCACATGCCATTAAATTTGTCAAGACAATCAATACCCCATTCCAAATAGGAATACAGAAGAACTTCGGTATCGGTTGTCGTGCGAAAAGAATATCCCTTTTTTATCAGGTCCAGCTTTAGTTCCACGTAGTTATATATTTCGCCGTTAAATACGATCCACACATTTCCATCCTTGTCGGCCATGGGCTGATGTCCCGCTGAAGACAAATCGAGAATGGAGAGCCTGCGGTGACCTAGAAACAAATTCGCTTTTCCGTTAAACGTATCGATGTGTTCTCCGGGAACCCGGCTTTGGAGTCCGTAAAGCGGCAACACCGTATGCTCTTGGGTATTAACCGCAAGAAAGCCTTCATCGTCCGGTCCCCTATGACGAAGAATATCGCACATGGTCCGGATGTGGCGACGATCAACTGAAGCGTTTGAATTAAAAATGCCGGCTATGCCGCACATGGTGTTTTCTCATTGTGGGTATGCTTCACAGGTATCTTAAAAACGTCTATAAGGAGTGAGAAAGATAAAAAATATGGAAATTGTATCATGTGAAATACTTAAGACCTAGGTTATTCCTTTGGCGGGAATATTTATCTTCGAGCGCACTAGAAATGCCACCTGATTTAATTCTTTTCGCTTTATAAGAAGATTTCCGATTATGCAAATATTGAGAATAACCAGAATGGCTTTCAATAAATAGTGCAAGGAATTGCTTAGAAAAGAGATGTTGCCGCCTAATGCGACAATCACTATCGTGATCACTATTGCAAGCCAAATGATGCGCCATTCAAAATCAATTCTGTAATATTTATTGCCAAGAATGATATACAAAGCGAATCCGCCTAAATTACTGAACAAGGTCGCCATTGCCGCTCCGCTTATTCCTATAAAGGGAATCAGGATGAAATTAAGCGATGTGTTCGCAATTGCGATTGAAATATTGATTAATGCGATATGTTTCGTCTTTTTCGCCAACCCGAGGCCGGGAGCGAAAATGTACATTCCCGACAGCAAGACAGCGGGAATTAAAAATGGAATTATTAATGAAGCGCCGTAGTATCCCGGCGTTGTAAAAATCCTTAATATCTCCTTTGCGAAAACCGAGAGGACGATAAAAATGCAAAGGGCAAAAAGGACGAAAACGCGAAAGACGGCCGCGATTTTAGCGGGAGTGTCTTTTGCTTGATAATTTGCATAAAAAAGCGGCATGAATGCGACTTGCAAGCCTGTAATCAACAGCGTAACTATTGACGCCATTCTGTAGCCGATGCCGTAAATTCCCACATCGGCCATGCTCATGAGTTGCTTAATCGCGAAGCGGTCGATATAAAGCGCGACAAAAACGCCGATACTAGAGGGGACCAAAGGGATTGAAAAGGCGAGCATTTTATTAAGTTTTGCCCAACTGAAGCGCATGCCGAAACTTCCGCGAATAAAATAAAAACTTACAATAATGCCGATGATATTGCCGACCCCCGCACCTATGAAAACGCCTATGATCCCAATTTTATAAATTGCTATAAGTATAATGGTACAAGTCAATGATACTATCATAGTGATAAAATTGATCATGGAATAAAGAAACGGTTTTAGCTCCCATCGAAATTGATTCTGCAGCAAATACAGTATGCCGTATGCCAAATTGAATAAGATGGCGACGGCTAATATGTGCTTTTGCCCGGCATTACCAAGCACGGCGTTGCTAAGTTGTGAAGTAAAAACCATTGAAGGTACAAGAAAAAGACTGTACATCGCCACGGTAAACCACAAAGCTGTTGAAGAATACATTTTTCTTTCAAAAAGATCTTTTGCGTCCGCTAAATATCGGGCTATTCCTTGTGAAACCTCCAACGCTATCGTTAAATTGACAAGATTCATGAAAATTGATATCATGTCCATGCTGCCGTAATCGGCCGGTGAGAACAATCTCGTATAAAGGGGAAGCAGCAGTATGGAAATGCCGCGAGAAATAATGGTGTTTATACTATAAATGAGGGTATCTTTTAGGAGCCGCTCAAGCATTACTGCCTTTGTAGTTTGGAATACAGTAGGGATACTGAACTTAAAATCAATTCATTCATAGTCAATTTCTTTTAAATATCCGCGAACTTAAGAAACGCTTTTTCTAACTTAGGTCGATGAGAAAGTCTTAACGCTTTAACGCCATATTTGTGAACAATCTTTCCTACGATAATTTTTATTTGATTTTCCGGCAAACCGCTACCGTACAAATATTCGATTTCTTCCGGGTTATTGTACCAATGTTCGGGAATATTACCGGTAATAAGACAAATAAACTTTTGGGAAACTTTATTTCTCGACCAGTTAGAACGTACAAATTCATTTGCTTTTTTGCCCAATGATTGCCGGTACTCTTTGTTGATAATCAGCTTTTCGATAGCGTTCTCGATTTCATCCGGATGGCAAATTTCCGATGGCGGAATAATTTCCTTTGGTATATGACTCAGAAGTACATTCCATCCATATCCGCCAACCACCGCGGGTTTGCAAAACCAAGCGGCTTCGGTGGCAAATCCGGCCATTGGAGAGTCACTATAGAGCTGATCGACTACGAAGTCGCATTTCCTCAACTCGTTCAAGACCTCCGCGTGCGGCCGGTTTATAATTTCAATAAATACAATATCATATCCTTTACATTTTAAATCTTCTATTGCGGAGCGTATCTTAAAAGATCCTTTCGCGGCAGGATGTGATGGACAATGAAGAATACGCACACTACTGCAAGTATTTATTTTTAAATCCCAGGAGTCCTCAAACGACCAAGGAATCCCTATATAAAAAGAATTAACGAATTTTCTTTTCAGAAAATGACAATTACCGGACCAACAGAGAATTACATCAGACCATCTTTCTATGGTTCTAATGTTTCGTTCCATTTTATTTGCGTATTTTTTAAATATTTCTATTGAAAAAAGCGATGTCCCATCTTTTGTTTGATACGAACCATCAATATATGGCGGTCTGGCTTCGGATCCGTGAGCAATATTTGAAATTACCCTCTTTCCCAGCAACTTAAAAATGAAAAGATCCCAACTATTACTACAAAATGAATTTCCAAATGAAAAGATGAAAATATCATTTTTTATAATAGCCCATGTAAATAGTAAAAACTTAACGACTTGAAAGACAATGAGCAGTAGCGTTTTTTTAACAAGCTTCCGTCTGGTCATGGTGTAATATTTTCTTGCACTGTATTCGTAAAGTTTTACTAATATATCGCGCTCGGTGGAAATGGAATATTTATAAGGATGTGCCGAGCCCCCAACGGTAGTGACGATATACCCAGCTTCACGAAGTCCGTGCGCCAAGTTCATATAGTATCCGGCAATTTCCTTTAGTCCAATAAACACTCTATTTTTATTCAAATCAGAATACTCAAACAAACAGGTAAATCAGCGTTTCTTGCATGTCTATGCAATCCATTTTGTGAAAGTAGCTTTTTATTGCTTGCTGCTAATAACGAAACAAACATTGGTCGTGGCTGTGCCGCCGATATTGAGTGTGGCGACCCTTTGCGCTCCTTCAACCTGGTATTCGCCCGCTTTGCCGGATACCTGCTTGTAAGCATCCAAAACCTGACGAACGCCCGTGGCACCTACCGGATGTCCAACTCCAATCAGCCCCCCCGAAGGATTAATCGGCAATTTTCCACCAATATTCACGATACCCTCTTCAAGGGCTTTCCAGGATTCGCCGGGTGGCGTAAGGCCAAAATGGTCAATCGCCATGTATTCCGTTGTTGTAAAGCAGTCATGGGTCTCAATCGCGTCTAGATCCCAACAATCCTTGATACCCGCCCCTTTATACGCATCGGTAATGGCTTTACGGGTCATTGGAAGAACAAACTCTTGTTTCTCTATCATTTTTGCCTGGAACATCATGGGAGCGGTTGTATGCCCCCAACCGCTGATGCGTGGAAAAGTATCGAAGGAAATACCTCTTTTTGAACAATATTCCTTGGCATATTTCTCGGATGCAATGTAAATACAGACCGCTCCATCCGTCACCTGAGAACAATCCGAGACCTTGATCATGCCGCCGATTACTGGATTATACTCACTTTCATTACACGCATGTCCAAAATCCATATACCAGTTTCGAGTTTGTGCATTTGGATTTTTTTGCGCATTGTGATAATTTTTAGCCGCTATAGCGGCCAGATATTTTTGATCAAGTCCATACCGCTTGTCGTACTCCTCGCCTAGCTTACTAAAAAGCTTCGGGAAGGGAAACTCCACGCCTTTCGCTTCTCTTTCATACCAAGCGGCAGTTCCCAGATATTCACCGCCTACTTTCGCGTCGACGGTTTTCATCTGTTCAACACCCATGACCGCTATCAAATCATGGATTCCAGCATTTACATATGCAATCGCCGACATAATTGCGATTGAGCTTGAAGCACAGGCCGCCTCAAAACGAGCCGTGGGGATGCCGGTAAAATGGCTGTCGAATTCAAGGAAAAAGGCGCCCAATTGTCCTTGATTGCAATAGAGTTCAGCGGCGAAATTGCCGATGAATGCGGCTTTGATGTCGGAAGATTCAACGGAGGTTACAGCGATACTTCCTTCATATGCTTCCCTCATCAAGGCTAAAATATGCTTATTCTCTTTACTCCAATTTCGTGAAAAATCGGTTTGATAACCGCCTAAAACATACACACATTTGTCCATTTTTATTCCATCTCCTATTTATCGAGCAATAAAATAACGCCCAAAACCCGAGGTTTTTTCCCATT
>Ga0182017_10002936_pt1 | contig 12767 bp, 8 predicted proteins | sample 712E3DmetaG_FD_120492 | JGI IMG/M metagenome (GOLD analysis project Ga0182017, IMG submission 120492) | Permafrost microbial communities from Stordalen Mire, Sweden - 712E3D metaG | ecosystem: Environmental > Terrestrial > Soil > Wetlands > Permafrost | place: Sweden: Stordalen | collected... | reverse complement strand
CTGGGTATAAAAGTCAAGCTTATATTTGCACCGGAACATGGATTCAGAGATCTTGCCGATGCTGGAGAAAGCATAAAAGATGGCCGCGATCCTCAAACTGGCTTACCAATTATAAGCCTATATGGAAATCATCAGAAACCAAACGCTGCCGATCTATTTGGAGTTGATTTGGTTTTGTTTGATATTCAGGATGTTGGGGTAAGATTTTATACTTATATATCAACACTTCATCTTGTAATGGAAAGTTGCGCCGAAAACAGGATCCAGTGCATTGTTCTTGACAGGCCAAATCCGAACGGTTATTACATTGATGGAAATATTCCGGATACATCTTACAGATCATTTGTTTGCATGGATCCTGTTCCGGTGGTGCATGGAATGACGGTTGGTGAATATGCTCAGATGATTAATGGGGAAGGATGGCTGAAGGAGGGAGTCAAATGCAATCTGACAGTTATTAAGTGTAAATATTACACTAATAAAACTTTATATGAACTTCCGATAAAACCTTCTCCGAACCTGCCAAATCAAACTTCAATCTATCTTTATCCTTCATTATGCTTTTTTGAAGGAACGGTGGTCTCATGCGGGAGAGGAACATCTTTCCCATTCCAGGTTTTTGGAGATCCTAAACTTCCTGACAGTGGTTTTAGTTTTATTCCTGCCAGCCTTCCGGGAGCAAACAATCCGCCGCATCAAGGGGAAAAGTGCTATGGGAAAGATCTGCGGGATGCAATCAAAATAGGAATCGTCCCTTCTCCGAAACTTGATCTTGAATGGATCATTGAAGCATACAAAGATTATCCGGATAAAGAGAAGTTCTTTACAAAATATTTTGATGTTCTCGCCGGTGGACCAACTCTCAGGGAGCAGATTCAGAAAGGAATGTCAGCTGATGAGATAAGGGCGGCATGGCAGCCCGGGTTGAAGAAATATCAGACGATTCGTAAAAAATATCTTTTGTATAAATAATTTATTTTCCACCTCACGCCCTTCGACCACCGAAGCCTTGGCGGAGGTGGTTCACACCCTACGCCTGATTTACACCCTTCCCGGATAAATCTTCAACGCTTCCGAAAGTACCTCCATTGCATTCTTAAGATCTTCAATTTTAAGAACATATGCAATACGGACCTCATTCTTTCCCAAGCCCGGTGTGGAATAAAATCCGGAAGCCGGGGCAACCATTACAGTCTGATTACAAAACTCGAATTCCTCAAGCAACCACTGTGCAAACTTATCGGAATCATCAACAGGAAGCCTAACGACGGTGTAGAATGCACCTTTGGGTTTCGGGCAATAAACACCGGGAATTTTATTCAAAGCCTCCACCATATAATTTCTTCTGGCAGTATATTCCTTGTTTACATCCTTAAAGTAATTAGCAGGGGTATCAATTGAAGCTTCCCCTACAATCTGTCCGAGACCTGGAGGTGAAAGTCTTGCCTGTGCAAATTTAAGTGCAGTTGAAATTACTTCTTTATTCTTTGTAATAAGGGCGCCGATTCTCACTCCGCATACACTGTAACGCTTTGAAACCGAATCCAGCATAATGACGTTATTTTCAATACCTTCCAGTTTCATGGCAGAAAAATGCTCTGCGCCGTCATAGCAGAATTCCCGGTAAACCTCATCAGAAAAGAGGAATAGATCGTGCCTCTTAACTATTTCCCTAAGATGAAGCAGCTCTTCTTTAGAATAGAGATACCCCGTCGGATTATTGGGATTGCAGATGATGATACCCTTTGTTCTGGCGGTAATCTTTTTTTCAATTTCTTTTATTGGAGGAAGTGCAAAATCATCTTTTATGTAAGATGTAACAGGAACAACTTTGACTCCTGCTGATGTTGCGAACCCATTATAGTTTGCATAGAATGGTTCAGGTGTTATTACTTCTTCTCCCGGATTGACACATGCCATCAAAGCAAAAAGAACCGCTTCGGAGCCACCGGTTGTAATAAGAATTTCAGTGTGATCAATATTAATTCCTAGCTTCTGATAATATGAAGCCAGCTTGCGACGATAAGTTTCATTGCCTGCTGAATGACTGTATTCGATCACTTTAAGATCAATATTCCGGATCGCATTAAGTGCAACTTCCGGAGTTGGTATGTCGGGTTGTCCTATATTTAAATGGTATACCTTTCTCCCTTTTTTCTTTGCTGCTTCAGCATACGGAACAAGTTTTCTTATCGGAGAGGCGGGCATCGCTTTGCCCTTTTCAGATATTAATGGCATTTTAAAAAGGTTTTAATAATTGCAGTGCAAAAGTAAACAATTTGATAACAGAAATTTTTCTATCTTCATTTTTTCTAAAAAACAAAAGCATATAATGTATAAAAGAAAATTATTCCCATTATTATTAATTTTCATATTCTCTCCTCCGGTTCTCTCACAAATCGAGGACTTTCATAAGATCAAATGGGAGCGTGAGAAACTGGCTCCCGGACTTGTCTGGAAATCTTCCCACACTTTTCTTGGAGATTCCATCCCTCAGAATATTAATATTCTTATAGTTAACCTTCATAAAAGAAAAGTTTCAATTTTATACAATCCAAAGGAAAATATTCCAACCAGTACACAGGCTCAAACGGCAAAAGCAATTGCCGCTGTGAATGCGGGATTCTTCAGCATAAAAGACGGAGGATCAATGACATATGTTCGTCTAAACAGTAAGATAACCGATACCGACACAGCTAATAAATGGCCTAAGAGTATCAATATGACGGGAGCTTTATTGTTCGATGCCAATGGAAATTTGTTAATCAGCCGGGCTATGTCGAATTCGTGGTTTGATTCTCACCCTGAATTTCCGGATGTTCTTGTTACCGGTCCATTGTTGTTAAAGGATAAAAAGAGAGCGACATTACCGCAAACATCGATTGTAATTGCAAAAAATCCAAGAACTTCCATCGGTATAATTAACAAATATAAAGTTGTACTGGTTACCCTTGATGGCAGAACACCTGAAGCTTACGGGATGACTCTTTTAAAAATGACAGATCTGATGGTATCCTTAAGGTGCAGGGATGCAGTTAATCTGGATGGCGGGGGATCAACTACAATGTGGATAAACGGAAAACCATTCAATGGTGTTGTCAACATGCCATGCGATAATAAAAAGTTCGATCACGAAGGAGAGAGAGCCGTTTCGGATGTTTTAATTATTAAATAAAAATATTTATTCTTCATCTCTCTGTTTGATCATTCAAGATTCAACTTTTATTGATATTATTAAAATTTCTATTTTTGCAATTCAAATATTTAAAATATTCTAAAATACTGCGATGGAAATTCCTTCAAGATATGAGCCGGGAAAGGCAGAAAACAGATGGTATGACTACTGGATGAAAAATGGGCTTTTCAGGAGTATTCCTGATGAGAGAGAACCTTATACAGTAGTAATTCCCCCGCCTAATGTTACCGGAGTTTTGCATATGGGCCATATGCTCAATAATACTATCCAGGATGTACTGGTAAGAAGGGCCAGAATGCTCGGCAAAAATGCCTGCTGGGTACCCGGGACTGACCATGCATCTATAGCAACGGAAGCAAAAGTTGTCGCAAAACTTAAAAGTGAAGGAATTGAAAAAAGAGATATTTCCCGTGAAGCATTTATTGAACATGCCTGGGATTGGACTAATAAGCACGGCGGAATTATTCTTGAACAACTAAAACGACTTGGTGCATCCTGCGACTGGGACAGGACCCTTTTTACCATGGATGAAAAACGATATACCTCTGTTATTAAGGTATTTACAGCTCTTTATAATAAAGGTCTTATTTACAGGGGAGTCAGGATGGTAAACTGGGATCCACAGGCTATGACAGCAGTATCAGATGAGGAGGTAAACTATACAGATGAAAAATCGAAACTCTATTATGTCAGGTACAAGGTGGTAGGCGAGGATGATTATATAATGGTTGCAACTACACGTCCTGAGACAATACTGGGCGATACTGCCGTCTGTGCAAATCCAAAAGATGAAAGGTATCAGCATTTAAAAGGGAAGAAAGTAATTGTTCCGATGGCTGGGAGAGAAGTTCCTTTTATTTTTGATGATTATGTAGATATGGAATTCGGAACAGGTTGTCTCAAGATAACACCGGCACATGATATCAATGACTATGAGATTGGATTAAGGCATAATCTTCCGTCGATTGATATTTTTAATGATAATGGTACCATAAGCAATCATGCCGCGATGTTTGTTGGTGTCGACAGGTTCAAAGCAAAAGAACTTGCTGAGCAGGAACTTACGAGAACCGGGAACCTGGCAAAGGTTGAAAACTACAATAATAAAATAGGACGTTCTGAGCGTACCAATGCTATAATTGAGCCTAAACTCTCAATGCAATGGTTTCTTAAGATGAAGGATATTTCGAAGCCTGCGCTTGATGCTGTTCTTAACGGAGATGTTCAGCTTCATCCGGCTAAATTTAAAAACCTTTACAGGCATTGGATGGAGAATGTCCATGACTGGTGCATAAGCCGTCAGCTATGGTGGGGCCACAGGATACCGGCCTGGTACTTCAATAATAATGATCTTGTTGTAGCAAATGATGTCAATGAAGCTCTTTTACTGGCGAGGGGAAAGAGCGGAAATACTTCATTGACAGTTAAGGACCTCACTCAGGATGAGGATGTTCTTGATACATGGTTCTCATCATGGCTGTGGCCGATAACATCATTCGATGGTATTAATGATCCGGGTAACAATGATATGAAATATTATTACCCTACTAATGATCTGATTACTGCACCGGAAATTCTGTTTTTTTGGGTGGCCAGGATGATTATTGCCGGCTATGAATTCCGGGGTGAAAAACCATTCAATAATGTCTACCTGACAGGACTGGTGCGTGACCAGCAGAGAAGGAAGATGTCAAAGTCACTGGGTAATTCGCCGGAGCCACTCGACCTGATAAAAAAATATGGTGCTGACGGTGTCAGGGTGGGTATGCTTTTATGTTCTCCTGCCGGGAATGATCTTTTATACGACGATAACCTGCCCGAGCAGGGAAGAAATTTTTCAAATAAAATATGGAACGCTTTCAGGCTTGTAAAGAGCTGGAAGGTTGATAGTTCTATTCATCAACCGGAGTCCTCAGAAGTTGCTGTTGAATGGATAAACGAGGTGGTTAATACAGCCCTTTCAAAGATCGATTCGGATTTTAGAAAATTCAGGATTTCTGAAGCTCTGATGACTGGTTATAAATTATTCTGGGATGAGTTTTCAGGATGGTATCTGGAAATAATCAAGCCGGAATATCAAAAGCCTATTGATATAAAAACTTATAATTCAACACTTTCAGTTTTTGATAAACTGATACATATCATTCATCCCTTTATGCCATTTATAACTGAAGAGATATGGCAATTGCTTTTGGATAGAAAGGAGGGCGAAAGTTTGATGGTGAGTCAGATGCCACAACCGGAAAAGTCAAGGAAGTCTTTGATCAAAAGATTCGAAATTGTTAAGGAGATTGTAAGTTCCGTGAGGACAATCAGGAAGGAAAAAGATCTTCCGACAAAGGAAAGGCTCGAACTTTTTATCAAGGCATCACCAGAGGAATTCGATGAACATTTTCTGCCGGTAATAATAAAAATAGCAAATTTATCCGGTATTTATTTTACTGAAGTTAAACAGGATGATGCAGCGTCATTTCTTGTCAGTACAACAGAATTTTATATCCCACTTGGAAGCAGACTTGACACTGAATCAGAGCTTAAAAAGATAAATGAAGAGTTGAATTATAATCGTGGTTTCCTGCTTTCTGTAATGAAAAAACTTGATAATGAAAGATTCGTTCAGAATGCACCGGATTCTGTTATTGAGAATGAGAATAAGAAAAAAGCTGACGCTGAATCAAAGATCAGGTCTTTAGAAGAGAGGAAAAAAGAGCTTGGAAAGCTGTAAAAGGCTGTATAGGCCATAAAAGCCGTGGAGGCAAAATACGGGAGTTGGCTTTAAGACTGCAAGACAATAATTATGGCATTAATTTTCTGACGAAATAATTTTGTTCCACTTTTACAATTTCCCATTCGTTATTTAAAATTATATTCCATCCATCACCATACACATGATTCTTGGATTCTTTAAAATTCTTTGCAGTTATACGCAGATATTTAAAATTATAGGATACCAGACAACCTCCCCTGTCAACAGTAAGTTTTCCCCAGTTATCTGAGACCCTCATCGCGGAATATATTGTACCAAGAGTATCCAGAGAGCGGATGTTTTCAGGTTCGAAATCAAAATAAGGACTTTCGAGCTCAAGATAAACAACAGGCTTTTCGGTGAAGATGCTTATCTCTTTATGTATTCCTTCCTTTATATCTGCAAGCCTTTTATCCTCTTCATTATAAATGCTTTCGATATCATAACTGAGTCCAAGACTTCCGGCTACATCTCTGCATATTGAAGGCAGCTGGATGTTATAAAGAGCTTTAACTTTGTTTCCAAGATCAATTGTATCTGACTTAATAGTCCTAAAATCAAACTCTTTTTCGCGGGCAAGGTATGCATATAATGCCCCATGGATATAACCATAACTACGTCCGTAAGATTGCAAAGCATAAGTTCTGTCAAGGTTTTCAATCAGTCTTTTTTTTGCCTGACCTGTTGAATCTTCACATAGAATAAAAGAAGTGAAGGTGGCAAGGCCCTCGTAGTCTTCAAACTTGTTTTCATCATTTACAGACCTGGGATAAAGCTCTCTCCTGGTCCCTTTAAAAATCAATGCATCGCGGATAGCCTGGAGTCTGGATTCTCCGTCAGACTCGATAGCATTTCTGAGAGCCCTCCATTCTAGTTTGAGCCAGAGCCTTGCATTTTTATCATCCATGTGTTTGGTATTGTAATCGTCGGTTGCAAATCCGGCTTCCTTTTGAAAGCAAAGATATAACGATCTGATTGCTCTGGTTTTTATTCTGTAATCATCTTCCTGAGGGGGAAGCAGTGCCATTGCAAAAATGGTTCCTCCAAATTCCTGTGGTTTGGTTTGGATTATTAATTCTTTTGGATAGTCTCCGGAAAAAATTCCATCTTTTTCCTTTAGAATTCCCTCTTTGTCGGGTTGATTGGCAAATATTTTTCTGGTAGGGCGATCGACAAACATCAAAGGGCCGTAAAGATATTTTCCCCAAAGCTTTCCATTGTCCTTATTACAAATGGCTTCAACTTCCCGGAAATATTTCAGTGCCTTTTCCGGTGTGAGATAAATAGCAACTGTTTCTTTCTTACATGAAGCAAGAAAGAAAATTGCCAGTAAATAAATCCACTTCTTCATTATGGTTGGTTTATCGCTACGAAAGTAATGAAAAAAAATACAAAAAGTCAATCTTTGTAAGGCGTACAGTCAATATGAATGAAAATCAATGTCGTTAGGCAAAGATGGTCATAGAGCCAAAAATAATTCTGCTTTGACAGATTAGAGAAATCAACCCGTTTTTACCCTTGATCCCTAAAGGGAACAGGTTGATTTTTCAGCTTGCTCCCTTTAGGGACGGGGTGAATAAGCTGAAAAATCAGTGAATAAGATAATTTATAAAGGAGGAATAGTCAATCTTTTTCGCAAATGGAGAATTAATTATTGAGAAGCAGACATTAAGACCAGCATGACCGTATTGATATAAAACCATCAAATTTATTTTTTGCGATTTATTAATAACTTTGAGGCGCTAAAATATATTTAAGCTTTTAATGAATTAATATTCACTTTAGTCATGTTTTTTGATAGTCTGGTACATACATTATATATTTTTAAGTTAAAAACTTTCAGATTTATAATAAGCGTTTATGATTTTTTCTGCAATTTTGGATAGTAGTTTATGATGGATCAATCAGATAATTTATCTCTTCTTTATAAGATCAGTGAAGTCGTTGCAAAAAGTTCTGACCTGGAGGAAGCTATCCCCCAGGTGATGGAAGAATTGGCTAATAAATTTGGTATCCTTCAGGCTTTCCTGACAGTATTGAACCGTAACTCGTCTAAAATCTTTATAGAGGTAGCTTATGGTTTGACAGAAGAACAAAAAGAAAGAGGTGAATATAAGATAGGAGAAGGCATTATCGGTGAAGTGGTTAAAACGGGGAAATCAATTATTGTACCTCATATATCCGATGAGCCGCGTTACCTGAATAAAACAAAATCGACTAGTAAAAAGAACGATGATGATTCATTTATATGCGTCCCGATAAAAGCAAAAAATCTTATTATCGGTACTCTTAGTGTTAAGTTAAAATATCGTTCTGACCGCACATTTCAGAATGAGGTGCAGTTGTTGACTATAATGGCTTCAATTTTTGCAAGATTGGTAAGATCACGTCAGGATAAAATTGAAGAGTTGGAGCGGTTACATTACGAGAAGCTCAGGGAACAGGGTTTATATAGTTATAACGACCGTATCACCTCTCTGGTTGGTGAATCGGGGAAAATGCAGGCAGTATATGATCTGATTGCCAAGGTAGCGGTAACCAATGCAACAATTCTGATACGAGGCGAAAGCGGCGTTGGAAAAGAGCTGGTGGCAAAAGCAATTCATGACCAAAGCCCACGTTGTGATCGAAAGATGGTCAAAGTGAATTGCGCTGCCATTCCCGAGTTATTGATTGAAAGCGAATTGTTCGGCTATGAAAAAGGTGCATTTACCGGGGCAGACAAATTACACAAGGGTCGTTTTGAGTTAGCAGATAAAAGCACAATATTTCTAGATGAGATCGGCGACTTGTCACTTAACCTGCAAGTGAAAATATTAAGAGTATTACAGGAAAAGGAATTCCAGCGGCTGGGAGGAAGTGAAACAATAAAGGCAGATGTTCGCATCATAACTGCCACCAACAGGGACCTGGAAGAAATGATGCTTAAAAACGAATTCCGTGAAGATCTCTATTACCGACTAAATGTATTTCCTCTTCTTATACCTCCTCTAAGGGAACGAAGAGGAGATATACCTTTACTGGTAAATCATTTTATTGAAAAATACAACAAAATACATGGTTTGGAGATAAGGCGAATCAGTTCGACTGCCATTGACCTCCTCATGACCTATCACTGGCCCGGAAATATCAGGGAACTGGAAAACTGTATCGAACGTGCATCCATTTTAAGTACGGATAGTGTCATAAGATCACATAATCTTCCGCCTACCCTGCAAAGTGCTGCCTCAACTCATTCAAGAGTGGACGGCAGTCTGGAAGCCATACTTGAAAATGTTGAAAAGCAAATGCTAATTGATGCACTAAACCTTTCAAAAGGAAACATATCAAAAGCTGCTGAACAACTCAAATTAACCGAACGAATGATGGGACTCAGAATTAAAAAGTACGGGATTGATCCTGTTATATTTAAAAAGTTTAGAAGCCATCAAATTAAAAATTCGTAAGTCGTTTTAATACAGCCATTTATAAAGACTCTTTCGCGCGAGCATGGAAATCCTACATTTTTGTAGGATTTTTCTTCTATTCTTACCTGATGGTAACTTTTTTTCCCCCAGAGAAAAATATTGAAATTATTTTATCACTTCAGAAGTGATTATCCTTTAATGGTATACAAGCTTTAATTTAATTCTTCCGGATTAGTTTTTTAAAGAATGGCATGCAATTGGCCTTATAGATTGACAAATATAAAACTATACGACAAAGTAGCTTTTTACATTAGGGAATCAATATAAATACAAATAATAACTAATAATTAAGAAGTATGAAGAAAATTGAAGCAATTATCAGGACCTCAAAATTTGAAGATGTCAAGACCCAGCTTAAAGAAATTGGCATTGACTTCTTTTCTTACTGGGATGCCTCAGGGGTGGGCAATGAACATATGCGCGGGCATCACAGTTACCGCGGAACGGTTTACGACACACAGTACATTTCCAGAATATTCATTTCAATTGTACTTCGTGACATCAATGTTCAGAAAACAATCGACTGTATCGAAAAAGCTGCATTCACAGGTGAAATAGGTGACGGGATGATCTTCAGTTATAATATCGAAGAATCAGTCAGGATCAGTAACGGTGCCCATGGAGAAGCTTCAACTGCCGGACCGGGCGATGTTAAACTAAAATAGCAGTCATTATCTAAAATTTAAAACAATGAATAAAAAAATCATATTTTTCGTAGTAGCATTCATACTGTCCATTGGAACATTTTGTCATGCGCAAACAGCAGAACCCAGAAAACCTGACCCGAGCGGTATCAAAACGGGAACTGCCGGAGACATTTCGGCAGCTAAACCAGGAGAACCTACTTTGAATGAAGTGGCTGAACAGGTCGGGAAAAACAAAATCTCCATCAACCTTGTCTGGCTCCTGATGGCAGGATTCCTGGTATTTTTTATGCAGGCCGGATTTGCACTTGTCGAAACGGGCTTTACTAGAGCTAAAAATGTTGCACATACAATGGCAATGAATCTCTTCGTCTACCCTGCAGGCATGTTAGCCTTTTATGTCTGCGGGTTTGCAATAATGTTCGGCGGAGTTGGGGCATTAGGAACGTTGGGAAGTTTTGACGGGTTAAATCATGAAACCGGGTTGACTATCTTCGGACATACTTTTGGTCTGTTTGGCGGAAAAGGATTTTTCATGAGCGGAGTTTATGATGTGGCTGTCCTCGGTTTTTTCGTATTCCAGGTTGTATTTATGGATGCTGCCGCAACAATACCAACAGGTGCTATGGCTGAACGCTGGAAATTTGCATCATTTGCAATCTTTGGATTTTTTGTTGGCGGTATCATTTATCCACTCTTCGGAAACTGGGTATGGGGCGGAGGCTGGCTGGCTTCATTAGGTAGTAACTTTGGTCTTGGACACGGACATGTCGATTTTGCAGGCTCATCTGTTGTCCATTTGACCGGAGGGGTATTAGCATTTGTCGGTGCAAAAATGTTAGGTGCACGTATTGGAAAATATAACAAGGATGGATCACCCAACGCAATTCCGGGTCATAATATTCCTATGGCTGTTCTTGGTACTCTGGTACTGGCTTTTGGCTGGTTCGGTTTTAACTCGGGCTCAACATTATCCGGTACTGATCTGCGTTTCGCAGTTGTCGCTTTCAATACCATGATTGCATCTTGTGGCGGGGCTCTGACAGCAACATTGTGGATGTGGTTTGTAAGAGGCAATAAACCAGACGTTAGTATGATGTGCAACGGGCTATTGGCAGGTTTGGTTGCTATAACAGCTCCGTGTGCATTCGTATCTCCAACAGGAGCATTGATCATCGGATTAATTGCCGGTATTATTGTTGTTGAAGTGGCTTTTCTGGTTGAAAGAAAATTAAAAATAGATGACCCGGTTGGTGCAATTGCAGTTCATGGAGCGAATGGAATATGGGGGTGTATTGCACTGGGTCTGTTTGCCGATGGTATGTATGGTGAAGGATTAAATGGAGTGAAAGGTGCAGTTACCGGACTTTTTTATGGCGATGGAAGCCAGCTTATTGCTGAAATTATCGGTGTTACAACAAACCTGATTTTTGTTGGTATTACAGGTTGGTTGATTTTCAAGCTGTTAGATAAAACCATTGGCAACAGAGTTAAACCTGAAGTCGAACTTTTTGGACTTGATTTTCAAGAAATGGGTTCTGAAGGTTATATGGGCATAAAAATGGATAAGAACTCTGAAACGCCATTATCTCGATAGGGTTGGTTAGTAAGTTGACAGAAGGGAGCGAATCATCAAAAACCCGATCATCCGCTCCCGGCCTGTCAACAAATCGTTTGAGAAAAGTATTTAAAGATTATTTAAACTAAGAACATGAAAAAATCTGTAATAATAGCAATCGTTTCATTTGTCATAAGCTTTGAATCTTCATTTTCAACCCCTTCAACACAGATATGGATTCCTTCCACAGATTTTCAGGGATTTGGTAAATTTCATTTTGGCTTTGATAATTTTTTGAGATTAAAAAATAATGATGGAACAAGAGGAGGTACAATTTATTGTGCAGGTCTGACAGGAGGATTCCTTCCTTTTAATAAATTCCAGGGGGAGGCAGGAATTGATTATTATACTATGAGTGATCCTGTGTATGACCCTCATCCTTTGCTCTTCAACATTAAACTGGGTTTCCCTGAAGATTCACTTTTCAGGAATTGCCCCGCAGTGGTATTTGGTCTGTACAACGTTGGTACAAAAAAGAACCTGACCAACTACAACATGTTTTATGGGCTGATAGCCAAAACTATTCCGGTCATCGGAAGAATTTCGGCCGGATACTATTATGGAAATAAAACTGTTTTGCTTGATGAAACCGGGAATGTCAGTAATAAAGGATTGCTTCTGTCATGGGACCGTAATATGCCGGAAATATCTGATAAACTCTGGATGGCTGTCGATTACCAGGGTGGAAAAAATTCATTCGGCGTTCTGAACTTTGGCTTTTCCTGGGCGTTTTCAAAGAATGTCTCAGTAATCTTTGCTTATAATGACTGGAATAATAAAAAGGTACTGTATAACTCTAAAGATGAAAATGTTAACTCCTTTACTGTACAGGTTGATATTAACTTCTAAATAAGATGAGGTATAAAAAAATCAATATCCTGAGATGATATCATAATGATATTCAGTATTATATTATTTGAAATGATTGGTTGGACTCGTTTCTTATGAGACGGGTTTTTTATATAATGAACTGAAAAGAGTTATTTATCATAAGAAGATAGAGTTAATTATATAATTTTGCGTGCTTCTTTAATTATATAAATGATAAGATGAAGAACAACGAAATTCAGCTTAATCCAAATGAGCTTGTCCAATT
>Ga0182017_10002935_pt1 | contig 12772 bp, 11 predicted proteins | sample 712E3DmetaG_FD_120492 | JGI IMG/M metagenome (GOLD analysis project Ga0182017, IMG submission 120492) | Permafrost microbial communities from Stordalen Mire, Sweden - 712E3D metaG | ecosystem: Environmental > Terrestrial > Soil > Wetlands > Permafrost | place: Sweden: Stordalen | collected... | reverse complement strand
CACCGGGATGTTCTTCGTGATGGCCATCGCGGGTATGGTCTGCACGGCCCTTTCGATCTCTGGACAAACCATCACCGACCTGAAGACCGGCTATTGGCTCGGCTCGACGCCCGCCGCGCAGGAGAAGGTGAAGTTCCTGGGCGTGCTGGCGGCGGCCGTGGCGAGCGGCCTCACCATCGTGCTGCTGGCCCGAGCGTTCCAGTTTGGCGAAGCCGTCCCCGGCGACCTGCGCGCGGTGCTGGCCGCGCCCCAGGCGTCCATCATGAAGGCGCTGGTTCAGAGTTTCATGAGCCACCAGCCGATCGCATACATTCTGTTCGGCGCGGGGGCCATGATCGCGCTTTCGATGGAGATGCTGGGCGTGCCGGCGCTGGTCTTCGCGCTAGGCATGTACCTGCCGCTGGAGTTGAACACGCCCGCGCTGGTGGGCGGATTCCTGGCGCACTACCTCGGAAAGCGCGACGCCCTGGTTCGCGAGCGCGGGGTGATCATCGCCTCCGGCCTGATGGCCGGCGGCGCGATCGGCGGGGTCATCGGAGCCAGCCTGCGTCTGGCGCCGGGCTTCTCGAAGGGACTCATCACGACGCCTTTCTACAGCAACGAGGCCGTTTCGCAGCTCGTTTCGGCGGCGCTGTTCATCGGGCTGTGCATCTACGTCTGGTACGGATCGCTCCGCGGCCATAAGGAGGAAGCATGAGCGAATCTTTTCCCTCGCTCGTTGGCAACGCCATTCTGGGCATCGACACTCTGTGGGGCGGCGACGTGATGTGCCTGTCGGGCACGGGCCGCTTCATCGCGGATTCCTGGTTTTCGGATGAGCCGCTTCCGCCCGCCTACACCGATCCCACCGCGGCTCCCGTGCGCGCCTCCGGCGGAGTTTCGTCGAAGAGCCCGGACCGCGCCGCCATTGACGCCTACCTCGCCGCGGTCGACGTGCGTGGCGCTATCGCGGGTCTGGCTGCGGAGGGCCACGCGATGCCCGGCCCGCGCGGCGAATACGTGCGCGGCCTGGCGCTGTGCTTTGAAACGATGTGGGACCTGGCCATGGAGCTGCTCGGCAAGGGCGACCCCGTGCCTTACGAGCGCTGCGTTCAGGCCTCGACGGGCCAGGCCCCCGCGCCGTCGCATCCCGAGGCGAAACGCGAGCGCGTGGCCGAGTTGCTGGCGCGAGCCGGGCACCCTTCGCGCTGCGGCGACGAACTGCTCGCAGCCGTGGATGCCTGGCGCCGGCCCCGCGGCGTCCCCATGGCCTCCGTGCGCGCCCTCGGGGAGGCCTTCGTCGCCAAGTTCGACCGCCTCAGCGCCGAGAACCTGCTGCCCTGGCTGCCCGGCGAACTCCACGGGGTGCCGCGCGCCAACATCCGCTTCCTGCCGATTCAGGACGCCTGGTTCTCCGGCTCGATGAACTACCTGGGCCGCGCACGGCGCCCGGACGGCGCGCCGGAGTACGAGGCCACTTACGAAATCAACGCCTCGCTCGAAATCTCCGTGCCCGAGTTCGAGCAACTGGTGAGCCACGAGGTGGCGCCCGGCCACGTTACCACCTTCGCCTATCTTCAGAACCTGTACGTTCGCGGCCGGGTCGGATTTGAAGCCAGCGTGCTTACGATGAACACCCGCGCCGCCGCGTTGTTCGAAGGCATCGCCAACAACGCCATCCTGATCGCGCACGGAGTCAATGAAGTGGACGAACTGCCCGACGAAGACCTGCAGATTGGCGCGCTGCTGGCCCTGCTCCAGGACGACGCGAAGAACCAATCTTCGTATCTCACCTGGAGGGAAGGCCTGCCGCAGCCCGAAGTGGCCGCCGCGCTTCGCCGCGACTTCCTGGTTTCCGCCGAGCGCGCGGAAAAACTCTCCGGCGCCTGGGGCCGTCACCCGCTGCTGGGGCGCATGTACCTGCCAGCCTACCGCGCCGGCACCGAGCACGTGGCCGCGCTCCGCCGCCGCTTCCCGCCGCGCCAGTTGCTTCCCGTGCTTTACGGCTGCGCCGGCTTGGTGGACATAACGACAATCGAATCCGTGCTCACCGCGTAGCCGGCGCCAGCGCCTTGACCAGCCGGTACATGAACTCGCGGCCTTCGTAGAGCGCCGTTGCGGCGATCCGCTCGTCCTTGCCGTGCGCCCGGATGTCGTCGCTGTCGTCGGCGATTCCCGAGACGCCATAGGTAGGGATGCCGGAGCGCCGCAGCGATTTGCCGTCGGTTCCGCCCTGCGACATGATGGGTACCACCGGCACACCCGGCCAGAGGGATTCGGTGGTCGCCTTCATCGCCTGCATGACCTCCGGATCGAGCGGCGACACCGAGTTGCCGACGCGATCCAGCGCGCTCTGCGGGGTCAGGCTGATGGCATCGTCGGCGATCGCGCGCCGCAATGTGCGCTCGAGGTCGGCAGGGTCGTGCCCGGGCAGAACCCGGCAATTGACGGTGGCCCGGGCGGATTGCGGAAGCGCGTTCTCGGCATGGCCGGCCTCGAGCATGGTCGCCACGCAGGTCGAGCGCAGCATGGCGTTCCAGTCGGGCGCGGCTGACAGCAACGCGACGGCGGCGGAATCCGGCGGGTCGGTCGAAAGCATCTTCGAGACCGCCTGGGCGACTTGCCCTCCTACCTGAGCCCCAATGGCTTCGAAATAGGCGCGCCGGCCCGCATCCAGCATCACCGGGAATTCGAGAGCGCTCAGCCGGACCAGCGCCTGGGAGAGCTCGTAGATCGCGTTCTGCTTCCGCGGAACCGAGCTATGTCCGCCCTTGTCCCGGGCCTCGAACACGAAGGTCAGGAAGCCCTTTTCGCTGTACTGGAGTTCGTTGAGCAGCTTGCGGCCGCCCTTGACTTCCAGGCCGCCGCCGTCCACGTTGAGGCAGTACGCGGATTCGATGAGCGGGCGGTGGTTTCTGAGCAGCCACGCGGCGCCGTTCTCCGGCCCGCCGGTCTCCTCGTTCGCGGTGAGCGCCAGGATCAGGTCCCGATCCGGCCGGTAGCCTTCCCGCCGCCAGCGAATGAAGTCCGCAACCAGGACAGCCACTCCGTCCTTAATGTCGATGGTTCCGCGCCCGTAGAAGTAGCCGTCCTTCTCGACAAACCGGAACGGATCGGTGCTCCAGTCCGCGCGGTTCGCCTCGACCACATCCAGGTGGGCCAGGAGCAGAATCGGTTTGCGCGCGCCCGTGCCGCGCAGCCGGGCCACCAGGTTGGCGCGCTCGGGGCGCGGGCCGAGCACCTGAACGTCCGCCTCTGGGAAGCCCGCCGCGCGCAGCCGCGCAGCCATCGCCTCGGCCGCTTTGCCCGTGCTGCCCGTCCGCGCGGTCGTATCGATCTCGATCAATTCGCGAAGAATGTCGCGAACCAGCGCGTCTTCCGGATTCTGCTGCGCGAGCGCCGCCGAGCCGATAACAAGGGTTGCCCACGCCAAGCGCGAGAACATGCCGCCCAGTATAGCGCGCCGCCAGCTACCGCTTTTGCCCTTCCGGAATCGGCAGAAACCGCTCGCAGAAAGGGTAAGGAATATAGACGGGTTCGCCGACCTGCGTGAGCCGGCCGGTGTTCTTGCCGACGCGAAAAACCACGGCGTTGTCGCTGTCGTGGTTGGTGACCAGCAGCCAGCGGCCGGCGGGATCGAACTCGAAGTTCCGGGGCGTCTTGCCGTGGGTGGGGATGTGCTCGACCAGTGTCAGCAGGCCGGTGGCCGCGTCGATGGCGAACATGGCCAGGCTGTCGTGGCCCCGATTCGAAGCGTAGAGGAACTTGCCGTCGGGATGCACGCGAATCTCGGCGCAGTTGTTGACGCCTTTGAAATCCGGGGGCAACGTGGAGACGGTCTGGATCTCGGTCAGCGCTCCGCGGGCGGAGTCCCAGGCGAAGGCGATAACCGCGCTGCCCATCTCGTTGACCAGGTAAACGAAGCGGCCGTTGGGGTGAAACGTGAAGTGGCGCGGGCCCAAGCCTGGGGCGACCTTCGCAAACGGCGGGTCGTTGCGTTGCATCGAGCCGTCGCGGGCGTTGAAGCGGTAAACGAACAGCTTGTCGAGGCCGAGGTCGGCCACCAGAACGAAGTGGTTGGTCGGGTCAACCTGGATCGAGTGCGCATAGGCGTGCTTCTGCCGCTGCGGATTGACGCTCGAGCCGGTGTGCTGGAAGAAAGCGGTGCGCTTGCCGATGCTGCCGTCCGGCTGGAGGGCGAAGGCGGCGATGTTGCCTCCCTCGTAATTGGCGACGAAGAGGTAGTGTCCGGTGGCATCCAGGCTGACGTAGCTCGCGTCGGCGCCGCCACTGGGCCGCTGGTTGACCAGGGTCAGCCGCGCCGTCGCCGGATCGATGGCATAGGCGCTCACCGCGGCGCCCGGCCGGCCCCGAAAGGTCTTGATCGAGTTGGAGGCGTAGAGATGCCGGCCGTCGGGATGGATCACGAAAAACGCCGGAGCCGCCGCCTGGATCAGGAACTCGGGCCTGGTCAGGATGCCGGTGGCGGTGTCGAAGCGCGCCAGAGAGAAGCCGCGGTTGGGACCCTCCGCGTGGGTGCCAAAGTAGACAAACATGTCCGCGGCGGGCGCCGACGGCACGGCCAGCGCGGCCACAAGAAGAAGAGTGCATCTGGTCATAAGTTCACCTTCGGATTTCTTGCCAAGGATTTCCGCCTTGGATTTCCGGATCGGACTCATCATACACCAGTTGCCGGGTGCAGCCGCTCCCTCAGCACAGGCTGAAGGCCTGTGCCACGGCTCGGTGTGGCACAGGCCTTCAGCCTGTGTCCGAGGTGACTTGGGCCAGGGTGGTGAGGCGGCCTCCGGCGGCGACGAAGGCGGAGAGGGTGCGCTGGGCGGCGGCGGGGTCGATCTCCCGGATCGCGTCGGTCACCAGCTCGACGGGCTTGCCGGTCTTCAGCAGGCCGGTGATGGCGTAGTGGACGCAGTACTCGGTGACCACGCCGTAGACCACGTAGCGATCGGCGCCCAGCTTCTCGAGCAGCCCGGCAACGTTGGGGTTGCTGAACACGTCGAGCGTCTGCTTTTCGACGATGATCTGCTGGGCGTCCCCGATCGCATAGTCGCCGGGTACGGACGGGATCGCCACGCGGCGCTCGAGCAGCAGTTCGGCGGGCTTCCGCTGGCCAAGGGTTCCCGCGACGCAGTGCGGAGGCCAGTCCTTGAACTCGGGATCGTCCTGGGCGTGCGCGTCCATGTCCGAAACCACCGGGATCGAGTGTTCGGCGGCGTAGCGATTGAGTCGGGCGAGCGCAGGCAGCAGGCGCTCGGCTCCCGGGACATAGAGCGCGCCCGCGGGGAAGAGAAAATCGATCTGAGTGTCGATGTCGAAGAAAACGGTTTTCATGCGTGTGGCCTCGCGGATTCGATCAGCGCGCCGATGCCGGGGCTGTATTCGACGGGGTAGGGCGCGGCGGACTCGAGGCTACGGTGGGCCTCGGGCAGGCGCTCGAGAGAGCCGGCGCAGCGGGCGCGTGCGGTTTTGGCGTCGGGCAGGGGCTCTAGGAGCCGGCCGTGGAAAATGACGGGCCGGAGCAGCGGCTCGGCGCCTGGCGTCGGCACGTTCTCTTGGGCGAGGGCAACCAGGTCGTGGTCCGGGAAGCGATAGATCTGCTTCGCGCCAGGCAAAGTGACCTTGCCGGGGCTGAGCTTGGCGGTGTAGCGGCCGTCGATCTCGACCAGCTTGTAGATGACGCCCAGGGCGGGGGCATCGGCGGAAGTGGCCAGCTCGGCGCCGACTCCGAAGGCGTCGATGGGGGCGCCGGCGGCTACGATTTCCCGAATCTTGTACTCGTTGAGGTCGCCGCTGGCCATGATTTTGGCATCCGGCAGGCCCGCGTCGTCCAGGATACGGCGCACCGCGCGGGAGAACTCGATCAGATCGCCGCTATCGAGGCGGACGCCCCAGAGCGGGCGGCCCAGGGAGGCGGCGATGCGGGCGCCCTCGACCGTATCGTAAGTATCGATGAGGTAGACGGTGTTGGGGCCAAGGAGTTCCTGAAGCCGGCGCTGGGCCTCGAGTTCACTCGGGAAGGCCAGCACCCAGGAATGGGCCGCGGTGCCGTAGACCGGGATGCCGGCGCGAAAGCCGGTGAGCGTGTTGCTCGTGCCGATGCAGCCGCCGATGTAAGCGGCGCGGCCGGCCAGCACGCCGGCCTCGGGCGTGTGAGCGCGGCGGGTGCCGAACTCGACCACGGCGCGGCCGCCGGCGGCCTGGGCCACTCGGGCGGCCTTGGTGGCGATGAGCGTCTGGAATCCGATGGTCGCGAGCAGGTAGGTCTCGGGGATCTGGGCTTCGATGATGGGCGCGCGCACGTTGAGGACCGGCTCCCCGGCGAACAGCGGGGTGCCCTCCGGGACTGCGAACAGGTCGCCAGCGAACCGCAGATCGTGCAGCCGCTCGAAGAACGAAGCGCTCGCGCGGGCGAACTGGGGCAGCGACCGGAGATAGTCGATCTCCTCGGAAGCGAAACGGAACCCGAGCAGATACTCGACCACCTGGGGGAGGCCGGCGGCGACGACGAAGTTGCGGCGATCGGGCAGCCGGCGGATGGAAAGCTCAAAAGTGGCGACCTGGTTGGAGATGCCGGCTTCGAAATAGCCGGCGCTCATGGTGAGTTCGTAGAGGTCGGTCAGCAGACCGTTCATTTCTTGCGTGGCGGCGCGGCTTCTTTCACGCCGGCGATCGCCTTTTGCAGCTCTTCCACCACCTTAGCATCCAACTGATACAGAGTGGGCTCGTTCTCGCGGCGCGCCAGCCAGTCGTTGCCGGCTTTGGCAAGGGCCACCTTTTCGACGCGCTTGCCGTCGCTCGATGCGACGGTAAACTCGAGCGCGGAAGTGGTGAAGCCCTGGTCCGGGAACTTGACGGCGGCCAGGTCGCGCAGCCTGTCGATGACCGTCTGCATCGAGGTGGAATCCATCTGCTTGCCCGCGGACATCCACTTCTCGCCGGACTTCTGGTACGTGGATTGCTTCGCGGCGTCGCGGATCTCGATCTTCGCCGGATCGTTCCAGCCGAAATCGAAGACCTTCTTGTTGCGGAAGTCGTCGAGGCCTTTGTCGAGGCCGTCGGCGGTCTCTGGGGCGACTTTGTAGATTCCCTCGATGGCGCTGCTCCGGGCGTAGACGTTCTTGTCCTTGTCTTTGCGAAGCTGCAACTGCTGCGTGCCGGCCGCGTCGGTGACCTTGGCGAGGGCCACCTGCGCACCGGAGGCGAATGCGGCGGCGGCCTTCTTGGAATCCTCGGCGGAGACCGGAAGGTCCAACTTGGCGTCCCGGAGCTTGCGTACCAGCTCCTCGACCTGGCCGCCGTCGGCGCGCAACGGGCGGGGCTTCAGGATCTGCCATTCGTTCTGGTTGTTCTTGCCGAACTCGAGGTCTTGCCCTTTAGCGGCGAGCTCCACTCGGACGAGTTTTTCGGGATCGAAGGTCAGCAGGCGCTTGTCGCGCAGGTCGTTGGAGTCCCTGCCGAGGGCGGTCTTGATGTAGCTGTAAATCGTGAAAACGCGCGGATCGCCCTGGAGGCTGGCGTAGCTGCTGTTGCCGGAGGGCGTCTCGTCGCCGAGGGAAAGGCGCAGGCTCTTGCCGTCCTTTTTGATGGCGACAATTTCCAGAGCAGGCTTGGCGAGACCGTACGGAGAGAGGTCGGAAGTCTTCTGCTCGACCACGCGCTCGGAGGTGAGCGCGCACAGGCTGGAGATCAGGGAGCTGGAAGCCTGCGGATCGACCTCGAAGGGTTGGGGAGCGGTGATCTGCCACTTGCCGGACTTGTACTCCAGCACGGTGGTTTCGCCCACGGCCCTGCGGATCTCGACCTTCTGGAGCTGGCCCTCGGGCATGTCGATGATTTTGGGCGGAGCGTCGGCGGGGGGCCGCTTCGCGCGGGCCTCGTCGGACTTGTTCGACCACCAGATGCCGCCGGCCAGCAGGACCAGCAGAACGACGCCAATCCACAAACCGCGCTTCCGCATCGGTTATCTCCTCTTCCACCAGACGCCGATGCCACCGGCTACGAATACCAGCGGGATGAGGATCAGGCAGGTGTAGCGGATCACGCTCATCTGGCGCTGGCTCAGGGATAGCGGCCGGTTAGTAGGCTCCTTGGGGCGAATCGAAATCAGGTCCTCGTCGGAAGTCAGCCAGTTGACCATGTTCATCAGCAGGTCCCGATTGTCGAAGTTGCGAGACGGGAGGACGCTGTTGGCGGCCCAGGCGGAGCCGCCCACCACCACGAAGCGGGCTGGGCTGCCGCCGCTCTTTCCGGTGTTGTATGTGGAAGCGGCGGCGAGCGTCAGCGGACCCTTCTTGTCTTTCTTGGGATCGATGCGGATCTCACGGGAAGAGAGATCGGTGGTGGCGTAACTGTCCGCGGAGGTCTGGAATAGCTTTTCGGGATTGGTCTTGGCGGTCGCTTTCAGTTCCAGGGAGCGCACCAGCGGGAACACCGTGGCACCGCCCTTCATCTCGCGCACGATGGGCTGCGACTCGTAATGGGAAACCAGTGGAACCTCGGGACCCAGGCCGAACAACTGCCCGACTCCGCTCACGTCCAGCACCAGGTCGTTCCCGAGGGTGACACCCCAGTCCTGGAGGAGCTTCGCCAGAGCGGCATTCTCGCCGGTTTCGGCGCGGCCCATCTTGAGTGGGGGATCGAGCAGGAACAGCGCGTGCCCTCCCCCTTCGACATAAGACTTCACCGCGTCGACGGCAGGCTGGGTATAGTCCAGCCGGGGGCCGCCGACCACCAGCACCGAACAATCGCCGGGCACTTCCGGCTTCTCGAGCAAGGAAATCGAGCGGACCTTGTAGTTATTCCTCTCCAGGAGCATCTTGAAGGCCGCCGCGCCGCTGGGGCTCGAATCGTCGAGGCTGCGTTCCCCGCTGCCCGCGACCGCGCAAACGGTGCGGGCTCCGCCTTTCAGAACCCGGATCAGCGCGCTGGTGAGTTCCTCCTCGGTCAGGCTCTTGGCCTCCTCCCTGCGGGGGCCGGCTTCCACATAGATGGCGCCGTAGTTCTTCACGCCGGCGGCCTTGGCGATCTGGGGCTTGCGGTCCGGGTCGATGTAGGCCACCTTCAGCTTCGGAGAGAGAGTGTCGTAGCGGTCCAGAAGGTCCTTGGCCCGGGCGAACTCCGCAGTGCGGTCGAAGTAGCTGATGGTCACGTCCTGCTTGAGATTCCGCACCACCTTGATGGTCTGGTCGGAGAGGCTGTAGCGCTTGTTGGAAGTAGTGTCGTAGGACTGGTTGTAGCGGTTGGCCAGCCAGTTCGCCGCGCCCAGAACGGCGAGGATGACCGCAATGTAGATGCTGGCGTACACCGCGTAGTGGGTCTGTCTCGATCTAAGCCACACAGGTCGCATTTAACTCCTCCAACGCACCGACTCCAGAGTGCGAGTCGTCAGGAACAGCCACAAGAAAATCATGCCGAGGTAGTAGACCACGTCCCTGGAATCCGCGACGCCCTTGACGAACTGCTCGAAGTGCGACGACAACGAGATGTAGGACAGGACCTTGGCCCAGGCCGCGGTCTCGTAGGCGCTGACCCAATCGAGCACCCACAGCAGCAGGCAGACGGTGAAGCCGGCGTCGGCGGCGATGATCTGGTTTCGCGTGAGGCTGGAAAGGAAGGTGCACAGGGCGATCAACGCTCCGCCTTGCAGCAGCAGCCCCAGAAAACCCAGCAGCACCGGCTGAAGGTCCGGCTTCCCGTAGAAGAACAGGAATCCGAGGCTCAGCGCGGCGATGGCCAGGAAGCAGCAGTAGAACAGCAGGCCGCCGAGCCACTTGCCGAGCACGATTTCGATGTCGCGGGCCGGCGAGGTGAGCAGCAGCTCGATGGTGCCGGAGTTCTTCTCCTCGGCGAACAGGCGCATGCCGATCAAGGGGATCAGGAACAGGCTGATGACGGCCAGGTTCATCAGCAACGGCCGGATCACCCACTCGTTGACATCCATGGGCATGCCGCCGCCCATCATGGAGGCCTGCATGCTGCGCGTGACGAAAATGGCTACGGCGCTGTAGAAGAAGAAGCCGAGCACGATCGCAGTGCGAGTGAGCAGGGAGTAAGCGATCCAGGTGGTGAAGTAGCTCGTCAGGTCCTTGCGGCAGATCAACCAGATGTTTTTCATTTCGCGGCAGCCTCCGTCGCGGCTTCCTGGGTGGCCGCGGTCAATTCCAGAAACATCTGCTCGAGACTCAGGGAGACGGGGCGGAGTTCCTGGAGGCGCCAGCCCGCATCGAGGACGGCGCGGGCCACGTCGTCGCCGATCAGCCGGCCGGCCAGTCCCTCGACTTCCAGCCGGCACAGGTTGCCGTCGCTATCCATCAACTGCACGCGGCTGACCCCCGGCACCTGTTCGATCCGCCGCTGCACGACGGCCGGGTCCAGGGCTCCATCGCGGCTGGCGACCTCGACGGCCACCGCCTCGACGCCGCGCGCCCGCCGGGTGAGATTCAGCACCGAGTCGTTAGCCACTACCTTGCCCTTGTCGATGACGATGACCTGCTGGCAGGTCTGCTCGACGGCGGGCAGAATGTGGGTGCTCATGATGACCGTGTGATCGCCCGCCAGGTTGCGGACCAACTGGCGGGTCTCGATGATCTGCTTCGGGTCCAGGCCGGTGGTGGGCTCGTCGAGAATCAGCACGTCCGGGTTGTGGATCACCGCCTGCGCCAGGCCGACGCGCTGCCGGTAGCCCTTGGAGAGCTGGCCAATGATGCGGTCCCTCACATTGGCGATGGCGCACTTCTCGCAGGCTTCCATCAGGCGGCGCGGGACCTCGTCCTTGGGCACGCCCTTCAGCCGGGCCACGAAGGTGAGGTAGTCGGAGACCCGCATCTCGGGATACAGTGGGGGAGACTCGGGAAGGTAGCCGACGCGCTTCTTGACTTCGAGCGGCTCATCGAGGACGTCGAAACCGGCCACCGATACGCGGCCGGAGGTGGGAGGGAGGAAGCAGGTCAGCACCCGCATGGTGGTGGTTTTCCCGGCGCCGTTAGGCCCGAGGAATCCCACGATCTGTCCTTTCTCCACGGTGAAGGAAATGTTGTCCACGGCGGTGGTGCGGCCGTATCGCTTGGTCAAACCTTCTACTTTTATCATCGGAATAGCCAGAAAGAGAAAACCTATGATAGGAATGGGGATCGGAGCATGTCAAATCCCCATGATCTGGAAGCCGGAATCGACGTACAGGATGTTGCCGGTGACGCCGCGGCCCAAGTCGCTGGCCAGGAACAGGGCGGCGTCGGCGACTTCGGCGGGCTCGGTGTTGCGGCGCAGTGGGGCGCGCTGTGCGACCACGTCCAGGATGCCGGAGAAGTCCTTGATGGCGCGGGCGGAGGCGGTCTTGATGGGGCCGGCCGAGATGGCGTTGACCCGGATGTCGCGGGGGCCGAGCTCGCTCGCCAGGTAGCGCATGGCGGCCTCCAGGGCGGCCTTGGCCGCGCCCATCACGTTGTAGTTCTGGATGACCCGCACCGAGCCGATGTAGGTGAGCGTGGTGATGGAGCCGCCGCCGGTCATCAGCGGGGCCACCGCGCGCGAGACAGCCACCAGCGAGTAGGCGCTGATGTCCTGGGCCAGCAGGTAGCCGGCGCGAGAGGTGCTCAGGAAGGGGTTGCCGAGTTCCTCGCGGTTGGCGAAGGCGATGCTGTGGACCACTGCGTCCAGGCGTCCCGGCGCGGCCTTGAGCGCCTCGGTGAGTTGGTCGAGTTCGTGGTCCTTGGAGACGTCGCAGGCCAGGAGCTGGGAAGCGCCCAACTCGGCGGCGCAGGCCTCGACCGCGTCGCGCTGGCGCTCGCCCTGGTAGGTGAGAACCAGCGAAGCGCCCTCGCGCTTGAACGCCTCGGCAATCGCGTACGCCAGGCTCCACTTGTTGGCGACGCCCAGGATCAGGGCGCACTTGCCCTGTAACAAATTGGGCATGAAATGATTAGTTTAGCAGAGCACAAAACGGCGCTGCGCTCGCACGGCCGGACCGCTCCCTCACGGTCGCGGTTCGGTCCGGAGCCGAAACCGAGCCGCGACCGCCAGGGAGCGTGAAAGAATCGCCCTGTGGCGCCGAAGAGGACAAGCTGAAGCATGTCCCACGCGGAGCATCGACAGTTTGCAGCCTTTCGTGGAGCATGCTTCAGCTTGTCCAGCGATTTTTTCACAGTCCCGCGTGGGAGCGGCCCAAGAGCAACGCACTTCCGGCTAGCGGTACAGGTCGACACTGGCGGCGCTGGGCTGGCCCGACTGCGGCGCGCGATTCTCGATATGCAGCGAGAAGCCGCGGGAGTATGCTGGCACGACGAACATCACGCTCCAGCGATCGGGGTCCATGCCCAGGTTCGCCATCATCTCCTCAAAGGTTTTGGGGCGCTTTTTAAGGGCTTCAAACATGCTGGCAGGGTCCATTCCCCGTTTGGGTTCCGGAAAGGCTAACCCGTCGTACTTCTTGCCGTCGCCGTCCCGGAGCGAGAATGCGTTGTGGTACTTTGCGAAGAACAGCTTCAGGCCCGCCGGCTTGCTTGAGCATTGGAGCTGGAAATGAACGGTCAGCAGGGCTTTGTCTGCCCAGCTCGAGAGGTCCGATCCCTCGACGGAGACGACGCAGGGGCCAAGGGGGATGGGATGTCCAATGCCGTAGGCCCGCGGAGGCGGCGAGGAGCAGGCGGCCAACAGAAGCGCGAGCAGCGCCACCGGTCGAAGCCAGCGCATTGGGGCATGATACCAGTTGTGGCACTGCTAAGATACAGTTCTTGGCGGAACTTTCCCTCTCCACTCCGGTGATGTACGTGAAGGGCGT
>Ga0182017_10002934_pt1 | contig 12772 bp, 8 predicted proteins | sample 712E3DmetaG_FD_120492 | JGI IMG/M metagenome (GOLD analysis project Ga0182017, IMG submission 120492) | Permafrost microbial communities from Stordalen Mire, Sweden - 712E3D metaG | ecosystem: Environmental > Terrestrial > Soil > Wetlands > Permafrost | place: Sweden: Stordalen | collected... | reverse complement strand
CGGCGCCGGTAGCCGGGTGCTGATGCTCCTGGACGGGGTCCCGTTCCTCGCCGGGGATACAGGGGAGTTGAACTTCGAATCGGTCCCGATGGGGCAGGTCGACCGGATCGAAGTGGTCAAGGGAGCCAGTTCGGCCCTGTACGGGTCAAATGCACTGGGGGGGGTTGTCAATATCATCACGAAGCCGATACCGGAGACGCCGGAGACAATCGTGAGGACATACGGCGGGATGTACAACAAACCCGCCTACGCGCAATGGGACTGGTCGGACAAATCCCGCTTCTTCAACGGCCAGTCTTTCAGTCACATGCGCCGGGTGGGGGATCTGGGCGTGTCACTCTTCTTTTCCCGACAGATCGACGACGGCTACCGTCTGAACGACTACCGGCGCCGGTACAATTTCCTCATGAAGACGCGCGAGGACTTCTCCTCAACAGGTTCAATCACGCTCACATTCGGGCTGGCATACCAGTACATGGGGCAATTCCTGTACTGGCGAAACGTCGATTCCGCGCTCATCCCCCCTCAGCGCCACGAGAGCGACAACATCAAGTCCACACGCTACTTCCTGAGCGGGCTCTTCAACACCGCTTTGTCCGACCATTTCCTCTTCACGGTCAAAGCGATGTGGTATCACAATGACTGGGGTTTCCAGCAGAGCGGCGATCCGGAACGGACCGAATCGCTCTCGGACGGCGTCCGCGTCGAGGCTCTCGCAACAATCCTCCCCGGCGGATCCCAGACCCTGACCTGCGGGGTGGACGGCAACATCGACCTGATCGGAGGGGGGATGTTCGGCGATCACTGGATCGGCGGGCTCGCGCTTTTCGCGCAGGACGAGGCTCCCCTGTTGAAAGAGATCACGCTGACACTCGGAGCGCGGTTTGATCTGCAGTCCGTGGGGCTCACCGGGGAAGGGGGACAGATTAACCCGAAGGCTGCACTTCTGTACCAGCCGGTCGCAGGGACGGCGCTCCGGGCGTCGTTCGGGGAAGGATTCAGAATCCCCTCCCTCCCCGAGGCGTTCGTGGAGGCGGGATCGACAGGGCTGCTTGCTGTTCCGAACAAAGACCTCAAACCCGAGCGGAGCAGGTCGTACGAAGCCGGGGTGTCGCAATCACTGGGGGACGTCGGATCGATCGACCTGGCGGCATTCCGCTCGGATATCGATGACCTGATTGAACCCGGGCTCTTTGTCGCGGGCCCCGACCTCCAGGTCCAGTGGAGGAATGTGACAAGAGCACGCGTCCAGGGCTTTGAAATGTCGGGCCAGGCCAGGTTCTTCAACGGGGCCATCGTGTGCGACCTCGGATACACCTATGTGTATCCTGAGGACCTGACGCACGACGATATACTGAAGTACCGCCCGCGTCATGTTCTTCACGGCGACGTTCGCGGAAAGTGCGGGTGGCTGAGCGCGTCGGCCGATTTCAGATTTGTCAGCAGGATCGAGAGGATCGACGATGAGCTTGTGGATGCCGGCGTCATCCCGGACGGAGATCAGCGGGTCCCGATTTACGTGACGGACATCCGGGTCGGCGCCGATCTGTCGTTGGCCGGGATCCCCCTGTCGGTCTCATTGAACGTCAACAACCTCTTCCAGCACAATTATGTGGAGCTGATCGGGAATATCATGCCTCCCAGAACGTATGTGCTCGTCCTCGAATCCCGGTTATAGAGTCCGCGTGGCCGGGATTCGATTCCCCGAAAGACTACCCGCTCCCCGTCGGAGAGGAGTGACCTCTTATCTGCCGGGGAGGGCGTCCGGTCTCTTCCCCGCCAGGCTGTCGATCGTGAAGCGCGTCCGCATCGAATCGATCATCGCACCGCTCCAGTGGATCACCTCTTCCTTTTCATCCGTCGCGAGCCGGGCATACCTGTGTATGAAGAGGTACGATCCAAGCGGCATTTCATCCTGCTGGAGCTGTTCGACGATATCTTTGAACTTCCCGTACTGCCGCACAGGCCTGTACGAGGCAAACCGGTCAAAGTCGAGATGCCGTTTGCCGTCCTGGATGTGCGAATTAAGCCACCACCCGAGAGGCTGGATTTCCGCATACCAGGGATACACGGTGCTGTCGCTGTGGCAATCGAAGCACGACCGCCTGAATATCTGCATGACGTGTCCGGGGACGGGGAAGGCGGACTCGATGCCGCTCCCGGGAGCCGGTTGAGAGCGGTTCTTCGCGGGGCGGAGGAACTGAACGGCGATCAAAGCAACGCCGAGGATTGCCACAAGTATCTTGACGTATTTCATTGTTTTTCCCTCAGTGGGCGCAAAATGTGGAGAGTTCCTTGAGCGTTGGTACTCCGCCTGACTTTGTAATCCGGAACCGGAACGATAACAATGAAGCACATTGGCGGGAAAACCTCAAGGCCGGCCTCAACTCCATGGCCTCACATCCGCCGCCGTATCGTTCGTCAGATTGACCTTCCCCGCATGGTTCGCTACATTGGGGACAATCTGGAACATTCCGGCACCCACAATGCGACGGAATAAAACTGATGACACACAGAGAACGCGTCCTCGCTGCGCTCGAACACCGTGAAGGGGACCGCTGGATCATCCGATCGGACGCCGGCCGGATCATCGCACAGATGCCGGCTGGGGCGCTCCATTTCGAACAGACATATGATCCTTTTGCAGAAGGCGTGCCGGATCACCGGAGGATTGGGGAAGCGATGGCGGAATGTATGTGGGGAGCCGTGAGAACAGCGGCGGCATTTTTCCTCCTCCTCCTTCCCTTTCCAGTCTTCGCTCTTTCGGGGGGAGGTGACGTCATTATGTACGTGTCTCCGTCGGGAAGCGACGGAGACAGGGGGACGCGTGAACATCCCTTCCGGACTCTTGAAAGAGCCCGGGACGCCGTACGGAGCATCAGGTCCGGAGCGGAGGGGGGGAAGATCGAGATCGCCGTCCACCTGCGCGGCGGACTGTACATAATGGAGAGGACTTTTCTCCTCCGTCCGGAGGACGGAGGGGGAGCCGGGCACACCGTCACCTATGCTGCCGAGGAGGGAGAGACGCCCGTCCTGAGCGGGGGGACGCTGATTCGCGACTGGAAGGAAACGGAGTTCGACGGGCGCCGGGTGTGGAAAGGGACGCTCCCTCCAACAGGAGCGGAAGGAGCAGACATACACGAGCTCTGGGTGAACGGCCGTCGAGCCCTCCAGTCCCGGTTTCCGCGGAAAGGGTACATCGGCGTGGAATCCGTTCCGGGAGTCACGGCCAGGACCGATTGGATTGAAGGCGAAACTGCACTCTGTGCAGCGGGCCGGAACCTACCCCCCGGAGAAAAATTCACGGGGGCCGAGGCGGTGGTGATGAACCGCTGGGTGGAATCGAGGCTCCCGGTCACGGGATTCGACCCGGATTCGAACCTTTTCAGGTTCGGACGGCGGAGCATGTTCAGGCTCGAGAAGGGGGATCCCATGTATTTCATCAATGTCAGGAGCTCTTTCGGGGAGCCAGGGGACTGGTTCTCCGACCGGGCCGGGGGAGCGATCTATTATATCCCCCGGCAGGGGGAATCGACCGGATCCGCCGAAGCGATCGTCCCCCGCCTCGCGACGATACTCCGCATCGACGGGAGTCCGGATTCGGGGAGGTTCGTCTCGCACGTGACGTTCCGCGGGATATCATTCTCGCATGCCGGCTGGTACTTTCCCCCTCTACCGGACACCGGCCGCGCTGCGCCAGGAGGTTTTCCCCAGGCGGCGACCGGCGTTCCTGCCGCGGTAGTTGCCCGGGGAGCGCATGACTGTGTATTCGAGGGTTGCTCGTTCTCCCATATGGGGACATATGCTCTCGAACTCGCCGGGGGGTGCAGAGAGAACGGAATCCGCCGGTGCGATATTTCCGATCTCGGTGCCGGAGGGATCAGGATCGGCGAAACGGTGATACGAGAAAAGGAGGAAGAGCGGACATGGGGGAATACGGTTGTCGATTGCCGGATTCACGACGGCGGCCTCATTTTCCACAGCGCCATCGGGGTTTGGATCGGGCAGAGCGGCATGAACCGGATTCTTCATAACCAGATTCATGATTTCTACTACTCGGGGATCTCCATCGGCTGGACCTGGGGCTACGGGCCGTCGCTCGCGCAGGGGAACCTTGTGGCGATGAACCACGTGCACCACATCGGGGTCCTCACCGATGGAGACGGTCCGATCCTGAGCGACATGGGAGGGATCTATACGCTCGGAAACCAGGAAGGGACCGTCATCCGGAACAACATATTCCACGACATTGCCGCCTTCCGGTACGGGGGCTGGGGGATTTACTTCGACGAAGGGACAACGCACATTCTCGCTGAACGGAACCTCGTGTACAAAACGACGCACGGGGGGTTTCACCAGCACTACGGGAAAGAGAACAGATTCCGGAACAACATCATCGCGTACGGCCGCGATCTCCAGGTCCAGCGGTCGCGCCTGGAAAAACACACAAGCTTTTCATTCGAGCACAATATCGTCCTCTGGGACGGGGGGCAGTTCCTGGGAGGGAATGCCGGGGGAGGGAATATGGTTTTCGACTACAATCTTTACTCCTTTCAGGGGAGAGACTCCCTTCTGTTTGATACACTCTCCTTCTCTGCCTGGCAGTCGCACGGCAACGACATTCATTCCCGGATCGCGGATCCCGGTTTCGTAGATCCCCGGAACGGTGACTTTCGCTTCAGACAGGGGTCCACGTCCGCCCCTGCGGGGTTCGAGGAAATCCCCTTCGGAGAGATTCTGGACGTTGCACCCCTCATCATGGAATCAGGCGATCGCCCTCCCGGGTTTCAACGATACCGGTGATCCTGCCGCGTTGTCTCACTCCGTCCGGTACCGTTCCTCGAACGTCGGCGACTCGCCCGCGAGCTTGACGAACAGGTCGAGAGGAACGACCTCGAAACCGGCCCCGAGCCTGTCGAGTATGTTTTTCGTCCGCTGGAGATCGCTGTATTCCCGTATGTGGACCAGGAGGAAATAGGGGCGCTTCGGGTTTACCGCCGCAAGCTCTTCCAGGTCGGCCGCAGCGTCGGCTTCGGGGCGGGATTCGGACAGGTAGTAATCGTACGAGATGAGCGGCTTCCCGTCCTTCACTGCAAACGTGTATGAGGGGGCGTAGCCGTTGATGAACCCCGTCGCCTCCGGCATTCCCGCATAATACGCGTCGACGACTTCCTTCGTCAGGTCGCTGTTCCCCTCGACAGTCGCCCCCTCCGAGTAGTCCATGAATTCGAACACGGGAAGGTCGAGGTCCCGCGTCATACGCCGCGTCATCGCCACAACCTCCGGCAGGGCGGAGGGGGGGATCGCTTTCGGATACATGTATCCGGGACCGGAAAGCCCCCCGACAAAATAATCGTTGGGGGTCGCGGTCCCGTAGAAGTATTCGAGCATTGCAGGGGCGAGCCACTCCCAGTTCATTGTCACTTCCCATGCACACGGGATCGTCCCCCTGCCCGGCTTGAACCATGCTCCGAGTCCCATGCCGTCAGTCTGGACGAGAGCGATGTATGTTTTCTTTTCGGGGACGTACCTCTTTCCCGGTACGACGGTATGGTTGTTCTTCCAGAGAAAGCCCTTCGATGCGGGGGTGAGCGTGGAGAAACTCATGTTGGGGAGGGTGTGCAGGCCTTCCACGCGGAGCACGTGACGCGATGCACAACGGACGAAATCCCGCTCCTTGTCCTTGGCATACGAGTGCCAGCCCATGACCATGGAGAGCGGCTTCATCTCCCCCATGATCCTGTCCGCCAGCGCAAACTCGGCCGTGTCGGCCGGCAGCGTCGAGAGGTCGGTAAAGAATGCCCCGCGGGCAATGCCGAAATCCGCGACCCCGGGCTTCATGATCTTCCCCGACTCTCCTCCCATCCAGACGACATATTCCCGTGAGCACCTCTTCCAGTACTCGTTATACGCCCATGTGTAGATCGCAACGTCCTTCATTCCGGTGAATTTTCCCCTGAAATCCGCCAGGCATTTCAGTCCTTCCCGTTCTGCCATGGGGATCTGTTCGGGAGAGACGACGACAGCCTTCTCCAGGCCTGCAGCCGTAAACGCGACGATGAGCGATGTGCGGACCCCCTTGTCCCACACAACGTACCCCTTCACCGCTCCCCGGAACGTCTTCAGCGCGGCCTCCGGTGTCTTCAGCTCCGTGAACGTGTAGTTCCGTTTCTCCCTGTAGTAGTCGAGGACCGTCGGCGTGTAGAGGAAATCCCATTTTTCCGGGTACACGAAATACAGGCGCGGGGCGGCGGTGTTCGCAAGTCCCTGCAGACTGATAAGAAACGCGTTGACGGGAAGGTTCCCCTCGATCGACCAGTCGTCCTCGAGCTTCATCATCCAGCCGGCGGCGGATCCTTCCCGTTTCAGGACGAAACGGACGGGGGGGCCGCTCTTACGCGTCGAGCGCATGACCGTGTACGTGATCGTCTCGCCGTCCTGAGACAGGGCGTACGTGCGCCGGGAACTCTCGGCCGTCTCTCCCTGTGAGCCGCGGAGGCGGTACTGTTCGTCCACCCTCAGAGTCCTGCCGGAGTCCTGCCAGGAGGCAGTGACAAGTCTCTCGCTCCCGCGCTGCATCATCAGTCCCATGAACACATTCGAAGGGAACACGCGGGCAGTGACGGGGACGCGGGCCGTGGCTCCGCCGGCCTGCAGCGTGAGTGAGTCCCGGAAGCTCCGTCCTCTCCCCCAGATGTCGATGACGGTGACAGAGGGTCCCTTGACCCTGATCTCCAGGGCAACGCTGCCGAAGAGATCGATGTCGCTGCTCTTGCCCGGGATCATCTCCCACTTCCCGGCGATGGGTTGATCCCCCTGCGCGGGGGTAGGGACGGCGGACAGCAATGTCAGAATCATGAGGACTGCGGCGATGCACAGGCGTGTCATATGCGTCTCCTTGCGAATGCGAACATTTCATATGCAAAACGGAGTTTCCCTGGTGGTCTAAACGATACGCACAAATCGCCGGAGGATCAAGAATTGATTGTCTTTCTTGGGATTTGTGGATATCTTTGTTCGCCTCATCCCGACAACAATCCGGCCTCCGCATGAAATCGATCCTGTTCCTCGTTCTGATGCTCCTGCTGACACTCTCTCTCCAGGGCTGCTCCAGAAAGCCGGCGACCCCCGGAGGAAGGAAGATCGCCGGCATCGTCTTCCAGGAAGACCAGTTCTTCCGCCTCGTCCTTTTCGGTATGCGGGATGCGGCCGCGAGGAACGGGGTGTATCTGCTGGAGGCCAACAGTGAGGGAAAGCCCGACAAGGAAATTCAGCTCATCAACACCTATATCGCCAGCGGGGTAAATGCGATCGTGGTCTCCCCGCTGAGCGCGAAGGCCTCGGTTATCGCGCTCGAGCGCGCACGCGCGAAAGGGATCACGATCATCACATACAATACGAGCGTGGAAGGGGATATCGCCGCTTCGTACGTGGAGAGCGACCAGACCGGGCTGGGGAGAGCAACGGGGGTAGCGGCACGAGAGTACATTGAGAAACATCTCGGAGGCAGGGCGAACGTCGCGCTTCTCGCTTTCCAGTCACAGGCCCCCGAGCAGAGTACTATGAGGGTGAGCGGATTCAGGGAAGAGATTACGACGCTCCCCGGCTTGACGATTGTCGCGGAACCGGATGCATGGCTGGCGGGCCAGGCGGTGCGGAAGGGGGGCGATATTCTCACCGCCCACCCGGACCTGGACATACTGTGGGGTGCGAACGAAGGAGCGACGGTGGGTGCCGTCATGGCCGTGAAAAACGCCGGGAAGGCCGGCCATGTGGCGGTGTTCGGGACGGACACCGGGGAGCAGATCGCCGGCTTCCTCCTGAGCGAGGACGGCATACTTCAGGCGGTGACAGGGCAGCAGCCGTTCGAGATCGGATCGCGCGCCGTTGAGTCTGCGCTCAGCGTCCTGAAAGGGGAGAAGGTCCAGCCGAAGCAGTCGCTTCCCGGCGTGCTCCTTTCCCGCGCCGACCCTGAAGGGGTGAGAAAATTCGCGGCCCGTTTGAAAGAGTTGAACAAATGATGAATGCCCCTCTTCATGCGCTCGAGACCGTGGCACTCCGGAAGGAGTACCCGGGGACCGTCGCGCTCCGGGATGTCTCGCTCAGGTGCGAGGGGGGGGAGATCCGGGCGCTCCTCGGAAAAAACGGTGCGGGGAAAAGCACGCTGGTCAGGCTTCTGGGAGGTGCAGTCGAACCGACATCGGGGGCCATACTCGTTGACGGGAACCGTGTCCGTTTCCGCTCCCCCCGGGAGGCAATCCGCAAGGGGATTGTCACTGTCCATCAGGAGCTCAGCCTCATCCCGGGACTCACTGTCGCGGAGAATATATTCCTCGGCCGTCTCCCGCGCCGCCGGGCCGGATTGATCGACTGGCGTGCCGCCTGCAGTATGGCGGAAGCACTTCTCGAAGAACTCGGGCTCGCACTGGATGTTCGGGCGCCGGCGGGAAGGCTCGGTGTCGCCCAGCAACAGATGATCGAGATCGCCAAGGCGATGTCGCATGCCCCCTCGGTCCTGATGCTGGATGAGCCGACATCGGCTCTCGCGCACCGTGAGGCCGACCGGCTTTTTACGCTGTTGAAGAGACTTGCGGCGAAGGGGGTGGTCCTCCTCTATATCACGCACCGGCTCGAAGAGATCCACAGGATCGCCGATGCGGTCACGGTTCTGAGGAACGGCGCGCTCGTCGGCACAATCCCTGCCGGCGAAGCAAACCCTGCAGCGATCGTCGGCATGATGTTCGGAGAAGCTGTCGGGAAGGAACGCCCCCCGGAGCCTCCCCCGTCCGGAACGCCTGTCATGGAAGTCAGGGGTTTCACCCGCAAAAAATCGTACAGCGATATCTCCTTCACGCTTCACCGGGGGGAGGTCCTCGGGATCGCCGGGGTGCTCGGGGCGGGGAGGACGGAACTCCTCCGTGGTCTCTTTGGCGCAGACCCTCATGAGGCGGGGCTCGTCACGATCGGCGGAAAGACGGTTTTTCCTTCCTCCCCCTCCCAGATGAAAAAGCTCGGCGTGGCTCTCGCCCCGGAAGACCGGAAAGCGGAGGGTCTCATTCAGATCCTGAGCACTCGCGTCAACATCAACCTTGCGGACTTCTGGCCCCCTTCCCTCCACTGGATCACCACCGCGCGCCGGGAGCGGGAGGTCGCAACGAGGTACGTTCGCGGGATGGATATTGCCGTGCAGTCTGTCGATTCCCCCGTCTCCGATCTGAGCGGGGGGAATCAGCAGAAGGTTGTCATCGCGAAATGGCTCAACACGGGCCCGTGCGTGCTCCTTCTCGATGAACCGACGCGAGGGATCGACATACAGGCGAAGCGGCAGGTTTTCGACATCGTGAGGGAGCTGAGCTCCCGGGGGATAAGTTCCATCGTCGTCTCAAGCGAACTGGAAGAGCTGATGGAAATCTGCCACAGAATCCTGATACTGAAGAAAGGGAAGTTGGCGGGGGAGCTTCTCCCGCACGACGCGACACTGGAAAACCTGATAGGCATATGCATGGAATGACACGCCTCCGCCCCCTGCTCGGCTCCGCAGTTCTGGAAATTGTCCTCGTCGCCCTCTGCCTGTTTCTGGCCGCCGTCGCGCCCAATTTCCTCACCGCCGAAAACCTGCTGAATGTCCTGCGGAATGTCTCCATGCAGGGTTTGATCGCCCTCGGAATGACGCTCGTCATCATCGCCGGGGAAATCGATCTCTCGGTCGGCTCCATGGTCGCCTTCTCCGGATGCCTCACGGCATGGCTGACCGGGGCACTCGGCACTCCCGGGGCGGGACTCCCCGTCCCGCTGGCTGTCGGTGCGGCAATTCTCCTGTCACTTGCCGCCGGCTGTCTGTCGGGTTCGCTTGCCGGATTGCTCCGGAACAGGTTCGGGGTCCCGTCGTTCATAAGCACGCTCGCCCTTCTCACAGCGCTCAGCGGGGCGGCGGAGCTCATCACCAACGGGTTCCCCCTGACCCCGTTTCCCGGCTGGTATAATTTCATCGGGGGCGGATACCTTCTGGGGATCCCGTTCCCCGCGCTTCTGTTTGTCATCGCGTTCGCCGGAACACACATGCTGATGAACTACACGGCATTTGGGAGGGCGGTCTATGCCGTGGGGGGGAATGCCGAGGCCGCGCGCCTGAGCGCGATCAACATCCGGACGGTGAGGACCGCCGTCCTTGCGCTGACAGCGACGCTTGCCGCGGCGAGCGGGGTGATGCAGTCGTCAGAGATCATGTCGGGGACGGCCACCACGGCAAAAGGGTGGGAGCTCGACGTGATCGCGGCCGTGATCATCGGGGGAACGAGCCTGGCCGGCGGGGTCGGGCGGGTGTGGGGGACGATGGTCGGCGTGGTCTTTCTGGGGGTGATCATGAACGGGATGACGCTCCTGAACGTGAACGAATACTGGCAGCACGTCGTGCGTGGGGGATTGATACTGCTGGCGGTACTCATCAACAGAATGGAGCGCCGGGGACGATGACCGGCCGGGAGCGGATCGCGTGCGCACTCCGGGGAGAACGGCCCGACACCGTCCCGGTCATGCTTCACAACTTCATGATGGCGGCCCGCGAATCCGGGATCACCATGCGCCGGTTCAGGAGCGATCCTTAAGCCCTGGCAACGTCGTTCGTCCGCGCAGTGGAACTGTACGGGCTCGACGGGGTGCTGATCGACATCGACACGGTGACGCTTGCCGGCGCCGTGGGGGTCCCGGTCGATTATCCGGAGGATGAGCCGGCGCGCGTCAGCGGTGGATTACTTCGGGCGATGGAGCAGGTCCCGGACCTCCCGCCCGTCGACATACTCGACTCTCCCGGCGTGCAGGTCTGGCTTGAAGGAGTGCGGATCCTGAAACGCCACTTCGGGGACGAGGTATTCATCAGGGGGAACTGTGACCAGTGCCCGTTCACGCTCGCCAGCCTTATCCGGGGGATGGACGGGTGGATGATGGATCTCCTCGATCCGGAGAAAGAGGAATTCGTGTTCGCGCTCCTGGAGTACTGCACATCCGTGACCCTGCAATTCATCCGGCACATGGGTGGGACAGGAGCGGACATGCTGTCCAACGGGGACAGCGTCGCGGGTCCGGATCTGGTTTCCCCTTCCATATTCCGGAGGTATGCCCTCCCGTACGAGCGCCGCGTTGTGGAGGCTTCACACGCGATCGGATTGCCGTACATACTCCATATCTGCGGGAACACAACGGCGATACTGGACGACATGATCTCGACCGGGGCTGACGGGCTCGAGATCGACTATAAGACCGACACCCGGCGGGCACACGACAGGATGAAAGACCGGACTCTCTTCGTCGGGAATATCGACCCGAGTAGCGTACTGGCGCTCGGCACATCCCGGGTCGTGGAGGAGAAGACACTTGAACTTCTCCGGATTTTTGCCGATACACCCCGGTTCATGCTGAACGCTGGTTGCGCAATCCCGCCGGCCACCCCGCCCGAAAATATCCGCGCGATGATACGTACCGCTCGGAATTTCAGAGCGTGAGCCGTGCGTGCGAAGAAGCGTCCGGGAAAGAGCGGCTGAATCAATAATGAAAAGGAAAACGAGATGAAACGATACATCGGTCTGGCGCTCCCGGTATTCCTGGCGATCGCCGCTCCCGGCGCTTTTTGCGGCGACTCACACATACTGACGGCCACACGCGTCAACGGCATGCACTCGCACACTGCGCGCGGGGGACCCCGGAACGGAGCGCAGGATTCTCTCATCGGCGGCCGGTCTCGCTTCCCGTTCAACAACACGAAGCTCAAACTGTCAACGCGCGTGGATGACCTCGTATCGCGCATGACGCTCGGAGAGAAGATCAGACAGATGCAGAACCAGGCCCCCGCGATCCCCCGGCTCGGTGTGCCGGAATACAACTGGTGGAGCGAGGCGCTCCACGGCGTTGCGGTCAACGGGATTGCCACCGTATTTCCCCAGGCGATAGGCATGGCTGCGACATGGGATCCGGAGCTCATACATTCGGAGGCGGACGTCGTCTCGACCGAAGCGCGCGCGAAGCACAACGAAGCGGTCCGCCTGGGGCGGAGCGGGATATTTCAGGGGCTGACGTTCTGGTCACCGAACATAAACATATTCAGGGATCCCCGGTGGGGGAGAGGGCAGGAGACGTTCGGAGAAGACCCGTTCCTGACGTCCCGCATCGGCGTGGCATTCGTCCGCGGGCTCCAGGGGGACGACCCGAAGTACTTCAAGGTCATTTCCACGCCGAAGCATTTCGCCGTCCACAGCGGACCGGAACAACTGCGGCACAGGTTCGATGCCCGCACCACCGGGCGCGATCTCTACGAGACATACCTCCCCGCGTTCGAAGCGTGCATCACCGAAGGGGGAGCGTACTCCATCATGGGTGCGTACAACAGATACGAGGGAGTACCGTGCACCGCCAGCACGCTCCTTCTCGTGAAGAATCTGAGGGAGAGATGGAAATTCCCGGGATACGTGGTGTCCGACTGCGGCGCGATTACCGACATATTTGCCGGACACGGTTTTGCGAAGGACGCCGCCGAGGCGTCCGCGCTCGGCGTGAAGGCGGGATGCGACCTGACGTGCGGAGACGAATACACTTCGCTGGCAGAAGCGGTGTCACGCGGTCTGATTTCGGAAAAAGAGATCGACGTGGCCGTGCGCCGGCTGATGACGGCCAGGTTCAGACTCGGGATGTTTGATCCGGCGGAGTCTGTCCCCTACGCGCGGATACCGTTCCAGGCAAACGATACCCCCGAACACAGGGCGCTCGCGCTGGATGTGGCGCG
>Ga0182017_10002931_pt1 | contig 12774 bp, 12 predicted proteins | sample 712E3DmetaG_FD_120492 | JGI IMG/M metagenome (GOLD analysis project Ga0182017, IMG submission 120492) | Permafrost microbial communities from Stordalen Mire, Sweden - 712E3D metaG | ecosystem: Environmental > Terrestrial > Soil > Wetlands > Permafrost | place: Sweden: Stordalen | collected... | reverse complement strand
TGAGTTCGGCGCTGATCGCCTGTGCGCTGGGCCCACCGTCCACCAGAATATCCTGATGGTCTGGTGTCTGAATCAAAATCGCATCGCCCTGTCCGACATCGAGAAAACTGACGCGCAGCCGGTTATCCGGCATACTGAAAGCGACCAGTGTCGTCAGCACCACAACAACCAGTAACGGCGACACCAGCCATTTTTTAGGTATTCTGTTAAAGACAGAAGCAGCTTGATTAAATAATAAGGCGATAGCCTTTCGATTGGGTATCAGCCATAGAATCACTCCCAGCACGGCAAAATATGCCCATATCCAGGCAGGATTGAGCGTGCCCACATTCACTGAAGACCAGCTGATATTCGCGAAACCGTTGATGATCACCAGCATCCAGGAAGCCGACAGCCAGGCCAGCCACCCCAGAATCTGCCCGATAGTTACAGCAAAAACACCGGTCACCGCCGCCAGCGTTCCGGTAAAGATCAGATATGGCAGCGCAGGCAGCACCAGCAATGTTGCCAGCGGGGAGACGACCGAGAAAATGCCGAAATAATAAACCAGAATAGGCCAGATGAGAATGGTAACACCTAATGTCACAAAAAGACTGTCGGAAATCCAGTTCGCCGTCGAAACCAGAAACCCTTCCTCTCCCAGTTTGTCAGTGATCGTCTTTCTTCCCCAGCCTTGTAACCGCGGGGCAATAAAGACCATCCCCAGTGTCGACATAAAGGTCAACTGGAATGAAGCATCGAAGAGAATTTGGGGAGTGATCGCTGCCATCAACGCCGCCGCAAAGCCGATGGCCGTCATCGCGCTCTTTTGTCTTCCTAGTAGATCGGCGCAAAGGAAAATGCTGACCATAATCGCCGACCTGATGACTGGCGGGCTCATTCCGGTCAGCAGGGCATAAATCCAGATTGCCGCCAGCGCCAGCCAGATATAGAAATACCGTCTTTTTCCGAAAAGCCAGATGCCGGTGGCTACGAGAATTCCCGCCACAATATTGAATTGTGACCCGGAAATCACCAGAATATGCGTCGTGCCGCTGCGGATGAAGCTGTCCTGGAGCGCCGGCGTAATGTTACCCCGGATGCCCAGTATCATCCCCTGTGCCAGCGAGGCTTGCGGTTCCGGCATTGTTTCTGCCATGGCCTGCGACAGCCTGTTCCTCAATGAATAGACCCAGCCGAACGGGCGGAAACCTTTACCCGTATCCGTTACGGTTATTTGAGGGGAAAACATCGTGGCGTAAATTCCCTGATTTGCCAGATAACCTTTGTAATCAAAATCATCGATGGCCTGAGGCGTTTGCAATTTCCCTTTTACCTGCAATTCATCTCCGTAGTTGTAAGCCGGGAATCTGGGCACAAAGAGCAGGGCTGTGCCCTTCAGTTTTTTCCAGCCGTCTGCCGTTTTTAGTTGAATTCCGGACAAAAAGATATGCGTGCTTTTATCTCTGACGTCCGGCGCCTGGCTGATTATCCCTTTCAGTTCGACGGCTGTCTGGTCATTATAAAATTGAACATAATTTTCGTTGACGACCGGCAGGTTGGATTGATAACGGATGATTCCGCCCAGCACTGCCAGAATCAATAAGCTAATGGTAATCAGTAATTTTTTCCGCCGGCGGAAGACAAAAATAAATGGTAAAGGCAGTAACGACACTGCCAGACAAAGTGGGTACAGGCTGAGTTTGGTGCCCAGTAAAATACCGGTTATCCAGGCGCAGCTAAGAGCAATGAGTAACAAATCAATTAATCCTGTTTAGTCTGCCACGGTGATAAAGGGCTTGATCTTTTCCAGGAGAGCGGTGCTGATACCTTGAACCTTGGTCAGTTCATCGATGCTTCTAAAAAAACCGTTTTTCTGCCGGTAATCGATAATGGCTTTCGCCTTGGTAGGCCCGATTCCCGGCAGGGCTTCCAGCAGCCATTCTTCCGCGCTGTTGATATTGATTTTTTGCGGCGTTCCTGCAACGTTAGTCTGTGGGATATTAAGTTCCAGATTATCCGGTTTGCCATCTGCCGTCACCCCGCCCGCCGATTGCAGCAACGACCCGATGGTATCGTCGCCGGAAAATTGATAAATACCTGGATTGGTAACGGCGCCGTTGATGGTAATATTGCCGCTGATTTCCTGTTCCGGCGGTAACAAAATCTCGATGGGTTGGCTGGGACGGTATCTGGTCCAGGCAATGAAAACGGTTGTGATGATAACGGCGATAAGGAATATGATAGCGATCGCCCAGTACCGGTTTGTTCTGGTTTCCGCCACTGGAACCTCCCTGCTTTGTTTACAGCAGATATGAGTGATTCGCTATAATAATAATGACATTGAAAAGGAATGTCAATAATACACCTGGGTCAAGCGCCAAGTCCCCCCGAAGGTATCGAAATCCTTTCGGTAAAGTAAAAATATTAAAAAATAATAGTGGAATCCGTCTCTGGCGGACCTGTTGGTTTGCTATATCCTATCGCAGGATTGCGGCTGTATTTCGGTAATTCGTGACAAAACTCAGTAAGTAGAAGATTTTATCTCTTCCATCTTGCCGTTGACAATAAAAATCACACGTTCGCAGATATTGGTGACTCGGTCCGCGCTCCGCTCCAGATTATGCGTCACCCAGATCAAACGGGTTGCCCGGGTAATTGTCTTCGGGTCTTCCGCCATAAAGAATAACAGTTCTCGAAACACCTGGTCGTAGAGATTGTCAATGAAATCGTCTTCGGCGATAATTGCTTTAGCCGCGTCAGCATCCCGTTTGATAAAGGCATCCAGGCTGCGATTCAACATATCGATTGTCTTTTCCGCCATGTGAGGGATATCAATTAATGGTTTTAAAGGCGGCTCATTACCGATCATGATCGCAATTTTAGCATTGCCTTCCGCGTAGTCGCCGATACGTTCCAATTCGGTGATAATGTTGAGCACAGAGATGATGGCGCGCAGGTCGCTGGCCATCGGCTGCTGGGTGGCAATTAACTGGACACACTTTTCCTCTATCTCAAAACGTTTTTGATTTATTTTCTGGTCGTCGTTAATGATTTGCTGCGCCAGTTTCAAATCGCGGTTCTGCAAAGCCTCGGTAGACCGAGCTATTGCTTTGCTCACCATACTGCCCATAACCAGGATATCATCCTGGATTTCTCTGAGTTTTTTATGAAAGCCTGTCCTGATTTCCATTGTTTTGCTCCTTAAAAATATTATCCGAAACGCCCTGTAATGTAGTCTTCCGTACGCTTGTCTTTGGGATTAGTGAAGATTTCGGATGTCAGACCGTATTCCACCAGTTCTCCGGCTCTATCCGGCGCCATCATAAAAAAGACGGCCATATCGGAGACTCTGGCGGCCTGCTGCATATTGTGGGTTACGATCACGATCGTATATTGTTCCGCCAGATTTCTCATTAAATCCTCGATTTTCAGTGTTGATGCCGGATCGAGGGCGCTGCACGGCTCGTCCAGTAATATTATCTCCGGTTCCACCGCAATGGCCCGGGCAATGCAGAGGCGCTGTTGCTGTCCGCCGGAAAGAGATGCCCCGGATTCATTTAATTTGTCTTTTACCTCATCCCAGAGAGCTGCCTGGCGCAGACTCTTTTCGACGACTTCTTCCAGTTCCCAGCGCTTGCTGAAGAATCGCGTTAACTTGAGGCCGGCCGCGACATTATCGAAAATCGACATTGTCGGGAAAGGCGCCGGTTTCTGAAAAACCATGCCGATGCGGCGGCGGAGTACCACCGGGTCGACATCTCCGGCATAAATATCTTTGTCATCCAGCAACACGCAGCCTTCTACCCGCCCGCCGTGCGATACTTCATGCATGCGGTTTAGACACCGGATAAAAGTCGATTTTCCGCAGCCGGAAGGTCCAATGATCGCGGTGATTGCCTGCGATTTGATGGTCATACTGACATGTTTGATGGCCAGCGTGTTTTTATACCAGGCGCTTAAATCCTGAACTTCCAGGATACCTTTTTGATCTTTATGTCCGTTATGATTGGTCTCCAGTTTCGGCAGTATATTTTCGTTGATCAGGTTCATTGTGATCGCCATTTTTATTTCCTTTCCTGCAATATTTCCATAATTTTAAAAGCGCTTACGGTTGCTGAGCCAGCGCACCAGGATGCTTATTCCCAGGACCAGTAATATCAGCAGAAATGCTCCCGCCCAGGCTTGCTGCTGCTGGTCGCGGTATGGAGACAAAGCGTAATGATATATCTGCAGCGGCAGTGCCCCGATCGGTTTCAGGAGTCCTTGCACGCCAAACTGACTGCCGAGCGCAGTGAATATCAGCGGCGCTGTTTCCCCGGCAATTCGGGCCACTGCCAGCATGATGCCGGTCACAATCCCGGTAAGCGCGCCGGGTATGATTACCCCCACTACCGCCCGCCATCTGGTAATCCCCAGCGCCAATGCCGCCTCCCGCATTGAGTTCGGTACCAGGCGTAATGATTCCTCCGCCGTCCGGGCGACGATTGGTACCATAATAATCGCCAATGCTATCCCTGCCGATAGCGCGGAGTATGTGTGCATCGGCTGGACCACAATGGCGTAGGCGAATACACCGACCACGATCGACGGTATACCGGCCAGAATATCCGCGGCGAATTGAACTGCAAGCGCCACTTTGGGGTTGGCAAACTCAGACAGGAAAATACCCGCCATCAGTCCCACCGGAATGGCGAGTATCGATCCTAAAATTACCAGGATAAAGGTGCCGAATATCTCGTTACGCATTCCGCCGCCGACTTCACCCACCGGTTTGGCGGCATTAGTCAGGAAACTGATATTCATCGCGGCAATTCCGCGTGTCAGTGTGTAGCCGAGAATCAGCGCCAGCAGAATGATCGCCGCCGCTGCTGCAATGCCGCAGAGCCCGATCATTATCCGGTTTAGCCATTTTCGGCGCAAATATACACGTTCAGACATCTTTACTCCATCGTTCCTTTTACGGCCGTCATCCGCCAGAGCAGCACACGCGCAATCACGTTCACTACCAGCGTAATGCCAAACAGTACCAGCGCCAGTTCTATCAGGCTGCCGACAAAGACGCCGCTGGACGCCTCGCTGAATTCGAGGGCGATTTTACTGGCAATGGTACTACCGGGTGCAAACAGGGAGGGACTGACCGTATATGAGTTGCCAATGACCATGGTGACTGCCATCGTTTCACCCAGGGCGCGTCCTAATCCCAGAATCACTGCGCCTACCAGTCCGGAGCGGCAATTGGGTAGAACGGCTTTCCGTATCATTTCCCATCGGGTTGCCCCCAGTGCTAACATCGCTTCCCGCTGCTGATCGGAAACCGCGCGCATTGCGTCCCGGCTCATTGCTGTGATGATCGGGATCACCATAATGGCGAGTATTATACCGGCAGATAGGAAACCGACCCCGAACGGCGCACCCTGGAATAATGGCAGGAATCCCAGCTTGCTGCCGAGCCAGCTTTCCAGGACGTTCCTGACAAACGGCACCAGCACAAATAGTCCCCATAACCCGATGATCACACTGGGAATCGCCGCCAGCATCTCAATGACAAAAGAAGCTGGACCTCTTAACCACAACGGCGATAGTTCGGTCAGAAAAATTGCTGCTCCCATGCTTATCGGTACGGCAATCAGCAAACCGATCGCTGCCGTTAATAATGTCCCGAAGATCGCCGGCCAGGCTCCGAATACTCCCCGTACGGCATCCCAGGATGAGCTGCCGATAAAGGAAAATCCGAACTTATTGATCGCCGGCATGGCGTTTACCGCCAGGACGATCACCAGACTCAAGAGTATCCCGACGATAACCATGGCAAAAACTAATGTTGAGTTGGAGAAAATTTTATCGGCAAAATGGGTGCTGCGATTAAATTTCCAACTTTTCGCCTTCATCGGTGACATTGCCCCTTGCCCTTCATTTTTTGTCAATCTCAACCTCTTTATCCCTGTAAAGTGGACTGCTGAAAAAATACTGGATTTTCACGATGCCAATGGTTCTATTGAAGTCTCTCCCTTTCGAAAAAGGCTACAGTCCCACATTTGTTGAGGGGAGAGATTAAGAGGGATCTTTTTACCCCACCCACCGAATGTTATTTTCATGGGTGAGAAGTATTTTCCCTCAGTCTGTAAATGGGAAATGCAGGCGGTGTTATTCCGCCCGCATTTCCCGGAGAGAGTTATCTTCCGGTGGTTTATTTTGTTAATAATGGTAACCCCTGATATTTCATCGATAGTATCTCGTTTTCGGCTTTAGTCACTGCGCTCGCCGGCAGGGTTGGATAATTGAGCGCATTAGCATACTGTTGACCGTCATGAATTGCCCACCACAGGACATTCGCCAGTTCCTGTCCCTTGGTCTTGTCGGTCTGGTTTTGATAGACCAGTATCCAGGTGAACCCGACGATTGGATAAGCCTGCGCATTAGCGGAATTGGTGATCATCAGTTTCATGTCATCCGGTAGAGTGATCCCCTCAGCAGCTTTACTGGCGGAGGCCATCGTAGGTACGATATAGTTGCCGGAAGAATTCTGGAGTTGAGCGTATGCAATGTTGTTGGTTATTGCATAGGCAAGTTCGACATAGCCGATGGAATTTGGAGTCTGTTGTACCAGTCCGGCGACACCGGCGCTTTGCGCTCCGCCTAAGCCGACGGGCCAGCTTACTGAGTTGGCATTGCCGACTTTGCTGCTCCAATCGGAGCTTATTTTTGATAGATAGTTGGTGAAGATGTAGGTTGTCCCTGAACCATCGGAGCGGTGCACTACCGCGATGGCGGCATCCGGGAGATTCAGCCCGGAATTAATGGCGGTGATTTGCGGGTCGTTCCATCTGGTGATTGTGCCCAGATAAATACCCGCCAGGACTGTGCCCGTGAGCTTCAACTGTTGATTACCGATACCGGCGATATTGTAAGCGATGGTCACCGGTCCGATCGTCATCGGTATGTGCAGAATCGCGCCGTGAGCATTCTGCGCGGCTGTGACCTGAGCATCGGACATGATGCCGTCACTGGCGCCGAAGTCAACGGTGCCGTTGGTTATTTGCGTAATGCCGCTGCCTGAACCAACCGCTTGATAGTTGATTTGTACGCCGGTGATTTTGTAATATTGGTCGAATATCTTTGAGTAGAGAGGTCCGGGGAAGGTTGCTCCCGCGCCGTTCAGTCCGACGAATTGAGTGATCGTGGTCAAAGGGGTGGGGGAACTGACTGTAGCTGTAGGTGTTGTTTTTGTCGTGGTTGTGGTCGTTGTGGTTGTTGTCTTGGTGCAGGCACTGAGAATCATGGGTAGAATTAACGCTAAGGATACGATTAATAAAAGCCATTTTTTATTGAGTTTATTGAACAATGTTATCTCCTTTTTATTTTTGTTTATCCGTGAATTGCCGCTACTGATTCCAGATAATCTGCGGCTAGATGTTCGCCCCGAAGCGCTTCCGGGGTATCTACGAAACAATGCAGGACTGCTTCTGCGGTGGCCATATTAGTTGCCAGCGGAATATTGTGGACGTCGCAGACTCTCAATAGCGCTGAAACATCCGGTTCGTGGGGATGCGCGGTTAGGGCATCTCTCAGAAAGATAACCGCGTCTACAGTATTGTTGGCTACCAGCGCGCCCACCTGCTGGTCTCCTCCTAAGGGACCGCTTTGCAGCAGTTCTACCGGTAATCCGGTCCGTTCATGGATTAGTTGACCGGTGCATTTGGTTGCAATCAGTATAAAATCGACCAATTCGGTTTTATGAGCTTTGATAAAGGCCACCATCTGGTCCTTTTTCGCATCGTGAGCTATCAGGGCAATCGTATGTTTTCTCACTTTCTTGTTCCTCCTTACTATTTTCATCATAAGGGGCGCAGATTAAGCCTTGTTTAATGACTTGTTAAAGGCTTGTAAAATAATCACAGTTCCCTAACCAGTTTTTCTACTCTGGTTTGAATATCGTCACGGATGAGACGAACTTCTTCAATGGATTTATCCGCCGGGTCAACTAAACCCCAATCTTCTATCGGCAGGAAACTTGCCGGACAGGTTTCTTCAACGCCGCAACCCATCGTGATCACGCGGTCGAATTTATCCATTAATTCCAGTGTTAAAAGCTTTGGTTTTTCGCGGCTGATATCGATGCCGGCTTCCTGCATTGCCTTAACCACGGTGGGATTAACCTCAGAAGTAGGTTTGGTCCCGGCAGAATCAGCCATACCCTGATTTTTTGCCAGTGCATTAAAAAAGGCTTTCGCCATCTGGCTTCTGCCGGCATTGTGAACACAAACGAAAAGGACTTTAACCACAAACTCAGTATGGTGGCTGCTCTTTAAAGCGGGTTTAAGAGATTGTTAAATCCTTGTTAAATTTGAAAGAAATTTCCTTGATTTATCCGAGGCCGTCAGAAATCTTTTAGGTTGCCAAATTAAACCCATTCGCCCCCTTTCGCGAAAGGGGGATTAAGGGGGATTTACTTTTCCGCGGTGCATTTTTCACCTCGATTTTAGTTTCTAGGACGATTTTAGGACAACTCGATTTAAGTGAGGGGGAAATCTTCGGTTTAGGGGAATAATGGTTGTCGTTCGTAATCCTATAACGGAACAGTAAAACTGAACGTAGCACCCTTGCCTTCTTCGCTCTGGACCATTATTGTTCCGCCGTGCGCTTCGATGGTGTGTTTGGCAATGGCCAGACCAAGCCCGCTGCCGCGGTTAGTTCTGGATTTATCAGCTTTGTAGAAACGCTCAAAAACGTGCGGTAAATCCGCTCGCGGAATACCGGTACCGGTGTCAATTACTTTCACTGTCGCCGCTTTATCATCAGATGCGGTCATAATTGTTACGCTCCCGCCGCTGCGGTTGAATTTAATGGCATTATGAATCAGGTTGGTTATTGTTTGTGCTATTCGGTCTCTATCGGCTTGAACAGCGGATAATTTACCGGACAGCAACGCGTGTAAAGTCACATTTTGCTTATCTGCCAGCGGCTTGAGTTGTATGATGGCTTCATTAATTAATTCATTCAGGTTCACCCGTTCTTTATTTAATTCGGCGCTGCCGGCTTCAATGCGGGAGAGTTCGGTTAATTCCGCAACCATTTGGGTTAATCTATCTACCTCGTTTTCGATTCTGGTCAAAAAGTCGATAGCGGTATTTTTATCATTGATTGCACCGTCATGCAAGGTTTCCACCATTATCTTAATGCCTGCCAGCGGCGTGCGTAAATCATGAGAAATATTACCCACAAGTTCCTGCCGCATGGTTTGCAGATTGCGTAACTCTGTCAAATCCTGGAAAAGTAAAAGACAGCCGCTCAGGAATTGGCCGCTGATTGGAATGGCAATTACCCGTAAATATTTGCTGACCGGCATTAATTCGATTTGGCCGTTGAGTTGTTCTCCGGTGGCTAAACAGCGTTTTGCCAGATTGTCTATTTCGTGGTCGTGAGTTGCTTCGATTACACTTTTAGTGATTATCGTCGTAGTCTGAAAATTAAACAACTTTTCGGCTGTCCGGTTCGCGAGAGAGATGTTACCTTCTTTATCGGTGACGATCACGCCGTCCGTAATATTGGAGAGCACCGTATCGAGTTTGGATTGTTCGGTTGAGATGCTTTCGATCAGTTTTCTGATATTGCCGGCCATTTCATTAAAAGCTTTTCCCAGTTCGCCGGCTTCGTCACGGCTGCGCACCTGTATATCCTGATTTAAATCGCCTGACGCAATTTTGCGTGAAGCGCGTGTCACTTCACGAATCCGCCGGGTGGTTATTCGCACAATGAGCCAGGTCGCAAATCCGGTCAGGATAATAGTAATAATAATTGCCAGACTAATTACAATCGTGACTCGATTTACTGAATTCCGAATAGTATCCATCGGTAAAGCAATACGGGCAACGCCTGACACCTGGTTGTTATTTTTAATCGGGACTGCTACGTACATCATTTGTTCATTGAGGGTGGTACTATAGCGCACAATTTCACCGTATCCGGATGCTAATGCAGCTATTACTTCCGGGCGGGTGGAATGATTTTCCATCGTGGCCGGATCTTCTTCTGAATCTCCTAATACGGTACCGTCGGCGGCAATAATGGTCACACGGGCATTAATATCCTTCCCCAGCTGTTTCGCGAGCGCATCCAGTGCTGCGGTGGATGAAGGGAAAAACGGCTGACTGGTAACGGCGGTGATTTTAGCCTCGTCGGTGAGATAAGCGCGCAGGTTATTTGTTTGATTATCATGAACAAAATTGACGAGGTATATTCCCATTACTCCGATGCAAACCGTGATCACAGCGATAAACGGGAGCGTAATTTTCCATTGGATACCGCGCGGCATTCTCATTTTTCTATCTTATAGCCCGTGCCCCGAACCGTCAGCAGGTGCATGGGATTCGCGGGGTCAACTTCTATTTTTTGTCGCAGCCAGCGGATATGCACGTCCACCGTCCGGGTATCGCCGGCGAAATCATAACCCCAAACCTTTTCCAGTAATTGTTCGCGGCTAAAAACATAGCTTTCGTTCTGTGCCAGAAAAACCAGCAGGTCGTATTCCTTGGCTGTCAGCTCCAGCGTTTGTTCTTTATTGTTGACACGGTGCCGGTTCAAATCTATGGTAATATCGCCGATTTTTATGATTGCCGCATTTTCGGGGAGTTTGGTTTCCCCCATTCCCGCCCGCCGCAATAAAGCCCGTATTCTTGCCAGCATTTCTCTGATACTGAACGGCTTGGTCATGTAGTCATCGGCGCCCGTATCCAGTCCCATGATTCTGTCGGTTTCACCGGTGCGGGCAGTTAGCATGATGATCGGAACGGTCATTTCTTTACGCAGAATCCGGCAAACCTCGAAACCGTCCATTACCGGCAGCATGATGTCTAAAATAATTAAATCCGGTTTTTCTGTTCGGGCAATCTCTAGAGCTTCCGCGCCGTCTACCGCAGCCAGCGCTAAATAGCCCTCTTTGATAAGATTGTATTTAACAGTTTCCAGTAAATTGGGGTCGTCTTCAACTACCAGTATCTTGCTCATATTTAATAGTAGTATAGACGGAACAAAGCCAAGTGGCAATATCAATAAAATATAATTTCCGGTTAGTCTTGAGGCTGTCCGAAATCTCTTGAAATGACGGATCATACATATCTATTATCCTCGGTTTGTCATTCTTGAGTCCCTTAAGGACGAAATACTTTTAACCGCAGTTAAAATGTACAAGCACCTGATCGGGAATCCAGAATAAAAATATCCAGCAACTATTTTCGGACACCCTCGGTCAGGGTTGGCGTCAAATCCAACGGCCCGGTTTCTTCATAGTAAAAGAAAGAACTGCAAGCCCATTTCTAAGATTTTTTCGACACGATTCCAAGAGGCGGAACCATTTTTAGTTATTGTCTCTTGTCTCTTTAATCTTGATTATTGTCTCTTGAATATTGATTATTAGTGAATTAACTTGCTCTCAAAGCCGCGCGCAGCGCTTCCTCCGATGCGGCAGAAGTTACCGCAATCACCTGGTCGCCTGCCAGCAGGACCGTCGTTGCCACAGGGACAACCGGCTTCTGGTCTTTACGAATTATCAAAGATAACATACTGCCTGCCGGTAATGAGAGGTCTTTTACCGCCTTGCCGACACTGGCTGAGCCAACCGGTATTTTTACCTCGACGACTTCCATCCCGTTATCCGGCAGTTCCATCAAGTGTGTCAATGGGTGTGTGGGCACTTCTTCGGTGATATGTTCCAGAATAACATCGGTGCCGTTGATCGTAACATTAATTCCTAATTTCTTGAAAAGGGTTGCATTCTTTGGATTTTTAATCCGGGCGATGGTGCGCGATACTTTAAATTTGTGCTTCGCAAGCTGGCAAGCCACCAGATTATGCTGGTCTTCACCGGTCACAGCCACGAACATATCAGCCCGCGCCGTACCGGCATCCATCAAGGTGATTACCTCGCAGCCGTCACCGCGTGTGCAAATACCGCCAAGCTCATCGTTAATTGTTTCAGCGATCGCGGGATTCTGTTCGATTATCAGGACTTCATGATCTTCTTCGAGTAAGGCTTTGGCGAGATAGTAGCCCACCCCCCCGCCGCCAACGATGATAATGTACATAACGCTCCTCCGGCCTTAGCCCTCAACCTTTTGCTTCATTATTTCGGCGAAGATGGTCGTCGGGCTGATCGTCTCCAATCCCAGGGTTTGAAAAATTTCCTGGCGTAACGGGTCGTAGATACGGCAAATAACCCGCGGCACATTAAAAATATGTTTGGCGATCTGTGCCGCCATAATATTCCGGTTATCTCCCTGGGTTACAGCGATAAACACCTCTGCTCCCTCAATGCCGGCTTTTTTTAAAGCTTCCTGGTCAATGCCGTTGCCGACCAGCGCCTTCCCTTTAAATTCAGCCGATAACCTGCGAAAGCTATATGCATCTACATCCATCACGGTCACATTGTGCCCGGCGGCATCGAGCATACTGGCAAGCCGCGCGCCGGTGCGGCCGCATCCCATTATCACTATTTTTTTCATCTGTCTTTCTCTCGTTCAGGTTGATGCTTTTCTAATACTATAACTAATCTCTACGTCAGAGGATTCTACTCCCAACTTTAGATTCTGTCAATGTTCATAACAACATGTTCATAAATAGCGAATAGTTATCAGCTTTCATTATTTTCTTGGCTTCTCTTCTCCCTTGCCGGCTGTAGCTATAGGGGTTTTGAAATTATTATTCTCTTTTAGGGTTTAATCCCCCGCCGCTTGCAGCGAACGCTATAGTTGAGTAATCTGGTGTCAATGATACCTCGATGCTTGCGTCGAGGAGATT
>Ga0182017_10002930_pt1 | contig 12775 bp, 10 predicted proteins | sample 712E3DmetaG_FD_120492 | JGI IMG/M metagenome (GOLD analysis project Ga0182017, IMG submission 120492) | Permafrost microbial communities from Stordalen Mire, Sweden - 712E3D metaG | ecosystem: Environmental > Terrestrial > Soil > Wetlands > Permafrost | place: Sweden: Stordalen | collected... | reverse complement strand
TAGCCCAATTTGAAGTAACATAATCAATTGCAGCAACAAATTTGTCCTTTTTACCAAAAGAAATGCCCATTCTGATTGTCAGAGGAAGCTTCATAGAATCTTTTGAGGTAATATTGGCGTATGAAAGTGTATCGGGAGAGTACAAAGATGCTGTATAAGCAGCAGCTCTCATAGAAAGTGTTTCAAATTCTGATCTGTATTTTTTAGCGGCTGTCATTGAGAATCCAAGATTGAGAAAATAATTATTTTTTAATGCCGCTTTGTAATGAAAACCATAATCGAAGTTTATCCCGTTTATTCTTAGTTTTTCTGAATAAAACTGCCCGAAGGTATTTGCATAATCTGCAAATTCATATTGATTTGTTCTTTCAAGGCGGCCAAAAAGAACATTGAAATTGGCTCCTATTGAAAAGTTCTTTGTGACATTAAGACCCGAACCCACAAAAAAATTGGTTAAATCACCCTCTCCCTTATGAACTCCGGTTACCTGGCCTATGTTAGGATCATAACCGGGATCCGTAATATTTGTTGTCATAGTAACATTGTAATAGCCATTACTCACTGGTACAAGTCCTGCTGCTAAACCCCATCCCTTTGCAAGTGGAAAACCTATAATCAGGTGATTGAAATTCATGTCTTTGGAATGATACTTATTTACACCGTTGGAAAGGGAATTAAAACTGAAATCTACTCCAAAGTCGAACAAAAAAGATGTTGTATCCAGACTACTATATGAAGCTGGATTAACATAATAGATTGCACTGTTATCTCTGATTGCGACCCCGGTTCCCCCCATTGCCAGACTCCTGAACGTTCCCGGAGGATCAAGAGACCCTATATTAAATCTGGAGTAAGGGGAATTAACAAGCTTCTGACCTTTTAAATTAAAGGTGAACATGAATATGAGGATGAAAGAGATTGTTATTAGTTTATTTTGCATTGTACCCGAGAATATAATTTAATCCATCAATCACAATATCAGGCAAATAGTAAGTTTGATAGGAGAGTCTCTCTTTTAAAAAACCACTATCGCCACCAGTCATAACCACCTTAATATCTTTATGTTCTTTTTTAAACGTGCGAATATACTCATTTATTTCATATGTCACCCCTCCAATTACGCCGGCCAGAATGGCATCGGTTGTATTTCTTCCGGGAGAAGAGAATCCGGTTGACTTTTCAACAAGGGGAAGTTTTTCGGCAAATTTGTTTAATGCCTTAAATCTCATATCAATACCAGGAGAGATATTTCCACCTTTATAAAGATCACCATAAAGAAAATCAAAGGTAATTGCAGTGCCTGAATCAATTATGAGGACATTCTCTCCGCGAAAGCGACTATAAGCACCGGCAACTGCAGCTATCCTGTCGGATCCCAGGGTTTGTGGTGTTTCATATTCAATTTTGAAAGGAAGTTTAGATTTATAGGAAAGAATATGAACATATTGAATATTGGCAAAGAGGAGATCATATATGAACGGCGGCAACTTTTTTACTGATGAGACAATTGCCCTTTTTATTTTAAAATCCGACAACTCTTTTTCTAATTCCTCACAACTTAATTCATTAATCTTAGAGGCAAAAATTTTAATCCCGTCTTTGTAAACTGCCAGTTTTGTGCTGGTATTTCCTATGTCAACAATAAGGTTCATCGCGTAAATTATTTCGCAAAAGTAATGAAAAGCGGTTAAAGTGACTAAAATGCAGCAGACAGAATTCCCCCTTTGAAGGGGGAAGGGGGATGTTTTCCATTAATCATAGAAGGGAATAGAACCTTTGCTATTGCAATTATATTAGCTCTTAAGAGAGGTTAGTTTTGCAATAGAATATTAGCGAATTTTAAAATATTACTTTTGAATGTTTATCTTATTAAGTGTTATAAATCAGATTTTTACATCCCCCTAGCCCCCTTCAAAGGGGGAATTTTAAAGTTTGTCCTTTTCTATAAACTTTTGCCCCACAGCCTACGGCTCCTGGAAGTGAGACACTTTTATTTCATTCAGTATCTGTATTGCAGCTTTAACAGATTTTACATTATTGATTGTGAGGCTCAGTTTCGATTCTTTTTGTTTCATAGTCATTTGACTTTGCTTTCGGTTAACATAATTCATGATAGAAACAAAAATTCCACTATGATAAAAATGAGAGTTTTGATCAGAAACGAAATTTGCTATTAACAGGTTATTCTTTAATAATATCTTTTCTATTCCGATTTTTACGGCGATCCATTTAATTCTTACAATATCGAGAAGAGCTTCTGCGGAGGGAGGCAAAATCCCAAATCTGTCGATAAGTTTCTTCTCAAACAGTGCCAGTTCATTATCTGTTCCTATTTCGTTCAACTCCTTATAAAGCCTGATCCTTTCCGGAATATTTGAAATATATTCATCCGGGAACATAATTTCAAGGTCAGTATCTATAAGAAAATCAGACACAAATGGTTTTGTGATCCGTACTTTCTCGGTATCGGGAAAATGTTCTGTTTCTGTCAGGTTTTCATTATCCCCTGACTCTCTTAATTCAAGCATTGCCTCATGAAGAATTCTCTGATATGTCTCGAAACCCACCTCTGCAATAAACCCGCTCTGTTCAGCTCCGAGAAGGTTTCCCGAACCTCTTATATCAAGGTCTTGCATTGCAATGTTAAAACCGCTTCCCAGTTCCGAGAATTCTTCAATTGCTTTCAGTCTCCGTCTTGCTTCATGAGTTAATGTACTAAGAGGCGGAGCAAGAAGATAACAGAACGCTTTTTTGTTCGACCTTCCGACACGACCTCTCAGCTGATGAAGCTCCGACAATCCAAAATGATGTGCATCGTTAATGAAAATTGTATTGGCATTTGGAATGTCAAGCCCCGACTCAATTATGGTTGTTGCTATCAGGACGTCATAGTCTCCCTGTATGAAATCGAACATCACATTTTCAATGTCTCTCCCTTCCATCCTGCCATGTACGATGGCTGTTTTTACATTTGGACAAATACGTTTGATTATAGCCTGAATATCCCGGATATTTTCAACCCTGTTATGGATAAAAAAAACCTGTCCGTTTCTATTCACCTCATATTCAATGCCTTCCTTTATAATATCTTCATTGAACCCATGAAGCTCAGTCACTATCGGCATCCTGTTCGGTGGCGGAGTATTAATTATCGAAAGGTCGCGGGCTCCCATAAGAGAAAACTGCAGTGTTCTGGGAATCGGAGTTGCAGTAAGTGTAAGTGTATCAACGTTCGTTCGCAATTTCTTCAACTTTTCTTTTACTGCCACGCCAAAACGTTGCTCCTCATCAATTATCAATAAACCCAGATCTTTGAATCTGACATCATTCCCTGCAAGCTTATGGGTACCTATAATAATATCTATTTTACCATCTTCCAGTTTTGAAAGGATTTTCTTCTGATCTGAAGCTTTCTTATGGCGACTTATGTATTCTATGTTGCATGGAAAATCTTTCATCCTTGAGGTGAATGTCCGGTAATGCTGAAAAGCAAGAATGGTTGTCGGAACAAGAACTGCTGACTGTTTACTGTCGGCAGCAGCTTTAAATGCCGCCCTGATAGCAATCTCGGTTTTTCCAAATCCTACGTCCCCGCAGATAAGCCTGTCCATCGGATGAGGCGCCTCCATGTCCTCTTTTACTGCAATCGTCGCTTTTAACTGGTCTGGCGTATCTTCATAAATAAAAGAGGCTTCCAGCTCCCGTTGAAGGTAGGAATCCGGAGAGAATGAGTATCCGGATGAGTCCATCCTCGCGGCATACAATTTTATAAGATCTTTGGCAATATCCTTTACACGTTTTTTGGTACTTTGCTTTAGTTTCTGCCAGGCGCCTGAACCAAGTTTATAAATTTTTGGTTCGGCATTATCCTTCCCCTTATATTTTGAGATCCTGTAAAGGGAATGAATTCCCACATATAAAATATCATTATCGCGGTAAACAAGTTTTATTGCCTCCTGAATTTTACCGTTCACTTCAATTTTTTCCAGTCCTCCGAACTTTCCAATTCCATGATCAATGTGTACGACATAATCACCCGGATTAAGACCTGTCAGTTCTTTTACTGAGATGCTCTCTTTTTTTGTAAAATATCCTCTTATCCTGAATTTATGATACCTGTCAAATATCTGATGATCAGTGTAAACAGAGATCTTAAGATCATTATCTGTGAAACCTCCATGCAGATTCATAAAAAGGGGGGTGAAATTGGCTTCGGGATTTATTTCTGAAAAGATGTCCTGAAGCCTCTCAATCTGTGACTGACTCTCGGAAACTATATAAGTTGAAAATCCTTCTGCTGTGTTGGACAGGAGTTTATCTGAAAGAAGCTCGAAATTTTTATTGAATGAGGGTTGTGGTTCAACGTGATATTCAAATTTTAAATCCGGCGTGAAAAGGTGCTGTCTGCCAAATTCGGCTATTTTGAATTTTGCACAATCTTCAATGAAATGATGCCCGGTAATGATAATCTCTTGCTTGTCTGCAAGCTGTCCGTCCTCTTCTTTTTGCCTGGTCTGATAAAAGATATTATTAATTTTTTCCCTGATCAAAACAGTATCCTCGATCCAAATTGAAGTGGACTGAGGAATAAAATCAAGGAATGTTTCATTCATCTGTTCAACTGAAATATCCTGGAGATTTGGGATTATAGAAATCTGGTTTAAAATATTCACCGACAACTGATCGTCTGTGTTGAAAGACCTTATGGATTCAACCTCTTCACTGAAGAAATCGATTCGGTAAGGAATCTCTGCAGAATATGAGAATACATCGGCAATGCTTCCTCTTATTGAATATTGCCCCGGTTCATAGACAAAATCGGTACGTGTGAAATGATATTCCTGCAGTATCTCCTCGAGAAATTCAAGAGAGATCCTGTCTCCCTTTTTAATATGGAATGTATTCTTCTTCAGGTCAGGTTTACTGACTACTTTTTCCATCACTGACTCGGGATAGCTTACAAGAATGCTTTTTCTTTTGCCTGAAGCAAGATGGTTAAGAACCTCGGTCCTTAATACAATGTTTGCAGGTTCTGTCTGACCGTACTGCACAGATCTCTTGTAAGTTGAAGGAAAGAAGAAAACATTATCATCTCCAACCATTGAAACCAGATCGTTATAGAAATATGCTGCATCCTCTTTCTCTGGAATTATTACAAGATGAGTGTTCTGCATTTTAAGAAAAACCCCGGCCAAAATAATTGCTTTTGATGAACCTGTTAATCCATCAAGACAAATCCTTCTTACCTCTGAATTGCTAAAAGCACCAATAAGACCTTCGAGGTTAGGGTGGTTATTATAATGACTGATAATTTCGTTTTCTTTCATTTGCAGATTCCCAGCGGCAAAAATAATATCAATTTCCGGAAATTCCCATTACCCTCTATTTTTACTAAAGGATATCCCTATTTTGGTTAAGATTTATCCCATAAATCGCAAAAAATAAACCATATATTACTCTGAATGTCAACCCCCTAAATCCCCCCAGGGGGGGACTTAATTTTTTTAAATAATATTTTGTAATTTTAAAACACAAACAGATACAGAAAGATCTGAACTGTGCAAAGGGATAACAAATATTCTGGTTTTGGAAATAGACATGAAGAATTTATCCGCGTTTGCTTTACCACTCTGACTATTCCAGGGAGGAGAATCAAATAAATGCTCAACGATTTTAAAATGAATGAATTAGATAAAATAATGTATTTCAAAGCAACTCCTGGAATATTGGAAAACGCCAGGAGGCTCCGAGAAAACATGACAGATTATGAAAAGTTACTTTGGGAGAAACTCAAGAGAAAACAGATTTGCGGGCTTAGATTTCGCAGGCAACATCCCATTGATATCTTTATCGCTGATTTTTACTGCCATGAAGTAAGGTTAGTGGTTGAGATTGATTGAGAAGTTCATAATCAACAAGAAGAATATGATATAGGCAGAACTGCTGAAATGGAAAGATATAATATCAAAGTAATTAGATTTAAAAATTCTGAGATTGAAGCAAATATTGAAAAAGTTGTGATTGTGATAAAAAACACTGTTAATCAACTGCTTACAAGTCCCCCTTGGGGGATTTAGGGGTAAAAATCGAAAGGTAGCAGTCGCCTTGGGGGATTTAGGGGTAAAAAACGCAAAGTAACACTTGTCATTCGGGATTTAGGGGTAAAAAATGCAAAACAAAAGTCTATATTTTAAGTTATAGGTGTAAAAAGTCATAGACTCAGAAATTCTTCAATTTTCTTCACCATATTTTTTGACCCTGCATAAAAAGGCGATCTCTGATGTAAGGATGAAGGAGTTATACTTAGAATTCTCTCGCATCCGTTTGAAGCAGCGCCGCCTGACTGTTCTGAGATGAAAGCAATAGGGTTACACTCATATACTATCCTTAGTTTTCCTTTTGGAGCCGTCTCGTTTTCGGGATAAAGAAAAATACCCCCTTTAAGAAGATTCCGATGAAAATCGGAAACCAGGGAACCGATATATCTTGATGTATAAGGTCTCAATGTACCAGCATCTTTCTCCTGGCAATACTTAACATATTTTTTTATCCCGGGAGGAAAGTGAACCCAATTACCTTCATTCACTGAATATATCCTTCCATCTTCCGGAGTCTTTATTTCAGGATGAGAAAGACAAAATTCACCAATAGAAGGATCGAGGGTAAAGCCATTCACGCCATTACCTGTAGTATATACAAGCATTGTTGAGGATCCGTATATTATATAACCGGCCGCAACCTGTTTGGATCCTTCCTGAAGAAAATCCTCATTCCTGACCTTTTCACCGCGCGGTGTTATACGTCTGTAAATAGAAAAAATTGATCCTACTGAAACATTATAATCAATATTGGAAGATCCGTCCAGGGGATCGGTGCATACAATATATTTTCCTTTTTGAGCAAAGGGCTCAGTGAAGATTATCTCGCTCTGATTTTCTTCAGTTGCAACACCACAACACTGACCGCTGGTAAGCAGTGCATTAATGAAGACCTCATCTGCATAAACATCAAGCTTTTGCTGACTTTCACCCTGGATATTTACAGATCCTGAATTTCCGATAATATCCACCAGCCCTGCTTTATTGATTTTCTTATTTACCATTTTAGCAGCTGTCCCAATATGTGTGAGCAGACTTGAGAGCTCTCCCTTTGCATATGGGAAATCCTTCTGCTTCAGCGTTATAAAATCATTGAGAGTTGTAATGTTATAGTTTTTCATTTATAATATATAGTTTAATTGTCAGTAAATTTACTTACAAATTTATTAATGGTTGAAAAACCTGTAGATCTTATAAAATTCTCCTGATTGAAATTGCCGGATGAAATGTAAATTATAATTTTAACCAAATTTGAATTCATGAAGGTTTACAAATTTGGAGGTGCGTCGGTAAAAGATGCGACCGGGATAAAAAATCTCGGAAAGATTGTTCAGGATGAGAATTCATCCCTGGTGGTTGTGGTATCAGCATTCGGGAAAACGACAAACGCTCTGGAAAAAGTTCTCAATGCCTGGTTCGCCGGAGATGGACATCATGAGGTTCTTCTGGATGAAGTGTATAAATTACACTTATTAATTATTAATGAACTTTTTGGCAATAACTCAGAAGTCAAAGCAAAGATCGATATCTCATATATGCATCTGAAAGATTATTTAATGAGTGCATCAAAGGGAAAGTATGATTTTGAGTATGATCAGGTTGTCTCTCATGGTGAGATATGGTCGACGTTAATTGTAGAAGCATTCCTGAGATCAACAGGATTGAATGCAAAGTGGATTGATGCAAGGGAATTACTTATTACAGACGACAGGTTCAGAGATGCAAACATTCATTGGGGCGAGAGCTCGGTGCGTATTAAGAAAGCAATAGATTTCAGCAAGAACCAAATCTTTTTAACACAGGGTTTTATTGGAGGGACTATTGCGGGGCAATCGACAACTCTTGGCAGGGAAGGATCGGACTACACAGCTGCCGTCATAGCCAATTTGCTTGATGCCGAGTGTGTTGTTATCTGGAAAGATGTTCCGGGAATTCTTAATGCTGATCCGAAATGGCGGACTGATGCTATCAGACTCTCTGAAATCTCTTACAAGGAGGCTGTTGAAATGACATTCTCAGGCGCCAAAGTAATTCATCCTAAGACAATTAAACCTCTTCATAACAAGAATATACCTTTATATGTAAAATCGTTCATCAATCCTCAGGAGAGAGGGACAATAGTAAAAGCTGATGCGAAACCTGAAAAAATTGTGCCTATTTTTATAAGAAAAGAAGACCAGGTACTTATTTCAATACTGCCAAAAGATTTTTCCTTCGCGATGGGCGATAATCTTAGCCGGGTGTTCCATTCATTTATCATAAATGGAATAAAAGTTAACCTGGTTCAGGCCAGTGCTGTCAGTATAGATGTTTGTGTGGATGATGACAGGTTAAAAGTTGACTCACTGATTAAGGATCTCGCTCAGGAGTTCAAGACAATATATAATGATGAAGCTGAGATGCTTTCTATTAGGCATTATACGAAAGAGGCAATCAATAGCATAACACTTGACCGGGAGATACTGCTTGAACAGAGAACCAGAAGAATAGTCAGGTTTGTTGTGAAAAAGCAAGATAAACCTGTCTGATCAAATCACTGTTACGGCTTACTGATCTGTATTTAATTTGAAAATAGCCTTGTATCCCACAGGAAGTCCGCTTTCCCTTTTGAATTCGTATGCGAATGAAACAGACTTTATCTTCTTGATTATCTTGTCCGTTGCAGGATTAAAATACCAGTCTTCCAGGAACTGTAGTTTTCCTACTTTAGACAGGTCTGAGCCAAATTCATTTTCTATTTTCTTCACAGCTGAAGGATCTAACGGTTTCCCCGTAAAAATATCGTAAACTGATAATTTCTTGTTATAGATGTTTTCAAACAGATAGATGAGCATTTGTTTGCCATCATAGTTCTTTACTTTTTCCACTTCCCATGGATCGCCAAGGGAATCGGGTTTAACAATAACTTCTGTAATAATATCTTTAGCAATTACAATAAGGTCAGCACCTATTCCATCGGAAGTTTTTATTTCAGAGGTACTTGTAACTGACTTGACAGGCTCCTTCCTGGTAGTGCTGTTGCATGAAACAATAAAAATCAACATCCCCGATATAATGATCAGGTTAAAAACTGATTTTTTCATACTCTTTTTATTTTCTGTAAAACATTAGTCTCTGCCCTCGAAAGTTTTCATTAATAATACCATCATCATAAACCAGTGTCCCGTTGACAATCGTCTTTATCACCTTGCTGCTGAAAGTGGTACCTTCAAAAGGAGACCAGCCACATTTATAAAGAAGATTGTCTTTGCTGACGGTCCATGATCTGTTTGGATTAACAAGGCAGATATCTGCTTTGTATCCTTCACGGATAAATCCTCTGTCCTTGATCCTGAATAAGATTGCAGGGTTGTGGCACATTTTTTCAACAATTCTTTCGATAGAAAACAATCCTTGTCGGCACATCTCCATCATAACGACCAATGAATGCTGAATAAGCGGGCCACCTGAAGGGGATTTGAAGTAAGTATTTGATTTTTCCTCAATTGTGTGAGGGGCATGATCGGTTGCAATAATATCAATAAGATTGTTGTTTACTCCTTTGATCAGTGCATCTCTGTCATATTTGGTTTTTATAGATGGATTCCACTTGATTAATGTTCCAAGTCTCTCGTAATCAGCTTCTTCAAACCAAAGATGATGTACACAGACTTCCCCTGTGATCCTTTTTTCATCCAGATCCAACTCATTGTCAAATAGTTTCATTTCATCAGCCGTGGAAAGATGAAGAATATGGAGTCTTGTATTGAATTCATGGGCCAGTCTTATGGCATAAGATGAAGTAATAAAGCACGCTTCCCGGTTACGTATAAGAGGATGAAATTTCATGGGGATATCTTCACCATATTTCTGTCTGTAATATTCTGTATTTGTTTTGATAGTTGGTTCATCTTCACAATGACATGTAATCAATAAACCTGATCGTGAGAAAATCTCTTTCAGAGTATTCTCATCATTAACCAGCATATTACCGGTTGAAGAACCCAGGAATAATTTTATACCGCATACCGATTCCGGATCAGTATTTAACAATTCCTTCAGATTTGTGTTTGTTCCGCCAATATAAAAAGAGTAATTTATAAGAGAATTTTCTGACCCGGTTTTATATTTTTCATTAAGAATATCAAGGGATATTGTCTGTGGAACAGTATTAGGCATATCCATAAATGATGTAACGCCTCCTGAAACAGCGGCCCTTGATTCGCTCAGGATATCTCCCTTGTGAGTGAGACCAGGTTCTCTGAAATGGACCTGATCATCAATAATTCCGGGTAATAACAACAGCCCATCAGCATTTATAACCCTTGCACCATCAGGAACTACTGACTTGTCTATTGACCCGATATCAGAAATAAGCTCTTCTTTGATCAGGACATCACCTTTGAAAGTTCTTCCTTCATTTACAATGCTTGCATTTTTTATGTAGATTGAATTCATCCGGATGAGATTTGCTATTTACCCATTCAACCGTTGCACAGTTGCACCTTTGTACCCTTATACCTATATATATAATGCTGTACTAATTCTGTTTGTAGTTTACAGACAGGCTTTTTAACTTCATTCTCAACACACCCCAGAAAGCTTCATTAAATATACCGCCCGACATTTTTGATGTTCCTAATTTTCTGTCAGTGAAGATAATAGGCACTTCAACTATTTTATATCCAAGTTTCCATGCTGTAAATTTCATTTCAATCTGGAAACCATATCCTTTTGATCTTATATGGTAATCCCTGATTTTTTGAAGGACCTCTTTTTTATAGCATTTGAAGCCTGCCGTAGTGTCCTTTATTCTCATTCCCGTGATAATCCTGACATATATTGAAGCAAAATATGACATCAAAACCCTTGAGAGGGGCCAGTTAACAACATTTACCCCGCTGATATATCTTGAACCGATTGCCAGATCAGCACCATCCTCATCACAAGCCTTAAAAAGTTTCAACAGATCTTTTGGATCGTGCGAGAAATCAGCGTCCATTTCAAAAATATAATCAAATCCTTTTTCAAGAGCCCATTCAAAACCTGCAAGGTAGGCAGTTCCCAGTCCCATTTTCCCCGGTCTCTCTATCAGATGAAGGTTTGGATACAACGATTGAAGCCTTTTTATTATATCGGCCGTCCCATCTGGGGAGTTATCATCGATGATCAGAATATCGAACTTAGCCGGAAGCGAAAAGATAGTGGTAACCATTGCTTCAATGTTTTCCTTCTCTTTGTAAGTGGGTATTATGACTATATTTGACATTGGATAGAAATTATTGCGAAAATAAGTAAATTCATTTAATAGTCACACTATCAGCGGGATTATTTGATTTAAAGATTTTAATCAGGAACAGTTGCTAATATGGATACCAACCGGATTATATAAACCAATTGTATAAATTATTATATTAACACCGTGAAATTATCTCACTATGAAAAGATCGTTTTGGATCATATTATTTCTTTTTCTGATTGTTTTTGAAGGGTTTTCACAGCAGGTAAAGTGGCAGGTTGGATCGTTTCCTTTCTTTGATAATACTGAATTTGGAAAGTCTGCATTTACGATACCGCAGACAATGGCAGGTATAATTTTTGCTCCGGAAATAGGATTAAGATGGGATTCCATACACAATTTTAATGTTGGAGTCAATCTGCTTCATGAATTTGGTAGTCCAAATGCGATAGACAGGTTTTATCCGACGGCATATTATGAATATGATAATGGGCCTGTAACATTTATTATGGGAGCTTTTCCCCGTGATAAAATCTTAGAGAATTGGCCGCGTCTTTTTTTCTCGGATTCAATCTCATATTATCGTCCTAACATAAATGGTATTTCCTGGGAATTCCGGCAAGATCAGAAATACCTAAATTTATGGCTTGACTGGACAGGCCGGCAGTCGCCAACAGTACACGAAGAATTCTTTATGGGAGTCAGTGGAAGATATACTCTTGGTGATCTTTATTTGCAGAATTTCAGTTACATGTTCCATTATGCCGGAAAAATGGATCCGGTCGTTTCTGAACCTCTTCATGATAATGGTCTTGTCTGTACATCTGTTGGTATAGATATGGCAAAAAAGGCAGGATTGAATAAGTTAGACATTAATGGCGGCTGGGTGATTGGTTTGGAGCGGTCCCGGGCTGATAATACAGGATGGATTAAGTTGAATGGATTCCTGATGGAGACAAGAATTGAATATAAAGTTATCGGTCTGTTTGATAGTTTCTATACCGGCAAGGGGCAAATGTATTTTTACAGTACATATAGTGATAAACTATACTGGGGCGATCCGGTTTACAGGGCAACAATATATAATCGTTCAGATTTTTACATAAGATTTATTCAGAATCGTTACGTAAATATGGAACTTACATATTCCTTACATTATTTGGAAAACAGGATTTATCATGAGCAAATGCTAAAGGTAGTACTTAATATTAATAACCGTTAGGTCAGATAATTGGATGCTCAGTGAAAACTGTTTTTACAGCCAGAAGGTGGGCCCTTCATAAATAGTCTTCATTTTTTTTATTCTTTTCTTGCCTGAAAAGAATCAATTTATATCTTTGCACCCGCTTTTGGAGCGAAGAGTTGGTTGAAGGGTTAAAAGAGAGATAAGATTCCGGTTAGGGAAGATTGGAGAGGGATATGATGGATAGCCGGGAAAAATTATCTCGATTTTTTTTGG
>Ga0182017_10002928_pt1 | contig 12780 bp, 10 predicted proteins | sample 712E3DmetaG_FD_120492 | JGI IMG/M metagenome (GOLD analysis project Ga0182017, IMG submission 120492) | Permafrost microbial communities from Stordalen Mire, Sweden - 712E3D metaG | ecosystem: Environmental > Terrestrial > Soil > Wetlands > Permafrost | place: Sweden: Stordalen | collected... | reverse complement strand
CTGCGTGCAGACGACCAACGACAACTTCATGGGTCGCACCGAGAAGCGCCTGGCACTGATGAAGGGCCCGACCATCCGACGTGCCGCCCGCGTCGGAGGCGGCTCGGTTCTCTGTCCGGGCGTCGAGATCGGCGAAGAGGCCTTCGTCGGAGCGGGCTCGGTGGTCACCAAGGACGTTCCCGCGCGCACCGTCGTCGTCGGCAATCCCGCCCGGCGTCTGCGTGACGTTCCCGAAGAAGAGCTGCTCGAAAACCAGTAGGTCGTGCTGGCTATCGCGGAAGCGGTAGCGCCTTGTGCTGGTAGTAGTTGACGGCGCGATTGCGGAAGAAGCCGCCGTCGTCGTCGGCCGAGTAGGAACGACGCGTGTTGCCGTCGATCGGTGCCGGGTTGGTGACTCCGTCGTGGGCGGCGTCGCAGGCACAGGTGGGGCCGTCGGCGCCGCGGCCGAAGAGGAAGGCGACGAAGGCCGCCTTGACGTACGCACGCAGGCGCGCTCGCGAGCCGTCCTCGAGCAACCACTGCACGCGGTTGTCCTGGTAGTGATCCCAGGTGTTGTTCTCGGCGCGCATGATCGTGTTGCCGAAGGGAATCTGCCAGGCGACCATGCGCAGTCCCGTCTGGTGCACGAAGATCGCGGCGTAGAGCATGTGGCGGCGGAAGTCTGCCGGCTTGAACCAGAGCTTGGAGTTACCCTGGGTGACCTGGTAGAAGCCGGCGTCGCGGTCGGAGAAGTCCTCGAAGGAGATGTCGAAGCGGGCTCCGAGCGACTGCTCGAACTTCGCCGAGCGGGTCGCGTAAGCGCGAACGACGGCGTCGGACGGCTTCTCGTAGACGATGTCGTGCATCGTTCCCCAGCCGCTCATGTGGTAGGCGAGCAGGACGTTCGGCGCCAGCTTGTCGCGCAGCACCACGACGGCCTGAGCGAAACCGGCGACGGTGTCGGGCAGCCCGGCGAGCTCGGGCAGCCCGGTCGAGGCGACGGCCGCCGGAACGGTCGAGGCGCCATCGTTCTTCGACGCTTGCTGGGCGTAGCCCCAGAAGTCGGGCTCGACGTGGAGCACGACGAGGCCTTTTGTGGCCGCCCGCGCCCGCTGGAAGAAGAGCTGGAGATCGGCGTAGTAGGCGCGCATCGTCTCGACGTTTGCGACATTGGCAAGGTCGGCGTGCGCCTCGTCGCCCCCGGCCGGCTTCGACTGCAAGAGCATGTAGTAGGGAAAGACCGGGATCATCTTGTGGGCGACCGAATCGCGGATGTAGCGGGTCACGAAGCTGCCGTTCTCGTTCCAGGTCGCCCAGCCCTTGCCGGTATTGACGCCGCCGGCGAGATACTGGTAGCGGAAGCCGAAGGTTGCCGTGCGCCGCATCGCTTGGGCGCCGCCGGGCTCATCGGCCATGCCGAGCTGAAGCTTGTGGGGCCAAGCTTTCGGTAGCGGCGGCAGGGACGAGCCGGTTCGAGCGCCCGCTCCCCCCGCCGTCCCCGCCAGGAGCAGGAACGGAATCAACCAGAGGCGCTTAATACGATCAGCGTAGTAAGTCTGGCGCCGCGCCGCGTCATCCAAACGGGGATTCGCTAGGAGCCCAGGACGACCACCGGCGAGAAGCCCGGTACGAGCCCCTTGAGGCCCGAGACCCGCGCCCGGTACTGGCCCGCGCGCAGCACGCCTGCTCGAGCGAAGCTGCCGCTGGAGCTGAGCGGGAGCCTTGCGATCGTCGTCCAGCTGCCGGAGCGGAGCCGTTGCAGCTCGACGACGGCCGCCGCTCCCAGAGGCCTGACACTGCCACGCAAGCCGAGCCCCGACGTGCGGGCGAGGCCTACCCGCGGGGCAACGGGCACGAGCACCGGAGCCGCCTCGATGTCGCCGTCGACGATGCGGTAGTAGCTGGTCGAGCTAGGCCTCATCGTCACCTTGAAGAGGCCGGAGTCGTCCGGGGAGAGAGAGGCTGCCGTTTGCCAGGTTCCTCCCGACGGGCGTATCTCCAGCACCGGCGAGTCGGCGCCGCGAGCGCGACCGGCTACGCGAACGCTCGTCCCGTAGGGAAGTGCGCTTGTCGGGTGCTGCAGCGCGAAGACCGCGGCCTCGAACCAGCTCGAGCGCAAGTTGAGCGCCTGGCGCACGGCGTCGCCGCTGACGGCGAAAGTCTGATCTCGGGCACCCGTGAGGGTGGCGGTCGCAACCCTCTGCGAGCCGTTGGTCTCGGTCGTCAGGTCGGAGATCGGGCCGGCGATCTTCAGGTTCTTGGCCAGGGTCTGGGATGGAAGCGTTACCGGCCCCCAGTTGTGGTAGGGCGAGAGATTGTCGTAGGGGTCGTTCACGGAAACGAGGTAGGGCTCCGGTGACGCGTTCGGCCAGACGTCCTGGATCGCCGCCGTCCGCCCGCCGGAGGTCGAGAAGAAGAACGTTCTGGCGACGGCGCCGTTGTAGTAAACGGTCTCGCCCGTGGTTGAGTCGACTGCCGCTGTCGATTCCGGATACTCGCCCGAGCGCCCGTGGTAGACCTGGCTGCGCGTGTCGGCATAGACGTCGAAGCTCGAGCTCGGCTTGATCGAGACGAGCGCGTAGGAGCGCGCGACGACCGCTTGCGCCTCGAGAGCGTCGGCCGGCCAGTCGTGCGGCGACTCGCAGGGAACGACGCCGTAGAGGTAGGGCTCGAGCCCGACGGAGTTGATCAGGCGCAGCTTGTCTCCGACAACGGCGACGCTGAACTTGCCGCGGTAGGTGCGCCCCGCGAAGACGAGCGGCGACGAGCCGGCCGTGAAGACGAGCGGCCCGGCGAGGGAACGGCTCCCCCCGTTGGTGAGATTGACGCTTAGCGACGAGTCGAGTTGCAGCGACAGGTCGGCGACGTCGGAGGTGGTTCCGCCCGCATCCGCGACCTTGAAAGGCGTCGCCGAAGAGATGGTGAGACTCGCACGGCCGCTCGCGAGCAGGACTCGGATCGTCTTCGAGCCGGTGTCTTCGAGGTCTGTCCCGGGGAAGTAGTGGGCGACGATCTGGTCGTAGGTGTATCCGTGCTGGGCGAAGCCGTAGGCGCCGTACTGGCTCAATCCGACGCCGTGTCCCCAGCCGTGCCCGGAGATGACCAGAGTTGCGGGCGCCCAGACGATGGTCGCCGGCGTTGCCTTTACCCGCGCCGGACTAGCGACGGCGCCGCCCGGAACGAACACCGGCACCAGGGCGATGACGAAGAGGATGAGAGTTGAGAGTGCGCGGCGAGCCATCTAGATCGATCTCCGAGGCTAGCGGAACGACGCTTCCGGGAGTCCGGGATCAGGCGCGCTTGTCTCAAAGGTGTGCATGCAAAGCCCCGTAGCGCCTTCGCCGCGTGGCAGGGTAAGCCTTCCGGGTCTGGCGTCTACTCGCCGGAGGCGAGCCGCTCGGCGTACTGACGCTCGTAGTACTCGCGGTAATGCCGGCCCGACTTGATCGACTCCCACCAGCTGCGATTGTCGTGGTACCAGGCGACGGTTTGGGCCAGACCTTCCGCGAAGGGGACGGCAGGCTGCCAGCCGAGCTCGCTGCCGGCCTTCGAGCAATCGAGCGAGTAGCGGCGATCGTGTCCGGGCCGGTCTTCGACGTACTGGAGCAGCTCCGGCGCGGCGCCGGTCAGCTCGATGATCGAGTTCGCGATCTCGATGTTCTCGACCTCGTGGCCACCGCCGATGTTGTAGATCTCGCCAGGCTTGCCGGCGCGGAGCACGGCCTCGATTCCGGCGCAGTGATCCTCGACGAAGAGCCAGTCGCGAATCTGGCGACCATCCCCGTAGAGAGGTAGCGGCTTGCTCTCGAGCGCGTTCGTCACAAATAGCGGGATCAACTTCTCGGGGTACTGGTTGGGTCCGTAGGTGTTCGATCCGCGCGTGATGCAGGCGTGCACTCCGAAGGTGCGGACGTAGGCGGGGATGTGTAGATCGCCCGCCGCCTTGGCGACGCTGTAGGGGCTGGACGGCCGCACCAGATCGACCTCGCGCGACGAGCCGCCGGCCTCGAGATCGCCGTAGACCTCGTCGGTGGAGACCTGGACGTAGCGCGCGTCGGTCTTGCGCACCAGCTCGAGCAGCGTCTGGGTGCCGACGAACTCGGTGCGCCCGAAATCGGTCGCGCCCAGGATCGAACGGTCGACGTGCGTCTCCGCGGCGAAGTTGACGATCGCCTCGCACCCCTGCGCCGCCTGTTCAGCCGCCTGCGGATCGCAGATATCGCCGACGACGAGCTCGATTCCCGAGCCCTCGAGGTTGGCCGGGTTGCCCGAGTAGGTCAGCTTGTCGAGCACGACGACCTCATCGCCCGCCCGCTGCAAGCGCTTGGCGAAACAAGAGCCGATGAAGCCGGCGCCGCCTGTGACTAGTACACGCATTCCGGGTAAGCCTAATCACCTCATCCCGAGCAGGCGTCAGCCGATGACCACGTTATGGGCCGCAGGCTGTCTCAATCGACGCGGATCGTGCTCTACGGAGCCGTTGCTCTTTCGCTCTGCGCAGCCGGTTACGGCCTGTCGGGGCTCGATCACGGAATGCAGCTCGCGCTCACGATCGGGGGCGCGCTCGTTGCCGTCGCGGCGCTCGCGGGAGCGTGGCTCGTGCGCCGGCGAAAGGCGCGCACCGAAAGCGTTGTCGAGGATCTGACCGGGCTTCCCGGGCGGGAAAGCCTTCTCACCGATCTCGGGCAAACGCTCGCCACAGTCACCACGGATCACCCCGTACTACTCGTCCTGCTCGATCTCGTTGGCTTCAAGGAGTACAACGACACCTACGGCCGCCCGGCGGGAGACGCTCTGCTCAAGCGCCTGGCGAGGAAGCTCTCCACGGTCGCAATTGCTCGCGGCCGTGCCTACCGCCTCGACGGAGACGAGTTCGCGGCGTTGCTCAAGGTCGACGACGACACCGATCAGGTCGCCGACCTGGTTGCAACTGCGCTAGTGGAAGAGGGGGACGGGTTCGCCGTTGCGCCCTGCTACGGGATGGCGCTGCTGCCGCACGATGGAAGCACCGCCTCGGATGCGCTTCGCGTCGCCAACGAGCGGATGTATGCGCTCAAGTACTCGCTGAGTCCGACCGGTGAATCGCGCCAGGCGAATGAGGTGCTGATGGAGGCGCTCGCCGACCGCGGCCCCGATCGAGGCGACTATCTGCACGGACTGGCCGAGCTCGCCGAGGCGGTCGCGCACAAAATGAACGCCGGCTTCGAGGAGCTCGAGCAGGTACGGCTGGCGGCCGAGCTGCACGACATCGGCAAGACGGCTCTGCCGACGACGTTGCTGCAGAAGAGCTTCCCGCTCGACGAGGAGGAGCGAGAGTACATCGAGCGCCACCCCGTGATCGGCGAACGGATTCTGCACGCGGCGCCCGGGCTGCACAAGGTCGCGCGGGTGATCCGCTGGACGCACGAGCGCTACGACGGAGCCGGCTATCCCGATCATCTGAGCGGCCTCGAGATTCCGCTTGGCGCCCGCATCATCAGCGTCTGCGACGCTTTCGACGCGATGATCTCCAACCGTCCTTATCGCAACGCGAAGAGCGTCGAGGAGGCCATTGTCGAGCTGCGGAAGAACGCCGGCAGCCAGTTCGATCCGATCGTGGTCGACGCCTTCTGCACAGTGATGAAAGAGCGCGAGCGCTTCTTCCTGGCCGCCTGACCTCTCTCGCTTCCTCGGCCGGCGGCTCCTTCCGGCCAGGCGCGACTGGCCTTCGGAGCCGCCTGACACCGCTGGCGGCACGATCCTCTCCGAGCCCGTGTGTCCACACTGTTCTCTCCGGGCTCGCACCGCCAGCGGCGCCCCGAGAAAGCGAGAGGCGATTCGAGCGGAACGGACACCGCCTCGTATCCTCGGCCGGCGGCTCCTCTCGGCCAGGCGCGACTGGCCTTCGGAGCCGCCTGACACCGCTGGCGGCACGATCCTCTCCGAGCCCGTGTGTCCACACTGTTCTCCTTCCGGCCGGTTCTCTCCGACGTTGCACGACCAGCGGCGCCCGGAGGAAGCGAGAAGCGGTTCGAACCCGCCGGGCGCCGGGATCGCAGAGCGGGACCGCTAAAGTTGAATAGCGGGCGCTTTTGCGCTTGCTCCCTCCTTCGATTGGGTAAGGCGCCATAAGAAGTGGCACTACTTGAGATAAAAGACCTTCACGTCGCGCTGAACGACGGAACCGAGATCGTGAAGGGCATCGACCTCACCGTCCGGTCTGGCGAGGTGCACGCGATCATGGGCCCGAACGCCTCGGGCAAGTCCACGCTCGCCTACGCGCTGATGGGGCATCCGTCCTACAAGATCAGCGGCGGCGACGTGCTCCTCGATGGCGAGAGCCTGCTTCCGCTGGGCGCCGACGAGCGCGCCCAGAGAGGCCTCTTCCTGGCCTTCCAGTATCCGTACGCCGTTCCGGGCGTGACGGTATCGAGCTTCCTGCGCTCGGCGATGAACGCTCTGCGCAAGGCGCGCGCCGACGGCACGGACGACCCGATCCCGATCCCGGAGTTCCGCAAGGACCTGGCCGCGGCAATGGAGCACCTCAAGGTTCCGCGCGAGCTGCTCGGCCGCTACCTCAATGACGGCTTCTCGGGAGGGGAGAAGAAGCGGATCGAGATCCTCCAGATGGCGCTCCTGCGTCCCCAGATCGCCGTCCTCGACGAGACCGACTCCGGACTCGACATCGATGCTCTGAAGACGGTCGCCGACGGTGTCAGCGACCTCGTCGGACCCGAGATGGGCGCCATCGTAATCACCCATTACCAGCGCATCCTCAACTACATCCACCCCGACTTCGTGCACGTCTTCGCCGGTGGGCGCTTTGTTGCCGAGGGCGACGCGGAGCTGGCAAAGAAGCTGGAGTCTGAGGGCTACGACGCATACCTCCCCGAGGGGATCCCGGGAGACGGCTGATGGCCAAGCCCGAGACAGACGTCTCGCAGATCGGGCGCGACTACAAGTACGGCTTCCACACGACCGACAAGCCCGCGTTCAGCACCGGCCGCGGGCTCACGCGCGAGGTGGTGGAGACGATCTCGGCGCAGAAGGGCGAGCCCGGCTGGATGCTCGAGCGCCGGCTCCAGGCTTACGAGCATTTCCTCACCCGTCCGGTGCCGACCTGGGGCGGCGACCTCTCGGAAATCGACTTCGACGCGATGTTCTATTACGTCAAGCCGATCGAGAACCAGGCCGAGTCCTGGGAGGAGCTGCCGCCCGATATCAAGCAGACCTGGGACCGGCTCGGGATTCCGGAAGCCGAGAAGAAATACCTGGCGGGAGTGGGCGCCCAGTACGAGTCGGAGGTCGTCTACCACAAGCTGAAGGAGGAGCTGACCCGTCGCGGCGTCGTCTTCCTGGACATGGACAGCGGCCTGCGCGAGCACGAGGAGATCGTGCGCGAGCACTTCGGCAACATCGTCCCCTTCCGCGACAACAAGTTCGCCGCCTTGAACACCGCGGTCTGGTCGGGCGGCTCTTTCATCTACGTTCCACCGGGCGTCAAGGTCGAGATGCCGCTCCAGGCCTACTTCCGCATCAACGCCGAGAACATGGGCCAGTTCGAGCGCACCCTGATCGTGATCGACGAGAACGCCTTCGTGCACTACGTGGAGGGCTGTACGGCGCCTATCTACTCCAGCGACTCGCTGCATGCAGCGGTGGTCGAGATCATCGTCAAGCCGGGCGGGCGCTGCCGCTACACGACCATCCAGAACTGGTCGACCAACGTCTACAACCTGGTCACCAAGCGCGCCGTCGCGCAGGAGAACGCGACAGTCGAGTGGGTGGATGGGAACCTCGGCTCCAAGCTGACGATGAAGTATCCGGCCATCTGGCTCACCGGCGAGGGAGCGCACGGCGAAGTGCTCTCGATCGCCTTCGCCGGGCCGGGCCAGCACCAGGACACCGGCGCCAAGGCCGTGCACATGGCGCCAAACACGACCAGCCTCATCACCGCGAAGTCGATCTCGCGCGGCGGCGGCCGGGCGGGCTACCGTGGCCTCGTCAGCGTGGCGAACGGCGCGCGCGGAGCGAAGTCGAAGGTGGTCTGCGACGCGCTCATCCTCGACGAGGAGTCGCGCTCCGACACTTATCCGACCATTCGCGTGCACGAGTCCGACGCCGACGTCGGTCACGAGGCGACCGTCTCGAAGATCGGCGAGGAGCAACTCTTCTACCTGATGAGCCGCGGCCTGTCGGAGTCGGAGGCGAGCTCGATGATCGTCTCGGGCTTCGTTGAGCCGATCACCAAGGAGCTGCCGCTCGAGTACGCGGTGGAGATGAACCGCCTGATCCAACTGCAAATGGAAGGGAGTGTGGGCTGATGAAGGTCGAACGAGTCGATTTCGTCTCGGTTCCAATCCAAGACATTGAGCGGGCAAAACGTTTCTACGGTGAGACGCTAGAACTCGAGCTCGAGCGCGATACGCGCGGCGGCGCCGAGTACAGGGCCGGTCAGGTGACTCTGGCGTTGTGGGATCCCACGACCATCGGGAGAGAGTTCAAGCCGGTGCCGAGCGGGGTGGCGTTGAGAGTTGCGGACGTGGCGGCGGCGCGAGCTGAGCTCGAGGCCAAGGGAGTGGAGTTCCACGGCGAGACATTCGACACCGGGGTCTGCCACATAGCCTCCTTCTCGGATCCCGATGGAAACGCGCTCATACTTCACCGGAGATACGCGCCTCTATGAAGTTGAAGCGCGCCGCCGCGCTCAAGCGCTACCGCGAGCTGCCGCTGCCGACGACCTCCGAGGAGGGCTGGCGCTTCACCGACCTGACCGGCTTCGACCCGGACGCCTACGAGCTCGCCGAGACTCCCCGGCCGGCCGAGATCGCGCCACTGGTCGAGCTGGAGTTCGCCGGAAGCGCCCGCATCGACGAGGGCGGCGTCGAGATCGCGAAGGCGCCCGAGGGTGTCGTGTTCGCGCCTCTGGACGAAAAGGACAAGCGCATCGGCGCTCTCGTCGCCGCGGAGGACAAGATCGCGGCCGGCAACGCCGCCTTCTGGAGGCACGGCCTGCTGGTCGACGTGCCCGCCGGGGTGGAGCTCGAGCAGCCGCTGCACGTCAGGATCGAGAGCACGGTTCCGAATGGCTCGCTGCCGACGCGACTGCTCGTCGTCGCCGGAGAGAACAGCCGCTTCACGCTGATCGAGGAGCACGTCTCGGCCGCCGAGGATCTCGATGCCCTTACCAGCTGCGCGGTCGAGGTGCACGTCGGCGCGGGCGCCAAGCTGGAGCTCGTTTCGGTACAGCGGCTCTCGCGCCACGGCTGGCACTTCGCCCATCAGCGCGCCCGTCTGGAGCGAGACTCGGAGCTCGACTGGGTCTGCGCCGGGCTCGGCTCGAAGAAGAGCAAGACCTGGCTCTATAACGACCTCGCCGGCGCGGGCGCTACCTCGCGCGTGACCGGCGTCTATTTCGCCGACGGCTCCCAGCACCTCGACTTCGACACCTATCAGGAGCACGCCGCCCCGCGCACCACCTCCGACTTTCTCTTCCGCGGCGTCCTGCGCGAGCAGGCGACCACGGTCTGGCGCGGCATGATCCGGGTCGAGAAGGAGGCGCAGGGGACGGATGCCTATCAGGAGAACCGCAATCTCCTGCTCTCGCGCCAGGCGCACGCCAACTCGATCCCCGGGCTCGAGATCATGGCCAACGACGTCCGCTGCAGCCACGGCGCCACGGTCGGCCAGGTCGACCGCGAGCAGCTCTTCTACCTGATGAGCCGCGGACTTTCCGCCGGCGAAGCGGAGCGCCTGATCGTGAGCGGCTTCTTCGCCGAGGCGCTGGATCGGATCGAGCGCGAGTCGGTGCGCGAGGCACTGGCGCAGGCACTCGAAACGCGGATTCCCTGATTTAAGCCGAGTCCTGTAGTTGGCTCGCTCGCTTGCCGATGGAAGGCTCGAGGCAGCCGCCCGAGCACCCATGCCCCCCGAACCGAGCGCAACCGACCGCTACCTGGCCGAGATCGATCGGCTGCTCGGTCTGCGTGGGCGCCGGAGCCGACGGACACTCGCGCTTGTGCGTAAGCGCCTGGCGGCGGTGCTGGTCGAGGAGCGGGTGGGCGGTGCGGGAGACACCGAGGCGGAGAAACGAGCGCTCGCGCGTTTGGGCTCCCCAGAGCAACTCGCCGAGGAGCTGCGCGAGCGGGAGTTGACGACTCGGGCGCGCGGCGAGGCTCAGCTCGTGTTGGCCGCCTTCATCCCGATCGCGCTGGCGATGCTGGCGGTCGCTCTGGAAGTGATCCGGGTGCGTCACTTCCGGCAGGACGGCACGATCACCATCGAGGTGAGTCCGAGCACCGCGGTTCCGAGGACGCCGACCGGCTTCTTCCACTACTACCCAGGGTTCGGGATCTCGCTTCCGCCGCTTTATCTATCCGTGAAGCTCGTTCTCGGCGCCGGTCTGGTCCTTGCAACAGTCGTGCTCGCGGAGTCCGCGATTGCTTTCACGCGTCACCGCCGCCGCCTCAGTGCGGGCCTCACGCTGCTGGGAGGGGTGGCTCTCGTCGCCGCCGCCTCGCTTCAAATTGCGTTGGCGTTCGAATGGAACCGCTTGCGCCAAGGTCATGGCGCCTGGCTCTTTTCCGCGACGCTGATCGAGGCCGGAACGGTGCTGCTCCTCGCCGTTTTCCTCGCGCGTCCCGCGCGAACGATCCTGCCCCGGCGACTCGTTCCACTGGTTAGCGCGCCGCTGTTCGCCCTTTTCGTGCTCGTAGCGTTGCTTGCCGTCGCCGCGAAGAGCGGATGGAGCTCGACGGACATCTGCCCGCCCGACAACTACTGCGGGCCGCCATACGAGGAGCTGATCGCCTACACGGCCAATCACGAGGTGTCTGTGGACGGGGTGTTCGGGCCGGCAGGCGAGCAGGGAGCCGTCGCCTTGAAAGGAAGACGGTTGGCGCTCGTCGCGTCCACGTGGAGGAACATGGGGCTCGGGATTGGGGGATCCGAGAAAGGGCCAGTCGATCTCGTCGTCGTGGAGACGCGTTGGTCGCTTTCTGCGCGTGGACCGTGCGGACGCCAGCCCGCGTATCTCGATTGGGATCGGCTGGCGCCGACGACGAACAATGGTTGTGGAATGTTCAACACGCCGATCCAGGAGGGCGTTTCCTGGCGGGTTGTTAAGCGGCTCGAGAGAGCAAGAGCCGGCGCCGTGGCTATCGCCTATCGGTCCGACGGCCGGATTGCGATCGCGTATTCGCGGCCTGACGGCGTCTGGTTGGCGGAGGCGCCTTCCTGGCGCCCGCAGCGCCTGCTCGATACGAACGCCGTTTCGATCAGCCTCACCGCGCTCCCCGGCGGTGAGCTCGCACTCGCGGCCGTTGTGCCCCGACGCGGAGGGTCGCAACTCGAGCTTTTGCGTACCCGGCGCGGTCGCTGGAAAGAGCCGATCATCGCCGCGGTCGGAGTCCGCTCTGAACTCATGATGGTCTCGCGTGGCGAGCAGACCGTCCTTTTCTACCGCGATCGACGTAATCGCCTGGTTCTCGAACGGCGAAACCGCGCCCTCGCACTTCTCGGCCGCCGCCCTTTCGCCGCCCGCTCCTCAGGCGCGCTGGGCGCTCTTCGTGGGGACGGAGTCGGTATCGCGATCGCCGCTCCGCTCGCGGGCAGCGCGACTCTGCTCGAGATCTATCGCACGCGCGACGGGGCTCTGGAACGACTGACGAGCGAGCGGCTGCCGTCGTCGAACCATTCCCAACCCAAGCGTCTGTTCGGAGTAGCGCAGACCGGAAGCGTCGTTCGAGGCCTTTTCGGCCACGGCACCGCCTACCACCCGGCAGGGCATATCGCCGTTTCGTTCTGGACGGCGCGCGGCGGCGAGTTCGCCTCCGATTGGCCGAGATGGGCGATTCTCGAGGTCAGACCGACCGCGACGATGAGCTCAGGACGTATAGAGAAGTCGACGGAGTTCGATCTCCATCTGGCGCAGCCGCCCGAGCGCCAACTCGTCGGTGAAGACTCGAAGAACTGAGAACCACGCATCGTTGCGGCGACGAACCTCTCACGAGCTGGGTCTTTCAGATAAGCACCTCTAATTTGACTAACAAGCTAGCGCTATCGATAATTGCGCTTGCACTCACGCGAGAGAGGCGACCTGATGGCACCAACAACCCCGGACATCCCGCCGGTAACCGGCGGTGTCCAGCTTTTCCGAAGCTGCTTGGTCACGACCGAGTACCCCGGCGTCGAGTCGGCGTCGAAGTGGCTGTTCGATCGCTTCGACGTTGAGTACATCGTCAATCCCGACCAGACCTGCTGCACCGGGCTCGGGTACTACTCCGACCTGTTGCCGTTCCCGACCACGCTCGGGGTCGCGGCGCGTAACGCCTGCGTCGCGGTCGACGCTGAGCATCCGATCCAGAGCTATCTCTGCTCGACCTGCTACGCGATCAACAAGAAGTCGCGCAATGTGCTCGAGGTGCCCGAGTTCCGAAAGCAGGCGAACAAGGCTCTGGCCAAGGTCGGGCGCGAGTACACCGACAAGGTCGCCGGCACGATCAAGCACATGCACACGCTCGAGATCCTCTGGAGCCGCCATCACTCGATTCCGGGGCTCGTCAAGCGCCGCCTGGACGGGATTAAGGTCGCCACTCATCCCGCTTGCCACTACTGCAAGGTCTTCCCGAACGAGGTCGTGGGCGACAGCGAGAATTTCATGATCCCCGAGGACCTGCTCGAGCCGACCGGGGTGATCAAGACCGGCAACTACAACGAGAAGACAACCCACTGCGGCGCCGGCTTCCGCCAGCGCTTCGTCAACCCGTCGATTTCGGTCGCGGTGACGCGACAGAAGCTGAGGCGGCTGGCTCAGGAGGGCGT
>Ga0182017_10002925_pt1 | contig 12797 bp, 13 predicted proteins | sample 712E3DmetaG_FD_120492 | JGI IMG/M metagenome (GOLD analysis project Ga0182017, IMG submission 120492) | Permafrost microbial communities from Stordalen Mire, Sweden - 712E3D metaG | ecosystem: Environmental > Terrestrial > Soil > Wetlands > Permafrost | place: Sweden: Stordalen | collected... | reverse complement strand
TTCGGGTGAAGGCTATTGGGGCGCCAGGATGGACAAGCTTCTCGGTCGCCAGGTCACGCCCATCGTGATCCTGGCCGACAGCGTGGCGCAAACCCGTGTCATCGCTACCCGCCTGCGCGAGGCTGCCACCCGGCCGCCGCTGTCGGCGCGCATCTCCTCGATCGTGACTGCCGATGACGTGCTTCCCGTCGAGCAGGCGGAGAAGCAGCGGATCGTCGAGCGCTTGCGCAAGAAGCTCACGCCCAGGATCCGCGCGCAGCTTTCGCCCGAGGAGCAGGACAAGCTGGAGCATTTTCTAGGCACCGGGCCGATGCCTGCGATCACGGCGGCCAATTTGCCCGATGGGTTGCTCACCGGGCTGCGCGAGCGGGATGGAACCCTGGGGCGGACCATTCTCGTGTTTCCCCGGCCGACGCAGACCGCCTGGTACGGACCCGACATGTCCAGCTTCGTCGAGCAATTGCGCGTCCTCGCCGCCTCCGCGCCCGGCGTCCCGGGCCGCGTGGCCGGCGCCTTGCCCGTGACGGCCGATATTCTCGCTTGCATGAGCCGCGACGGTCCGCGTGCCTCGTTGCTCGCTTTCTTCGGCGTGGTGCTGGTTGTCGTGGTACTGTTCCGGGTCAGCCTGGCCACTCCGTTCGTGATTGGCTCGCTCGTGGTGGGGGTTGGCTGGATGCTCGCGGCAACCATTTACCTAGGCGTCCGCATCAACTTCATCAACCTCATTGCGTTTCCCATCACCTTCGGGATCGGGGTGGACTATGCGGTCAACGTGATGGGCCGCTACCTGCAGGACGGACGCTCCGACGTGACCGCAGCGATTAGCGCCACCGGCGGCGCGGTCAGCCTCTGTTCGGCCACCACCATCATCGGGTATTCGTCGCTGCTGGTGGCGCAGAATCGTGGCCTGTTCCTCTTTGGCTTGTTCGCGGTTCTGGGCGAACTGACTTGTTTGGCAACGGCGGTGATCGTCTTGCCGTCAGTGCTTCTCCTCTATCAGGGCTGGCGCACGCGCCGAGGGGCTAGCGCTTGAGCACCGCGGTCGCACCGCCAGCCCCGCCCATCCGGGGCACGTTTTCGCGCAACACCCTGACGTCGATCTTTACTACCGCGCTGGATTTCGTCACCCTGACCGGCCTGGTCGAGCTGGCCGGTGTCGACTACGTGTTGGCGACCTGGATCGGGACGATCGTTGGCTCGCTCTCCAACTTCTCCATCAACCGGTGGTGGACTTTTCAGGCGTCATGGCAGCCGCGCTCTCTGCAGTTTCTTCGCTTTGTCCTGGTCCAGGTGGCCGCGTCCGGGCTGCACACCGGTGGGGTCTGGATCTTCACCCGCTTTCTCGGTCTGCCCTATCCCGCCTCCAAGCTGGTGGTGGCAGCTCTGGTCTATCTCGCCTGGAACTACCCGATGAACCGCTGGGTCGTGTTCAGCCCGCGTTTCGCCAAGGTGGAGCCGAGGGTGAGCGAGTCTACGTAGCTCCGACCACGCGGGGCGGTTTGCCTCCGGCCCGCCCGAGCCGGCTGCCCAATCCGCGCACCCGCTCGGCGATCTCGTGCCCAATCACCCAGGCCCGATTGGAAAACGGCAGCGAGGTCCGGATCATGCAATCCACGCCACAGCCATCCTCGCAGCCCTTGTGGCCGCGCAGATTGCGGATGTCCTGCGCGGTGACTTCGGCAAAGGGGCGCAGGGGTGCGACGTGGTAGCAGTACTGAAAATCGCCCTCGGGAGAAACGTAGAAGGCCTTGTTCCCGCCCAGGCACGTCCAACCCATGGGTCGGCCGGCGAGCGCGCGTTCGAAATAGCGGATGAGATAGTACGGGTTGGAGATGGGTTTCCCCTCGCGCTTCTTCTGTCTCAGCCAGCGCAGCTTCTCTAGGTAGCGTTGGTCGAGCTGTCCCGGTTGCAGCCGGCCGCGCTGGTGCACCACTGAGAAGAAGATGGGGACACCCAGCTCGAAACAGTGCTCGGCCAGCGGAACCACCTCGTCCAGCGTCTCCGGGCACAGCACCGCCGCGACGAAAAACCACAGCCCTCGGCGCGCGACCATGTCGATCTTGTTGCGCAAGGTTCGCAGAGACTTGGGCGTCTCCGGCGAAGGGTTCAGGCAATCGACCGAGATCTGGATGCGGCCCATGCCCAGGTCGATGAGCGCGTCCAGCTTGTCTTCGCTCAGGAGGAATCCATTGGTGGTCATGCCGGTCGACATCCCGCTGCGCACCACGTGGCGCATGAGGGAGAAGATGTCCGGGTGGAGCAGCGGCTCGCCACCGATGAGATCCGTGTGAATCACGCCCAGCTCCTTGCACCGGTCGATGCGGGCGTAGATCTCGGATGCCGGGACATCGCCTTTGCTGTTGTCGTACTCCGTGCAGTAGTGGCAGTGCAGGTTGCATCGCCAGGTCACGTTGATCTGCGCCCAGATTGGCTTGGCATCGAAGCCGCGTGGGATCCCCTTCAGGATACCCGGCAAGGAGACTGGGTTGCGCGTACGCTTCATGACTCGGGTGGTTCACTCCGGCTCACGTGCAGAGGGCGGAACCGAAGTAGTCAGGATAGCATGGCGATCCAGCGCGACCACGGTCTCCACGTGGTAGGTCTGGGGAAACAGGTCGAGCGGTTGCACCACGGAGACGCGATAGCCGAAGGGCATAAGCTCGACGAGATCACGCGCCAGGGTGGTGGGATTGCACGACACGTAGATGATGCGCGCGGGCCCTGCGCGGGCAATTCGCCGCATGACCTTTCCCCCGGCGCCGGCCCGCGGCGGATCGAGCACCACCACGCGCGGGCTTCCGTGTTCGGCTAGCACCTGGGGCAAGACGCTGCGGGCGTCACCGGCAAGAAAATGGGTTTCGTGCAGGCCATTGCTCCGAGCATTCGCGCGCGCCGCCTCGACTGAGCTTGCCGACAACTCGATGCCCACCGCCTGGGCGCCTGCCGAGGCCAGGGCCAAGGTGAACATGCCCACGCCACAGTAAAGGTCAATGGCCAGCGCCCCGGCCAGCTCGCCAGCCAGCTCGCAAACCAGCGCCACCAGACGTTCAGCCTGCGCCGAATTGGTTTGAAAGAAGGTTTCCACGCCGATGCCGAAGCGCAGGCCGCCAACGATTTCGGTGATGTGGTCCTGGCCACGCAGCAGTGTGGTCTGCTGCAGGGGCGCGGAGGTGTCCGACGAGGCGCGAATGCTGCGCACCACGCTCTTCACGCTGTCGTCGACCGCTGCCAGACATTCGGCCATGGCGGCGGCGTCGTCAAATGTTCCCGGGCTGGTGACAATGCCCAGCATGGTTTCCCCGGTGCCGCGGCTGTGGCGCACCACCAGTTCGCGCAGCAGACCTTGATGGGTGCGCGGGTCGTGCAGCGACAGGCTCGCTTCGCGGGCAAATGCCTGCGCGGCCTTGACCAGAGCGACCGTCAGGGGTAGCGCCAGAAAACACTCGTGCAGGGGCAGGATGCTGTGCCAGGCCCCACGCGGATGCAGGCCCAGCACGCCCTCGGGGTGGAATGCGAACTCCATCTTGTTGCGGTAGTGCCAGGGACTGGGCGCGGGGATGATGGGGCGCAAGGGTAAGTCTTGCAGCCTGGCCAGCCGCTCCAGGCTGTCGCGCACAGCGGCCTGTTTGGCCCGCAACTGGCTCGCGTAGTCCACATGCTGCCAAGTGCAACCGCCGCACCCCTGCGCGAAGTGCACACATCGGGGTGTCACACGTTCGGGCGAGGCCTCCTCTACCGAGATGACATCTGCTTCCACATGCCGGCGCTGCACCCGACGAATGCGCACCCGCACGGTTTCGCCTGGCACCGCGCCTGAAGCAAACACCACCAGTCCCTCGTGGCGGCCCACCGCCTCGCCCCCGTAGGCCAGACGGTCGACGGTCAGGCACAGCTCATCGCCAGGGCGAGGCCGGGGTCTCGTGCGGTTCGGATCGGTGGGCAATGACTTCCGTCTGCGTCGGTTCGGGCAGAAGACGCAATCGTAGCATGGCGGCGCAGGAAGGCCGGCCGGCGCGTGTTACGGTGGCGAGGGCGTTCGGCTACTTGAGGCTTATCTCGCCACTCGCGTAGAGCTGGAACCTCTTGTTGATCAGCTGCCCCACCCGCATGACGTAGGTGTGGCCCTTGTTGAAGCCGTTGTTCTGCTCCAGGTCGTAGCCTTCCCGGTACACCAACGCATCGGCGGGCGTCTGCGGCGAGAACTGATCGACAATGATTCTGGGCTCCTTCTTGTCGACCAACATGATCGTGACCGGTCCTTTGGCCGGCGGCTTCTTGAACACGACCAGGAAGTTGATCGGCCACCGATCGTCGTTGCCTTTGAGGGTGAGTTCCACGTTCGAGGGGTGTGCGGCCAACCATTTCCCCAGCGCCTCTCCCTCGACCGTCGGGATGGCATCGAACGCCACCCAGACCTTGCCACCGTGGGCCTTGGCCACGGCAATGTTGGGATCGACGGCCGACTTCGTCGCTGCTTCCTTGGCAGCCTTCTTCGGTGCTGCGCTGGCGGTTGTTGCCGCCAACAATGCGACTGCGACCAGCCAGAGCTTCATGAGGATCTCCTTCCTTCCGGCAAGACCACGCTAGCAAGCCCATTATTGTTGACAGGCGCTTCGCGAGTCAACCAAACACGATGGTGCGGTTGCCAGATACCAGGACCCGGCGCTGGAGGTGGAGGCGCACCGCCCGGGTGAGTACCAGCCGTTCTAGCTCTCGTCCCTTGCGCATCATGTCTTCAACCGTGTCGCGATGAGAGACGCGGCACACGTCTTGCTCGATGATGGGGCCTTGGTCAAGGTCTGCAGTCACGTAGTGGGCTGTGGCGCCGATGACCTTCACCCCTCGTTGTTGGGCCTGGTGATACGGCCGCGCGCCTGCGAAGGCGGGCAGGAACGAGTGGTGGATGTTGATGACGCGTCCCCGCCAGCGATCCACAAATGCAGGCGACAGGATCTGCATGTAGCGCGCAAGCACCAGCAGGTCGATGCCCAGCCCGTCTAGCAGCGCCAGTTGCTCGGCCTCGACTGCCGCTTTCCGGTCTCGCTCTACCGGAATCACCGTCAGCGGCACGTCAAAATGCCTGCACACATCGGCCAACGTGTCGTGGTTCGAGATGACCCTGACGATCTCGCCACCCAGATCCCCCAGTTGCTGGCAGAGCATCAGGTCGTACAGACAATGCGAAGCCTTGCTGACCATCACCGCGACCCGCGGCTGCGCGTCTGAGAAGGTCAGCTCCCAGCGCAGGTCGAACTGGCGGGCTAGTACCTCAATTCCAGCACGGGTGGCCTGGCGGTCGAGTTGGAACCCGCTCAGCTCCCAGACCAGGCGCATGAAGAACTCGCCGCTTTCGCTCTCCGCGTGCTGGTCGGCGTCCAGGATGTTGCCGCCGTGCTGAAAGACGAAATTCGACAGCGCTGCGACCAAACCGGTGCGGTCCCGGCAGGTGACGAGAAGAGTCGCGGTGAGAGAAGAAACGGAGGCCATGACGATGTCGGTCTAGACAGTACACAATTCGAGCCGACGCTGGCGGTTCAACTGCTGGAGCAGTCGGTGACAGAGGCGCATGCTTACGCCACCAGACGCGGGCTCCTCGGCGGCCGACTACTCGAGCTCGTTGACTATGAGTGGCTGGACGGACCCGCTCACATCGCCGTTGTTGGTGACACCGCCTTGTCGAGAGAACTCGGCCGGCACGGAATCGCAGTCAAGATTGCCTCGGGCGTAGGCGGTAAACAAGGCGGCGATTCCCTGGCCGTCCCCGGAATAGCCCGGCATGTAGGTATGGGAGTCGGGAATGGAGAACTTCAGCGCCGCCCAAACCGGGTCTGTCGTCCAGATATCCGCGCCCCCAGGACAGCGCCCTCCTGTCAGATCGCAGCAGTCGGTGTGGGCGGAGGATGCCAACTCCCAAGCCCCAGAAGGGCCGGGGAATTGCCGTGGCACGATCGTGGCTGCCCCGGCGGTGAAGTCCGTCATGTAGTAGGTGACGGACCCCGCCCATTCCTTGTTGAGAAACCCCATAGCCTCAGCGGTCCGCGATTTCCTGATGTATTTGGTGAAGGCAGGTATGGCGACTGCGGCAAGGATGCCGATGATCGCCACCACGATCATCAGCTCCACTAGGGTGAATCCATTGCTTTTCTTGTTTCGCATGAGTAACCCAGCGGTGATTATTGCATTCCCCGTGCCACAGTGCAAGAAGATGGCCACCAACTCGCCTAACCATCTGACAAACATGGGAATTGGAGTCGCCCATGGTTGCTGCAAGCCCTCAGTCGGGCGACCTTTTTCGTCCGCATGACGAAAGCTTTTCCGACCGGAGAGACGAAACGCGTCCCAACGAAAAAGGGGACTGGTCGGCCCCTTTCGGGTTGAACCCAGTCCCCCTGTTCAGCGCAGCCAGACTGCGCCAGGAAAGCCCCGTGGCTTGGTCCGTCTAGATGTCGCTGCCGCCACCGTCGACGGTGCTGCCCGAGTCGGGCTCCAGGTCCGTTGCAATGAGGACGTCAATGGCAGTCACAACGTCTTCGGCAGCATCGGGAGTTACGGTCACATCTGGGGCAGAATCAGGAATGACGGTCACGAGGACGTCACTGCCAGCCTCTGCGGCAGCATCAGGAGTCACGCTCGGGGGAACATCAAGGCCGGCGTTTGGGGCGTCAGGAGTTACGCTCGGTGGGCCGTCAGGAGTGACACTCACGACGGTGTCGCCGGCAGGGGCATCAGGATGGCCGGCTTCATTGCCAGGCGAAGGGGCGTCAGGCAGAAGGTTCCCGATATCGGCAGGGGCGTCGATCTTCACAGTGTCGGCAGGAATGGCATCAGGAGGAATTGGACTAGTATCCTTCGGGCCGCCATCAACGGGGGGCACGGGCACAACATCTGCCGGTGGGCCATCAACCCCGCCATCGGTCGGGGGAATGACCACAGTGTCGACCGCGGTGTCCGCTATGGGGGTGATTCCATCTGGCTGCCCTGCCTCGGGTCCTGGTGGGGTAACCACATCGAGCTTCACGACGTCCGCCGGGCCACCGTCAGGCGCGGGCTTTGCATCGCTTCCTGCATCTACAGCTTTGTTAGCACTCTCGCTACCGCAGCCAATAAGCATAAGGGATGTCGCGAATACTGTTACAGCAAGCTTCCTCGTCATAGCCTTGTCTCCTGGGTTGTTCTCGTCTAGTTAAGACTCTCGGGCCCGGTAGATTACTCGAATCTGAAAAGAAAAGGAACAAGAATCAGCGCGGGTGCTCGGAGCACCCATGGGGCACCGCGAAAAATGTCGCGCGCCGGTTCAGTAGCAAGACTATGGCAGACACGCAAGAAGATTCCGATCAGGATGACGCAGAGCGCATTCTGGCAAGTGGCGTCATCGACGGACTGGTGGCAGTGGGCGGAACTGTGACGCCGGAGAGCTTGCTGGGCGCATATCGCGCGGGAGTGTTTCCTTGGTCCTCGGATCCGATGTTGACGTGGTGGTCTCCTGATCCCCGCGCCATCTTCGAGATGGAACGCTATCGTCCATCCAGGAGCTTGCGCAAGCGCATCCGCCGAGCAGGATGGACCTTCACGGTTGACCGAGATTATGAGGGCGTGATGCGCAAGTGCGCCGAGCCCACGCCCAGCCGGCCGACCACCTGGATCACAGGCGATTTCGTCGCCGCGTACACAGAGCTCCACCGGCGTGGCGCCGCTCACAGCGTCGAGGTCTACCAGAAGGACGAGCTGGTGGGCGGACTCTACGGTGTGAGCATCGGGGGCTTCTTCGGAGGGGAATCGATGTTCCATCGCAGGCCCGATGCCTCGAAGGCAGCGCTCGCATATCTCGTTCAGCACCTGAGCCAGCGCGGTTTCGTGTTGCTCGACGCCCAGGTGCCGACGCCTCATCTGGCCCGCCTGGGAGCGGTCGAGATCTCGCGTGACGAGTACCTCGCGCGTCTGCGCCACGCCATGGCCCTTCCGGTCGTGTTCTGATCGTGCTGCGGGAGATGGTCAGCTATCATGAGTCCCATCATGTTCCTGCGGCGGAATATCTTTTCCGCAACAGCGGTCGCGAGCGCGGCTCTGTGGGCACTTTCCGCCTGCGCCAAGCCAACCGCCCGTCCCGCGCAAGGTGCCCCGGACGCCAAGCTTCGGCTGAGGGTCGTGCGCACTTTTCCGCACGATCCGCGTGCGTTCACCCAAGGCCTGCTCTTCTTCGAGGGCAAGTTCTACGAAAGCACGGGGCTCCTCGGGCGCTCGTCGTTGCGCCGGGTGGACCCGGAGAGCGGCGTGGTCGAGCGCGGGGTCGACTTGCCGGCGGATCTCTTCGGCGAGGGACTGGCGCGGGTCGGCGGTCACCTGTTTCAACTCACTTGGCAGAACGGGCGCGCGCTGGTTTGGAACCTGGCGGCGCTGCGCAAGGAAAGGGAGATTCCTTACCAGGGCGAGGGGTGGGGCCTGTGTTTCGACGGCCATCACCTGATCATGAGCGACGGCAGCGAGACGCTTGTGTTGCGCGATCCCGAAAGCTTTGTCAGGGTCGGCGCGATCGTGGTCCGCCGTGCGGGACGGCCCGTGCGCAAACTCAACGAATTGGAATGCGTGGAGGGCGTCATCTACGCCAACGTCTGGCAAGACAATCACATCGCGCGCATCGACCCGCGCACTGGAGAGGTGACAGGATGGATCGATGCCTCCGGCCTGCTCGCGCCTGAAGAGGCGCGAGGTGCCGACGTTCTGAACGGAATCGCATACCTGCCTGCCACGGGGCATCTGGCGCTCACGGGCAAGCTGTGGCCGCGGATTTTCGAGGTGGAGATCGTGCCGGAGGCGCCGCCGTCAGCCAAGTGACGGCGGGGTGTCGCATTTGCTCTGGGGACGCGCGTCTGACCTGGTAGGTTGTTCCTCCATGAGCCTGCGAGTTCTTTTCGCGATGGCGCTTGCGGTGCTGGTCATCTCGGGCGCGCAGATCGCGCGAGCTGAGCCGGGCGAGGACCTGACTATCTTCGTTCTCACCTTTGGCCCCGGCGATCATCCGTTCTTCAAGTTCGGACACAATGCCATCCTGGTGCAGCCCAAGGACGAGAGCGGGCTGGTCTACAACTTCGGCACCTTTGCATTCGACTCGCCCGCGCTCATCCCGAACTTTTTGCGTGGCCGCTTCAAGTACTGGCTGTCCGTGTCGAGGATGGAGGAGACCTTCGCGTCGTATGTTTCCGACAATCGGACGGTCGAGGCCCAGGAACTGGATCTGACGCCTGCACAGAAATGGGCCTTGTGGCAGAGCCTGCGCGACAATGCGCGGCCCGAGAACCGGGAGTACCTCTACGACTACTTTCGGGACAACTGCTCGACCCGCGTGCGCGATGCCATCGATCGCGCGGCGGGCGGCCGCGTCCGGCAGGCGGGCCAACGGCCGGTGGCCATGACCTTCCGCGCAGACGCGCTTCGCATGACTGCGGATTTCTTTCCCGAGTATCTCGGCCTGGACTTGGGGCTGGGACGGCCAACCGACGCCCCGATTACCCTGTGGGACGAGGCGTTTCTGCCGGAGCGAATGCGAGATCTTCTGCGCCTGGTCCGCATCCCAGGAGAATCGGGTGACAAGCCGCTGGTCAAGGCTGAGCGTACCCTGTTCGCAGCGAGCCGGCCGGCCAAGCCGGACCGGCCGCCCAATTGGACCTGGTATTTCCTGGCCGCCGGCCTTGCGCTTGGCGCGTCCTTGGCAGGGCTGGGCCGGCTTGGCGGCAAGCATCCAGCCGCGCGCGTCGGACTCGGTATTGCCGGCAGCTTGCTGGGACTCGTCTTCGGCGTGTTGGGGCTCATCCTGCTTTCTTTCTGGTTGTTCACCGACCACAAGGCTGCCTATGCCAATGCCAACATCCTTTTGCTCGCACCCTGGTCGGTAGTGCTTGCCGGCTACGGAGTTGGGGCGGCGTTGGGACGGCCAGCAGCTATGCGCAAGGCGTTCTGGGTAGTTGCTGCGGCTGCTGGCTTTGCTGCCATCGGCGTTCTTGCCAAGGTTCTTCCTGGCCTGTCGCAAGACAATCTGGCGATAGGCGCCTTCTTGCTGCCTGTTTGGCTTGGCTTTGCTGTAGGTTTTCGCTGGGCAATGCGTTGTGGCTAGTTTTGGTTCAATCGCGTTATCACTACTCTGTGGGGAATCGTGTGTAGCTTCGTGCTAACTTATTATCTTCACCACGGCGAAGAGGATTGCGGCGTGGTTTTCACGGATGGTCGTGGCTGTTAGCCTGCGCTTAGTTATGTTGATCGTCCCAGAGCGGCTGTCCGTTCGACATGGGAGGTAGCACATGCCCGCGACCGAGGACTCCGTACTCACCTCGCTGAATGAACTGCGCAGGCTCAGAAAAGAGCGGCGGAAGAAAGGCCACTCCGCCCGTGGCGCAGGGGGCAACGCCGGTTCTCAGAAAGCAGCAGCCGCGGCGTATGATCGCATGGGAGATCAAGTTACGCCGCCGCCGCGCACAGACCTGGGTGTCCGAGCGAAGGGCATGCGGGTCCAGGCCGGAATGGAGTCGACGCCCAGGGTTGCATCGCTTGGCCACGGCCCCGCAGGACCCGCGGCGGCCACGTGGGACGCACCCGTCGATCCAGCAGCATTTGCCCGCATGGCACAGCCCAAGTCATCGGCCAAGCCGGCATTTGTCGTGGCGGTCGTGCTTCTGGTGGCGGCGGGCGCTGGCTACATGAAACTGCAAAGCGACACGCAGGCTTTGCTAGACGAGAAGAACTCCAATATCCGGCGGGTCGAGGACGCGCGCGCGCAGGCCGTGGAAGCCTCGGCTCAGGCTGAGCGGCAAGCGCAGGCCAAGCTGAAGGCCTGCGAGGCCAGGGCGGCTGCGCCGACGACTGCCGCGGCGTCGGTGACGCCGGCTGCGACCGCAGGCATAGCGCCGACGTCGTCCGCGGCCTACGCGTCGGCAAGCAGCCGAAGCCGGCACAGGCCATCGGCTGCTCGACACGCGGCTGCGTCCGCTCCTGCACCGAGCACCGTGCCCAGTGCGGTTCCGAACTTGCCGCACAAGAAGAAGTTGGACAACGATCCACTAGCAGGCATCAAGATCTGAAGCAGCCGCTTTCTGGGTCGGTCCGCGGCTCCGCTTGGCGCGGGATTCGGGGCATCGGGAAGATGCATCTTGGCGCGTCAAGTCGAGTAAGGGGCAACTCTTCAACATAGCGTTTTTTTGACGGGAGCAGAGCTTGCCCCCACTCTGGCGGCATGCTCTCCGCACAAGAGGAAACTCACTTTTTCGACACCTGCAAGCACGCTTTGCTGGAGCGGTACGCCGGGCAGTTTGCCGTGGTGTGTGGCCGCAGACTGGTGGGCGTCCATGCCTCGCTCGATCTCGCGCTCAAGGCTGCTTCCGACGCGTTCTCGGCGGGCTTCCTCGAGGATGGGGCTCCCGTCCTCATAAATGAGATCGGCGAAACCCCCCGGGTTCGCGTGGTCGCCCAGCCGACCAGGTAGAAGATAGAACCCAAGGTTTGCAAATCCGCCGCGACTCCAGTAAAAAGGGCTCCGCCGGCTGAAGTCCGAAAAGATCTAATATGGGCCGGCTAGGAAAGGGAGAGCATCGATGTCACGAGTCTCAGGAACACTCTGTGCAGTCCGGCTGCGCGCTGACGGTTGGCTTTGCGTAGCAACGCTTTTGGGTTTTGCCTTCGGTTGCGTGGAGCAGGCCGAGGAAAAGCCGACCAAAGAGGACGAGGAATTCGTCAAGAAGAACCTGCTGGCCTCCGACCCCACGCCGAAGTTCGCGACCCATGCGGACCTAGACGGCAAGGTCGAGTACATCGGGCTCGACGCGTCCCCGGTCCCGGCGGAGCCCGGAAAGGACATTCGTCTGACCCACTATTGGAAGGTGAAGACCGCACCCAGCGATGGCTGGCGGCAGTTCACCCATGTCGGCGGTCCCAACAAGCAGGGATTCATCAACATTGATCACGGGCCGATCAGTAACAAGTACCCGGTCGCGCGCTGGAAGGCGGGCGACATCATCCGCGACGAACACACCTTCCGTCTGCCGGCGAATTGGGCCTTCAACTTCGTCAACATCTACGTGGGCCTCTGGCGCGGGCACGAGCGTATGCCCATCAAGTCCGGACCGCGCGAGGAGGACCGCGTCCTGGCCGCGACCATCCCGGTCCTGAACAAGGAGCCGCCAGCGCTCAAGCGGTACCTGGTACGCAAGACGCCCAAGCCCATCAAGATCGATGGCAAGTTGGACGAACCAGGGTGGAAGACCGCCCCGTCGACCGGAATGTTTGTCAACACCGTGAGCGGCGAGCCGGCGCAGCCCAACACCGAGGCCAAGCTGCTTTGGGACAATCAGAATCTCTACGTTGGCTTCGAGAACGCGGACACTGACGTCTGGGGTACGCTTGCCGAGCGCGACTCCAAGCTCTGGACGCAAGAGATGGACGAGGTGATGATCGACGCCAATGGCGACGGCAAGGGGTACATCGAGCTGCAGGTGGCTCCCAACGGGACCATCTTTGACACCTATCTGCCCACCTATCGGAAGTATGAAGACAGCCTTGATCCCAAGCGAAAGCCCTACGACTGGAACTCGAAGCTGAAAGCAGCGGTGAAGGTGGACGGCACGCTCAACAAGCGCGACGACAAGGACAAGGGTTGGACGGTGGAAATGGCACTGCCGCTGGCGGACGTGAACGGCCTGGACAAGAACGGTGTCAAGGTTCCGCCCGCGCTCGGCGACAAGTGGCGCCTCAACATGTTCCGCATGGACTATCCCAAAGACGCCAAGTCACAGACGGCACTGGGCTGGTCTCCG